>OIYO01000666.1_pt1 | contig 25641 bp, 28 predicted proteins | sample 1588191 | NCBI WGS metagenome assembly OIYO01 (sample SAMN03283275) | human gut metagenome | biome: human-associated habitat; material: feces | host: Homo sapiens | place: Peru | collected 2012 | reverse complement strand
TTAAAATACTCATTTATAATTGATTCTTCACAATCATAATACATATTTAAAATTGACCTTTTTATACCACTATGTATGGTGTTGGGATTTTTATTAAAATTATTACCAACAATGGGGAATATATCTTTCGACAAATTCACATTAGTATTATCCTCAAGTTTATATATTTCATAAATTGATTTAATTAAATAATTCGTGCCAACATGAGAAAAATTAAAATTTAATTTTTTTAACTCATTTTTAATTTTCTCAATTATTAAATTCTCATTTTTATTTGAAACTTCCGTAATTATTTCCTTAACGATTTGATTATCATTTGTCTTTTTAATAATTATTTTTATATTTTGTTTTTTATTCAAACCTATCGGTATATTTTTATAATCTAATATAAAAATAATTAAAGGTTTTGAATTATTAAATTTTTCAACAATATTTAATAATGTTATACTGGAAACATTTTGACAACTTTCATCAAATATAATCACATCAATATTATTTTTATTACATAAAGGTATTGCTTCGTTAGCATCAAAAAATATACTAAAAATTTTTGCATCGTTTATAGATTGAGATATTTTATTTATTATTATTTTTAATCTTGTTTTATTGTTTTCTATTAATATAATATTCAAAATACAACTCCTCTATAGATAAGTGTCCATAACTTAAACAAAATATTTCAAAAAATGAACTTTTTAGAACTTTTTTACATTTTTTTTGGTAATTATGTTATAAATAATACATTGCAAAAAATTGCAAAAAAATTTTTGAAATCTAATGCACAATTTATTTTGTGTTTTGGATTAGGGAATAAGATGAGTGCAAAATTGAAAGGAGAATCTTTATGAAACTTAAAAAGAAAATTTTATCACTCATCGCAGTAGTAATGGTTACAGTTATGGCTTTTTCCGTTCCGGCAATGGCTGCTGGTACAGAAACATGGAATGGAGATTGGGTAGATGAACCTGTAATGGTTATTACAAATAATAATCTTACACCTGTAAAAACAATGGGTCGAGATGGAACATTACATGTTGCAGCAGGAATAAAAGGTCGTCCTGACTGCGAACCTGTTGGTTGCCCTAAGGTACAGTTAACGATGCAAATTCGGGATTTAAAAGGAAATGTTTTAGCGTCTGGAACTGTTAGAGAAGATGCCTTTATGCCACAGGTACATCTTTCTATTAAAGTAACTAAAGGTCAGAAAGTCCGTATTTTCTTTGACATTAGCAGTGTTTCTCATAATCCGAATGGAAACTATCGTGTTGGTGAAGTAAATTATTCACACGAGATTTACTAATACTATGTTTTGCTTTTCGATATTGTAACTTGTATTAATTAATCAAACTCATCTTATATCCCTGAAAAAGCTCCACTTTTGTGGAGCTCTTTAAAGTTATAAAATTATTTTTTGAAACTAGTTATTAAAATATTCTGATTGCTCTCCTCCTATGATTTCTCCAGTTGTAGCATCAATATAATATTTCTTATTATATAATTTTTTTACTGTTTCTATTTCTGCATCTTTTGGTTTCGTTTCTTTATTGTGTTTTACATCAACAACCCAAACATTTCTTGTAATATCGTCTGTTTTAATTTCGCCATTTTCATTTGTTATATTATTTTCTAAACAATAAATAAATATATTCATTTTTTCAATTGATAAATCTGCAGAAGTATCTGATATTTCCAAATTACTAAATTCTTTTTCTTTATTTGTCGCAATTTCAATAGCTTCTTCTTTAGTAATTATAATTGGGTTATTTTCAAAATTATTGTTATCTATAAATGTAATAGAAGATATAACGATGTTAGCATCACATATAGAAAAACAAATTGTAGATATATTAGATTTATCATAATTTCCATTATACATTTTACCAAAACTTACTTCCCACAAACTATTAATATGTTCCCCAAATGCTATATCAGCTTTTTTGGTATTTACTATTTCATATTTGTTTTCATTATCAAATAATCCTAATTTATTATATATTTCTTTAGCAATTTCATTTATTTGTGCTTCTGATATTTCATCACATTTTATATCTTTATCATTAATAGAACTATCTCCAAAATACTCTAGTTTTCCTGTTTCTGCATTTATAGTTATTAATATATTATTAGATCGTAAAATATAATGACCTGAATATTCATTATTATATTTTCTTTTTAAATCAACATTTGATATTTGAGTGTTTTTATAACCTAATTTATTTATTACTTCATTGGCTGTTTTTATAGCATCTTCTTCTGATATATAATTTTCTTTTTCTTCTTTTGATATTTCTTTTTCTACATTTGCATTTTCTTCTTCTTGATTTACTATAACAGGTTTTTTCCAAACCTTTTCATATACTATATAACTTGTTGCATAAACTCCAGTACACACCATGACTAAACAAGATGTTGTTGTTGCTAGTTTTAATAATAAGTTACTTTTTCTTTTATTTTTGCTATTGTAAAATGCATTTTTTATAGCATAATCATAACTTAATGGTTTCTCAACCTCTTTTTTTAGAGCTCTTTTTATTTTATTTTCAAAATCATTCATACTCATTTCCTCCATAATTCTTTTTTAATTTTTGTCTTGCCCTATAAAGATGAGTATTAATAGTATTTGCATTCATTTTTAATATACTTTTAATTTCTTTTACAGAATAATCTTCCATATAATAAAGAATAATAATTAGTCTTTCTTCATAATTTAATATTTTTATGATATCATAAAAATTTAATTTGTTTTCTACATCAATTATATTATTGGATTTTAATGTTTCAACATTATATTCATCTATTGAAATATCAGTTTTATATTTTCTTCTATAAATTCTATTACACTTATTAATAAGTATTTTTATAACCCATTTTTTAAATTTGTTTGGATCATTTAATTTTTTTATTGATTTATATGTTTCAATCATAGTTTCTTGTATGGCATCTTCTATATCTGTTTCATTGGCAATTCTTGATTTAGCAATTTTATATAAGTCATCTTTTATATATAAGATCATATTTGTAAATGCTTCTTCATCTCCAGATTGTGCCAGTAATATTAATTCTTCCAAATTTATCCTCCTTTCCATACTTTTATACTCTTTACTTAATGAAATTTATATACTACTACACTCCTTTTACATATAATAAGAGTCCATAATTGTATTCTTATATTTCAAAATTAATATAAAAATATTAAAAATAAAAATTATATTTAAAAAATTTATATATATTTAATTCTATTATCTTACAAAGGACAAGTATTTTTTGGTTTAATTACTTGTCCTATTTATTATTTTATTGCTATCATTAATTTATTGGTTTGAACATTTAAAGGTAAAGTAGGAAAAATATGTGATAATTTATTAAATCGTGAGTTTGAAGCAGAAAATCCAAACGAAAAATGGGTTACAGACGTTACTGAATTTAAAGTGCATAATAAAAAGTTATATTTATCACCAATAGTTAATTTATTTAATGGAGAGGCAATAAGCTTTAATTTATCTAGGCATCCAGTATTTACACAAGTGGTTGACATGTTGGAAAAAGCATTTAATAAAATACCAAATAATACTAATCTAATTCTACATTCAGACCAAGGGTGGCAATACCAAATGAAGCAGTATCAATATTTATTAAAAGAAAAAGGAATCAGGCAAAGTATGTCTAGAAAAGGAAATTGTTTAGATAATTCATTAGCAGAAAATTTCTTTGGTTTATTGAAATCAGAATTATTTTATATGAAAGAATATAAAACAATAGAAGAATTAGAAAAAGATATAATAGAATATATAGATTATTATAATAATAAAAGGATAAAGGGCAAATTAAAAGGAATGAGCCCCGTACAATACAGAGTTCATTCCCAAGCTGCCTAGTACCTAAACAAAAAATGTCCAATTTTTTGGGTTCAGTACAAAACTATACTGCTTCTTGGCTTTCATTTTCTTTAATTTCTGCTGAATTATCTTCTTCAACAACCTCTAAGCTACCAATAGAAACTTCATAAGCAACTCTATTTTCAACAGTTCCATCTTCGTATTTCTTTTCATACATTCTTGATTGAACTCTACCTACTAATTTTACTTTAGTTCCTACTTCTAAGTTTTGACAGAATCTTGCATTTCTTCCCCATGCAATTGTTGGAATATAATCTGATTTATTATATGCTCTATTAACTGCTAATAATATATCTGCAATTTCTCTTCCAAAAGGTGTTTGTCTATATATAGGTTTTTTACATATATATCCTACTAAAACAACCTCATTTGTTACCATATCTTTCTTTGTCATTTCATTTTCTTCTTCTTGATTATTTTCTTCCAATTCAACAACATCTTTAGCAAAAACAGTTAATATTAATCTATTTTTTTCATTGTCATAACTATTATATGATCTAAATTGTCCTTTTACTAATAAATTTTTACCTGCTGTTAACATTTCATCTGTTGCTAATCTTTCTGAAACTGTGATTGGTATAATATCTGCATTTCCACTTAATCTTGCTATTTCTAAGTTAAATACATAAAATCTTTCTCCATAAATTTCATGACTGAATTTTTTCTCTCCTGTAACTTTTCCAACTAATGTTAAATAGTTGTTTTCTAAATAATTTGTATCCAATTTACTTCCTCCCTTATTTTTATCTGTTTTGTACATTTATCCTTGTGCTTCTCTTTTTACTACATTTTTAATTATACACCTTTTTTTTGGTTTTGTCTACATAAAAAGTTAAATTTATTTAAAAAATGTAGGTTTTTCCAATATTTTATTGATTATTTTTTATATAATTATACACATTATGGAAATTTTTATACAATATTTATTAAAATTTTAAGTTCTTTCTTACTCGCTATCTTTAAAATCATTGTGCAATTTGCATACCCGTAGCATCAATTTTATAATTAGCTTTATAAATCAAATCAGATATGGGCACAACTTCATATCCCTTTTGTTTTATATTTTTAAGCAACATATCCAAAGAATCAGCAGTATGCTTAGTTCCATTATGCATTAAAATTATATCTCCAGATGACAATTTGGAATTCAACCTATTCCACATTTCATCTCCAGTAAGTCCAGTATAATCCAACGTATCCAAGTTCCATTGAATAGTATAATATCCTTTATCCGTTGCAGCCTTAATAACAGTATTATTATATTCCCCATATGGTGCACGATATAAATTTGTTCTTTTTCCTATTATTTTTTCAATTTTGTCATTGCTTACTTCTATCTCTTCTATATTTTTTTCATAACTCAAATTATTTACATGTGGATGTGTATTACTATGACTTCCGTATTTCATGTCCTGCTTCATTTATCTTTTTTACATACTCTGGATATTTATCTATCCAGTCACCCACCATAAAGAATGTTATTTTTACATTATTTTGTTTTAATATTTCCAATATTTTATCAATATCATCTGCATTCCAGTAGCAATTGCTTTTAGGATAGATATATTATTTTTTTATTCGGAAAACTTATAATATATTTTAATAGTCTCCGAATCTATTATTTCTATTCTATTAATTAAACTAACTATTGTCTCTTTATCAATGTTATCAAAATCAGTTATGCTTTTTATAATTCTTGTTAGTTCATCTTCTTTTGTTTCTTTATATGTACTCAAATTTTCTTCTAATTCATTCACTTTTACCTGTAATTCTTGCTTTTCCTTTTTATATTCATCTGTTAGTTTTATAAATTCATCTACTGTCAAAATTCCATTTACTTTATCTTCATAGCTTGCTTTTATTATCCTATCTATTTGGACTATTCTTCTTTCAAAATCAAATTTAGATTTATTTAACTTTGCCTTGTCCTTTCTGATGTTATTTACTTCTTCTAGGCTTATAATTTTTTGACAATTTATTTTTTCTTGTGCCATAGCTTTTAAATCTTCCTTAACTGCTTTATCTAAAACACTTTCCCTGATTGCCACTCTTGTGCAATATTCTTTCCCATATCTATTATACATACTGCATATTGCAACCATATCATCTTTTAAACCAGTTTGCTTTTGATATCTATACTTATTACCACATCTCGGGCAATACAAAAGTCCTGATAATAAGTGCTCTTTAGTTTGTTTGCAATGGCTTTTATGAGTTTTTAGTTTTAACATATCTTGTGCTAAATTAAATTCTTCTTCACTTATTATAGGTTCATGGGCATTCTTTTTTATTGTATGTTCACTCTCTGGTAAACTTATGTATTTTTTTACTTTATAACTTACCATTTCACCTTTTCTTTGAATCAATTCTCCTATGTAGACTTGATTGGTAAGTATGCTTTTTATTGTTTCATGTCCCCATAATCCTGTAAGCGTTTTACAATGAAATTTACAAGTTCGTTGCTTATAAATTGATGGACATTCTATTTTTCTTTCATTTAATCTTCTTGCAATGTAGGCAAGTCCATTTCCTTTGTTGTATTCACTAAATATAAACCTTACAACATCTGCCACCTCTTCATCTATAACAAGTCTTGTAATATCTTTTGGATGTTTTTTATATCCATAAGGTGCAAATGCTCCAATAAATTCTCCTTTTTCTGCCTTTGTTTTCTTTGCAGTTCTTACTTTCTTTGAAATATCTTTTGCATACATATCATTAACTACTGACTTAAAAGCACCCATATCATTATTGCCATTGTTTTTCTCAAAAGTATCAATTCCATCATTTACAGCAATATATCTAATTCTTTTCCTTGGAAAGTATTTTTCTAAATAATAGCCTGTCTCAATGTAATCCCTGCCCAACCTTGATAAATCCTTTGTAATTATCAGATTTATTCTTCCAGATTCCACATCTTTTTTCATCCTTATAAAATCTGGTCTATTAAAGTTAGTACCTGTGAATCCATCATCTATATAAGTATCTATCAACTCCCAGTTATCTTGAGTTTTTACATAATTAGTTAAAAATTCTCTTTGGTTAATAATACTTTCCGAATCTCCGTATACTCTCATCATCTCTTGATAATCTTAAATATATTGCTACTTTGTAACTTACATCTTCATTATATGTTTGATAATTATTAAATTCTAATAGTGCTCCTCTATTTACACCGATCATGTTCTTCACTCCTTTTCTTTTTTTGTGTAAATTAGAGCCTATATTCCTTGTTTATTGGATTCTATACCTATTTGAGATAAATTACAATAGTGAAACATTATATATCTTTTTACTATCTCCTTTATTAATTCTTGCATACTTTTTTCATTAGTTTCAAACTCCCTATAAATTGTCATATTAAGCCTCCTTGCTTAAATTTATGCTTGTTTTCATCGTTCTATTCTTTAAATTGGTGTAAAAAAAATAGACCTATGAAATAAGTCATAAATTTACTAATATTAAATTTAAAGGGCAATTTTTAGAATACACTATATTATTTTTAGTTAATTTTTTGTCGACAACTTTTATATGTGGCAAAACTATATAAAGACAATAAATCTTTATATTTATTATGAACAATATTTAAAATATATTGCCTTTTGATAAATTATTTATACCATAGTTATATATATAATGCAATAATTTTGATATAAAAATTTTCTTGCATTCTGTAAAACTGTCAATCATTTTTGAAAATGACAGCATAAATTTTTTGTAAATTTTCTTTTTAATATCTAACAGTTGTTTAACAACTTAGTCAATCTGTTAAAATATGACATGGTGTGTTAGGACTCCACGTTTGCAAAAAATATAATTCGATTTGTTTAATTCGTTTTAACATATAACAAATTACTTATTAATCTTTTTAAAATATTTATTTAATATTAATTCATAAGCTTTTTTCACATCTTTCTCTTCGGTTAAATTAATACCTGTATTTTTTATTTCATTAAACATATTATTTTTTGCGTCATTAATTTCATCTAATGATTTTCCTTCAAAATCTTTAATATTTTCATATTCAATTAATGTTCCTAAATTTTCAACATCTTGAAAAGCATATTCTACTTTATCTTTACTATACACTACTACTTTATATCTCACTCTTATAAGTTTTTCAAATTCCAAGTGTTCAAATAAATCTTTAGCTTTTTCTAAATCACTACAATCCAAATTTATTTTTTGTTCTGATATAACATCACCATTTTTATCAATTTCTTTATTTTTATATGTAATCTTTTTTATTTCTTTATTTTCTAATTTTAATTTTCTTAATAATACTGATTTCTTTAAAATATTCTGAATATTATCCTTATTTAACTCCTTCAATTTTGATGTCATATATAAATCATCTATTTCACTTTCTCTAATTTTTTTGAATCCTTGCATTTCTAATTTTCTTATAGCACTTTGCATATTTTCATTTAATCTTACTGTTATTTCAATCTGTTTCATAATATAATCACTCCTATCGAAATGATTATACAACAAAAAGGAGAATTTTAAAAGTAAAATTCTCCTTTTTATCAAAAAACTATTAAGTTTTAAATTTTTTCTATTGATTTAATAATAATTTTCATACCATTAAAATCAATTGACTCATTAATATGCCTATCAATAAGTGCCTTTGCCATTGGTGTAACTGCCGATATTATATCATTATCCAAATCCGATTCATTATCTCCTAAAATAGTTAATGTCTCAGTTTCTCCATCAATATCGTATACAACCTTTGATCCTGGAATAACTTTTGAACCATCAAATGATTTAAAAAATTCACACTCTTCAATTATCATACAATCATGCATCCTTTTATAAAGTTTTTCCTTTTCGGTAGGTAAAGTATACATAGCTTTTACACGCAATTCCATAAATTCAGGATTTTCTCTTAAATCATTATCCCTTTTTGCACTTTCTCCCATCTTTCTTTGTGTATCAATAATCTTTTGATCCATTAATTGATATTCTTCACAAAGTTTTTCATATCCTTTTTTAGAAATCAATTCCATCTAGCATTCCTCCTAATGTTGTTCATCTCTAAGCTGTTTTCTTACTTTAATAAGAATTTTCCCATAGTTGTTTTGACCATCATTGTTTGGTCCACAACCCCAATAATTTTCTTTCACCGTTGCCTCAACAATTTCTGCATTACCAGTATCTAAAAGTTTTTTTAAAATATCTTCATTTTGCTTAAACTTAAAATATACCGCATCATACATCACATTTTGTTTTATTTTTTCCCAATCACTTCTTAAATTAAGAGTTCTATCTCTCCCGATTGTAGAAGCAATCTTTGGAGTTTCAGCATTGGCAATTTTCAATTTTACCTCAGGCTCAAAAAATTTTTGAGCCTGATAGTAATGTTCAGATGTTTTCCAATAGATACTATCTTTTAAAAAACCGTGGTTAGAATATGTTGCTAAATAACCATATTCACCGAATTCCTTATAGAACCTTATTGTTTTCATTTTAATCTTTCTCCTGGTACAAGATACATTGTTTTCAAATCGCTTGATGTGTAAATTTCATCTAAATCATTTAACTGAATAATTTTTCTTTCAGCTACCTGACCTCTAACACTTGCGGTGTCATACATATTAAGTTTTTCAATAACAATGCTATTTCCATAGTTACAACTAAGTCTCCAAGACACTCCTTCTTCCTTCATTTTACTATTATACATGCCATAATTTCTTTCATGAATTGGAGTCAATGGCTCATTTTCCTTATTTGTCAATCCTTTAAATTCATGAATTGCTCTTCCAAGATTGCAAATAATTCCTGTGTCAATAGTAAATTCAGCATCAAAGAAATTCTTTGCAGGATACCCCGCAATCTGAAGTGCAGAAATATATGCATTTACCATAGGCAAAACTTCTTCCGTTATATAATCATATTTATTCTGCTGTCCATTTGCCCTGTACTTATTAGCAGTCTTCCTGCAAATATTCAGTATGCTATAGACATCTTCCCAAGTAGCGTCTTCAAATTTATCAAGACTTTTCAATCCTTTAGTCTTTTTAAATTCGATAATACTATTTACCAAAAATCTTTCTAAAACAACATAACCAGAAGTTTCTCTGATTTCTGTTCTCGGATAAATGCACATACCATAATTTCCATTTTCAGTTATACTAGGATTAATTGCATAGTATTCACCATCATAATTACACATAAGATAAACCTCTGCAACTTTATAATCCTGCAAACTTCCAATAATGAATTTATGACATGTTCTTTTAAGCTGTTCAACCGTTTCAAATGCCTCATATGTTTCAATACTATAAAACTCTGTTGCATTCTCAGTTAAAACAATCTGATGATTGAATGGATCTTTAATATAAGCTTCCTTCATTTCAACATTACACTGCTTAGAAATAAATAAGTAATTTCCTACACAGATAATTTTGTGATTTAAAACTTCAGTATCAAATACTCTTTCAATTTCAACTAAAGGCTTATATCTAAGCTCCACACACATCTTTCTGCTTCCTGCACCACACAATTCATAATACGGCTTATAAATTTCTAATAAATTAGCCATATCAAGTGTATAATCAAACTGACTATATGTGGCATTTTTACTACACCAGCCCACTTCATAAGGAGTAAAGGAAAGTCGTACTCCTCCAAGTCCATCTTCATGAAGAAGATTAATTCTCTTATGCATGTCATTCAGGTCTTCATTATACCTGCTATAACTAACAGTTGAAATTCTGGTTGTTACACCTAATTCTTTGAATGCCAGTCTAATAAACAAATCTAAATATGGATAATTTCCAATATCATTATCAAGATATGGAAAAATCACTCCATTTCTATGTTCATATCTATCATATGTTATCAAAGAATAATTTTCTTTTATCTGTGGAGATGCATACTTTAGAGCAGCAATAATATTTCTTATTCTCCGTTCTTCCCAGAATTCAACTCTTGCATTCGCAGTTTTGCTACAAATTTCACATGCATTTAAACATCCAATCCGTGGCTGAAAATGTCTCATTTTTGAGAAAAATTCTTCAGGCATTTCTCTAAATTCCTTTATTAACTTTTCTCTTTCATCATAATCCTGCTCACAAAGCTCCACTTCATCTGTTAAAAGATACTTGTTCTTACTCATAATGTCTACCTCTTTCTTTAATTGATTTAAATAATTCTTTAACACTTTCCTGAACATCTGTGCTATCGTTATTAAAAACAATAGTTGGACCATTTTCTAAACCAAGAAAATAATCAAATTTCTTATTAAATTGTTCTCTTTTTTTACTGTCATCTAATACTTTATCTAGAATTGATTTCCCCCTTTCTGTGATACGCTTTTGCCTGGTTTCTTCATTTAACTTAACAAAGATTGTCAAGTCAGGTTTCAAAATGTCATAGGTTTCATAATCAAGTTTGACATCAAGTCCTGCAACGCTATGAGATACAACCGTATCAATAAGATATCTAACACAATAAACATTATTTTCCTTATACTTACCTTCTTTCTTTATTTTGTCTGATTCGCAGACAACGGAAGATAAATAGTATAAGTAATGTGCCATCTGTGATACTTCTCTTACTGAATTATCAATATTCTCTCTATTAGAGTATTCTAAACTTGGTGTCCGAGTTATAGCAGAATTTTTATCCATTTTGTGCAATAACTCTGCAACTGTACTCGTTCCTGAACCATCAAGACCTGTTATAACAATAAACATATCAATACCTCCATAAATCTTAATTAAAATCTATGTTTATAAAGTTGACATAAGTATTTTATCATATATTCTCAATAAATTCAAGTTTTAATCGTTTTTTTGTTTTATATTCTTTATTCTAATATATATTTTTTATAAAAGCCATAAAATAAATCTATTTATAAATTCATTTTATGGCTTTATTTTAATCAATTTGTTCTAAGTTAATCAATTCATTTTCTCTAAATGTTAATTTTAGTAAACATGGAGATTTTATATTTAATATATTTTCATTATTATAAACAAGTTTTACATCTTCATTTACAGCACACCAATTTAATAAGAAAAATTTAATAGAACCACCATGACTAACTACTGCTATTCTTTTTCCGCAATATTCTTTAAGTATTCTATCAAAAAAATTATTCATTCTTTCTTTTGTTTGTTCGGCACTTTCACCATCTGATGTCCTAAATGTTCTATCTAAAAGTTGTTCTTGTGAAGGATCTCTAGTTTCCTTATCTTTCATAAATTCACCTAATTCTTTTAAATTTCCTAATTTTCTTTCACTTAAATCATTATCTAAATTAAAAAGTAAATTATTTGCATATTGCATACCTGATTGTCCCAATACTAATGTCCATTTAATTTTCCTCAAAAACCTCTTATCTATTAAATTCTTAATTCTATTTCTATAATATCTACTACTATTAAAAAAATACTTTGCATCTTCTACATTTAAATACTGATACTTTGCAATGAACTTTATCAAAGAAATCTTCTCCTCATTTATCGGAAAATAACTCAAAATATCTCACCTCCAATATAAACTAAAATTTATCAATAAATCGTCCATTTTCGGTAGGTATGCCATATCTTTCGATATCGCAACCTACCTCCACTACAAAAAATATATACTAAAGGCTATAAAATGCTTGAAATATATGCATTTCATTAATTCTTAAAATATGCCAAATTTCTTTTTCAAAAAATAGCAATTTTGCCATAATTTTTGATACAGAAAAAAAGAATAGCTATTTGCTATTCTTTAAAACTTGGGAATATAGGCTCTTTGCTTTCTATCCCATTGGCTATTGCGACCATGCACAATTCATCGTTAGTGCTATTTTATTTTCTTCTGTTTTTACATTATATATTGGCAACAATTTATTAGAGTTAGATGATGTCTCTACAGTTTCTCCGTCCATAAAATTAATGTTACTTGCTGCAAAAAATAACATTACCACTGTTAATACCGATACTAAATACGCATAAATTTTATCTTTTCTAAATACAAAAAACATATAATCACCTAAAAGATTTTATTCATTAAAGTAATCAATTATTCCATTAAAAATTCCCCATGCAAGTTTATCTTGATATTCGTCATCTAACAATTGCTGTTCTTCTTCTGGATTTGACAAAAAGCCACACTCAACAATTGATATTGGAATTTCTACATGCTTCATTATATAAACTGTATCTAATTTCATTGCCACTCTTTTATTTTCTTTTTGAATTGCATCATTCAGATTTGATTGAATTTTCTTTGCTAGATTAATGCTTTTTTCATTTTTGCTATTGTAAAAACATTGCCATCCCCAGTATTGTTGTTGTGGTATTTTATTTAAGTGAATACTTACAAAAATATCTGCACTAGAACTATTACCAATTTTTACTCTATTTCTAATATCTGATATTTTCTTTTCTCTTAAGGTATTCTTATCCAAATCATAAATAGCATTTTCATCAGAACGAGTTAAAATAACTGTACATCCACTTTGTTCTAATAAATTTTGAACTTTTAATGCTATTTTTAAATTTGTTTCCGCTTCTGTAGTTCCTCTACTGCTTTGCGCTCCTTCATCTGGAATGCCATGTCCGTGCGTCTACAACAATTACTTTTCCTGAAACAGGTGTTGATGCTGTTTCTTGTACTTCTTGATCTAAATCAATTTTCGTTCCTTCATAAGAATATGCAAATATTCCTAATAATAAACAAATTACAACAATACTAATTTTCTTTTTATTAATTACTATCATCTTTTTCCCCTTTCCGGCTTTATTAGGTCGTAAAAAAACTCTTAATAAAAAATATTAAGAGTTTTTAATTTTATTCTTATTTTTTAAGTTTTTATTCTATATAATATTTAATCTATATTTTAATAATTTTCTAAAACATACTTTCTTTTATCCTTTAACAATTTCATTTCTCTGCAAAAATCATCATTATCCCAATTACAAAAAGTATAATTTAAATCATTATTACTTTTAGCCAACTCCATCTCTTCAATTGTAACATATTTAACTTCTGCAACTTCTTCTTTTTGCAATATATAATCATCTATTTTATAATTTACTACAAAAATAAAATTATAAGCAAATCTCCTATTTTTATCATCACTTTTATGAACATCTTCTACTTTAATTTGTTCTTTAGAAATTTCAATTCCTAATTCCTCTTTTACTTCTCTAAATATTGCCTCTTCTACAGTTTCTCCTGCATCTACTTGTCCACCAGTTTTAGCCCATTTATTAGGATTTCTTTTTTTATTTGCAGTTCTTTTTTGTAAAAGAATTTCTCCTTTTTCATTCATTATCCAACAAGAAACGGTTCTTCTCCATAATCCTTTTTCATATGCTATCCATCTTTCCTCAACTTGTCCTGTTAATTCATTATTTTCATCTACTACATCTATTAGTTCCATTTAATATCCCCTTATTATTTTATTAATAAATATTATAACATAACATTTTACAAAAAATAAATTAAAATTCAAAAAAATTGCAAACTTTTACATCTGCAATTTTATCAATTATTTATTTTTTCCTTCTATCAATAGCATAACTACTTCCCATTATAGATTTAGCCACATGCTTTACCTGAGCACCAACTTCCCCTATCTCTAGCATATTAGCAAATCTACCTTTATCAGCCTCAACAACACCAATAGAAATTGATGTAAGAGGAAACTGTTCTATTACGCCCTTTCTATTTGCAACCTCTATATAACCCTTTTCGCTATCTTCTTCAGTAAAGAATTTAGTTACCTCAGCATCAAAACTTGCTATTATACTTTCACAAACCTCTTCACATTGTAATGTAGGGATTATAGCAACAAAATCATCTCCACCAATATGCCCAACAAATGACCCTTCAGGAATGTGTGAATGAATACATCTTACTATTGTATCAGCAGTAAATTTTATAATTTCATCACCTTTTAAAAATCCGTATACATCATTATAAGCTTTAAAGTTATCTAAATCTAAATACAATACAGAAAATTCTTCTCTATTAGATATTCTTTTTTTCAATTCTGCATGTATTTGTACATTTCCTGGTAATCCTGTAAGTGGACTAATTCTTCTATTTATAGTAAGTAATCTACTTAAATTCTTTATTGTAAAATAAAGATATTGAGCATTTACTGGCTTTTTTATATAATATTCCACTGATTCTTTTAATATTTTTATTCTATGTTCTTTATCAGAATTAGATGAAACCACAATTATAGGAGTTATACTATTATCTTCATCATTTCTTATCTTTTTACATAACTCAATCACATCAACATCTATTGCATCTTCATTAATGATTATTATAGATGGTATGTTCTTTAAAGCAATATTTATTTGGTCTGATTTTACACTTATAAATTTATATTCAGAATCATTTTTAAATAATTCTCTAAATACCAATATTGAAGATTCATCATCATCTATTATATAAATTTCCTGTATCATTTTTCCTCCTCTGCTTTATCTCTTGCACTTCATTTTTCAGTACTATTCTTTTACAAATTTTACTATACCTGTTTCTTCACTAACACCATTAGAATTATATACTGTTACTTCTATTATGTTTTCTCCTGCTTTTAATTTCAAACTGTCTGGCAATACATATTGTAGTTCTTTCATATCTTTTTCTTCCAAATTTAGTACAAACTCTTGATTTTCATCTTGGTCTAATCTAAATTCAATTTTTGAAAGTTTTTCATCATCTGATGCCTGAATTACAAAGTGTTCTTTTTGTTCATCGACTCTAACACTTACTTTTGGCTTTGAAACACCATTTATTTTTTGTTGTTTTGTAGCAGTATTATTATTTTCATCAACAACAATTACAGTTAATGTGTGTAATCCTTTTATTGCGTCTATCTCTTCTTCAATAGATGTATTATTTATCTCTAATGTTTTTTCTTCTTCTTCATCCCATCTATATGTCATATATAATATTTTTGTATCACCTTCATATGTTATTTTTATTTTATTTCCTGAAACCTCAATATTTATATTGCTTTCAATTTTATATTGTTTTTCATATGTCATTTCTTTTCCATCTTCATCTACAATTAAAACATGTAAAGTATTAGTTCCCGAAGGCATACTTATTTTTTTCTCAAGATACTTTCCGTTATTTCCACTTACAACTGTGTTTTCTCCACCATTCCAGTTGTATTCGACCCTAGCTATATTCTTTTTATGCGTAATTTTTAACATAATTACATTATTTGTTTTATTTTCGATAGAAATTGTTGGCTCTATATTTTGTTCTTGCTTATAATTTTGATTTTCATATGTTGCATAAAATCCTATTCCTATTAAAAATATTCCAAATATTAGCATTGCTACACCAAAAAATTTTAGTATGCTTCCTATTGCAATAGGCTGCACATTTCTATTTTTTTTCTTATTGTCCGTTGGCATACTTGTTGAAAGTATTTGATTCATATATTACACCTCTATTTACTTTTGTATTTTTACAAAGAAATTATAACATAAGCATTTTTAAAAGTAAACTATTTTAAAAATTAAGTTTTGGTTTTTTTGAACAAATATAAAAAGGGATTTGGAGAACTGTCCCCATTAATCCCTCATTTTAAATTATAATACAAACTTTTTAATTAGAATTATTCCACTTGCAATTGTTATTAATATAACAAATCCTAATGTAAAATAAATTCTTGTTTGACCTGTTGATACTGATAACAATACTGGTGCATCATCAATATCATCTTCTCCTGGAACTTGATTATCTGGAATTGAGTCTATATCAGGAATATTTTTATCATTATAATCTTCAGATATTTCAGCTATATTTGTTTTTAATCCTAAATTATCTTTTCCATTTATCCATGTTAGTACAACTTCTACTTCTGCACTTTCTCCAGGTTGTAATAATGTATTTTCTAATTTTCTTGTTGAAATTACATTATTTCCTTCATCTTTCCAGTCAGGGTTGTCTTCTGCTACAAATTTTAATCCTTCTGGTACATAATCTGTAACTTCTTTTGCATATCCTGCAACATCACCTTCGTTTGTTACTCTAATTGAATATCTAAATTTAACAGTTACTGAATTTAGTTTCTTTCTATGGATTTCAACTTTTACGACTTGTTCTGGATCATCTTCTGCTTTATGACCAGTATCTGTTACAGTTTCTTGCCCATTTTCTATTACAATTGCTTGTGTTACCCATTTTCTTAATGCTAAGTCAAATGTTCTTACTACCACTTTTTCAAAGTCATCATCATCTTCTTGACCAGGTATATATTCTCCTGTTTCATCATCCTTATATGATGGTAATTCACTATCTACTGGTAATACTACATTATTTGGTTTTGAATCTCTATCAGTAACAATTTGTTTATTTTCGTCTTTATATTCTGTTATATCTGCAATATTTGTTATTTTTTCTAAAGATTTTGCTGTATCTTTTACTTTACACATAATTGGAACTTCTTTATATGATAATACAATTGTTCCATCATCCTCTGTTGTTGTAGCTGCTATTAAATGATTATTTAAATATGTAGTAGTTACTGTTCTTCCGTCTTCTGATACATTCCATCCATATTTTTCATTGAATTCGCCATCAACAAATTCTAAATATTCTGGTAAATGATCTTTAATTTCACTTGCATATCCTGCAATATCACCTTCATTGTATACTCTTAACATATATACTATATAATCATTTTTAGATACTTCTACTGGTTCTTTTGTATGATTATATGTTGCTGTTGTTATTAATTTTCCATTTTCATCAGTAGTATTTAATTTTGATGTATCAACTATTGGTGCTCTTGTATATGTTCCATCTGAGTTCTTTAAATATTCTACATCTTCTATAGTAGTATCATCACTTACTGCTATTATAAATTTTCTTAATGCTAAATCAAATGATTGTAATATTACATTGTCATAATCTTCATCATCTTCATATTTAATCCATTTATCTGTGCTAGAATCTCTGTCGTCTATTTCATCTCCATCACTATCTGTATCTTTTGTTATAGCAGCTTCGTTTCTTATTATTTTATTTGTTATATTTTCTGCTGTTACTTTTAAGTATACAGATACTTCTTTATAATCTGGGTTTTTATCATTTATTGTATTTTTATATTCTTTTGATGCATCAAAAGCTTTTATTAAGTTAGCACCTTCAGATGATATTTCTGCACCTTTTCCTTTTGCTAGATAATCTGTTGTTATTAATTCTACTTTATTTGTTGCAGAATTTACAGTTTTTATGTCCCATATTCCTTGATTATATTTTATTGCATTCTTTTCTTCTTTTGTTAAAGTTGTATCTGCTTTTAATTCAGCTTCAGTTTTTTCAGACCAAACAAATTCTAATCCAGCTGGTATATCTTCTGTTATTTCTAAAGCATATCCATCTAAGTCACCTTCATTATATACTCTAAATGTGTATTTTACTATGTCTCCTTTTTTTACAGCTACTGGTTCTTTGTTTAAAGTATATGTAGCTGTTGTAGCTGTTCCTTTTGCTAATGCTGTTATATCTACATTTTCTATTCTTTCTGGTACTTTAGTTCCATTTACTTCTACTATTCTTTTTACTAATTTTAAATCAAATGCAGCTGGTTCTAATACTAATTTTTCAAAATCATCATCATCTTGTTGTCCTTTATAATAATATGTTGAATCTGTCAAATCTGTTTTATTGTTGCTATCTCCTATATAACTTGACATATTGTCTTTATCTACACTTGGTGCTGTAGCTGGTTCAGAATCTCTATCTTTACCAATTTCAGTTGTTATAGTTATATCATCTTCTGCATCATATTGTTCAGCTATCCAAGCAACATTTGTTAATATTTGTTGATTTTTAGAATCTGGTTTTGCTGTAACTGTACATTCTAATTCTATAGTATCTGAATCTAATGTTGTTCCATCATATGCAACCAAATTATTTGTTCCTGTTGTTACAAAAGTTATTTTATTTGTAGTTTCATCATATTTTACTGTATATTCATTTCCTTTTTGTGATGTTACTTTTGAACCTGTTACTAAATTTGATTTCAACCCTGTTGGTAATTGGTCAACAATTTTTGTTGCCCTTCCTGCTTTTTCACCTTCATTATATACTGTTAATTTATATGTTACTTTACTTCCATTTTTTACTGTAACTGGGTCTTTTTTATGTTTATATGTTGCTGTTCCAGTTGTTTCTATAGTAGCTTCATCTATATTTGGAACTCTTGAATATGTTCCTGTAAGAGCTACATCATCAATCTCTGTTATATATTTTCTTAAAGCTAAGTCAAATTCTTTTACTTCTTCTGGTAATCTTTCAATTAATATAATTGGTTGTGTATTTTGTTCTGTTGCATTTGCATATAATGTTATTTTTGTTCTTGACTCTGCTGTTCCATCTTCATATGCTGTAGCATTTGTATTTGCTGTGTTAATTAAGTAATTATATAATAATACAGCTTGTTCTTGTCTTTGTATTCCTTCTCCAACCTTTTCTCCATCATCATTAAATGTCATATCATAATCACTTAAGCTTGTATATCCTTTATCTTCTTGTGACCTTTGTAAAGTATTATAAAATAACCATGAAGTTTTATTTTCACCTAAATTATCAAATACTTTTTCAAATAATACATCATCATGATTTGAATAATACCAGATTGCCGCTTGTTGAACAGCTTCTATATCACTATCTGTTAAAAGAGCTGTATATTCATCTTCATATATTCCGGCAGCTTCTAACAAAGCTGTTTTTTCTGCATCTGTTGAAACTTCATTTAAATATACTAAATCTGCTAAAGCTAATATATTATTGTAATATCCGTTGTTAACAATACTTTGTAATACCGGATTTCCAGAAGCTGCTATTGCAGTTTTTTCTGTTTTAAAATCATAAGAAATATTATATTCCGCTTTTTTATTTGTATCTGAAAAACCAACTCCTGCTCGTATACAATAATAATTTCCTGTAACATAATTTAAATCTGAACTACTATTATATTTAACAATTTGCCATATTTTTGTTCCAACTATAGAATCAGTTGTTGAACCATTGTCATATGGATTATTTATCGCATATGCCATATCTTCTGGAATTGTTCCCTTTCTATATTCATTTATTCCAAAGTATAATGGTGTTGTAAGTGTTGTTACAGCACTTGCTCTATTTGGAATTGTCATAAGTATAATGGCAAAAATAATACTTATTATTAATAAAGTTATTTTTTTCTTACTCATAATAAAATCTTCTCCTTTTTATAAATAACATTACATATATTTTATTTCATTAATTTATTGAAGTCAATAGGTATCCAAGCCCTTTTTTATTGTATATTTTTTTCATTTAATAATTGCTTACGGAAGTTTGTTTTATCCAACAGGATGTTTTTTCACACCCATATTACAATTATATTACATTTTTGTTACAAAATCAAGGATTTATGTAAAATAGATATATTTCATTTATTTCCGTATAGTTTAATAATTATTAATATTTTTACAATAAAATTCATATATTCTATAGAATGAATACGAGGTGTACTATGAAAAAATTTTTTTATAAAATATTCATTTTATTTTCTATACTATCCTTTGGATTATCAACTTTCTCCTTTGGTGATGATATAGATAATGAAGTTATTGATGTTAATGCTGAAATAATATCTTCTGATACTTATAGAAAGCAAATAAAGACTCCTGATACAAATTCTCGTGCATGTGTTGTTATAGATAGAAATACAAGCACTATTCTTTATGGAAAAAATGAAAATCAAAAAAGAAAAATGGCATCAACTACGAAAATAATGACAGCAACAATAATTATAGAAAATTGCAATTTAGACGAAACAATAGAAATATCAAAAAAAGCTGCTGGAACAGGTGGTTCAAAATTAGGATTAAAAACTGGAGACAAAATCACAATTAGAGATTTATTATATGGCTTGATGCTTCGTTCTGGAAATGATGCAGCTGTTGCACTTGCAGAATATGCAGGTGGCAGTATAGAAGGATTTGCTGAACTAATGAATAAAAAGGCTTCAGCGTTAGGGCTTACAAGCACACATTTTGAAACGCCTCATGGATTAGATTCAGATGAACATTATACTACCGCTTATGAACTAGCTATTTTATCCAATTATGCATTAAATAACACAACATTTGCACAAATTGTAGGAACTAAAGAATATACAATTACTATTAATGGATTTCCAAAAAAAATATCTAATACAAATGAATTGTTAGGAAATTTAAATGGTGTATATGGTATTAAAACGGGCTTTACAAATGGTGCTAATAGATGTTTAGTAACAGCCTGCAAAAGAAATGATATGGATATTATTTGTGTGGTTTTAGGTGCAGATACTAAAAAATTTAGAACTCAAGATAGTATCAAATTAATTAATTATATTTTTGATAATTTTGAACCTGTGAATATTCAAGAATTAATTGAAAATAAATTTGAACAATGGAAAACTGAAAATTTAAGTAAAATTACAATTAATAAGGGAATTACGCAAAATATTAACTTAGAAATTAAAAATATTGATAAAGCAATTATACCGGTTAGAAGAGATTTAATTAACTCTATAAATATTAACATATATTGTCCTCTATTTTTTGAAGCTCCAATTGCATCTAATTCTCAAATTGGATTTGTTAATATTTCTATTTCAGATTATTTTAATTTTAATTATAAAATCTATAATTCTTATGAAATTAAGCATAAATCTTGGAATATGTATCTATTTGAAATTTTAAAAAATTATTCTTATATTTTAAATAATATTCTATAAAGAGGGATTTGAGGCTAACACTCAAAATCCCTCTTTTTCTTCTTTTATTTAAAAAGTTTATATATAATAAATTTATGCAATGACGAATGCAACTGTAATAATTATAGAAATTATTAATTGATTTTATGGAAAAAGTTCATGAGCGTAGCGAAATGGAAGAGAGCTATAAAATCAATTTAGAATTTCTTAATTATGTAGGGAAGCCGAGGAATGAAATAAATTTATTATATATAAACTTTTTAAAATAGAAATACAAAAAAGGGATTTGGAGACCCGTCCCCATAATCCCTCTTTTAGAAATAATTTAAAGGATTCACATATTTATCATCAATTCTAAAACCGCAAATGAAGATGACAACCGAGTAGTAGCACCGATTAGTAGGCTTACCAGAACTATCAAAATAAGGATTACCAGAAACACCATAAACATATTTAGGACCAACATAACCGAATAACTTGACCTTCTTGAACAAAATCTCCAACATCAACAATAAAATTAGGGGAAACATGACAATAAGAAACCTTATAATTATCAAAAGAAAGTGTAATGGTATAACCACCAGCACCTAGAAAAGAACGAAAAGTAATTTCACCATCAGCAATTGCAATTAACTTAGTACCCTCTGGTGCAGGAATATCAACACCATAATGAAAACTTGAAGCTCCACTTGTTGGGGCATTTCTTTTGCCAAAATATGAACTTATACTTGTATAACCGGGAATAGGCCAGACAAAGCCATCAGGATTAAAATCAATTATTTCTTTATTTGGAGAATTGGAGATAGAAAAACTGCCATTCTGAATTACAGGAATAAAAAATATAGAAATAAAAATTGAAAATAAAATAATAATAAGAATAATTTTTTGAAATAAGTTTGAAATAGAAAATACCTCCTTTTAAAATATTATGTTAAATTTATAACATATTTTTTTTAATAATGCAATACAAAAATAAAAATAGTTGACAAAACTAAAAAAATACAAGATAATATACGAGAAAGTAAAAAAGATGGAAGAAGAAAAATGAAAAAAATAATAAAAAATTTAATAATATTTATATTACTTATAATATTAACATTTTATATAATTCTAAAAAATCAGAACATAACAGAAATATTTGAAGTATTAGGACACGTAAAAATATCATATATATTAATAGCATCTTTATGTATGTGTATATATATAATATGTGAAGCAATAAACATAGGAAGAACATTAAAAAATCTAAATGAGAAATCAACATTTTGGAAAAATATAAAGTATGCACTAATAGGATTTTTCTTTAGTAGTATAACTCCGGCAGCAAGTGGAGGACAACCAATGCAAATATACTATATGTATAAAGACAATATTTCAGTAGCAAACTCAACGCTAGCACTTTTAATAAATTTAAGTAGTGTGCAAATAGTAACAATTTCAATAGCATTAATAAGCATGATATTTAATCATGGTATATTAAATACAGCTTTAATATGGTTATTTGTTATAGGAATCTTGCTAAATGCAAGCGCATTAACATTGCTTTTAATAGCAATATTTTCAAAAAGTATGTTAAATAAGATTATAAATTTTGTAATAAAAGTAATGAAAAAAATAAAAATTAAAAATGCAGAAGAAAAACAAGAAAAAATTAAAAAAGAGTTAGAAAAATATCAAAATAGTAGTGATTATATAAAAGGACACAAACTAGTGATATTAAAAATAATATTGACAACATACATTCAATTCCTAGCGTTTTATAGTGTTTCTTATTGGGTATATCGTTCATTTGGACTAAATGAATATAACATTTTCAAAATAATTACAATACAATCAATTTTATATGCTACCGTATCAGGAATACCATCTCCGGGAGCAGTAGGTGTATCAGAAGGTGGCTTTATAGAAATATATAAAACAGTATTTCCACAAAGTTTAATTAGTGGAGGAATGCTATTAAATAGAGGAATAAGCTTTTATTTATTAGTAATAATTAGTGCAATTGTAACAACAATAAATATGTTAAAAAAGAAAAAAGTGTTGAAAAAAGAAGAAATATAATATATAATTAGATAGATAAAATAGTAAAAGGGGAAAAATATGAATATACTTTTATGTGGAAATGGCAAGGTTTTTGATGGAGCACTTACAGAACTTATATCAATTACAAATAAAACTAAAGAAACAGTAACATGTTACATATTTACGATGGAACTTACCAGAATAAAACCAGAATATACAGCGATTAACGACGAACAAATAGAATTTTTAGATAGAGTTATAAAAACAAAAAATCCAGAAAATAGTGTGACAAGAATAGATGTTACAGATTTATATGAAAAAGAATTTGGAAAATGCAAAAATGAAAATGCATATTGTACACCATATACTTTATTAAGATTATTAGCAGATTTAGTTCCGGAAATACCAGATAAGCTCTTATACCTTGACATTGATATGATGGCAGGAGATGACATTTCAAAATTATATAATATAGATGTTACAGATTATGAATATGCAGCAGTAAAAGAAAAATATGGTTCAGTATTATTATATCCAGATTATATAAATGCAGGAATGTTATTATTAAATATGAAAAAAATTAAAGAGACAGGACTTCTAGAAAAAGCAAGAACTTTAATAAAAAATAAAAAGATGATATTTGCGGATCAAGATGCAATATATCATTCAACAACGAAGAAATTATTGATACCAAGAAAATATAATGAACAATCAAAATTCAACAGAAAAGATACAGTAATTTGTCATTTTTGCAAAAGGCTATTATGGAGACCATATCCACATACAGAAAACTATAAACAATGGAACATAGAACAAGTACATGATATATTAAAATGTCATACATTTGATGATGATTTAGAAGAATATGTAAAACTAAAGAAAGAATATGAAGAAAGAAAAGGGAAAAAAGTGAATGAATAAAGAATTAAAAGAAATACCAATATTTTTTGCAATAGATGATGGATATACACCATTTTTAGCAGTTGCACTACAGTCATTAATAGAAAATGCAAGTAAAGACTATAAATATTTAATAAAAATTTTACATACAAATGTCCAAGAAGAACATGTTGAACAAATAAGAAAATATGAAAGTGAAAATGTAAATATAGAATTTGTAGATTTAAGTTATTATATAGAAAAAGTTCAAAATAAATTATATACACGTGATTATTACACAAATACAACATATTTTAGATTATTTTTACCAGAGTTATATCCACAATATGATAAAGTATTATACTTAGATAGTGATATTATAGTAGTAGGAGATATATCAGAATTATATAATACAGATATGGGCACAAATTTAGTTGCAGCAGCACCTGATGATATAATTCAATATAATAAAGTTTTTCAAGATTACGCTGAATTAGTAGTTGGAGTTTCAAAATATCAAAATTATTTTAATGCAGGCGTATTATTAATGAATTTAGATGAATTAAGAAAGTTTAAATTTCAAGAAAAATTTATGTATTTATTAGGAACTGTAAAGTTTTCTGTAGCACAAGATCAAGATTATTTAAATAGACTATGCAAAGGAAGAGTAAAACTCATAAGTCATGACTGGGATGTAATGCCATATGTTAATGATGAAACAAAACCAGAAGATATTAAATTAATACATTATAATTTTGCATACAAACCTTGGCATTTTGAAGATGTTACATATAATGAATATTTTTGGAAATATGCAAAAAATACAGAGTTTTATGATGAAATTATAAAAGTAAAAGATAGTTATACAGAAGAACAAAAATTCCAAGATAGAGAGGCAGAAAAAGGATTAGCAGAGCTTGCTATGAAAGAAAATTCATGTGTAGGTGATGATAGAATAAATAGGAGATAGTTTTTTATGAAAGCTAAAAAAATTCTAACAGAAATAATGAACAAAGATAAAAATAAAGAAGAAAATGTAATAGAAAAATCACAATATAGATTAGAAGTATTAAAAAAAATAGAAAAATTAGAAGAAGAAGGAAAATT
>OIYO01000663.1_pt1 | contig 25663 bp, 20 predicted proteins | sample 1588191 | NCBI WGS metagenome assembly OIYO01 (sample SAMN03283275) | human gut metagenome | biome: human-associated habitat; material: feces | host: Homo sapiens | place: Peru | collected 2012 | reverse complement strand
CCCTGCAAGGGACAGCGTCCCTTGACCCTTTTTCGCGATTGAGTTGGTCGCGCTTCCATGCTCCTTCCGCGTGCAGCTTTTTTGGTGCTTCGCCCTACTATATTACGCAATTTCCAGCGCAATTTCCATCATCTGCGTGAAGGTGTTCTGCCGCGCCTCGGCGTCCAGCTCCTCGCCCGTGAAGGGATTGTCGGAAATGGTGCAGATGGTCAGCGCGTTCTTGCCCAGCCGCGCTGCGTTCAGGTACAGCGCCGCCGCTTCCATCTCCACCGCCAGCACGCCCAGGCCTTGCAGCACCTGCCCCGGCGACGGCTGCGATTCGTCATAGAAAATATCCGACGAGTACAGCGCGCCCGGTACGGGGGTCACGCCCAGCTTCTTGCCCGCTTCCATCGCGGCAGAAAGCAGCTCATAGGAACAGCACGGCGCGACGTTCCCACGGAAACCGTACTGCTGACCGAAATTGCTGTTCGTGTACGCGCTCATGCCCAGCACGATGTCACGCACTTTCAGCTTCTGGCTGAGCATCCCCGCCGTGCCGACGCGGATGATATTCTCCACACCGTAGAACTTAAACAACTCATAGGAGTAAATGCCGATGGAGGGCATGCCCATGCCGGACGCCATCACGGACACGCGCTTGCCCTTGTAGGTGCCGGTGTAGCCCTGCACGCTGCGCGTGTTGTTGACCAGCACGGCGTTTTCGAGGTAGTTGTCCGCAATGAACTTCGAGCGCAGCGGGTCGCCGGGCATGAGGACAGTGCGGGCGAAATCGCCTTCCTTGGCGGTAATGTGCGGGGTCGGAATCATATCAGTCGCTCCTTTTCAGGTTGGTACCCTGATTATACCATACAATCGGGATTTTCGCAATCCGCTGATTGCAGCACTTCGCGCAGGGCGTCGAAAATCCGCGCGTTCGCCGCCATGTGCGCCATCGGGCGGTCGTAGACGACGCTTCCGCCGCGGATGTCGCCGCAGCGCCCGCCGGCTTCCTCAATCAGCAGCGTGCCCGCGCAGTAGTCCCACGGCTGAAGCCGCCACTCGAAGTGTCCGTCGCTGATGCCGCGCGCCACGTCGCACAGTTCCCGGCAGGCGCTGCCCGTCCGGCGAACATCGGCGATTTTCGGCAGCAGGGTCGAAACTGTCCGCCCGGTCAGCGAAAACAACTCCTCGTAGTACGGCGCAGAGCCGAAGCCAATCAGAGCCTTGTCAAGGGGCGTGTCGGACACGAGGATGCGCTCGCCGTTGCAGGTCGCGCCCTTGCCGCGCTCCGCGAGGTACATTTCGTTCAAGTACGGGTCGTACAGCCCGCCGAAAACGGGGAGTTTATTTTCCACCGCGCCGATGGAAATCATCGAGCAGCGGCGGCGGCGGAAGTAGTTCGTCGTGCCGTCGATGGGGTCGATGATGAAGGTCAGCGCATCGGTGAGGACGTGCCTGTCCTCCTCCTCGGCGAGGAATTTCGCGTGCGGATACGCCTTTTGCAGCGCGTCCACGAGATACGACTGCACCACAATGTCCGCCTCGGTGACGAAATCGGCGTGATGCCCCTTGCTGAACACCTTTGGGGACTGGTAGTCGAGCATCATGCGCCCGGCGGCGCGAAGAAGCGAATCGAGTTCGTTCATGCGGAAAACGACCTTTCTTGATTGTTAGGGGATCCGATACGCCCAATCGGGATTCCGCTGATTGATTTCTTCCTCTGTTTCAAAGTGCGTGTCGGGGTTTAGCGCGGTGATTTCGCATCCGTCCGGGAAGGCGCGGAAGCCCACAAATTCCACCGACGCGGGCAGGGTGACGGCGGACAATTCCGTCTGCTCCCAATCGTAGTAGTAGAAGGCAAATTCGCCGATGCGCGTTACACCCTCCGGGATTTCCACCGCGCCCAGCCCACAGTTTGCGACGCAGTAGGCGGGAATTTCCGTCAGCGTCGCCGGGAAGCGCAGCAACTGAATCTCCCGGCCGGCGTAAATGCTGCACTCGGACAGCTCGCGGATGCCGTCGGGGAGAATCAGCGCCGCCAGCGGGGAAAAATCGCCCGTGTACTGCCCGTCCAAGGCGTAAGAACCGATGGATTCCAGCGTGTCCGGCAGGCGGATTTCGTTACTCGCAGGTTTCCAGTTATCCAGCGCGGAATCGCCCAAGCGACGGACGGCGGGAATCGGCTGCCCCTGACTGGACGGCGCGGCGTACAGCAGCGTCTGCGTGTCGCGGTCAATCAGGAAGCCGTTTTCGCAGGAATAGCGCGGGTTGCCGTTCGGGAAGTCGATTTCCGCGCTGACGTGGTAGAAACTGCTTTCTGGCAAATCGTCCAGTGTGGACGGAAAGGAAATTCGCGTCGCGTCGTGGCAGCACAGGAACGCATCCGACGTCATGAAGCGGACGCCCTCCGGCACGATGATGCTGAAATCGCGCCCGCCGGCAAAGTCATAGGTGCAGAGAGCATACGCTCCCAGCCCGACGACGGGATAGCCGCCCAATTTCGCCGGAATTTCCAGCACGTCGGGGACTTCCGACTGGTTAAAGAAGCGGGAACAGTCGAGCAGAACCGCGCCGCGCGACGAAAGCTCGTAGTCAAACAGCCCATCTGAATAGAGGGCGTACTCCGCAGCAGTCTCGAAATGAACCTGCGGGTTCAAAGCCGCCACGTCGCATTCGTCCGGGAAGGCGCGATAGCCCACAAATTCCACCGATGCGGGGAGGGTGACGGCCCCAATGATTTCGCCCGTGAACCCGTCAAACGCGTGTGCGCCGATGCGGGTCACGCCGTCGGGGATGGTCAGTGCGGTCAATTGGCAGTTCCAGAAGCAGTGATCTGGGATTTCCCGCAGCGATGCGGGCAGGTGGACTTCCTGCAAATCGGTGCTGTGGAAGGTGTAGGGCGACAGTTCGGTGACGCCGTCGGGAAAGGTGACGCGGGTCACGCAGCAGTCATAGAAGATGTGGCTGCCAACGCTTTCCAGCGTGTCGGGCAGAACGGGGTCATCATCGTCGTACCAGAGCCAGTTGGCAAGCGACCAGTCGCCAAGGCGGCGGACGGCGGGCAGCGCGGTGCCGTGGCTCGACGGCGCGGTGTACAGCAGCGTCTGCGTAGTATTGTCAATCAGAAAACCGTTTTCGCAGGAATAGCGCGGATTGCCGTTCGGAAAGTCGATTTCGGCGGGAATCCGGCCGAAACAGCCCTCCGGGATGATTTCCAGCGTCGCGGGCAGGGTGACTTTCACCGCGTAGAAGCATTCGGCGAAGGTGTCGGCGTCCAGCGCGCGGAGACCTTCAGGGAGCACGACCTCGAACGGCGCATCTAAGGGGCAGCCGTCCAGCGAGCTGAACACCCAGCCGCCAATCGCCGTGACGGGATAGCCGCCCAGCGTCGCCGGAATTTCCAGCACGTCGGGGACTTCTGGCTGGTTCAAAAAGCGGGAACAGTCGAGCAGAACCGCGCCGCGCGACGAAAGCTCGTAGTCAAACAGCCCATCTGAATAGAGGGCGTACTCCGCAGCAGTCTCGAAATGAACCTGCGGGTTCAAAGCCGCCACGTCGCATTCGTCCGGGAAGGCGCGATAGCCCACAAATTCCACCGATGCGGGGAGGGTGACGGCCCCAATGATTTCGCCCGTGAACCAGTCAATCGCGTGTGCGCCGATGCGCGTCACGCCGTCGGGGATGGTCAGCGTGGTCAGCTGGCAGTTCCAAAAGCAGTAATCCGGGATTTCCCGCAGCGACGCGGGCAGGTGAACCTCCTGCAAATCGGTGCAGTAGAAGGTGTAGGGCGACAATTCGGTGATGCCGTCGGGGAAGGTGACGCGGGTCACGCCGCAGTCATAGAAGATATAGCTGCCAACGCTTTCCAGCGTGTCGGGCAGAACGGGGTCGTCATCGTCGTACCAGAGCCAGTTGAGGAGCGAGCCGTCCCCCAGACGGCGGACGGCGGGCAGCGCGATGCCGTGGCTCGACGGCGCGGTGTACAGCAGCGTCTGCGTGTCGCGGTCAATCAGAAAGCCGTTTTCGCAGGAATAGCGCGGATTGCCGTTCGGAAAGTCGATTTCGGCCTCAATCCGGTCGAAACAGCCCTCCGGGATGATTTCCAGCGTCGCAGGCAGGGTGACTTTCGCGGCGTAGTAGCAGTCGGCGAAAGCATCAGCATCCAGCGCGCGGAGACCTTCGGGGAGCACAACCTCGAACGGCGCGTCTACGAGGCAGCCGTCCAGCGAGCAGAACCCCCCGCCGCCAATCGACGTGACGGGACAGCCGCCCAGCGTCGCCGGAATCTCCAGCGAAACCGGCGGTTCAGCGAACATGTACAGCGAATCCGCCTGCATCGCGTCCCAGTCGCAGCCGGTCAGGGTTGCTTCGCCATCCGCAATCTGGTAGAAGAACGCGCCGTCGCGGTGAATTTCGGCGTCCTCCGCCCATGCGGTCAGCGGGAGAAGCAGCAAAATCAGCACCCAAAGCAGCTTTTTCATACGGAAACCTCCTTCGTGAATCGGAAATTGGGGACGAACTGTGGATAACCATACAACGATTCAACAGACAGGATTCTTCCAATGAGCAGGAAAATCGCTTCCAATTATACAGCGCGACCGGGCAGCAGCCGCACCATCACCAGCTCGCACGGACACCACAGGCGCGGTGCACAGGCGGAGTTCGTCATGCCGCGGCTGACGAACAGTTTATCATCAAAATAAAACCCGCTCGTCAATTTCGGGAAAAGTCCCTGACCCGGCGAGTAAATTCCTTGCGAACCAATCCGCACCTGACCGCCGTGCGCGTGCCCCGCGAGCGTCAGGTCAATGTCCAGCCCCTGCACCAGCGGCGCGAAGTACTCCGGGTGATGGCAGAGCAGCAGCTTGAACCCGTCCCGCGCCGCCATGGCTTGCAGGAACGGCTTTTTTGCGTCCATCTGCGCGCAAACGGGCGGCATTCCCGGCATTTTCCGCGCGCTGCTGACCCCGCCGAGGGCGATGCCGCGGAAGTCCACAAAGCAGTCGTCCAGTACGGTCACGTCGCTTTTCTGCACCAAAGGAAGGTATTCCGCGAGGTCGGGCAGCAGCCGCTCGTGGTTGCCGAGGTTGTAGAACGTGGGGGCGACGCGCGGCGCGAGGTCGAGGAAGCGCGCGGCATTGCGCCATCCGTGGCGGCTGTGGCGGTTGACGAGGTCGCCGCCGATGAGGATCGCGTCGCAGCCCTGCATGAGGGCAAGCGCTTCGTCGACATTGCCGTCGTGGAAATCCGCCGCGAAAGCAAAATTGAACGGCTGGGTAATTTTATCCGACGTGACGGTGATGGTATTCTTCTGCATCATGCGTGTGCCCTCCGAAGCAGCAGGATGCCCGGCAGCAGCGTAACCGCGGCGAAAACCGCCTGTGCGCCGCCGAGCAGCAGCAATGCGCGGGTGACTTGCGCCTGCGCGATGGACGAGAGCGGGTGGAGCAGCCCCGGCAGGTTGAGCAGCAGCGCGGGGAGCAGAAGCAGCAGCGCGGCAAGCCCTGTGGCGGTGAGCGCTGCGCCGATGCGGACGCGGCGGCAGCAAAGCAGGAGCAGAACCGCCGCGATCAGGCAGATGGCGCCGCTGATTTCGACCGCGTGGAGCAGGCGCGGGAGGCTGCACTTCTGTGCCGCCAGTCCGCCGAGCAATTCCGTCAGGCTCTGCCGGATGGGGAAGGAATATCGCCGGACGAGCTGCGAGAGGGGGTAAACGACCTCGTCGCGGGCGGTGGCGCGGCGAAAATCCGCATCCACGCGGGCTTGGAAGCCTTCATCCGCCATGACAAAATCGACCATTTCGCGCTCATCGAGGGGAGAAGGGGCGGCGGGCAGTTCCTCCGCGTCGGTGCGGAAAAAGTCGTGCCAATAAACCGCAAGTTCCGCCTGATAGGCAGCGCAAGCGCCGGACAGGGGGGCAAGCGCAGCGTCGGAGAGGGCAAAATCCGCCTGAATTTGGGCGGCGTTCCACTCGATTTTGTGCTGACTTTCTTTTTCGCTGGATGACAAAACGGACGCGGCGAACGTGCGCGTGGTGGCGAAGGAAATCAGCCCGCACAGCAGCGAAACGAGCAGCAGCGCGGCGGTCAGGAGAGAGCAAAAATACTGCGAAAGCGCCGAACCAGCGCGATTTGGGCGCATCACGGCAGCACCGCCACGTTGAGCAGCGCGTGGACGAAATCCTGCCCGCCGAGGAGGACGGCGAGGCAAAGAAACACCGTCAGCAGCACGAAGGGCAGGAGCAGCAGGGGGAGAAAGTGTTTGGTGGGCATGGGACACCTCCGGGATAATTAGCAATGAGCAATTTTGGAGAATAAACGGGAGGTTTTGACTGGCGCATACGGGTCGGTCGCGCCCATTGGCGCGACAATGCGGAAGGGGTGGGAAGAGTTACTTGGGGGCGCGTCTGCGGACGCGCAAAGTTACTGCGCAGGGACGCTTCGCTGCCTGCGACCAAGGCTGCCACGCTTGGCTTTTCCTTTTGAGTTGGCTGGACGAGGAACAGTTGGGGCGTTGCCCCAAACCCCACAAGGGGCGCTGCCCCTTGACCCTGCAAGGGAGTTCCTCCCTTGACCCTTTTTGGGCTGCCCGGCTTGGTTTCATTTCCAAACTTAGTGGTGTCTGGTGCTTTCGCGCGTCCTTCTCCGCTTCTTTTGAATCTGCTCCGCCTTGGGTTTTTCCCCCTTGAGTTCCAGCAGCTGGTCACGGAGCTTCGCCGCCTGCTCGAAGTCAAGCGCTTTGGCGGCGGACAGCATTTGATCCTCCACCTGCTTCATCAGCGCGTTCCGCTCGTCCTCGCTCATCGCGGCGGGCGCGCTCTCCTCCGCCTTCTTCGTAATCTCCAGCACCTGATGCACCGCGTTGCGCACCGACTCCGGCGTGATGCCGTGCACGCGGTTGTACTCCTCCTGAATCGCGCGGCGGCGGTTGGTTTCGCTGATGGCGCGCATCAGGCTGTCGGTCATCACGTCGGCGTACATAATCACGCGGCCGTCGACGTTTCGCGCGGCGCGCCCGATGGTCTGCACGAGCGACGTTTCCGAGCGCAGGAAGCCCTCTTTGTCCGCGTCGAGAATCGCGACGAGCGACACTTCCGGCAAGTCCAGCCCTTCGCGCAGGAGGTTGATGCCCACCAGCACGTCGTATTCGCCGAGCCGCAGCCCGCGAATCAGCGCCATGCGATCCATCGTCGTCACGTCGCTGTGCAGGTAGCGGACGCGGATGTCCATGCTTTGCAGGTACTCCGTCAGGCTCTCCGCCATCCGCTTGGTGAGCGTCGTCACCAGCACGCGCTGTTTTTTTGCCACGACCTGGTGGATTTCCCCCACGAGGTCATCCACCTGACCCGTCGCCTTGCGGAGGATGATTTTGGGGTCAAGCAGCCCGGTCGGGCGGATAATCTGTTCCACAATCTGGGATGCGTGGCTGATTTCATACGGGCCGGGCGTTGCGGAGACGAAAATCGTCTGTCCGATGCGCTGCTCAAACTCCTCGAACAGCAGCGGACGATTGTCAAACGCCGACGGCAGCCGGAAACCATATTCGACAAGCTGCTCCTTGCGCGCGCGGTCGCCGTTGTACATGGCGCGAATCTGCGGCACAGTGACGTGGCTCTCGTCGATGAAGCACAAAAAGCCCTTGGGGAAGTAGTCCAGCAGGGAATAGGGCGCGTCGCCGGGCTTTCTGCCATCGAAGTAGCGCGAATAATTCTCGATGCCGCTGCAATAGCCGATTTCACGCATCATCTCGATGTCGTAATTCGTCCGCTGGGCGATTCGCTCCGCCTCCAGCAGCTTGCCTTCCTTCGTGAACTTGTCGACCTGCTCCTTCAAATCGCGCTCGATAACGGCGATTTTCTCCGGCAGATTCGTCTGGTCAGTCGCGTAGTGCGTCGCGGGATAGACGCTTGCGTGCTCCAGCGATGCCAGCGTGTGCCCGGACACGACCTCGAACTCGCTGATGGACTCGATTTCGTCGCCGAAGAACTCAATCCGCAGGCCGTGCTCCTTGCCGCCCGCGGGGATGATTTCCAGCACGTCGCCGCGCACGCGGAACGTCCCGCGCTCAAACTCCACGTCGTTGCGGTCATACTGGATGGCAATCAGCTGGCGGATGAGGTCGTCGCGCCCAATCGCCATGCCCGGCCGCAGCGACACCATCTGCCCCTCGTACTCGCTGGGGTCGCCCATGGAATAAATGCAGCTGACCGACGCGACGATAATCACGTCCCGCCGCTCCCGAAGCGCCGCCGTCGCGCTGTGGCGGAGGCGGTCGATTTCCTCGTTGATGGCGGCGTCCTTCTCGATGTAGGTGTCCGACGACGCGATATACGCTTCCGGCTGATAGTAATCATAATAGGAAACGAAATATTCCACCGCGCTGTCGGGGAAGAATGCCCGAAACTCCGAGCAGAGCTGCGCCGCCAGCGTTTTGTTGTGCGCAATCACCAGCGTCGGGCGCTGCACCCGCGCAATCACGCTTGCCATCGTGAACGTTTTGCCCGACCCGGTTACGCCCAGCAGCACTTGCCCCTTCATGCCCGCGTTGACACCCTTTGTCAGCGCCTCAATCGCCTGCGGCTGATCCCCGCTTGGCTGATACGGGGCTTTCAGCACGAACTTCCCGCGCGTCTCGTCCATCCGTCCATCCTCCCTTGCCTGTTTGTCTGATTATCATACCACGTTTGCTTTTTTCTGTGAAGGGGAACAGGGGGGAGAAGGGGAAAATTAGCAATGAAAACGCGTCCGCAGACGCGCCTAAAAGCAACAATAGAAAACAGGCTGCATGGGTGCGGACTGCGAAGGAGTCCAGAGGGCGAGCGCAAAGCCATCTGGTCGCGTCCGCAGACGCGATTCCCCTGCGATAGGCAAAATCAAGACGATAAAAACAAACCAACAGCGGCTGCGACCACAAAAATCCCCCAACAGAAAACAGCCCGAATCTGCTGAAATTCGGGCTGTCTCCGGGGTGCGGGAGGTTGCTGACTCCGCGCCCCAGGGAAGGAAAGGGAAAGGAAAAAGGAGGAGAAAAGGAGTGAAAACCATGTCATGCAGGGCGCAGAGGGCGATGCGCCGCGTCCGCTGAAACCCTTATTCCGCCGCGTTGCGCGCTGGAACTTCTGGTGCAGCAGAAGCATCCTTCGCGGATTCGGCGGAACCCACTTGTTTATCCGGCAGTTCCTTCATCAGGATGGCCGCGACGACCAGCGGTTCCATCAGCAGCTTCATAGGCGCCTCCTTTCTGTGTGCTTCCCGCCTGACAGTATTGATTCTACCCGCCCAGCATGACGTCAGCATGAAGGAAATGTGACGCTTTGCTGAAAAAACATGAACAAATTGCAAACTTGCCCTTGACACAGGGCTGTTCTTTTGCTACAATAGCAACACACGTTGCGCAACATATGTTGCTGAAAGGAGATGCCCCATGCCCCCCGCTTGCCGATTCACCCGCGAGCAAATCGTTGCCGCTGCCCTTGCCATCACCCGCGAGCGCGGATTCGATGCCGTCACCGCCCGCGCGATTGCGGATCAACTGCACGCATCCTCCAAAGTCATTTTCAGCGCCTTTTCGGGGATGGATGAGCTGCTTGCCGCCACGATTGCCGCCGCTGATGCCCAATACCGTGCTTACAGCGCTGATTTTGTCCGCGATTCTGCCGATCCGCCCTACAAAGCCGTCGGCACGGCGTACATCCGCTTCGCCCGAACCGAACCGAACCTCTTCCACCTGCTCTACATGCGCGACCGCCGCCGGGAGGATCACAGCGGCGACGCGGAGAACATCGCCGTGCTGGTGGACTTCCTGATGGCGAAGCTCCACATCACCCGCGAGGACGCGACGCTCCTGCACATCGAAATGTGGGCGTACGTCCACGGCATCGCGGTGCTGTGCGCGTCGGGGCAGCAGAATTGGGACGACGCGCTGATTAGCCGAATGCTGACCGACGGGTTCGAGGGCATCAAGAGCAGATTTCAGAAAAATGCGGAATGAGGAATGCGAAATTAAGACGAACAAATGGACGTGTTCGCCTTCACAAAAATACGGATTTATGCTATGATAAAAGGAGGAATCCCCATGCGACGCTATGCGTATCTCGATAATATTCGCTGGATGACGGTTCTGCTCGTCATCGTTTACCACGTCTGCTACCTCTTCAACGGGGTCGGCATCTTCGGCGGCGTGCCGGATGCGCGAAACCTGCCGTTTCTGGATACGATTTCCGGCACGGTGTACCCGTGGTTCATGGTGCTGCTGTTCGTCGTGGCGGGCATGTGCGCCCGGTTCGCCGTCGTCCGGCAGGGGAATCGCGCATTCCTGCGCAATCGGGCGCGGAAGCTGCTCGTGCCGTCCACCTTGGGGCTGTTCGTGCTGCACTGGGTGACGGGGTATCTCAACATCCGCATGGGCGGCGCGATGGATACCATCCCGAAGCCCTTGCTGTACCCGATTTCGGTGCTGTCGGGCATTGGGCCGCTGTGGTTCGTGCAGCTGCTGTTCCTCTTCAGCGCGATGCTGGTGCTGATTCGCAAAATTGACCGGAATGACCATCTTTTCCGCCTCGGCGAGAAGTGCCCGTCATGGCTGATTTGCGCCTTCGCCCTGCTGATTTGGGGCGCGGCGCAGGTCGGCAACATGCCCGTCATCACCACCTACCGCATCGGCATTTACCTGACGGCGTTCCTGCTGGGCTATGCGGTGTTCGCGCATGAAGCGGTGATGGAACGTGTGGAACGGATGCGCTGGGGGACGCTGGCGGCGGCAATCATCGGCGCGGTGGCGTACGGCGTGTGGACAAACGGGCAGAATTTCACCGACGCGGCGTACCTGCAAAGCCTGTGGGCGAATTTGTACCTGTGGGCGGCAGTGCTGGCGATTCTGGGCAACGCGCGGCATTATCTCAACCGGGAAACGCCCGTCTCGTGCTTTTTCACCCGGCGGAGTTACGCGCTGTATGTCGTGCATTACCCCGTGCTGCTGCTGACGGCGCTGCTGTTGACCGAACGCACGGCGCTCCCGGCGGCGGCGACATACCTGCTGACGCTGCAGATTGGCTTCGGCGCGACGCTGGGACTGTCGGAGGTCATCTGCCGGATTCCGGGGATTCGATGGTTGGTGCTGGGCATCCGGAAGAAGAAAGCATAAATGATGATACCAAAACGCGGCGCACAGGTCGATGAGGACTTGTGCGCCGCGTGTGTTAGTGGGATAAAATCGAAGGGGAAAGAGTAAACAAACGAAAATAGCAGTTTCGATACAATCCAAGAAACATGTGAGGGGACGCGCCGAAGGGGTCAAGGGGGCGAGCGCAAACTTCGTTTGTTTTTATAGCCCCCTGTCGCCTCCGCAGAGGCGAAACCCCTGCGACAATCACCAAATAGTCGCAAAGAACCGTGCAAGCAGCGAACAAGCACATCAAAATCCCCCAATCGGGGGACAAAGGGCGCTTACTTTCTCCTCGGCAGCAGCGGCTGATTATCCACCTTCTGCGACAGCTTGTCCTGATTGAGCTTGAACACGTCCGCCACCTCGCTGATGGTGATGTACGCGCGATCATCAAGGTCGTGCACAATGTCCTTCATCCGGCTGATTTGGAAGCGGTTGACGACGAAATACACAATCGTCATTTCCTCGTGTGAAAAACCGCCCTGCGCTGGGATGCACGTCATGCCTGTGCCGAACGCCTCGCCCAGCGCGCGGCAGATGGCGTCCGGGTTGCGGGTGACGATCAGCGCCGCCTTGCTGCGGTCGATGCCCTCGATGACGAAATCGACGACTTTCAGCCCGACGGCGTAGGCAATAATGGAATACAGGGGGAGAATCCAGCTGGAACGGAGCAGCCCGGCGAGGATGTACAGCACGACGTTGTAGCTCATGACGAATGTGCCGACGGTCATGCCGAGCTTGCGGGCGAAAATAACCGCCATGACCTCCATGCCGTCCATCGCGCCGCCGCCGCGGATGGCAAGCCCGCTGCCAACGCCCGAAATCAATCCGCCGAAGAGCGCGCAGAGCAGCAGATCCGTCCCGGCCAGCGGCGAGGAAATGCTGACGTCAAGCGGCAAAGGCCCCTGAATCAGCCACGCGCCGAGGGAGTAGATGAACACGGAATACACGGCGTAAATGGTAAACTGCACGCCCTGCCGCTTCAGCCCGAAGAGGAACAGCGGCACGTTGAGCAGCAGCAAAATCAGCGACAGGCTGCACCAATCGGGAGTGATTTGCGCCAGCAGCATCGCCGTGCCGGAAATGCCGGAGTCATAAAGATTGACGGGATAAAGGAAAACGCTGACGCCGAACGCGTTGATTAGACCCGCAACGGTCAGCATGACGAAGCGATCCCCGCGGAGGTGGAGGCTTTTGAACTGCTGGAGGAAGGCTGACCAGCGGGAAGAGAAGGATTTGGCGGATTTGGGCGACTTTTTCATGGGAGATACGCGCTCCTTTCCGGATAATATAATATGATAGAATTATAACACAGAAAAATGAACCCTGCAAGAAGATTTGCGCGGGCGCATCGAAATATTTGCCGGCGGAAAATCCATTGCCCTTCGAGCAGAATTCACAAAAATCAACTGATTCGCAACATATGTCAAGCACTGATTCAACATTCACGAAAACAGCGAAAAAGGACATGGCAAAAACGTTTATTTTTGTGTTACTATTTACATAGGCGGCGGGTGATCGAAGGGGGATCTACGCCGAATTTGGAATACAGGGACAGCCTGTCTAATTCGCTTGGATGGGTGCTTTTGTGTTCCCCTGCTCCATTCGTTTTCCGTAAAAGGAGGATATCCATGTTCAAACGTTCTTCTCTCTGGCGGGGATTAACGCTTGTGTTTTCCCTGCTGCTGGCCATCTCGCTGATGGCTGGTTCCATTCTGGAGACGTATCGTACATCCGTTGATGCGTTCTTCAACACGCGCAGTCAGCTGACGGTGACCGAAGTTGACGAAACCGGCGAGGCGTGGTCGTACGTCTCCAAGTTTAAGACGGCCAAGGAAGCCTTCGAGGGCTTGAAGGAATTTGCCATCCGCGAATCGCAGGAAACGGTTGCGCTGCTCAAGAATGATGGCAACGCGCTTCCGCTGAGCAAGGATGCGAAAATCACCATGCTGGGCGTGCGCAGCTACGCGCCCGTGTACGGCTCCTCCGGCGGCTCGATTACCGACGGCAACGCGACTGTGCAGATTTTCGACTGCTTCACCGAGCGCGGCTTCCAGCTGAACCCGTCCGTGCAGGCGGCGTATGAGAAGTATTTCGCGGATAAGACGTGGACGAAGCCCCGTTTCGGCGGCGGCATCATCCCGGAATATGCCGAGGTTACCGCGTACAATGATCCGAGCGAACTGACGCTGGACGAACTGACCGCCCTGAACGCTGATTTCCGCAAGGACTACGCGGAATACAGCGACGCGGCGATCGTCGTCGTCGGCCGCCCCGGCAGCGAAGCCGGCAATGGCTACTATCCCGGCAAGGACGGTCTGGCGGAAGGCGTCAGCACCGTCACCGGCAACATCCTCTCCCTGTCGGACGAGGAAATGGCGATGATTAACGAGGCGAAGGCGAACTTCGACAAGGTCATCGTGCTGGTCAACGCCACGAACCCGATGGAAATCGCCAACCTGAAGGACGACCCGGACATCGACGCCATCGTCTGGATCGGCTTTCCCGGCGCGTACGGCTTCTATGGCGTGGCGGACGTGCTCAACGGCACCGTCTCTCCCTCCGCGCACCTTGGCGATGTGATGGCGAAGAACAGCGCCCTCGCGCCCGCTATGGCGAACTACGGCAACATCCCGTGGACGAACGCGGCGGACTTCGCGGCGGACGCGAATGTCAACTCCTACCTGATTGAGGCGGAAGGCATCTACGCCGGCTACCGCTACTACGAAACCCGCTATGCCGATATCGTGCTGGGCAACGGCGGCGCGGAAGCCAAGGCTGGCACCTACGCCAACGCCGACGGCACCGTCGCCACCGAGGACGGCACATGGGATTACGCCAACGAAGTCGTTTATCCCTTCGGCTACGGTCTGTCCTACACCACCTTCGAGCAGACGCTGGACAGCGTGACCATTGCGGATGACAAGAAGACCGCGACCGTCACCGTGACGGTGAAGAACACCGGCGACGTGGCGGGCAAGAGCGTCGTGGAAGTGTACGCCAGCGTGCCTTACACCGACTACGACCGCCAGAACGGCGTGGAAAAGGCCGCTGTGCAGCTGATGGACTTTGAAAAGACTTCTACGCTGCAGCCCGGCGCATCCCAGACCATCACCATGAAGGTTGATCTGGCGAACCTCGCGTCCTACGATGCCAATGGCGCCAAGACCTACATCGTCGACCCCGGCGACTACTACTTTGCCATCGGCACCGACGCGCATGACGCGCTGAACAACGTGCTTGCGGCGCAGGGCAAGACCGTCGCGGACGGCATGACCGCCGACGGCAACGCGGCAAAGACATACAAGTGGACGTGGACGGGCGATGTGGACAAGACCACCTTCGCCGTGAGCAAGAACGGCACGGAAATCACCAACCAGCTGACCGAAGGCGACTACGCCATGGATTACAACGCCTTTGAGCCCGGCACGGTGACCTACCTGAGCCGCGCCGACTGGAACGGCACGTTCCCCAAGACCTATTCCGGTCTGACCGCGAACGCGACGGTTTCCCGCCTGCTGAACAATGACCTGTACACCCTCAAGACCGATGACGACGTGTCCGACCTCATCTTCGGCGACACCACGTCTACGCTCACCATCAACGACATGAAGAACGCGCCTTACGATGACCCGCGCTGGGAAGAGCTGGTCAACAAGGTTACGGTCGCGGAATTCCTTGATTTCTCCGCCAATGCGTTCCACAATATTCAGGGCATCGCTTCCGTCAACATGCCGCAGAAGGCTGCGGACGACGGCCCCGGCGGCTCTGACTCCCACTACCTGAACGAAGGCGGCTATCAGGGCGTGCCCTACGCGGATGCGGCGGATTACACGTCCGGCACGCGCGTTGCACCCTCTCCTGTGAACCTCGCCTACGCTTGGAACAAGGAACTGGCGTTTGAAAACGGCGAAATCATCCTCGGCGAATCTACCCTCGTGCTGGATCTGCCGATTATGATTGGCCCGGGCATGAACATCCACCGTCACGCGTACAACGCCCGCGGCGTGGAATACTACTCCGAAGACCCGATTCTGTCCGGCTATGTCGGCAGCGCGGTGGTGCAGGGCGCGCAGAGCAAGGGCACGCTCGTCAACATCAAGCACATGGGCTTCAACGATCAGGAAATCAACCGTTCCGGCGTCGCCGTGTTCATGAACGAACAGAAGGCGCGTGAGCTGGAGCTGCGCAACCTGCAGCAGGCGTTTGAAGGCAACGGCAAGCCCGCTTCCTTTGAGGGCGACGCGACGAAGGACAACACCTACACCTCCGGCGCGCGCGGCGTGATGACCTCCTACAACCGCCACGGCGCGGTGGCAGCGAGCGCAAACGTGGCGACGATGGTCAACATCCTGCAGGGTGAATGGGGCTTCCACGGCTACAACGTGACGGACTTCACCGGCGTTTCGCTCAAGGCTGCGCCGAAGGAATCCCTGATGGCGGGCACGACCAACTTCTGCGGCTTCGGCGCGAGCGTCGATTACTGGAACGCGGAAGCGCTCTCCGGCGACCGTGCGATGCTGCTGGCGATTAAGAACGACATCCACAATGCCCTGTACGCACTGGCGAACTCCGCGATGCTCAACGGCGTGAAGTCCACCACCGTTGTCAGCACGGTTGAAGTCATGACCTCGTGGCGCATGGCGTACACCGCCTGCGAATACGCCTTTGGTGCGCTGGCGGCGCTGAGCCTCGTGTTCTGGGTCGTGAGCAAGGCAACTTCCAAGGGAGGCAGAAAGGCATGAAAAAGACGAGCATTTTCGCCACGGTGACGGCGCTTGCCGCCCTGGTGATTTATCTGGTAACGTCGCTGACCGGCTTTATGGCTGGCAAGGCGATGAACATCTGGCCCGTCGTGCTGACGGTCGCCGCCATTGTGCTGCTCTTCGCGGCAGACAAGATGAAGCCCTCCGCCTTGAAGGACATCGTGATTGTGCTGACCGGCTTTGCGCTGATCGGCTGCATCTCCTTCTTCGCGATGGATCGCGTGAAGCTGGCAGCGGACGTGTGGTTCATCCCCGTCAACCGCCCCGAAACGGAGGATGTGGCGCTGTACTCCTCGCTGGCTGGCGTGGCGCTGTACCTGATTTCCTTCGTGACGGTGACGGTCAAGGCGTTCTCGCACAAGGAGTAATCCCATCGTTTCGGAATGCGGGATAGGCTCGTATTCCGCCCCACCCGGAGCGCCCTGCTTCGGGTGGGGTTTTCGTACAGAAAATACTATTTCCAAATGAGGATACGACACCGCGTTTTCATTTGGAAATAGTATAAAAAGCAACTTATTAGAAAGGATGTTTTTCCCCAATGAAAGCAACCGCTTGGAACACCGGCTGGCTCTTCCGCCATTTGGACAGCCAGGAAAACTTCGTCCCCGTCACCCTCCCGCACGACGCCATGCAGGCGGAACCCCGCACGGAGCTGTCCGCGGGCGGCGTCAATTCCGGCTGGTACGAGGGGCGCGACTACGAGTACATCCGCCGCTTTACGCCGGATAAGTCCCTGCGCAGCAAGACGCTGATGCTGGAATTTGAGGGTGTGTACCATCTGGCGGAGGTGTACCTGAACGGCGAGAAGGTCGCCGAGCGCCCGTACGGCTACACGAATTTCTATGCGGACTTGACCGACCGCGTCCGCTTTGACGAGGAAAACGAGCTGCGCGTGATTGCTCGCAACAGCGATCAGCCCAACAGCCGCTGGTATTCCGGCGCGGGCATCTATCGCCCGGTGATGCTGTGGACGGCGGACAAGCAGCAGCATATCGCCCTGAACGGCGTTCGCATCCGCACGGTGTCCATCAATCCCGCGACGGTGGAGGTTACCGTGCGCACCGTCGGCGCGGGGCGCGTGTCGGTGGATGTGCTTGCGGGCGAGAAGCAGGCTGCATCCGCCGCCGCGGACACGACGGGGGAAATCACCCTGACGCTGACTATCCCCAACGCAAAGCTGTGGGACGTGGAGCACCCGAACCTCTACACCTGCCGCGTCCGCTTCGGCAGCGACGAGGACTTGCAGACCTTCGGCATCCGCACCCTTTCGTGGGGCAAAAAGGGCATCCTGCTCAACGGCGAGCGCGTCATTGTGCAGGGCGCGTGCATCCACCACGACCAGGGCATCCTCGGCGCGCGCTGCTATGCGCAGGGCGAGGAGCGCCGCGTCCGTCTGCTGAAGGAAAACGGCTACAACGCCGTCCGCAGCGCGCACAATCCCTGCTCGAAGGCGTTGCTGGATGCGTGCGACCGCCTCGGTATGCTGATGATGGACGAGTACATCGACCACTGGTACATCCACAAAACGGAATACGACTATGTGCCGTACTTTGACAAGTGGTGGAAGCAGGACATGGCGGACATGGTGGACAAGGACTACAACCACCCGTGCGTCATCCTGTACTCCACGGGCAACGAGGTCAGCGAAACGGCGCAGAAGAAAGGCATCCAGCTCACCCGCGAACTGACGGAGTACCTGCATTCGCTGGATAATACCCGCCCCGTCACCTGCGGCATCAACATCTTCTTCAACTTCCTGTCCTCCATCGGCTTCGGCGTGTACAGCGACGAGAAGGCGAAGAAGGAAGCTGAAAAGGCGGAGAAGCTGCGCGCCGCCGGGGTGCAGCCGCAGAAGAAGAAGGCCGTCGGCAGCAAGTTCTTCAACGACCTCGCGGGTCTGATGGGCGACGAGTTCATGAAGCGCGGCGCGACATTGCACGGCTGTGACGTGCGCACGCGCGACGCGTTTGCCAACATGGACATTGCGGGTTACAACTACGGCATCTACCGCTACAAGCGCGACCTGAAGAAGTATCCGAACCGGCTGATTCTGGGCAGCGAGACGTTCTGCAACGATGCGTACCGCTTCCGCGAGCAGGCGAAGAAGAACCCGCGTCTGGTGGGCGATTTCGTCTGGGCGGGGATGGACTATCTGGGTGAAGTCGGCGTTGGGTCGTGGGAATACAAGGCGTACGCGACGCAGTTCAGCGGGCTGGGCTGGACGACGGCGGGTTCGGGGCGCATCGACCTGAACGGACGTCCGCTGGGCGAGGCGCTGTACACCCGCGTCGCGCTGGAGCAGGAAATCGGGCCGTACATCGCGGTTCGCCCGGTCATGTTCTCCGGCGAGAAGCATTCGCCGTCGGCGTGGAAGATGACGGACGCCATGCCGTCGTGGAGCTGGGCTGGCTGCGAGGGCAAGAAGGCGCACATTGAGGTCTACGCGCGCGCGGCGAAGGTCGCTTTGCTGCTGAACGGCAAGAAAGTGGCGGAAAAACAGCTGAAGAACGACTGCTTGGCGAAATTCACCATTCCGTACCAATCCGGCACGCTGGAAGCCGTATCCTATGACGCGATTGACCGCGTGCTGGGGCGCTGCAAGCTGCAAACGGCCGGGGCGGACACGGTTCTGCGCGCCGTGCCGGAGGAAAAGAAAACGAAACCCGGCCGCCTGTGCTATATCCGCATCCGCTACACCGACCGCGCAGGCGAATTGAAGCCGATGGAACGCGGCACGGTGAACATCACGGTCAGCGGCGGCAAGCTGCTGGCGGCGGGCAGCGCGTGCCCCTTCCATCCGGGCAGCTACCTGACGCCGGAAACCGACACCTACTACGGCGAAGCGCTGGCGGTGGTGGAAGCAGGCGAAAGCGGCGCGGTGGAGGTTGCCATCAGCGACGGCGAGCGCAGCGACACGGTGAAGATTCCGATCGCGTAAGAGAAATTTCCTATTATAATGCAAACAGCCGCGGTTCTTGTGTTGGAGGACGGCGGCTGCTTTTTGGTGCTTCACGGAAACTTGGGGGGAGAGGAAGAAGAGTTCAAGTTAGGGAGTAGAAAGCAGCTCTTTCGCGCAAGAAACTTTTACGGCGGGGGGAGTCCAGAGGGGGCTGCCGCCCAGACTCGACATTCGGCAGCCCCCTCTGGGCGTTCTTTGGTTACTTTCTGTCGCAACAGAAAGTAACAACTTCGCGTCCGCAGACGCGACGGGAGCAGCAAGCAAAACCATAGTTGCTTTTCATGCGCGCATCCTATCTCCTGCTTTCCGTGAAGAACCGCTTTTGGTGCAATTGTAAATTCTGATGAGGGAGAAGAGGAATGGCAGGAAAAAGGGGAGGCGGGGGAGAATACATCAACAACAAATCAAAATCAGGAGATAACGTATGAATTACTGCAAGCAAACGGCTTTTCTGATTCTACTGATGCTCGTCCTGCTCTTGCCGCTGGCATTGGCGGAGGGGGCGCGCGCGTTCATCACGGTGGATGGCTGTGTGCCCCTCGAAATTCGGGAGGGCAGCGCGGTCACGGCGGAGGAGCTCATCTTCCCGACGTGGGGGAACGTCATCAATCCGCAGTTCGGCGACCAGATTTCCCCGTCGCTTACCAATGGCGACACGGTGGTGCAGGGCGACATCAGCAGTCTGCGCGTGCTGCTCCTGCTGGCGGACGCGGACGGGAACAAGTATCTGCAAGCCGCCGTGTGGGACGCGGACAGCGCGACGTACGCCATCACGCGCAGTTCAAACCTGCCGGAAAATGCGTATCTGGACACCTATCACGAGGGGGATGCTATTTTTCTGTCAGTTGGATACGACACGCCGGGATTTGCCGAATCGGGTGATTTGGACGACCTTGCGTGGCTGTACATCACGGCGGAATGGACGGACACGGACGCGTGGGTCGTGACCGATGTGACGGACGGGTTCTCGTTCTTCGTGGATTACGACGACGGGCAGTACGTCATCCGGGACTATTGGGACGAGGACGTGCTGCAAACGATTTCGCGGGATGCAACACTGGACACATTCGACTTTGTGAACCCGTTCGCGGCGGAAATCGGGTGGATGAAGTAAGATGAACAAACTCTGGAATCTTGAACACTTCTCGGCGGAGGCGCTGCACCGAACCGTCGTGCGCGACGGGCTGCGCATCCGGATTCATCCGCAGGTGCATCCGTTCCTGCGCCGCGAAGTGCATACGTTTGTCCGCTGGCTGCGGGCGAATTACCCGTTTCCGATTCGGGTGAACGTTTACATCCCGAACACGAAGAAAATCCGCGCGAACGACGGCGATTTGTGCTACGGGCGCTGCTTTGTGCCGGATGACCCGGACGACAGCATCACCATCGACGTCGCCGGGGGCTACGACTATGACGGCGACTTTCGGGCGCTGCAAAATTACACTTGGGGAACCATCTTCACGCTGGCGCACGAGCTGGGGCACTACTATCAATACCTGAACCGCGTTTCGCTGACCCCGCGCGGGATTGAGTGGCAGGCGACGTACTACGCGCACCGGGTGCAGGAAGCGTATTATGACGCGGAGTGGGACGAGATGGACGAGTGGGCGGAGGAGGGCTGACGGCGGAGTTTTGGACGCGGAAGTCGAAAACCCCTGCTGTTTCGGAAGTTTTGGACGTGAAGGTCGGAAACTTCATGCAAGAATTGGATAAAACAACGATGGACTGTAGAAAAGGAGCTGCTTATGCCCACCAATGACGCTTTGTCCACCAACCGCCGCGCGATTCAGCTGGCGCGGGACTTCGCGGCGTGCTGCAATCAGATAACCGAAAAGGACAGTCACGCGGTGGAAAATGAAACGGATTGGCATCCGATTTTCATTTTTGCGGTGGATTTGGCATAACGCGGAAGAAAATCCCGCGGCTGATTTTCGTGCTTATCGCCACATTTTCCGGATTCACTCATCAAAAGAAAAGATTAAAAATTTTACAAACAATGCAGAACAGAACCAAAGGCGCGATGACGCACACCAGCAGATAGAGCAGCGCACCCAGACACCCCGCCTTGAGGCTATAATTCCCCCTTGCACCGTGGTTGCGGTCGCTGTCGTCGTCATCCGACGACAGCATGACCATACACTCAAGGGCATCCGCCAGAACCGCCTTGTCCTTGATGCGCCGCTTCCTGCTTTCCTCCGCGCGCACATACTCCTTGCGGCGCTGCTCGGCATCCGCCAAAAGCGCCTTTGCGTCGCGATAGTCGGAATCCGCCAGCACTTGCAGGCGCACAATGGCATCATCCAGAATTTCACTCGCAGAACCGACGGAAACGGTCAACTGCTGAATCCACTGCAAGGAAGAATGCTTCCAGTCAGCATCAACCTTACCCCAAATGTCGCTGATCGTTTTCGCTTCCTCTATTTTTTCCAGCGCTTCCTGATAGAACGTTTCGCGGAGCTCGTCCGCCTTCTGCTGGCACGCCGCCGCCCGCTGCCGGGCATCCTGATAGTCCGGAATCGACAGGAACTGCTGGGCATAATCCTCGTACTGTTTGATGGGATTGCATGTTTTGAGAAGCTCGTCGGGGCTGATGGCGGAGGCAATGAGCGCGCTGATGCAGCGGTAGATGCGCTTCTGCCGCGCCTGCTCTGCCAGCGTGCGGCACTGTTGGGCGAAATCGGCAGCTTCCGCATCGCCGATGGCATCGAAATGCTGCGCCGCCACCTTCCAGTCACGCTCGCTGATGCTGCCGGGGTCGCCGCTCGCCACAAGTTTCCGGAAAGCGGCTTCACTCCGCTGGCGGCGCTCGGTGATGAGAGCCGGGGCGGTGTTGTCGGGGTCGGCGTTGGTGTTCATCGCGATGGCGATGGCGCGGGCAAAGGCATCGGCGCGGTCAGAATTGCTATTCATCATGGGCAACCTCCTTTGGTGCGTGCGCGCGGGGAGCGATGGGCATCCGCCGTGTTGACACGACCATGATAGCATACTCGACAGGCGAAAATTCTCCTACTCTTCGTGACAAAAACTTTCCCTTGCGCGAATCCGCCGATTATGCTATAATAGGTTTGCTGCTGAAAATTGCGTGCTTCGGCGGCAACTTGTGAAAGCCTTGAAATCACCGGGTTTCAGGCACATGAGCCCATAGCTCAGTAGGATAGAGTAACTGCCTCCTAAGAAAGCGCTCAACGCTTCCCTTTGCGTCGCTGACTTGATAGGAATGGGGTTCAAAACCTACCGAGTGGCGGACAAACCGCTTCCCAAGCCTTCTGTGGAAGGGAAATCGTCGCCTCGCTACGATAAGGAAAACAAATATGATTTCATAATTATTTTTCTTATCAAAGCAGAACTAAAATAAAGCCATAAGAATCGCACTGAAATCGTGCAAAAGCCTTGAAATCACCGGGTTTCAGGCACATGAGCCCATAGCTCAGTTGGATAGAGTAACTGCCTCCTAAGCAGTCGGTCGTGGGTTCGACTCCCACTGGGCTCATTGTCACATTGGTAATTCTTTCCGGTTTACATTCATGTGCGTGTTGGCAAGCACGCGAAGAAAGTCAGCTGGAAAGAATTTTTTTGCATTCTATTGGCAATTTGCTTTTTGCCCCGCTGCTGGCGTTGATGGCAGTTTTCCAACATTTCGCCTTTTTTGCCAACACCGCTGTTCTGGCAAACGGGTGATTTGCCTAACATTCGCGTGCGCAGCGTGTCAGCAATTTTCTGCGCTCCACATTTTTTGGCATTATCTGTATGATTAGATGGATTCTCAACAGGTAAAATAACAATATTTTTTAGTAATCGTCTTGACTTCCTGTGCATCGAATTATCAACTCTTCTCATGCCCTGTTTCGCTATGTTGGATGCGGTTAGACAAAGAAGCAGCTGTGTGTTGGCACATGCAAACCGCCTGCCGCTTTTGATGTCAGCAAAAAACTCTGCGGGAGATTTCCGCAGAGCTTTCGAGTATATTGGGGTGTTCGTGATTATCCCAGCGTCTTGGCGAGCATTTTCAGCATAGCGACCATATCCGGATTGCTGAAAATTTTGAGCAGCACTTCTGAATTAAGCCCCGCCTGCTGCACTTGCTCTTCCGCGGCTTTATCCTGCGCTTCCGGCACGATTTTCACGCCCTTTCCGCCATAAAACGCCTGCTCAAACAGCTGCGCATTGTTTCTGCGGCTCTCGTCCAGAATGTGCGAATACTGATCCGTTACCATTGTCGCCTGCGCATGACCGGAATCCCCTTGCACCGCCTTAATATCGCCGCCATTCAGCTTGAGTTTGTAGGTGATGCTGGAGTGCCGCAGACTATGGAAGCAGACTTGCGGGAGCTCGTTTGCCTCAATCAGCTGCCGCATACTCTTGCGGATGATGTTCGATTCCACCGGCTGACCACGGCTTCCCGCGATGACGAGGTTGTAGTCGTGGTACTCTGCACCCAACTGCTCAATTAGCAAATCCTGCTCCATTTTCCACTTCGTCAGGTTTTCAGCAACCGTCTTGGGCAGAAAAATTTTGCGGATGCTGGCCCGCGTTTTCGGCTTTTTCAGAATCAGCACGGTTTTGTTCTGCAAGCCGATTTCGGGGAATGTGGTCAACACGTCCTTACTGTCGGTAGCTTCCATGCTGCGCTTGTTGACGCGCTGGAGCTGCTTGTTGACGACAATGTGGGCTTTTCCCGTCGCAATGCTCTCTTCCGAAATGTCTACGCAATCCCACGTCAGTCCGAGCAGTTCGCCAATGCGCAAAGAGCAGGAAAACGCCAGATTCAGGCACAGTTTCAGTCGCTCATCTTCACAGCAGTCAATCGCGTGGAACAGCGTCTGAGAATCCCAGATGTCGCGCTCCTTCATTTCGTATTTCGGGAGGGTTGCAAACTCGGCAGGGTTCTTTTCGAGGAGCTCCCATTTTTGTGCTTGCCTGAAAGCGCTGTGCAGAAGATTGTGGATTTTGCGAATCGTCGGCGGCTGCACAAACTTTCCGGTATGGCGATACTTGTTGTCCGTCATCAAGGGAACCGCGGGCGTTTTCAGCAGTCCCTGATAGAACATTTCCAGCACCCGCGGCGTAATTTCTTTCAGCCGAAGTTCGCCGAGTTTGGGGGCAATGTAGTGCCGAATCAGCCCAGTGTTTGAGCTGTAACCGTTAATCGCCCACTTAGTCTTGCCGTAGAGCGAAACATACTCTTTCAGCAGCTCATTGAGCGTGTTGCAGGTCGGAATGGTGAACGAGCCGAGCTGCTGTTTGTATTCGATTTCCGATTTGCGCTGCTTTGCTTCCGGCATTGTCGAAAAGGCTTCCCACTTCTGATGACGCTTTCCTGCCTCATCATAGTAGGAATAGACAACGTTGAACTTGTTGCGTTTACAGATGATTGTCGCCATTCATTTCTTCTCCTTGCTGATTGCTGTTGTTCTGATTGGACAGTGCTTCGAGGTCAGCCCGCGCAATGCGCCACTGTGAAGCTACTCGTTTCGCCGGAATCCGCCCGTCAGAGCACAGCCGGTAGACGGTTCTTTCCGACAAATGCAGAAATGACGCTGCTTCCGGCACAGTGAAGAATTTTTGTGCTGGAATGGATGTACTCTCCTGCTCGACGCTGCTGACAGCCGGCAATATTTGCGGCAATTCCTTTCGCGAACGTTTTACAACAGACGCAGCAATCTGCGCGTCTGTCCGCATCTCAGTTTCACGCCAGCGCTGATAGCTGCTCATGGTAACATACAGCTGCCTGCTGATACTAACAATTTCCAGCACATATTTTAGCTGCCGAACCAATTTGTATGTTTCATCACGCTCAAGCCCCAATAAACGCCCAAATTCCGTGAGCTTCATGAGGTTTGCTTTGTGCAGCTCGTTTGGGTGTTCAGCTGTGACAAGATGATAGGTGCATTGCGAATTATACCAGAACTGAAACACTGCAGCATCGACGCGCCACTGACCGTATTGATACACGGAATACGGAATTTTTTCCCGGTGAATCAAGTCGTAGACGGTATCAATTCCGATGCCAAGCAGGTTAGAAATATCCTTCACGGAATACGACTTCTTTCGCAGCTCTTCTCCCGGCGGCGGCCCATTCACCTTTCGGTAATGGGTTTGATTGGCATACCACGTTTCAAACGAGCTGATGACTACGCGCATTTCTCCGTGAATCGTGAGAACATCGAACCATTGCTTTTTAATCAGCCAGTAGCTGGCTGTTTTTTTCAGCCCCAGCATCTGACGCATGGTCGGCACTGACATGGTTGATGCTTCCCGCACTCTGTTCATGGTGGTTCTCCTTTCCGGCAGTCAGATTTTTCACCTGCCAGCAAAAACGATAGCACATCTTCCGCCATTTTTTTAGTCTGTCGATACCCTGCTTTCCTGCTTAGCGCTCAGGCTGTGCGTTGAGCCATGCATCAAAAGTAGTTTTCGGGATTCGGTAGATTCCTCCGGGCAGACGGATACTTCGGAAAGCATTCTGTTTGAGCAGCTGATAAACACTCTTCATGCTGATGCCAAGCATCGTCGCGACTTCATCCGTCGTGTAACATTTGCGTTCAACGCCGGTGCGCTCCATTGCAGCCTGAACTTCTGGTACTTTCATCATTGCAAATCACCTCATGCAGCAATTTGAAGGTTACTCCCTTCACTCTTGAACTGTAAATTTGTGTCCCGTTTGCGACATAAAAAAGGACTCCATAGCAAAAAAATTTTACTATGGAGCATGCAAAATTCGGAAAATTGTTTGCTGAACTGCGTACACCGCTGAGCAAAATCACCTCGACCGGCGAAATTGAGCAGCGGTTCC
>OIYO01000661.1_pt1 | contig 25711 bp, 29 predicted proteins | sample 1588191 | NCBI WGS metagenome assembly OIYO01 (sample SAMN03283275) | human gut metagenome | biome: human-associated habitat; material: feces | host: Homo sapiens | place: Peru | collected 2012 | reverse complement strand
TTAGCAACACTTCATTTTAGATATTTAACCTGTCTACTTGACAGGGGGCATATCATTTGATATGCCCTGCTTTCTTTATATTTCGGTTTTTCATAGAGAAATAATGAAATATGCATTATCTATATAAAAACCGCTAAATGACCAAAATACGCAGCCAAATTACATATCTGTAAAAATTAAGAATATTATAAAAATTTTATACAAATGTATTGACAAACTATTTGATTAGAGTTATAGTAATAATGTAATAAATAAAGAAATAAAATACACGCAAGAGGTGATAACATTGAAAAAATTTAAAAATGCAAATGAAATATCCAATGCATTCCAATTAAATGGATGGAATGAAGACACAACCTTTGAAGAGGTTACATTGGAAGAAGCAGAAATCAGAGGTCTTACCTTTGCTGCGAATGAAATAAGAGCAGGAAGAAAAATTTTTAAAATGAATGGGTGTGGGAACATATATAGTCAAACTGGTGACCTGTTAATGTACAACATTTCAATAGTTAAGGATGCTGATACAGCCACCAAATTTCCAATTGTAAAAAATGTAATTAAAGGCTGTATGAGCAAACATGATATTGATGAAATTACATTTTTTGTTGGAGACGATATTCAATTCAGCGGTTCTTATGAAAGATTTATACAAACGAGCCAGTATGATCAGAGCCCTGAACTTTTTGAAATGAGAAATCAGATGCTAAATAGTGAATGCTTAAAAAGTCAGGTTTTTAACGGACATAAGTCATATCTACTGCTGCCAGAGAACATGAAAATAAAAGCTCTGGAAGAACAACTACTGAATAATTGAAAGGAGGCGGTGTTTAATGAAAAATGTAAGAATCTATTACGAAGATACATGCAAACTAATGCGTAATTACATGGAACATGTGCAGCCACAGCGTTTTGCATCAGTATGGGAGTTATTTGTGAGATTAAAGAAACAGTGTGAATTGGAGGGAATTGCAACAGGTGATGTAGAAGATATATACGAGTATGCAGAGAAAGAACATATAGAGGAATACGGCTTTTAAAGGCGCAGTACTGAGGTTACAGATGCCGTAAGAAGCTGGAATGACTTTCAGGGAGTCGGAATACCTTTCAAGGTGACTGATTCCCTGTGGGTATCAAGCAATCAGAATAGAACAACAATTAATGTAAAAGGGGCAAAACATGAAAACAATAGAGCATTGGAGAAAAATAATTAATCATAGATTAATAGAAATTAGTGTGAAAGGTGATGATATTTGGTATCTGGCATATGCAGGTGATAAGCAGCTTACAAGAGCCGATGCCAGTTTAGAAAGTCTGCGTGATACTTTGTATGGGAATGGCTGCATAAGACTTATAAAAAATAACAGCTGGGAGAAAAAGAATGTAGAACTTAGTGCACCATGGCAGAAAATAGACTGGTTTAAGCTCCCCTGTGTGTATGAAAATGAAATAAACAGAACATTACTGGCAGATATAATTAATGACAGTAAAAACTGGAAGTCAGGAGACAGTGCGTTGTTTACATACACCAATACAAATAATGGTAAATGGCTGCTTACACTGAAAAAAGAAGAAGATATTTACGAACCATTTAAGTTTAGTTTAGCAGGGAAAATGGAGGGAACACACCAGACAATAGGAAGACGATATGTTGATGCAGAAAAAGCACTTTTACATATGTTTAATAATTTTAATGAAAATGCATGTATAAGGAATCGCTACAACAATTTGGAAGAAGTAATACAAAAACTGTATCGGGAAGGGAGAAGTGCATGAAATATACAACAGGTGATATCGTAACAGGATATTTCGGGAAGGGTGTGATTGTAGATATCAGAGAAGAAAGCATATTTGTCTGGACTGGCCACAATGTGGAAGTTATAGACAGCAGCATGTATGCTGTTTTAAAGACCGGGTACAGAGCAAATTTTAATGAATGTATATCATCAGCCAGATATAAAGCTGATCCACAGGATATATCTAATCGTCTGTATGAAGCAGATGTGTCAGGAAATAAGCTCACAAAACTGGTGTATCTTGCAATCAAACATATTCTTCCAGATGGTTCAGTTAAAGACATGGATAATGATTACATGAGAGTTCAGGATATAATTGATTTTCTGAATACCTATTACGACTGTTCTTATAAAACAGGAACGCGAGAAACTATAAGGAAAGAGGCTATAACGGAGCTTATAAACAAGGGTTTAATAGAATCAAACAACCAGCCCAAACAAAGTCCAAGATATGGTTATAGACAAAAAATAGAGAACAGGAGGTAAAATATGAACAATACCAGTGCCGCAAAAAAGGCAGATAAGCTTCTTAAGCTTGTCGAGAAAAGATTCAGGAAAGAATCCGCATATGTTCTTACAAAAAATGATAAGGATGGAATCTGGTTTGAGATGTTTGGCAGACTCAGCCGGGGCGAATCAGAAGATGACGTATATACTTACTGTAAAACAGCAAAATTAAAGCAGCCGTAAAAATTAAGACTAAATAAGAAAGAAGGATTAGCTATATGGATAGTAAAAACGATGCAAATTATTTCAATAGGATTCGCAGCATTAGTTATGCAATAATATTATTAGTTATGACGGTGCTATTAATATGCGTATTGCTTATAGCTACAAAAGAATCAAAAAAGACAGAAACAGAAATAATACCAATATTCAGCATAAGTACTGATGCTGAATACAGCGGGAAATTTGTTTTAGGTTCTGGTGGATTAAATAAAACGGAATATATTGTAACCTATCGTTTAACGGAAGATGGCGGCAAAGTATACTACAAACTGCCTAGACAGGAGGTAATCATCTATGATACATTAGCCGAAGGCGAACAGCCATATGTTGAAATTATTACGACAGGATATACAAGTGAAACCAAGCTGTATATACCACAAAATACTGTTGAGAAAGAGATAAATTTGGATTTATAGAGCCTGCTGCCATGAATCCATACATAATCGAATGGCTGCTGCCATGCAGCAATCACACAGTATCCATTCAACATATATTGAGTTAAATGCCTGCAAACAATTAATTAAATACAATCGGAGGGAAAACATGCCATTAAGAGAGTTCATAGCCATATTAACAATAGCAGTAATCATCATTACACTTAGTTTGATTCTTGCATTAAGAAAAAAATTAGGTAAAAAAGTTCTAATAATTCCCATAGCAGCTGCTGCCATGCTGATCGCAGTATGCTTCCTTTCAAGTATACTAGTAAAGAATGGAAAAATGACAGTTAGCGCAGAGTTCTATGAACCTGTATCAACATCATCTTTCGGAAACGGACGTTATATTTCTGTAACTATTAACAATAACAGTAAGAACATCAAAAGAACAGCGTGGTATGGAAGCCAGATTATAAAAGTATCTGTAAAAGATACATCAGATGCAAGTTCAGCAGTTGTTAGCACAAGAAGGAGCTGGAGACCACTATACAATGAACAGATAGAGCTTCAGGTATCTCAGGACGAGTATGACGATATTTTCAAAATTTCTAAGAACAACATAGAAATAAACTAAACTGTTGCTGCAGAACCTGCTGCCATGCGCAATTAAGCAATGAGAAAGTTAAGAAAAAGGAGAACTTCGATAAGAAGCTCTCCTTTTTGCGTATATTGGACAATATACACAAATATATTAAATATCTTTGTGAATTATGCTAGTTTACATATATGGTACAATATACTATAATAGCATTATGGAAACAAGCAAATATAAATCAAAGCTAAATAAGAATGGAGGATATAGCTCATGAATAATGTGATTTGCGAAACAATTAAGAAAGTATCTGCAGAGTATAATGTACCAGAGGAGTTATTGGAAGAGTTTTACGAAATAAGGGACAAGAAGAGAGAAATTAATCTGAATATTGAGAAAACAGCTGCAGCAAGGGCAGAGATCAGGGACCTGTCAGAAGCATTAAACCAGCTGGAAGAGAAGTTTAAAAAATATGACTTGAAATTTGTTTATACGAGTGGCCGTGATGATATAACGGATATTCCAGTGCTGTATGAACCTACCACAGAAACAAGGGTTATAGATGTACCATCGACTGAGGAAATTAATGAGCGTGCCAGAGAGGTTGCTTTAGAAAATAACTTCCCGGAGCTTACAGGAACACCTAAGCAGGTAGTATGGGCTAACAGCATCAGAGTGGAATACTGGGAAAAATGTCATAAGAATGGCAAAGAAAAAGTAGGTGATTACCTTATCTTTGGTATTCATGATTCTAAGTACTGGATCGAAAACAGGGAAATTGCTGAAAACTCAAATATTAAGTGCATTAAAGGAATGCGTAATTGCTACGTGAGATTAGCCAGAGAAGAGCAGTACATACAGGATTAATTAAAGTAATGCTGCAGGTTATATACCAAAAAACTCCACCCGATATCAGTCGGGTGTGAGTTAATGAATATCAGGAAGGAGAAACATTAAATAATGGGAGCAAAGTATACAGCAGGCCAGATCAGGGCTACAGAAAAATATATGCAGGACAAGCAAGTGATTAAGCTGGTCGTTACCAAGGAAAAAGCCCAACAGTATAAGCAGATAGCTCAGATGAGAGGACAGAGCCTTAACAGATTCGTGATTGAGTGTATAGAAGAACAATTAAGGCAGAATGTTAAAACAGAACGACACTAAGCATTTGGCGAAAGAAAGGGCATGGTAATAAGTCATGAAAATATATATGCCTTGCGAGCTGGGCGAGTATGGAGAATGCGAGGGGAAATTACTCCAGTTTGCAGGAGTGACATGGTTTAAGTGGCAGAGAGGGATTGAATTTACATACTTCTTTAACACAGGAAACAAGTGGAGTCCTACAACGTTCTACAGCACGTTTAATACTGACAATATGGTTGAAACTGACATATCTGACATTCTTTTGGAAGATATCCTGATTAAAGAAAGAGGCTTTCCAGTAAAAGGAAAAGGATATGTAAATGGTCTGTATTGGAAAGATGGTAAGAAATATGTCAATTTCATTGCAACAGATATCTATAATGCACATATCAGGGTTGAATGTGATAAAAATAATGAATATCCGGAGCATGGAAGAATAATTTTTCCTATGAGCTGGGATGAAGCAAAAAAGGAAAAATATACGTTAAAGTCAATAGTTAACAAAAAGTCTGATGCAGCTGCATTAATGACTAATTAGAGAAGAAAGGAGAATGCAGCAGACAGTGTTGTGACAGGAATCTGGCAAAAACCCGGTTTACGATATTTCCAGACATACAACACGGTCTGCTACTAAAAATAAAATATGAGAGAATTTAAAGTAAATGGCATAAAGGTGTCTATAGTAGACAGATTCAATGAAGGTAAAGAAATAAGCAGGTCTAACCCGAAGTACGAAGTAAGAATATTTGATCCAAAGTATGATGCATGGCGTACACTGTGCAAATGCATGACACTAAGAGAAGGCAGAGAACTTGCAGAGGAAATGCTGGGATAGATTTTCTAAAAGTTCATGTTCCAACACCGGAAAATGTCAATAATTCAGGAAGAAAAAATAATAAATTAATCAGTAAAGGAGATATAAAGTATGGCATGGTATTACAGAACATATGCCTGCGGACACGAAGGAAGGGAAAATGTCACAGGCAAAACAGAGGAGAGAATGCAAAGGCTGGATGAGATTTTTGCCGGATTATGTCCGGAATGCAGGAAAAAACAGAAAGACGAGGAACATGCGAAAGCTAATGCAGAAGCAGAGAAAAAAGCAGCAGAAAACAATCTCCCCAAGTTAAGCGGAAGCGAGAAGCAGATTGCATGGGCGAATACTATAAGAATGCAGTTCTACGAAAAGTACAGCAATGGTCAGAATGACATAGAGACAATCATCAGTGAAAAAACAGAATCGAAATTCTGGATTGACAACAGAAACTATCTCGATTCATCCTTCATTGAAGAGTATGCAGAGAAAATTAAGGAAAAGCAGCAGCACAAAGAAATGGTAGAAAATAATGCTGTATGGCCAAAAGAGATTAAACATGATGGTATTGTAGAGATTGTCGAGCAGTATAAGAACATGTACGATTACAGAATATCTTTAAAGTATAAGAAAGATGCAGAATTCACAGCAATTGTAAAGTCCTACGGATACTCATGGAATGGTAATGAGTGGTATAGGAAAATCTCACGTTCAACAGGAAAATTTAAGGATATGGCTGAAGAATTAGGAAATAAATTACTTGAAAACGGCTTCGCAATATACATTCAGAAAGACAAGAACGCATACATACAGCTGAATGAAAAAGCATTAAACCTATAAGCCTTGAAAGTGTAACAATAAGAGTTGAATGTGACAAAGTTCATGAATATCCGGAGCATGGAAGAATAATTATTCCTATGAGCTGGGATGAGGCAAAAAAGGAAAAATATACGTTAAGGTCAATAGTTAACAAAAAGTCTGATGCAGCAGCATTAATGACTCATTAGAGAAGAAAGGAGAACGCAGCAGACAGTGTTGTGGCAGGAATCTGGCAAAAACCCGATTCACGGTATTTCCAGATATACAACACGGCCTGCTGCCAGACGTAAGTATGGTAGAAACAAAAGTTTTAAAACATTCGGTAGTAATAAGTGGGAAAACATTTGATGAATGTAAAGCTGAATTCGATAGGATATGCACCGGTGTAAAGAAAGATTTCTCTGTAGAATGTGGTCTGCAAAACTTAATATTCAGTGATATGACAGAAAGAGAGAATGAATGTGTTGCGGTGTTTCGGATTCCTGAAGATTAAAATTATATTACAAAGGAAGGAGAGAAAGCTATGAGTATTGAGCTGCAGGAGGCAAGAAAAAAATTAGATATATTTGAAAAAGGTGCTAATAATCCTGAGATTTTCATGTCAGCTTCGTTTGCTGAATTATTTGACAATCTATTAAGAGACATAACGGTAAATCAAAAAGATGTTTTTGATTACGTGGAAGAATACCTTAATCAGTTAGATGTTTTCAAGGAAACCAAGATAGATATATCGTTAGAAAATATAACGGTATCGTTACCTTCCATTGATGAAGATGATTCATTCGACGAAATAATATGGATAAGTTTTGAACACCACACTTATAAGGTACTTAGCAAGAGTATCAAACATTATCGTGAAGTCATGAACAAAACATATGCATATGAACCTCAGGAGATGAACGATATTTTCACGAGATTTGAAAATTATTCTTTAAGAAAAAGATTAGCTGTTGCACGTCGCTGTTTGGTGGATAAAAATAAAACCCGCTGGGTCAGAATGCAGGACTTTTTATATTGCCTGTTTGTCTCAAAGAGATATCTTAAAAAGATACTTGATAGGGAGCACACTATAATAAACGAAAAAAATGAATTTCTTAAAGAGAAATACGATAAGGATATTAGAAAACAGAATTTCTATCTGCAGGAAGCTCCTAACCAGATACTTAAGATAGAGCAGAAACAGAAAGAAATTGTCAGCTACTTGTCTGGCTGTGGGTTTACACAGTATAATGATGCTGATTAAATGAGATGTTAATGTTAAAAAGAGGGTTACAGTCATGGACAAACAGGCGTTAATAGACAAATTAGGAAAACTTGGGTATAAGGTCGTAATAGAATCCAGCGTAATCATGGTGCTTACAGATGATCACAAACTGGGAGTATACAAGAGTGTAAAGCAGCTAATAGAATCTTCCGGTTATAATGCTTCCTGGGGAGTAAGGTATGATTCAGCTGCACATACTCCGTCTCAGGGCGATACAGGCTCATACGGCGAGGATTTAAGCGCGGATGATGAAATTAACGATGAGGAAGAAAAAGGGGCAGGAAGAGGAAAAGAAAGACATCTGGAAGAGGATACTGAACTAGGTGAAGATGAAAACGGTCAGATATCATTCTTGTGATGCAGTAAGCATTAACATATTGAGAAATAAAAAGGAGAATTGTAAACAATGAATATTATTAAAAAAAAGATAAAAACACAAGAGAATATTAAAAGAAAGATAAACACACAAAATGCGACGATATACATATATCAGGAATACAGAAACATTCTACTGAATATCATGGCAGCTAATCAGAATAAAATGCCATATATTCCGCTCAAAAAAGAATGGTTAAAGCGTTTTGATGTTGACCTTAGCCTGTTTCTCGGAGGTGATATTAAGGAAATAACAGAACTTGTAGAAGAACTGAAAAAAGATTTAATTGCTATTGCAGAATCTTACAACTATGTTTCTGATGGTGAATTTGAGATAAGAAAAAACTAATAGCAACATGTTTGATGCATATCAGTCAGAAACAGGGGAAGATTGTTATGAGTTGACAGTTATAGGCGATAATTGACGATATCCTGAAAATTAAGCATTTTAAAATAGGATCAAATAAAAAAGGTCCTCAACTGAAATTGAAGACCTTATCATAAGCTACACCATGTAGCGCCAACTCGTGGCATTTTCGGGTTATACCCTTATTTGAACTTTGTACTGTTAATTCAACTAAATAATATGCCATTTATAAATTAATGTCAAGGAGATAATATAAATTATGAAAAGTATAAGAAAAGAATCGCAGGAACCGTATTATATAGGTCTTAATGTAGGACCTACATATGCCGCATATGCAGTTACTAATACATCTTACAACCTGTCACGATTTAAGGGTAAGGATATGTGGGGTGTATATAAATATGATGAAGCCGAAACTGCAGAGGATAGAAGGAGTTTCAGGCAGGGAAGAAATAGTAATTTAAAGGAAAAAGAAAGAATAAGACTCTTAAAAAGCTATTTTTTTGATGAAATTCAGAAAGTAGACGAGAATTTCTTTGTACGCCTTGATAACAGCTTCTATTACAGCGAAGATAAGGATATTCGCCTGAATGGAGACAGAAACGTGCTTTTTGCAGACAAAGATTATAGTGACAGGCAGTACATGTCAGAGTATCCGACTATATACCACTTGCGTTCAGAACTGGCTCACGGAAGCAAGAAGCCGGATATACGCTGTCTATACCTTGCCGTATCCCACATGATGAAGAACCGTGGAAACTTTTATACTAAAAATCTGGAGGATACAGACAAATCGTTAGGCGAGGTATATGAGAATATATGCACTAAGGCTGCCGAGTATGATATTGTTCTTAAGATGGAAGTAACTGCTGAAAAAATTATGGATATAATGATTAATCCAGGTATAAGTGGAAAAGTGAAAGCCACTCTGGTTACGCAGCTGGTAGATGCTACATCAAAGCCGGCGCTATCAATTATAAAACTTATGTGCGGGCTAAAAGCAAAGATAGCAGATATTTTCCCAGAGCTGGCGGAAAGTCTTGAAGAGGATGAAAAGAAGCTGTCGTTTAGTTTTAAGGATGAAGACTATTTTGAAAGAGCAGACAGTATAGAAAAACTGATTGGAGAAAATGAATACTCTCTGATTGAATCAGTTAAGGAAATGTATGATGCTGCCATCATTAAGAACATTATACAGGATTACAGATATGTTTCTGATGCGAAGATAGCTTCTTACGAAAAACATGCAAATGATCTTGAGATTTTAAAAGCAGAATTAAAGACAATTCTATCAAAAAATGAATATAAAAGATTCTTCTCTAAAGAAGAACCCGGCACATATAGTGCATATGTACATTTTAGTAACCATAATAACCAGATTACAAGAAGGAAATCGGACAAGGGAAGAACCCAGGAAGATCTTTACCATACCATTAAGAAATATCTTGCCGATGCTGATGATGAGCAGGCGGAATATATCCTTGATGAGATTGATAAAGGGACATTCCTTCCAAAACAGAGAATTAAAGATAATTCCCTGATACCAAACCAGCTGTATTCTGTGGAGCTTAAAGCTATACTTGAAAATGCTTCAAAGTATTATGATTTTCTTAACAGCTGTGATGAATCCGGTCTTACTGTATCTGAAAGAATACTTAGCCTGTTCACTTTTACAATGCCTTATTTTATAGGTCCGGTGTCTCCATATAACAGCAGAGGATGGGCGGTGCGAAAAGAGCCGGGAAAAGTTTATCCGTGGAATCTTAAGGACAAAGTTGATATGGGCCAGAGCGCAAAACAATTCATTGAAAAGATAATAGGAAAGTGCAATTATTTGTCAGGAGAGAAGGTTCTGCCTAATGCTTCACTTCTATATGAGAAATACAGAGTTCTTAATGAAATTAACAGTATCAGTGTAGACGGAGAAAAAATTTCCGTTGAAATGAAGCAGGCAATTGTTAATGAATTGCTTGCCGGAGGAAAAACGGTATCGAAGAAAAAGATACTATCGTTTCTTGTAAAAAAGGGCAGTGCTACCAGCGACAGCATAATCACAGGAATTGATGATAAGTTAAATAACAGTATGGCAAGCCATAGATTTTTCGCGGACATTTTTGGCAGCCTGAATAAAGATAATGAAGCTGTGGCTGAGGATATTATACTCTGGTCTACTATATATGGCTCATCAAAGGATTTTGTAACAGAACAAATATTAAATAAATATCCTGACATGTTTGATGAAGAACAGTTACGAAAGATTCATAATCTTAATTGCAAGGACTGGGGCAGATTGTCACGAGGATTTTTGAACATGAAGGGGCTTGATAAGGATAATAATGAGCTTATAAGTGTCATAGATGCCATGTGGAGCAACAACCTTAATCTCATGGAGCTTATGTATGATACGAGGTTTGATTTTTCTGCCAGAGTAAAAGATAAGACAGAAAATGCTGTAAAAAATCTTTTTTCTTTTGATTACGATGATCTTAACGATTTATATGCCACTACCGCACAGAGGAGAACTATATGGGCCTCTGTAAAGATTGTAAGGGAGATTGTAAAAATAAAAGGATATGCTCCTGAGAGCATCTTCCTTGATACTGTAAAATCCCGACCAAACGACATACCAAAGGAATCACGTAAGGGTAAGCTGACAGCCCTCTATAAAGGGATGAAGGGGGTTTCTGCGGACTGGAAGAAGAAAATGATTTCACTCATAGATCAGTGTGACGCTGACGGTTCATTAAAGGCAAAGAATGTGTATCTTTATTTCCTGCAGATGGGAAAGGACATGTATACAGGCGAAGATATTTCTCTGGAAGAGCTTAAATCGCCGGACAAGAGAAAGAAACACAATATTGACCATATCTACCCTAAACACTTTGTTAAGGACGAATCTATTGACAATCTTGTATTAACCAATACAGATTTAAACAGAGATTTATCGGATAGATATCCTGTGCCACAGGACATATATGATAATATGCATGAATTCTGGCAGCAGTTAAGGCGCAGCGGATTAATTTCTGCAGAAAAGCTGGCAAGACTGTCAGACAGAAATACATTGTCAGACGAGAAGAGAGCTTCTTTCATCGGAAAGTTATATAATCAGGCAGGTTCTTCAACAAGAATGATGGCAGATATTTTTAAAAACATTCTTCCAAAGGATACAAAGGTTATATATGCCAAAACATCAGAAACAAATGAGTTCAGGCATAAATTTGACTTCCCTAGAACAACTATTATAAATGACGATTATCTGGCCAAAGATGCATATCTTAATATTGTGGTTGGGAATGTGTGGTATACCAAGTTTACTGCCTCGCCGATATGGTACATCAAAGAAGAATACCGGAAGAAAAAGTCAGAATACAATCTTAACCGAATGTATGATTTTAATGTTATAAGAGACGACAGAATAGCCTGGATTACTGACAAAACAAATCCGGAAGCTGCAACAATACATACAGTGAATAAAGTGATGAATAGAAATACAGTTATCACAATAACAAGGACAATACAGGGACATGGTGGATTAACAAATGCCACTATTACAAGAGCAGATAAGGCAAAGGAAGGCGTATATCTGCCATTAAAAACATCAAATGAAAGAATGTCTGTAACCAAGTACGGCGGCAAAACAAGCATAACATCAGCATACATGTTTTTAGCAGAGCATACGCTTAAGAAATCAAGGGTTAGAACTATATACAGCCTCCCACTACACCTTGTTTCACAAATTAAAGGTAAAAAGGATTTAGAGAAGTATTGTACAGATGTGCTGCATCTCATTGAACCGGTAATAAAAATCGCTAAGATAATGCTATATAGTGAACTTATTATAGATGGTTATAGTTATCTTTTGGGTGGTAAAGCGGGAGTCCAGTATTATTTAAGAAATAATGTTCCTATGAAAGTAAATGCTGAGTGGCAGAAATATGTGAGCAAGATCGAAAAATACATAAACTTTAAGTCTCTGGATAAGGATATGTCTGCAGATAAAAACATCGAACTGTATGATGAACTTGTAGATAAGCATACTAACAGTATTTATTCTAAAAGACGAAATACAGCAGGAGATATGCTAAAGAAAGGCAGAGATACTTTTATTAAACTGTCTGTTAAGGAACAGCTGGAAGTACTCAATCAGATATTTACTCTCACACGAATGGGAACAAATATAGCTAACTTATCAGGGATTGGTGCAGGTCAACATGTAGGTTCAATAACAATGGGATGTAATATAAGTACATTTGATTCTGTGAAGCTGGTAAACAGGTCAGTGACAGGATTATTCAGCAATGAAGTTGACTTGCTGCACATATAAGAAATATTTACAAAATAAAGATAAAACTATATAATAAAATATGCATATATTATTTAACAGTACTCTTGATTTTAAATTTGAGGTTTGAGAGTACTGTTAAAACAAAAGGTTATCAAACAAACCCATATATCGTCTTCTTTTAATAATGGTTTGAGAGTACTGTTAAAACAAAAGGTTATCAAACCACCATCTGATGATTATACAAAGTGTGCAAGTTTGAGAGTACTGTTAAAACAAAAGGTTATCAAACGCCAAAACTCTTCATTGTGCAGGTCACAAGTTTGAGAGTACTGTTAATTTATACACTATCAAACTTGAAATGGAGCTGATTGCAAAAGCTGCATAGTTTGAGAGTACTGTTAAAACAAAAGGTTATCAAACATATGTTAAAATTTAAACAAGTCGGAATGTGTTTGAGAGTGCTGTTAGTTCATAAGGTTATCAAACTCTGAATTGTTAAATAATCCTTCATCAGGAATTTGAGAGTACTGTTAAACAAAAGGTTATCAAACATAAATGTCGTGAATAACATTTTGTGAAGAGTTTGAGAGTACTGTTAATTATTTGAGCCTAAAGAGGTATTGAAAGCGTTTGCGAGTACTGTTAATTTAAGCAGATATCAAACTATTTACATAAATTTCTGTTATGAAACCATTGTTTGCGAGTACTGTTATAAACTTTCTCTTTTGCATACCGTTCTTGTTCAATGTTTGAGAAACTCTTGACTCTTACGATTTTCAGGATGTTCCTCGAAAGATTATGCAGGCATTGGCAACAGCCAGTGCCTTTTTGTATTGAAATTTTGTATCTGATATAATTTGATTAATTGATAATAATAAAACCAATAAGTATGAGACATGAGAAAGGGGAAATTAAATGCCACTTATTCCGGGAGATAAGCCGCTGGATGTAATATGCCAATTTACAAGACACGGGGAAATTATTCCTATTAAATTCCGAATGGAAGACGATGAGGGAATTCTGCAGGAGTATAAAGTAATAGGATACAGACAGGTTTTAGAAGACTGGAAAAGAAAAAATGCCGCGGTTCTTTCATATGAATGTAAGATCATAGACCACAACCAGATAAAAGTGGTAAAAATACAGTATATTAAATCGGAAAACCTGTGGTTTCACAGGACTGCTCCAAACTCATATATGTAAAAATTCACACATTTTGGGCTGATTTAATGCCAGTCTCCTGTTGGATATAAGTATAAGTAAGTCACCAGCAGGAGAATCATGTATAACTCTTATGCTTCTTACACCTGATTCATCAGTTCTTCATTATTTCCCCGTACTCTTTATGTACATGCATGAAGCATTTCATAACTCATAACCATTTATCTTCTTTTAAAACCTTCCGGTTGCAATAAGTAAATAGATATCTTTTATCTGATTATTTTTATCTGTGCGACATTCAGGATACATCTTTATGGCAAAAGTCTATAAAAGCATCATAACATTCATTATGGAAATCCTCCATATCGTCAATAATACACCCGTTATGTTCTTTCCTGCATTTCTGACAGGTATAATATTTGCTGGAATCTATACCAAATCTTTCAGGAACATCAGACTCTCCCTCCAGGAGGAGAAATAAATTGTATAACTGCTGCTCGTTTAAATTAAGAATTTCAGAGCTAAGCGTGTTTTTCATATTATCAAGATTTGTCATTAGTGGAAACTCCTTCATCATATTAACTTGATATATAATACTACAAAAATCGTTATTAATAAAGCATACCTAATGGAAAAATTCCTGTGGGTTATTTACCTTTTATTATCCATGTATCCCCCTGATTTCGGCTGGTAAGGCTTTTTTATCAGTAAGTATATAATTATAGGTTATATAAGCAAAATGGGCTGTTTTAGCAGAATATAAAAGCCATAAGTACTGCTGCCATACTCTCCCTCATATCTATGCGGTATTAACGGACCATTAATTACTCCTGATAATCTGATGTGGGAAGCATTCTCCCGGAGAGGAATGAAGAGGAATCAGGAAGATAAGGATTCTCTGGAGAGAAATCAGAGGGAGAATAAGCAGAGCATGCCTCCTGCGCTCCCGGAGGGCAGCAGGCTTTCTCCCTTCCCCTGTGACTTCATATTAGGCTGTGGCGGGTGTTTTTGCGTTATAGACTACTTCTAAGGATAAAGAGGAAAAACCCTCTGACAGCCATTTAAGCAGCATTAAATCAAAGGACTGCTGCCATCATTCAAGAAATATTATCTCTTATTATTCCCCCTGTTGAAGCATAAATGCCTGTATATTACAGGGACAGTGAAAGGGAAAAAGGAAATAGATGCGCAGATGTGCTTTCTCCGAGAGAAATTAATTAATCTTTCCAGAAAGAAGTGTCAGGAGATGGTCATATTCAGGAAGGGCAAGAAAGGCAGCATGTGATGCAGGAGCGTCTATCCCTGAATAATCCCCTAACATTGAATAATTAAACATAAGAAGCCAGAAGTGGATTTATGAAATATAAGCCGGCAGCGGTAAATATGTACTGGATAGGCAACTGATAGAGAGGGGATATGGAAAGAAGGGTGTCCCCCTGTCCCCCTGGAGAGCTTCAGGTGACACATGTGACCGCTGATGGCTGATAGCTGATGATGGATAACCGGATAAAATCCCCGGAGATGGCAGCAGGCGTTCTGGAATCCTGAAATATCAGAATCAGCTAATCAGAAAAGTATATCGGTGTGATTTTATGTAAATGAGTCTGCAGGAGAGAGGAGAAAAGATATAAGTAAGCAGAATAATGCCTGATAGAATAAGAAATGAAAATTGAATTACATATGCGGGATTCGCTAATTGAGAGGCAGAAAAATGTGACAGAATTCTGCCTCCTGGAGAAGCTGCCTGAAAAGTATGTAGATAATGGCTGGGGGATATGTAACGTATGACTGGCAGCAGATTCCTGATAACATTAATTGTTGTTATCAGTTGTCTGTGCTGCACACGTACTATTATCCATGTTATTTATTACATACTCTATCAGATAGAACTTTCTTTTTAAATGCATCATATCTTTAAGAGTAGCAGATAATGCCATTATGACGCAAATTACAAGTGATAACTCAATCACTGTTATAAGTGTAAAATATACTACATATGCATCCTGAGATAATACACCAGGATTGTTATTGTACATGATATATTCATTCAGCGTTGTAAATAACATCTTTGAGAAAAAGACAGCGGATATAACTGCTGTAACAGTGAAAATGATTGCTTTATGCTCATACTCCGTCTTACAGTTTATATATTCAAATTGAAGCTCATCCTTATCCATTGCTGAATAATGCCTGAGCTCATCATTAAACATAAATAATTGCTTTGTTCTTCTTTCAGGATATGTATAAGACATTATCCATTTCTCAAATTTCTTCATTAGATTTGTCATAAATTACTCCTTTTGCCTGCGTAAGCATTTTATTAGAAATCTTACCTCCTCATATCAGGCTGTATTAAAGCGGATTTAATAACAGGAGAGCACCCATACATAATGAAATGGGTGCTCTTGAAAAATATGAAAGGAGGTAAAAGATAATAAGCTGTGTTAATTGCCTTAAGCGTTTTAACCGAATGGATAGTAAATTACTTTATTGTTTTTCTCATTCTGCTGCATAGCTGCATCGTTTAAGGTTTCTTTTGTGAAAATTCTTCCATTATTAAATCCGTGGATATATCTTACATCAGAAGAATTAAAAAGCTGGTAATCCCTAAACTGCATGAATTCAATCTCTTCTTCACTATTGATTTGTCCACATACTGATACTGTTTTCATAATTACACCTCACTAATTTAAGTCATTGAGATAACATATTGTCAAAATCCTTTTCATATGTTACAGGAAATTTTTCCTTATCTATGGCATCAGCAAAGTACTCAGGAAAGTCATGATCAGCTCCACCATTATCCGTAAATTCACTGTATTTGGTTTCATAATAATTGAATCTGTTTATGGTGTACAGCTTAACATTGCCTTTAATGCCATTGGTCATATCGGAAATATAGCTTACGAATTCGTTCCGCACTATAAATGTATAGCTCAGGTTATTCTCCATTATCTCATCAGCCCTGCCAACAGCCCATGAGATATATTTTGCAATGAACTTGTAGGCTTCTCCAAGATTATCAGCCATAATAAAAAGCAGGGTTTTATTGTCAAATTTAATCTTTGTTGATGCATAGATGGCTGTAGCGCATCGGATACAGGCACCGTAATCAACAGAAACATCTTCAAAAAATATATCAAGCGCATTTCCGGCTAAGTCATGAGCCGGGAAATAGTTTCGCAATACAAAGTTGTCTACCTTATTGAAGGCATACAGCTTTGATGGGAGAACATATGTTATATTAAGGTTATCATGATTAATAAACTTATGGACACATTCATCAGTAATATGATTGTCAGATAAAATCTGAACTAACCATCTGTATGCTCCAGTAAATTGTGGTCTTGCTGCAAGGTAGGTCCGGTACATATCGCCGCCAAAAAGATTAAAGATTGAAAATCCGAGCCTGCAGAGGTTTTTAAGCATTCCTGCCTTTTTCCTGTCCTTATTATTGAATAAAGCCTTAAAGGATTTATTTAATACAATATCTCTGCGGGAGCGGTAATTAGATACCATATGCATGTATTTCTTTTCATATGCGCTTGCAGTTTTATTTTCTTCAGAATTGTTTAAAAATCCATATAAATCAAATACGCTGTAGTTGGAAGGAATATTGGATTCATAATCTTTAATATAAGTGTCTATATCATCAATAGCTGTAAGCAGCTTTGCATATATTCCGTTATAGCATTCAATTACTGCAGGTTCATTTGAGTTATTAGGAAATATCATATTAACCTTATCATAAAATTCATCGATACTGAGAGAGCGTATAGATGCTGTAAAGAATCTGTACACAGGCATTGAAAAAAGTGAAGCCCATGTGCTGATAAACAATGCCTCTCCCATAATATTATCGTTTTTCTTTTTGCCTTTCTCTTTAGCCGCATTGGAATCCATTTTGCCGTATTCCCTGGCTGTTCCACATAAGTTTTTTGGGTGGTTAAGCAGGATAAGACTGTTAAGAGCAAGCTGATCTGAAATAGCGGACAGTTTATCGGTATCCTTACAGGATTTTCCATAATCCTTAAGCTTATCCTCGTCGATTCCACACAGATTAATAAGATATTCTGTATAATTAGACAGCTTATCTGCTATTACATCAGCTCTTTGGGAGCCGGTATCCGTTTCTACATAATCTCTGTATATATAAGGGACAAGCAGCGTTGTACTTTCCTTATCATTGTACACTTTTGACTGCAGTGTTGTCTGTGCGATTCCGTCTGCAATGAAGTACTTCTGGCCGTAATTACATATAGCCTCATTTTCCATATAGAACATAGTAGGATAATAGTGATTGCCAAGTACATATGCATAGAAATCATTGACTCCACATGCGTGTTCGAGATTATCATCATGTGTGGATATTATGCTTGCAATATCCTTAAAGTTCAGGTTTCCCTCAAGAGTAAGAGAAGAACTTATGGCTGCTGCCGCATTTCCGTTGCAGTAGTAGTATGTTGATTCATTCTCTGGATTCTTATGAACATCTATAATAGTACCTCCGACAGCGGCACTGTATAAATTATTAGCCTGACTTATCCTTGTCCTTGTATAACTTAACTCATTGATTTTCTCGCGGATTACATACAGACCTAAGTAATTAAACTGTTCTCTGTACATTCCCCCTGTAACATATGTGCAGTATGCAAGCAGTGCCTTCGGGGATAAATTAGCTGCATGGGATATGATATATTCCATCTGCCTTTCCTTATCCTTATCGGAACAACTTCTAGGCTCCATATGTAAAATCTTACACATCAGGGAGAGGGTATAATCCCGTTTATCTTCTTCCCTGTCTGATAGACATTCAATTCTGTTGTATAAAATATTCTCTGTCATTATAAAATTACCTCAAAATTATTAAGCCGTCGCTGGTACGATATTGTCAACAGAATATTTGATATTTTGAGAGAGTTTCATTTGAAAGGAAGGGAACATGATTGGAAGAAAAGAAGCTCCCGAGAGAAAATTATCTCGATAATGAACATATGTTCGCTAATAAGAGGGAGAGGGGATTCCCCAATGGAAGAAAGGAAATGTGTTAAGAATGCGAGCAAAAATATGTTCGCCTTTTCCCGAGAGAGCGAAGCCTGCTTCTTAATATGCCCTCCCGGGGAGTCGTATTAAATATTCTGCATAATGTATACTGTATACACCCCTAGAGAGAAAGAAAAAAAGAAGCCGGGCAACCACTCCCAGCCTCTTTAGAATCTAAAAATCTTTCAGGAGAGCTTATCTCCTAATAAGAAGATATCACTTATCATTCAGAAAGTCAATAGTTAAAATAGTTAAAAAATGGTTAAAAAATGGTTATTTTATAGTTAAATAAAAAAGAGAGCGAAAAAGGAAGGCAATCCCCCTCGCAGACCTCTGAAATTAACCACGATTACGTCAAATCTCTATATTAATTGCAGTCTGTGAAAGGGCTGTAACATGAGGAAATGCGCAACTTTTAGCCGAATGCACCATGATTTTTATAAGATTTAAAATGCAGCTTTATTGATGGCGAATCTAACTCAGAGTCTTAACAATAAATGCACCATAGATAAGGTGCATGTATTAAAAGACATTTTCTAAAGTCAATTATCCATGAAAACCAGTTTAAAAAAAATGTATCGGTGAATGCATGAAGTTATGTTGCATTTCTATATGAAAACACTTAAAAATGCACCATATATAAGTGCATTTATAAGATACAAAACTATTTATTTCTTGACTTAGAACATTCAGCGTCAGTCTAATAGTTATATATGATATATCAGGAAAGGAATAATATAAATGACAGCTAAAAAGAAAAATGCCAATGTAAGAGGTCAGCTTGATTTAGGAGCTCTGCTCGCAGATATGGGCGCTAATCTTAATCTTGATACACTTGATACATCTGTTAGAGCAACTAAGTCTAAACAGGTGTCAAATGTAAATGAAGAAAACACTGAAAGCACATCTTTAACAAATATAATGGAACGATTAAACTCGGCTGCCGGAGCTGAACAAAATAAATCAGATACTCCAGATCAGGAAGAAAATGATAGCGCTTGTCAGGTCAATGATAAATCAAATGTCACTAACGAAAAGCCGGAAGACATAAATACTGACAAAGAAAAGAAAGAGAAGGAAGTAAAAGAAAATGTCGATGATGAAAAAATAGAACAAGCAAAGACAGAAACAGCAGCTAAAGAGCAGAAAGATATAGATAAAAAAGAGCAGGAAACGGAAACTCAAGCAATAATATATGAAGCTGATAATTTAAAAAAAGAAAGTAATGATCAGCAGATTGAGCAACAGACTGAAAGTAAAATTGCAGATACAAATACCGTTGTAAAAACAGGAGAGGATAATGAAAGTAAAGCTGAATTATTAAATCAGGAAGAATCTAGGGGTGAAGAGATGGAAGATAGCACCCGGACAGAGAAGCAGAATAATCCGGAAGAAATAAATCAGGAAAATGAATTTATGGGTGGATTTATACTGCCGACATCTAACGAGGAAGAAGATAAGTGCGATGATGATGATTTTTTCAGAGGCGTTACATATACTGATGAAGATGTTGAACCAGAATTTACTGATGATTACGATATTAATGCTGCAGGTTTTGATTATCCGGAAGATTATCAAGAGCCTTCTCAGATTCCTGATGAACACGTAGAATCAGATACCAAAGGACATGCCGAAGATAGTTCTGCAAGCACTGCAACACAAGCTCCTGCAGAAGAGATAAAAGTGATTGAGAATATTACGCCTCAAGAACTGTTCACAGCTAATAGTGTAAAAGATAAGAATTTTGGAGAGTTAAAAACTGCTTACGGTCCGTCTCTTTCTGAAAACGATAAATTGGTTTTAGCGGCCACATGCGAAAGTGATATAGCGGGAACAAATCCGCTATCAGTAGAATATGCATATGACGATGAGCTTGATATGTATGGAATCCTTGTTTACATATATGACAGTAATAAATATTGGTTTATAACGGAAGGATCAGAGACCTTTAAGGAGACATTGTGGCATCTTTTTACAAGAGACAGGTTGAAAATAACAGCAAACTATCCGGCTGTATTAAATTACATAAACAACTTTGGAATTAAGCCTACAAATCTTATCTCCCTGACAGCACTGTATGCAGCTTCTCACACAGACATTTCTCGCATATTACTTAACAAGATTGTTAAGCCGGCAGAAACAGAAGAACATACAATAAAAAGGTTTATGAGCAGGTACATTGAGAGTTATACACAGTGGTATTCTGAAGACATTGTTAATTCTGATGCATTCAGGAAGTGTATGTATTGCGACAACCTCATGGCATATTCATTTGACATATCCGATCTGGTTGATGTAAGAGGGCAGAACATGACCACAACTAATTATAAAGACTTTGTATTTACATATTCTGACGATATGGAAAAAGTAGGCAAAGATATCATTATCACATATGCGACTAATCCAAACTCTTTATTTGGAATTAATCCGGAAGAAATGTATTGGAATGTCATAAAAAGAATGTATGATAATCATATGTTTATAAGATTCTCTATCAGGATACTTTCAATTAAGGATAATGAGTTGATTATATCCTGCCCGCAGCATCTAACAAAAAATATCAGTGATGCAGTAATAGATTATATTAAGAAATCTGCAAAGAAGTTAAATAAGCAGGTCATACCTCAAATCAATATTGCCTACAAGTAACTATGGATATAAGAAGAGTTACTTCCCAGAAGATGGTATTATGCTTCATAACATGATATTTATGAAAATTTAATTGTGCTTATAACTATAAGTAAATTGCTTTACATTAGAACAGGGACAATGTAAAATTATATATAAAGTAAGAACGGATAAAACCTGTTTAAAATAAATATGTGGAGATAAAGGAGATAACATGATTAAATATAAAAATGATAAACAGAAAAATTTCATAAAAGAATGCATTAGAAGAGCAGGAAATGATGATGTTTGGCATGTATCTTTGTTTTATACACTTGGACTCACAAATGACTGCCAGAATAATATAGATAGTTTATACGACTTCAACACAGGCTGCGTAAAGCAGATAAAAGGTGAAAAGTATGGTTGGATTACAGGTACAGATATACGCATCATAAGATTAGCGTATAATCTGTACAACAATGGTGCTCCTACGGCATATGAAATTGAAGATGCTGATGAGAAATGCAAAGAGCTTATGAATTACTTACCAACGGCAATATTTGGGTATTTGGAGTCTGATTTATTGGAATATTGTCTTGAAGCGATAAGAATAAGATTTGAGATAGTTAAGGATGATACTTTATAACAATTTCTGTATGGAATGGATAAGAGAAAGGATGGAAAACCGTAACAAGCAGGTTTAAATAGTTCATGGATAAAATAGAGGCAACAGGAGTTATAGTTCAAACAATTTACAGTGATACAGGAAATGTTATGTATATTGTGAACGTTGAATTAAATGGTAATATAGTTAAAGCGCAATCTATTTATTATTCATCTAAAACAAAAAGTTTACCTGATGGGGAAAAAGTTTTTGTGAATTATTGGGAAACACCCAAAGGGAATAGAACGGTTGAAATTTTAGATGAAAATATTGTACCTTGCAAGAGTGATTTGGCAGGTGAGTTGAGAATACTGGCATTGTTTGGTATAATGGTAATTGTTGTTATATGCATATTTATAATTAAAAATAATTAGAAAGAAATAAGTATGAGTACAGATTTATACATTATAATTATTCTATTAATATTTTTTGGAGCAATGTTTCTAACTATGTTTAGATTAATACATTTAATATCCGGCCTTATTGCTTGTATCGTTGCATTAATGGCAGCTACACCAGTAATATCTTTTGATGTATATTCTCATACATCATCAGTGTCGCAAATCTCAATACAGGAAATAAATAAAATAAGTCCAAGGGATAATAGTGATACATTATTTGATGTCACATATACGGATGCGGAAAATATTGACAGAGAGATAACTGTTAAAGAAATAGTTTACGATTCAGATGTTAATTATATCGAAAAGACAAGGAAAAAATTACTTTTTCTTTATGAAGATAGTTATATATTACATGAACCACAAAAATTTATAAATAATAATTTAAACTAGGAAGATATTTTTGAATTTGAAATTGCTGTTATAGTTGCTGTTACAGTAGTAAAGTACACATTTCAGTCACTTCGCTAAATCTCAATTTAACGAAATTATGCTTAAATTTTTATAGTTAGCCTTCTTGTCCCGTTCCTGTGCATTTTCTTATATCTTTCCATTTGCATTGCCTCATATTTATGAAATTGTTCTAATTTAGCAGCTTCTTGCAGCAACGCGTTCTTCTTCGGTTTCATAGGTCACATTTTCATTATCAACTAATTGCGCAAAGACACCATATGAACTGATCATTTTATTAAGTTCATTAGAATTAAAATATGAAAGATATGGCAATCGTAAAACATTTTAGAGAACTGGTTACCAATAAAAAAAAGGCACATAAGAAAAATTTCTTATGTGCCCCAAATGCATTAATTTAATGTAAGATATTGATATAAACTATGCAATAATCTGTTCTACAACATCAGATTCAGAGAATCCGTCCAAAGACAGTAAATACAATGCTTGAGATAATGAATAGGCATTGTATGAATAGAAATCTTCTGTATCTTCATCGATTAAGACGACGAAAGTGAAATTTCTTTTTTCTGCATTCATTATATCACCCACCCTCTATTAATTAAAAGGCAAGCCCTCGTCATCGACACCATCAGGGATAGACATAAAACCATCTCCTGGTTCTTCCTGCGGTGTAGGACGAGTAGCACCAGAGTGACCTTCAGACGCAGCCTTGCTTTCTGCGAATTCTGCAGATTCCACGACAACATCGGTTGTGTAAACTCTAACCCCATCTCTGTTTGTGTAAGAGCCGGTTTGAATACGGCCAACGATGGCAATTTTAGTACCCTGATGAAGGTACTTCTCCACAAATTCTGCAGGTTTACCGAAACTTACGCAGCTGATAAAATCAGCATTCTGTTCGGTCTCCTCTCTCTTTACTCTCCTATCAACTGCAAGAGTAAATCTCGCAACAGCCATAGAACCATTAGCATTCTGTGAATATCTAATATCTGGTTCTCTTGTCAGTCTTCCCATTAAAATAACTTTGTTCATAACTGTTCACCTCTCTACCACTATTGGGTAGCCTTTCCATTTTTTAATTATTTTGTTTTTTATAAAGTGCAGCAAGTGATTTAAAAACATTAACTGCAACAGTTTCATTAACAACTTCTCCATCACAGATTTTTTCTGCAAAATAATTTGCAGAATCAAGAGTATTTTCATATTCACTCTTATTTTCTGCCCCAACAGGGACTGATGGAGCGGTTACGGTCTTTTTTGCCTCAGTAACTTTCGGCTCAGTAACCATACTTGACATTAATTCCTCAAATGTCATAATATCCTCCTTTATTCCAATTCTTTTAACCATTTGCATTCATGCTGATAACAGCGTTCTTTGCTTGGCAATTCCATATGTTCACACTTGGTGTTGTCTATTTTGCAATTCTTTAAATCAAAGAATGGACAATCTGATGTGAGTACCGGAATCTCATTAACCAACAATTTCATAAAGTGCCTCCTATCTTACCTAGTTGTTGTTATAAACTAACTGGCGTTTCCCATTAAAGGTTTTTAGTGAGCCTTTAATGGTGACTGTTTTTCCAATAAGCGAAGCAAACGACTCCGCATAAGACTGTGGATTTGGCAGCTTATTTTTACGAACAATATCCATAACAGTCTTTGAGTATATCACCATGTCTATACTCTGATCCTCAAGTGAGATAGGCACATTAACCATACCATTATCCAGCAGCTTACCCTTATCAGTTATTGTAACCTTAAAAGTTTTAGTATTTGCTGAATTGAAATTTACAGCCTGAGAATTTGGCTTTTCATCTGAATTCGGTGCTGCAGTCGAATTGCGTGAAGCTATCGGTTTCAAGGTAGAAACCAGAATCTGCTTCTCGCCTTTGTACGAATTCTCGCGGCCAGTTACAACATATTCTGTACCAGGCTTAAAAGTCTTCATCGCAAAATCATTTGCAGACATTCCGCCAAGTAAAGAAGAATAATTGCTCTCGTAAAATACAAGCATCCTTTCCTCTTTTCCAACTATACAGGCAGATTTAATTACCCCACTGCCAAGTATAGAAGGTGTCTGCGTAACCTTTACCCTAAACGATAAATCTTCTGGGTAGGACTCCTGTGCACATCCTTTAGTTCCTTTAGGTTTTTCCATAATTACCCAAGTCTGCAGGGCGGCCTTGATAGCGTCTGTTTCAGCAGATGTTATCTCTGAGCCGTAATTAATAGCTCCAGAATCTCTTCTAGGCGATGATGTTGCCTCTCCTGTCGCTGAGGAGCGACACACTTCATTCCCCATATCATCCTTAATCACAAGCTCCATCGTTGCGAAAGCGACTATGGTGTTATCATTCATTACTCTCCAATCATTCCGGAGAGAATTGATGGAAAGGTTAAGACCAAGAAGATTGGTCAATCTTCCGCGCAGCATTGCGCCTTTAAGATAAGGATATCCTGTTTTATCCTGTATGGCCCAATCTTCTGCAGATACAAGATTTTTTAACTTATCTCGAACCTCATCGACGGCCATACCGTTAATTGTATTTGCCATATCTGACACCTCCTATATTTTGTTTTCCATTAACATGGAACTATTTATATTAACGATGAAGCTGATTCTGAGAGTATAAAAAAAGGACCTTGTGAAAGTCACAAAGTCCTTTATAATACAATTCATCAACCTCATTGAAAATATCCCAAATCACAACTACTTAAGTTGTGAAAAACAAACAATATGAGCATCATATTGCTCCAAAAATAAATAAATAATATAATATTAATATACAACATTATTTTAAGTTTTGCAATAAAACAATATAGAAGCTGTCTTTAAAGAACAGCTTCTATTGCCTTC
>OIYO01000659.1_pt1 | contig 25798 bp, 30 predicted proteins | sample 1588191 | NCBI WGS metagenome assembly OIYO01 (sample SAMN03283275) | human gut metagenome | biome: human-associated habitat; material: feces | host: Homo sapiens | place: Peru | collected 2012 | reverse complement strand
GCTACTGCGATAAGGAAAATTCAAAATGGTCGGCAACAACCGTAATTCGTATTCTCAAAGACGAAATCTATACGGGCAAGCTGATACAAGGCAAATGCGGCAAGCCGAATTACAAGGTTAAGGAGTATGTAAAACGCAACGCCGATGAGATGTTTGTAACCGAAAACGCACACGAAGCGATAATCGGCAGACAAGATTTTGAGCTTGTGCAGAAAATTATGCGTATCGACACAAGAACATCACCGAAAAAGAATGAACTGCATTTGTTTTCGGGAATTTTAATCTGCGGCTGCTGCGGAAATCGTATGACACGCAAAACCGTTACACATAACGGCGAAAAATACTTCTACTATTATTGCCCCACGGGAAAGAAAAACGGCTGCACAGGCGGTAATATGATTAAGGAAACAGACCTTGTAAATTGTGTTACGGACAGTATTAAGGGACATATAAGAAATGTTGCTTCTCTGAACGCTTTAATAGGCGGCATCAACAATAATGCAATAAACAAGGATATGTGCAATAAAATATCGGTGCAAATCAGTGAGGTGCAAAAACAGCTTGACAAAACAAGTGAATACAAATCAACCCTTTATGAAAACTACATTTCCGGCATTCTGAATAAAGAGGATTACAAAACGCTTAACACTTCCTACTCCAAAGACAAGAAACGGTTGGAGGACGCATTAAAACAGCTTGAAACCAAGCTTGACGAGTGCAGAAACAACACCTCGAAAAAGCTGCAATGGATAGAACGCTTCAAAGCCTTTGAAAATATTGATAAAATCGACCGCAATATTGTTATCCGCCTTATAGAGTGCATCCATATTTATGATAAGAAACATATACAGATAGCATTTAATTTCAAGGACGAATACGAACAGGCATTATCCGCATTAAGCGAATATCGGGAGGTGGTTTGATATGGCAAGAAAAAGCAGAAAAAATATCACTGTTGCACAGACAAAGCCGGAAAATATGTCTATATACATAGAAACGGCACAGTATATCAGATTATCGGTTGAGGACAGCCACAACAAGGGTAATTCCATCGAAAATCAAAAGATGATACTCGATGATTTTATCGCACAAAACGGAAATATGCGTTTGGCAGGAATATATATCGACAACGGAGCGACAGGCACAAGCTTTCACCGCCCCGAATTTCAGCATATGATTGAGGATATTGAAAGCGGCAAGATAGACTGCGTAATCGTAAAGGATTTGTCAAGACTCGGCAGAAACAGCATTGACACAGGCTTTTATATAGACACCTACTTCCCCGAAAAGAAGGTGCGGTTTATTGCCGTAAACGATAACTTTGATACGGATACACCTTCAAACGGTGATAAAATGCTCCTTTATATCAAAAATATCATAAACGAAGCCTACGCTTTGGACATCGGAAAGAAAATCAAAACACAGGCACGGCAGGCAATGCGTGACGGACAATATGTGAGTGCAAGACCGAAATACGGTTATCTGAAAGATCCGAACGACTGTCATAAGCTAATCGTAAATCCCGAAACCGCACCCGTTGTCAAGCTGATATTTGAGCTTTTTAACGGCGGTATGTCAACAAACGAGATATGCTTGCAGCTTAACGCACGGCAAATCCTAACACCGGGTGCATACGGCTATCAAAAGGGATATATAACCTCAAAAAAGAGTATCGGCAACGGATTATGGCAGACTATGACCGTTCGGCAAATCTTAACACACGAAATATATACAGGCAAGCTCGTTCAAGGCAGAAGCGATAGCTTGGCTAAAAAGCAGACTGCCGTTGACAAAGATGAATGGATAGTCGTTCCAAACACGCACGAGGCTATTATTTCACAGGATATGTTTGATAAAGCACAGGAGCGTATGGAACAGTTGAAAAATAAGCACAGCAAGCTAACCATAATACCCTATACCGAAAATATATGGAAAGGCAAAATTTTCTGCGGCGAGTGCGGCAGAGCGTTACACCGTGGCAGAGAAAAACGAGTAAAAACCGGATATGCTTACCACTTGCATTGTCTTACTCGTGTAAGATATAACCGTGACGGATGCGATAACGGCAGTATTCTTGAAAAAGATTTGCTCAATGTGGTTATAACCGCAATAAAGTCGCAAGCGTCTGTACTTGCCGACAGAAAAAATCTGATATTCTATTCTCTGAATGATAAGAAAGAAATAGAAGCTCAACAGGCGGAATTAAAGAATTTAAGAGCTTACATATCTAAAAACCGGAATTTTCTGAACAGCTTATATGAAAATCTTGTAAACGGCATTATAACACAGGAGGAATATCAAGAAATGCGTAAAAGCTACGGCGATAAAATCTCCGATACAATGAAAAAGATAACCGAGGTTGAAAACCGCCGCTTGAAGCTTGAAAAAAGCTATAACCGATATTGCGACCTGTCGAACGCCGTTTCGGATATTGCTGAAAACAACACTTTAACCAAAGAGCTTATAGACAAGCTGATTTCAAGAATAGATATTTACAAAGGCAAACGAGTTGAGATAACATATAGTTTTGATAACGAATTTGAAAGCGAGGCGATAGCAAATGGATAGATACATTATAGCCATATATCTGCGTTTGTCTGTTGAAGATAAGCGTGTTGAGAGTATGAGCATTGAATCACAAAGGCTTTTGCTCCGTAAATATGCGGAAGCTCTCGGCGATAATGTTGAAATTATCGAATATGTTGACAACGGCTATTCCGGGACTAATCTTGAACGCCCCGCCGTTCAGCAGCTTTTGAATGATGTTAAAGCTTATAAGGTGAATTGCATTTTGGTAAAGGACTTCTCCCGTTTCGGGAGGAATAGTATAGAGGTTGGGTATTTTACACAACAAATATTTCCTCTGTTCGGTGTGCGGTTTATATCGGTCAGCGATAACTATGACAGTGACGAACATAAGGGCGATACGGGTGGCATTGCCGTTGCGGTGAAATATCTCGTAAACGAGTATTACAGCCGTGATTTATCGGTTAAAACAAAGAGTGCCAAATATACAAAAATGCGGCGTGGCGAATATAAATCGGGGAATTATACATACGGCTATAAAGCCGGAGATAACGGCGAGCAGATTATAGATGAGAAAGCCGCCGAAACGGTTAAAATGATATTCGAGCTTACCGCCGATGGCAAGTCTGCCGCATATATATCAAAGCTGTTGTTCGATAAAAATATCCCTACTCCTGCACAGTACAAGGGCATTAAAGGAAACTACGGCTCTCGTTTTCCAAACTGCAAATATTGGAGCATTTCCACCATAAACCGAATTATAGTCAACGAACAATATATGGGGATGTTTGTGATGCTGAAGCAGAGGGTACAAGATGTGGGCAGCACAAAAATGGTCAAGCGTGATGAAAGCGAGTGGATAAAGATCCCGCACCACCACGATGTGATTGTTTCGGAGGAATTGTTTGAAAAGGCTAATGCGGTGCGGCGAACATTTAAGCAGCCGAATAAAAAACAGCGGAGCTATCCGCTTCGTGGAAAGGTTGAGTGCGGCTGCTGCAAGCACGCAATGGATTATGTGCCAAAAAAAATACCGATATACCGATGCAGCTATACAAGGAACGACAAAACGGAGCCTTGCTATAAGTCGGAAATTACGGAAGGTGCGTTAAATCAAGCAATTTTTGATATAATCTCAAAACAAGCCGAAAGCATATTGAATATTGATGATGTTTCAAAAGCTGATACGGCACAGATAAAAACAGAGCAGCTTGCGGATATTGAAAAGCAGATAGCGGCTTGCCAAAAGAAAAAACAACGGCTGTACGAGCAGCTTTTAACAGAGGAAATTACACTTGATGAGTATAAATGCTTAAAACAGGAATATGACACAAAAAACGAGAATTACCGTATTCAATACGATAAATTCCGCAAATCGGAGGAACGCTCACAGCTTGAAACTGAAAACAGGGCAAAAATCATTCAAACGGCGAAAGCCGTAAAAAAAGAAACCGCCTTAACACAGGCACTTGCCGATATGCTTATCGAAAAGGTGTGTGTATATCCCGATAATAGGCTTGAAATCGAGTGGAAAATCAAGGACTTTTGCACCGAAAATGCTGCTGAAATAGGCTGATAAAATTTTTAGTTTTAGCTTGACATACGGGTGTCTTAGTCCGTGCAAGGTTATTTCGGGCAAAAGCAAGCGTTTTTTGTCGTTATCCGATATATCTTTTCGGGCAGATATTTTGTCATTGTGCCACCTTAATATTTTTCTGAACATCTGATACGGTGTGGACGGCACCATATGACCGCCAAATTCCGATGTAAATATATAATGGTCGGGGTTGTTCCAAAGTTCACCCATTTTAAGTTGGTTTAATTTTTGCTCCCTCTGCAACTGTTTTATAAGGGCTGTGACGTGGGGCGGTATTGCGACTTTGCGCGTTGATGTCTTTGTCTTTGTGGACTTTATTATAAGCGTGTGATTCGTGTATGACAGCGATTTTGATACATCTATGACATTGTTGTCAAAGTCGATGTCATCAAATGTCAAAGCCAAAATTTCGCCCGAGCGCATACCGCTGTAAATGGCTATATGATAAAATACCTTATAGCGGAGCGGCACGGTTTTAGGCACCGAATACCCTTTAATTCGGTATTTGTGACCGCCGTCATCGGTTCGGGTTCTTTCGCCGAAAACATTTGTGTATTCCTCATCGAGGGCATTTAAAAATATAACTGCCTGTTCGGGTGTGAAATAGTTTGTTTTTTCGGCGGTGTATTGCGGTTTTGGTATGCTTGTGTGCGCACAGGGGTTTTTATCCGTAATTTCCCACTTAATGGCAGTGGTATAAATGCCGCTTACTATATTTATTATCTTGCGGATGGTTGCAGGGCTTAAACCGCCGCTTTTGCCGTCACGGCGCACATCATCGTTATATAGGTGATTGCAAAGTTTTTGAATGTGAGCGTTTTTAACAGCCTTTATTTTAAAGTGACCGAGTGCAGGGATAACGTAGGTATTCAAATAATCACGGTACACCTCGCAGGTATGCGGCGCAAGCTGAATTTCGGCGTATTCTTTGAGCCATTTGGGGATAAATTCGGCAAGGGTCATATTTTCGCCGTCCATATACTCGCCGCTGATGACCGCTCTTTCAAAGTCGTATGCGACACGCTCCAGTTCCTTTTTATTCTGTAACTCGGTTCGGTACGGGTCGGGCTTGAATGTCTTTGTTTTGAATAATTTCTTGCCGCTTACCGAATAGCCGCACGACACCGTTATTTGATACCTAACGCCGTTTTTGCCGTCAATCCTCTTTATGCTTGCCATTGCCGCCGCTCCTTTCGTATGGGTTTAAAAGGGTAAATCCTCGTCATCGTCCAACAACCTATCAAAATCTGAATATGTTTCATCTTCTTTGCTGTTTGTAACAGGAATATTGTATTTTAAATATTGCCCGTTCAACCACGAATTAAGCATATCATCGTCTATTATGCCGTCATCGTAAATTGCTTTTATCTTTTGATACCCGACAAAAAAGTCATACAGTACATCGTTGCATATGTTGATATACGACCATCGTTCATCAGTATTCATATCGTAATTGTCATCAACTGTAAATTCGATATTGGAAAGTGCGGACAACAGACTTTTTATAACATCGGCATATGTGCAAATCGGCTTTGTTATCTTATTACCGCACAGCCAATCGACCGATGTTTCAAGGGCATTTGCGATATTACATAACACCTCAATTGAGGGCGTTTTTTGCCCTTTTTCATATGCTGAAACAGATGTCGGAGTAGTATTTGCCATTTTTGCCAACTGTCGCTGTGTCAAATTCTTTTTCTGTCGTAATTCTTTAATTCTTTTTGATAATACTTCTTTGTTATACATCAAAATCACCTCTTGAATTAATTATACACCATAAAATTTATTTTGTCAACAACAACAAGAAATATTTTTTAATATTTTAAATATTTTATTGTTGACATTATCCCATTATAGTGATATAATGTCAATAACAACGTTAAATTTTCAAAGGAGGTTCAGAAATGAACACAGATATTAAACAAGCCGCAAAAGCGGCAGGGGTCAGACTATGGCAGATTGCCGACAAGATAGGTATTGCGGACAGCAGTTTTTCAAGGCGGTTGCGCTATGAATTACCCGACAGCCAAAAGCAAGAAATTTTCGCTATTATAGCGGGGTTACAGAAAGGAGCAGACGAATAATGACCTATAACACAAAAAAGGCTATGCAGAACGCCGACCAAAGCCACTGCATAGCCAAAGAAAAGGTATTTGACGAAAATCAAATACAGACTAATTTTAACACAAAAGACGATGATTTGTCAACCGTATGGGGCGAAAAAATATTAAGCCTAATCGGAGCGGGCGAAGAAAACGCAATACACTTATGCGACCTTATACATATAACGGGACTCGGTAACCGTGAAATACGCAAATGTATTGAAACATTGCGCCGAACCGGAGCGGTTATTATATCTAACAAAAACGGCTATTTTAAGCCGCTCCGCTCTTATGAGGTCGACAGGTATGTAAGACAGGAAACAGGCAGGGCAAAGAGCATATTTTACACGCTTAAAGCCGCCCGAAAATGGCAGAGCGAAAATATAAATCCATAATTCGCAAGTATCAAAAATGTTAAAAATGTCAAAATGTTGCGATGATAATATGATGACAGCGGAGCGGCAAGCGTGCCGCTCCGATATGACACGATATGACACTTTTATGTGTGATAAACTTAAAGAAAAACAAAACAGGAGCTGATAAAATTATGGCAGAGAGAAGAATGTTTGCAAAAACAATAATTGATTCGGACGTGTTTATAGATATGCCGATAAGCGCAAGGCTTTTATATTACGATTTGGCAATGCGTGCAGACGATGACGGGTTTGTAAACAGTCCGAAAAAGATAATGAAATTCGTTGGGGCAAGCACTGATGATATGAACGTGTTAATCGCACGGCAGTTCATAATTCCGTTTGAAAGCGGAGTCGTTGTTATCAAGCATTGGCGCATACACAACTACATACGCAAAGATACATACAAAGGAACACCGTACAAAGACGAAAAAGCGATGTTATGTCTTGATGAAAACAACGGTTACAAGCTCGAAAACGAGTGTCCGTCAACGACCCGTCAACGAACCGTCGACGACCCGTCGACACAGGTTAGGTTAGGTAAGGATAGGTTAGGTAAGGATAGGATAGAGAGTACGCGCGCATACGCACGCGAGGAATTCCCTCACGAAAATCCCGAAAATGATTCTGACGAAAATACAAAACCCGAAACACCCAAAAAACCGACACGTCACAAATACGGGACTTATAAAAACGTTTTTCTCACCGATGAGGATATGGAAAAATTAAAAACCGAGTTCCCCGATGACTGGCAAAACAGAATTGAGCGACTGAGTGAGTATATCGCAAGTTCGGGAAAGACATATAAAAATCATCTTGCCACCATTCGGGTATGGGCTAAAAAGGACAAAGAGCGTGAAACACTCAAAAATGGGGATAAAAACATCAAATGGTGTATGGACAAGGAAAGTATATCCCTTGATGAGATATACGGCTTAGAGGTGGCAAAATGAGCGTGACAGAGGTATTGATAAATGCGGAGCAAGCCGCAAAAGGCAAGTTTAAGATAAACGAGGGCGATTATCTCGATGATGAGGGGCTTTATCACTGCGGTGTATGCCACCGAAGAAAGCAGACGATTATTGCTATCGGCAACAGAACAAGAAAAGTCCCGTGTATATGCGATTGCCGAGAGCGTGAAATAGCCGCCGAGAAAGCCGAAAAAGAGGATAACGAACGCCGAGAACGCATAAAGGCAATGCGTAAGAGCTGTTTCGGCGAGGAAAAGTTATATAATTGGACTTTCGCCAACGATAGGGGCAACAATCCCAAACAGACCGCCGCAGTGAAGAAATACGCCGACAATTTTGACGAGTTCAAAAAGGACGGTATCGGGTTGCTGTTATGGGGGAGCTGCGGAGCGGGTAAAACATACGCCGCTTGTGCGGTTGCCAACGCCCTCATAGATAAGGGTATAACGGCAAAGGTAACGAATTTCGGGCGCATTTTGAATGAGTTGCAGGGTACGTTTGACAAACAGCCGTATCTGGACGAATTAAACCGTTATTCACTGCTTGTGATTGATGATTTGGGTATCGAACGAACGTCCGAATTTTCAGCCGAACAGATGTACGGCGTGATAGATAACCGCTATAAATCGGGGTTGCCGCTGATTATCACGACAAACCTTGATTTGCACGAGATGTCACGGATTGAGGATATACGATACAAGCGCATATATGAGCGGATTTTAGAGGTCTGTCACCCGATAGAGTTTAAGGGCGTGAATTACCGCCGCAAGAACATCATCGCAAGTTATGACGATATAAATAAAAAATTGGGGTTGTGACGTGCAAGCGTGCCGCATAAGCAAAATATCAAAATATTGCTGTGCTGCCGCTCCGAGCCGCAAAGATACAAAATAAAACAGAGCGACATATAACTGCCGCTCCGCTTTACAAGATTATGCAAAATATAAACAAATGTGATTTTATTATATCACAGAGGTGCGAAAATGTCAAATGATGAGCTTGTATTAAAAATCAAGGGCGGAGCGGTTGCATACAAAACACAGCTATGGGAGCAGATAAAAGGTCTTGTATACTTATTGGGTCGGCGGTATATGGTATTTTATTCGTCGGGGAAATACGATGAGGACGAAATAATAAATACGGCGTGGCTCGGGGTTGAATGTGCAATATGCGATTATGACCCTGAAAAGGGGCTTAAATTCAACAGCTATCTCGGATTTCATATCAGTAATGCCATAAGAGAATTTTTAGGCATACGGGGCAAAAAAGACCCTTTGAATGATTGTTCGTCTTTGGATGATAATATTAGGGGCGCAGACGGCGAAGCAGAGGACTTGACATTACTTGACATTTTGGAAGATGAAACCGCTCCGCAAGCCTTTGAAAACGTGGCTGATACCTTGTCGAATGCGTTTGTATGGGCAGAGGTTGACAAGCTGAACCAACGTCAAAAAGATGTGATTTATGACCTTTATAAGCATAACAAGACATTGAGAGAGGTCGGAGCGGATTTTGGTGTGAGTGCCGAACGGGTGCGGACACTGGAGCGAGCCGCATTAAGGGATTTGCGCAAGAGTGCGGCACTGCGTGATTATTTCGCCGACTTTTACGGATTTAGACATATCGGCGCAAAAACGTTTAATAATACGTGGACGAGTTCAACCGAGTATGCGGCAATGAAGCTTATAAACCGTGAGCAAACAGAGTTTGAACGCCGCTCCGCAGAGTATGAACGGTTCTATAACGAGGTTATGCGGCGGCACGAACAGACCAAAGCGGAGCTGAAATTACAGAACCAAAACAAACACAAACAAAAAATTTAAAAAATTGATATTCCAAATCGTAGTATCAAAATTTCAAATATGAGGTGATTTAGAAATGAGCAGATATATAACAAATTCGGGTGTGCGGCAACCGTCACGGGCGGTCAGACTGCGGAGCATTATCCCCAAAGATAAGCCCGATATAAAAACGCCGATAGGTATGTATGATTTCAGGTGTATAATTCAAACATCGGGCGTTGTGATAAAAAATATAGCCGATAACGGCTTGCCGGCATACGATATTGAATTTGAAATACCGTTTGACGATGATTTGATACCGAACGAATCCGAAATAAGAATTTATAACCTGTCGGAAGAAACGAAAAATAAATTTGTAATAGGTAACACGGTTGATGTTACGGCAGGGTACGGCTATGACACGGGCGTTATTTTGCGTGGTTGGATAAGTGATATACAAACCGAGTGTTCGGGCGGCGCAGATGTCGCAACGGTAATTTATGTTATGGACTCTATCGCCTATAACGTGGAGCAGACGGTAAACAAGACTTATACCAAAGGCACAACCGCGTCACAGATACTAAGCGACCTGTTGAATATGACCGCGCTTGAAATAGCCGAATATGAGATACAGCGCGATTATACATTCAAGAACGATACAAAGGTGTCGGGCGGCATTATGGATTGTCTTAAAGAATATGCGGACATATGCGGCGTATCGGTGTTCATAAGTATGCAGAGAATATTCTGCAAGCCGATATGGCTTGGGTGGAATACATACTTTACAGTATGTCCCGAAACGGGAATGATAGACAGCCCCGAACGCTTTACCGAGAGCAACCAAAGCGAGATATACGAGGACGTTTTTCACGGGTATAATGTATCTATGCTTATGCAGCACCGATTACAGACGGCGGCAATAGTCAATGTTCAAAGCAAGGTGTGCAGGGGCGATTTTCGTGTAGTCGGCGGCAAGCATACATATGACGGCTTATCGGCAATAACCGAGATAAAAATAATGGATAGGATTGACGTTATCGTTCACCCCGAAGATGACGGCGACAACGATTTAAAAATATCGCCGACAGGATATAATTGTACAGTATATGAGCTTTCGGACGAACAAAAGGTAAACCTTGCGAAGTATGTCAATTGTGAAGCAGGGAGTAATGTTGACGGAAAAAAAGCTGTTGCGTCACATATGTGCAATATGTATGAATATTGGCGTTGGTCAAACGACAGCAGGGCAAAGAAAACGCTTTATCAAACGATATACGGCAACAGGTGGTATGCAAAGCCCACGCGAAATAATCAGACATACACCGATGAGGATTTAAACGCGGTCGAGGATTGCATTTGCAACGGCAACCGAAACATACCGCCGTATGTGACCGAATTTGATATGTGGGGCGGCGTGGCACATTTGGGTGACAGGAATTACACCGATATAATCGAGATTTCGCCAAAGCCGTCAAGCGATGATGATTTAAAGCGGCACATATCCATACTTAAAAACGGAATGGGCGCAAGCGGTAGATTTTATGCAGTGTATATGTACTCAAATTACGGCGGCAATATCTTTTTCTATGAATCGGACAAATACAAGGAATATTGTGACAGTAGGTATGTAAGCGAAACAACGGCACTTGCACAAAAGTTTGTGAGCGTTGCCGTTGCGGAAGAAGGAACAGCCGAAACGGGTGACAATATTCAAAAATACGGTCGTGAAATGGGGACAGACGGGTATTCGTGGTGCGGCTATTTTGTGGCGTGGTGCGCAAAGCACGCTGATGTACCGACATCGGTTATTGCGTGGAACAACAGTAGCTGTGGAAGTGCGGCGTGGTATGCATACGCGGCAGAAAAACAGGGTATGGGAACGTATCACGCAAAGGGGAGCGGATATACCCCGAAATTGGGTGATATTTTCGTATTAAAATACAACGGCAGTGATTACGCAGGGGACGGACACGTGGGGATAGTACGAAGTTATGAATCGGGCGACAAGTTCAAGAGCATTGAGGGAAATGTTTCGGATAAAGTTAAATCTCGGTCGATTTCCATACACCAATGCACATTTATAACACCGAATTGGGAGGATGTAAAAGACAATGGCTGAAATAATAAATATATGCCCTCGAATGATGACGATAGAACAGTTAATCGATACCGTTAAACAAGCGGACGAGAACACCGCCATAACTCGGTATTTCGTGCGGCAGTTATGCAAAGAGAACAAAATTGTACATATCAAAGCAGGGCAAAAATACTTGATAAACTATGACAAATTTATTGATTATCTTAATTATGGGGGTGAGGACGAATGTCAAAAGGCAAGTACAAAAAATGGTTAGAACCGCAAAACTTAACACTGCTTTCGGGGTGGGCGAAAAGCGGCTTGACCGATGAACAGATTGCGCACAATATGGGTATAAACGTGCGGACACTTTATGAATATAAAAACAAATATCCGCAGATAGAACAGACCTTAAAAAAGGGTAAGGAAGTCATCGATTATGAGGTCGAAAACGCCCTTTTAAAGCGTGCTATGGGGTATATAAGCACGGAGGTTATAAAAGAAAGATTGACGGACACAGGGCAAAAGAAACGCCATAACGGCGAGGGTGAATTAACCGAACGGGAATGGAACATTGCCATAAAATATTTTGATAACAAGTGTTGTTACTGCGGTGGGTATATGGATGAACCGACCAAAGACCATATACTTGCACTCAAAAAGGGCGGTCGGCTTTCGCCCGATAACATAATACCCTGTTGCCGAACGTGCAACAGCTCAAAAAACGACCGCAATCTTGAAGAATGGTACAAAGAACAGCCTTTTTTTGACCGCCGCCGATTATTGAAAATATATGACTATGTAAAGTTTATATCAGAGCTTTCAAAAATGGGCGATATGGGCGAATTGGTTGTGACAAAGGAAATTACTAAGGAAGTGCCGCCCGACACAACAGCGTTGATATTTTGGCTTAAAAACAGACAGCCCCAAAAGTGGCGTGACAAGCAACAGGTCGAACACAGCACGGACACCGATTTTGTATTTAATATCCTGCCGGCAAGCACGCAGCCAAAAGTCGATGAGGGCAAAAATAACTAAAAGTGCATACAAAAACGGAGCGGGAATGCTCACCCGCTCCGAATTGCTTTATAACGGCTGTAACAGCCTTTTATGTACCTGTGTTATCGTCTGCTGTATATAGTCTTTGCAATCTCAAACCCGACTATAAAGGCGTTCCTTTGTTCTAAAAATAAAATATTGTTGCAATCACATTGCATAGCGTTTGCTTCGGCAGTGTTGCGGTCGGGCGTTTCGATGTATTTTGAGTTAAAATCATTATACACGGCGTCTATGCTTTCAGTTTCAAACGGGTTATCGGGTATATATAAGTCGCTTAAAAGATTGAATAATTCCTGTGCTGTGGTGTTCTCTAACATATTATCTCACCTCTTTTCATTAATCTGTTGTGCTGTGCGGCTTTTGTGGCTCTTACACCCTGTGCATAGCCAAATGTAAAGCTGTTGCACGCAAGTTCGCACGCCGTACTTGATTCGGATAATAAGACTTGAATATGGTGTATGGTCATATCGTATCGGGGGTTGATTTTGCCCCTTGTTCTTTCGATTGTTTTTAATGCATTTGTCATTTTTATAAAATCCTTTCTTTTTTGTGTGAAAAAGTCTTGAAAATTTCGGCACTGTATGATATAATGTTTTCAAATTCCCTCAATTGTTTTCATTGCATTTATCATTATTATATAATGATTTCGAGTGAATTTTGGGGTCGGTTCGGTGTTTGTAATGTTGTGAACCGACCCGTTTTTTATTGCTTGTGTGTACGGCTTAAATATTTGTCGATAAAATCATTTATCAAAGAATAAAGGCTTTCCCCGTTTTGAGCAGCGGCGGCTTTAAACCTCTCAAATTTATCAGCATTGACCCACACACGCAACTGTTTTTGCTTTGATAAATACTTTTTTTGAGATGTGTATTTATCTTTTTCATCTTGCATAACGTCACTCCTTACGCATTTTGGTTATTAATATCAAAATTGCAATTGATGATATTAACGATAAAATGCTTGAAATTAAACTTAATACTTGCATTTTTTCAGCAATTGAGTTATAATATATTTGCACCCCCTAAGGGGCGGGGGATTATTTATCCCCCTTTTCGTTAATCGACTTAATCAAAAGAATTATGGAAGCTGCTAAAACAACCGTTTCTTTTATTAGGTCGATTATTTTTGTTATAAGCTCAATCACCGTTTCACCTCACTTTCTGATTACATTATATCATATAGTGCACTATTTGTCAAGACTTTTTTCAAAATTATTTTAATTATTTTTTATTGACATCGGAGCGGCAGAGGTATATAATATACATACCGCTCTTAAATTGAGTTTTGTGCGGCTTTGCCCTCTGTACGTGCCACCGTATCGAGGGCTTTTATTATGCCACCGTAAAACGTCTGTACTCACTCGGTTTTGTGAATTGATTGTAAAGCTCGGGCATTGCCTTTTTAAATGACGTGCTGTCAAAACGGTTGCTTGTGCATTTAGACCACCGAATTTTAAATATGTCAATCTGCATTTCTTCGGTGTTCCGTGCTGTCATTTCGGCTTTTATGATGTCCTCTATGCTCGTTATCTCTGCCGCCAGTTCGTCAGCCATTGCTTTAAGCTCCTTTAATTCCCTTACCTTGCTTGTTAATTCGTTTGTACTCATAATTATGTACTCCTTTCATATTTCAGAGCTGCACCGCTCTTGATTATGGTTCTATTATACTACGTACATAGCAGAAAGTCAATATACAGATTAACCAAAAATAATAAAAATATTTGGTAATGTTTACTATGTACACAGTGGCAATGTTGTGATATAATAAATACACTATAGCAAAGGATGTGATTATATGGCTGATAAGGCGAAAAAGACACAATATGACATAAAGTACGCAAAGGAAAACCTAAAGCGCATACCATTAGATGTCCGAAAAGAAAAATATATCGAGATAAAAGAAACAGCAGAGCGTGAGGATGAAACCGTCAACGGCTTTATCAAAAAAGCAATTGATGAAAGAATGTCAAGACTTGGGCGGTGATTTAATGGCTATATCAGAAGCGCAAAAAAGAGCTTCAAATAAATATAATAAAGAACATATGGCAACGTTGGGGTGCAAGGTAAAAAAGAAAGAAGCAGAAGCGTTCAAAAGGTATGCGGAGCAACAAAATAAAACAACAAATACACTATTAAAAGAATTTGTATTTGATTGTATTGATAAAGATACGCTATAATATTTATATTGTGTCAAGGGGGGTAATTTAATGGCTGAAACAAAGGGAAATTCTCAAACAAGGGCTAAAAATAAGTATAATTCAAAAAACTATGACAGTTTACGAATAGTTGTGGCAAAAGGACAAAAAGAGGTGTTGCAGAGTATAGCAAAGGAACAAGGCGCAAGCCTTAACGGATATACCAAACAGGCTCTGAAAGCCAAAATAAAGGCTGATACGGGTAAAGATATAGAATTGTAAATAAAGCGCATATCCGCTCCGATTCGGGGCGGTTTTTTATGTGTGGGTAAGTATTATACCGGCGTGGGTATAAAGCCGCTTAAATACTACAAAATACTACTTTTAAGCGTACAAATATCGGAGCGGCGGCGCAGGTATGGAAAAGTACGGAAGTAAAAAGAGGTACATCACAAGCCGCAGAGGTATAAAAAATCAACCCGAAAAATCCCGTATTTTTTTATTTATATGAGATTGTTAAAGTTTTAACAGTAGGTCAATAGTAGGTTTTTTGAAAAACAGCCCAAAATGTAAATGTTTGTAAAACGTAAAAAAGCCCATAACAACGGGCTTTTTCGTGGAGCTGCTGATGCGACTTGAACGCACGACCTGCTCATTACGAGTGAGCTGCTCTACCAACTGAGCCACAGCAGCATTTTAAATTTATTATAACAACAAATAATAATATATCATATTTTTGGGATATTGTCAAGCAAAATTTCGCAGATTTTCATTTTATTTTACCGCCGAACGGCTATATATCGAACAATTTAAAAAATTTGCATAATAAGTATTGCTAAATAAAAGTCAATATGATATAATAAAGAATGATATATTGGCTAAATATATAGTCATAACGAAATTTACCCGAAATAATATGGAGATGTAACATAAAATGAAATTAGGTATAGTTGGTCTGCCAAATGTGGGCAAGAGTACATTATTTAACGCAATAACACAAGCCGGTGCGGAATCCGCGAATTATCCGTTCTGTACGATTGAACCGAATGTCGGAACGGTAACCGTTCCGGACAGCCGTATTGACGTACTTGTCGATATGTATGAGCCGGATAAGACAACGTATGCGGTGATTGAGTTTGTTGATATAGCCGGTTTGGTTAAAGGCGCAAGCCACGGCGAGGGTCTCGGAAACAAGTTTTTGTCAAACATCCGTGAGGTGGACGCAATCGTCCACGTTGTGCGTGCATTTGAGGACGAAAACATTGTTCACGTTGAGGGAAGCGTTGACCCCGTTCGCGATATAGAAACAATTAATCTTGAACTCATTCTGTCGGATATAGAAATCCTTGACCGCAGAATAGACAAGACAAATAAATCCCTCAAAGGCGGCGACAAGACGTTCCGGACTCAGCTCGAGTTCTATGAAAGATTGCGTGAGCATCTTGAAAGCGGAAAATGCGCAAGAGCAATGTCAATGACAGAGGACGAAATCGAGATGCTTGCGGACGTTTCACTGCTGACGCTAAAACCCGTTATATACGCCGCAAATGTTGCCGAGGACGATTATGCAAAGCCCGACGGTGAAAATGAATACGTTAACAAAATCAGAGAGTTTGCCGCAACCGAGAATTCAGAGGTTATGGTGATTTCGGCAAAAATCGAAGAAGAAATAGCCGCCCTTGACAAAGATGAAAAACAGGTATTTTTAGAGGAACTCGGCGCTGATGAATCGGGTCTTGACAAGCTTGTCCGCGCAAGCTATAAGTTGTTGGGGCTTATAAGTTATCTGACGGCGGGCAAGCCCGAGGTCAGAGCATGGACGATAACCAAAGGCACAAAAGCCCCTCAGGCGGCAGGAAAAATCCACACTGATTTTGAACGCGGTTTTATTCGTGCGGAAGTGGTCGCTTTTGATGACCTTATGAAATGCGGTTCGATGAATGCGGCAAAAGAAAAAGGTCTTGTTCGCTCGGAAGGCAAGGAATATGTTGTGAATGACGGCGATATTATACTTTTCAGATTTAATGTATAAAATAACCGTGTTGCCGTGGTTATATCATACAGGGTGGGAATATTTAGCGTAATTTGATAAACGTTTCATGGTGCGGCTGTAAAAAGGTTCATACATTGCAATATATAAAATTGTATAAATAATATAAAAATATTAGGGAGGATTGAAAATGGAAATTTTTGATAATCTTGATTCGGTATTGGATACCGCAAAAAATGTTATAGGAACGGCGGCGAATGCCATTGCCGAAAAGACGGTTGAGATTAAAGACGCGTCAAAGACAAAATACAAAATCTATGAGCTTAAAAGCGACATCAAAAAGATGTATTCGGCGATAGGAAAGCTCACCTATGCCCAAAAGACAGAGGGGGCGGACAACGCCGAGGATATTTCTCAGCTTTGTCTTATGATAAAGGAAAAGAAAGATAAAATCACCCAATTGCAAAACGGAATGGGCGATATTGAGTTTAAATGTCCGAGCTGCGGCAAGACGACCTCGGGCGCAAATTCGCATTGTCCGAATTGTGGCGCGAATATGACGACCCAAGCAACGGCAGAAACGGATGCCGACATCTTTGATGAACCCGAAAGGGAATCGGAAGCGTAAGGTTGTTTGCCGATACGGGGCAGGGATTAAGGAGAATTGTTATGATTATGATTTTATCCGACGGCGGAACGGCTGTTATAAGAATACAAAAACATCTTGATATTCGTGACGAGGAATATTTTGTGTACTTTACCGCGTTTGCGGCGGCAGGCCGCTTCGGCAGCGGCAGCGTAATAGTCGGTGACGGCACGGAACGCTCGCTGCACAGCGTTTTGAGACAGAATAAGGTGACGGCTGTTATTGACGCTGTTTGCGAACCTGCATCAGAGGTTTCAAAGGCGGCAATGTGCGTATGCAAAGAAAGGATTCCTTATGTCAAGTATGTTAATATGGAGGAAGACTATAATGCAAAGCTTTGTCTTTCGTATTGCGGGCTTGCCGAGATGATAGCCAGATGCGGCGGAAATGTGCTTATGTATGCATCGCCCCGGACAGTCCGCGGTGTTGCCGAAAATATTGCGGACGGCGGCTCGAAAATATATGTCCCCGTGCTTAAGAGTGCCGGGTTTGATGCCGACGCTGCGCTTGAATATTCGATTCCTCTGCGCAATGTGATAGAGGCGGACGGCGTTGACGGTGCTGATTTTGTCGGCGAAACAATAAACAAGGTTGATGCAAAGGCGGTTATTTGCGACTGTTCGGTAAGCACGGCGGATAAAGCCGATGCGGCGAAAGCTGCGGATATTCCGATGATTGTTACGCATAATATGGGTATGGAGTATTTGTGTGCGGCGGCAACGGCGGCAGATGCGGTAATAGCGGTTCGTACCATGAAAACAACATTGGCTTAAAATAACCGATTGTAATTCTGAAAGGAAAAAGAGATAATATGAAAATTGCTATAGACGGCCCTGCGGGAGCAGGAAAAAGCACTATTTCAAAAGAGGTTGCGAAAAAACTCGGGATAATATATATCGATACCGGCGCAATGTATCGCGCAATAGGTCTTGCGGCGGTACGCAGCGGAATTGACACAAAAGATGCGGAAGGGGTCAAGTCTGTTTTGGATAAGGTGGATGTTACCATTTCGCACTCTGACGAAACACAGCAGATTTTCCTAAACGGTGAGAATGTTTCGGAGGAAATTCGTCTCCCCGAAATTTCGGTGGCTGCGTCAAATGTGGCGGTTATACCCGAGGTAAGGCTTAAATTGGTCGAGCTTCAACGCAGTCTTGCCGAAAAGTGTGATGTGATAATGGACGGCAGGGATATAGGAACATACGTCCTGCCGAATGCCGAGCTTAAAATCTTCCTTACCGCGTCGGTTGACGAACGCGCAAGGCGCAGATATAAAGAATTGATTGAAAAGGGCGTTAAAACCGATTTTGATGAGGTCAAGGCGGATATGGAATATCGTGACAAAAACGATTCGGGGCGCGATTTCGCACCGCTCAGGGCGGCGGATGACAGCATAACGCTCGATAATACCGATATTACGGCACAAGAGGCGGCGGATGAGATATGCCGCCTTGCCAAAGAGAGGCGTGGCGAATTATGAGTTTTTACCGGGTTGCGCGCGGAGCGGCAAAGTTGTATTATAAGCTGTTTTTCCGCGTTAAGATAGTCGGTGAGGAAAATCTTTCGGGCGGAACATATGTTATATGCCCGAATCACAAAAGCCTTAACGACCCGCCGCTTATGGGGGTATGCATAAAAACACCCGTAAAGTTTATGGCAAAGGAAGAACTTTTTAAAAACAAGTTTTTTGACACGGCGATGCGTGCACTCGGCGCTTTTCCCGTGAAGAGGGGAAAAAGCGACCTTGCGGCGCTGAAAACCGCGATTGCGGCGTTGAAAAACGGCGATAATCTTGTGGTATTCCCCGAGGGAACGCGTTCGCCGAAAGACCATTTAAATGAGGGAAAGTCGGGTGCGGCGCTGATTGCCGCAAAGGCAGGGGTTGACATCGTTCCGGTCGGAATCCGCGGACGATACAGGATATTTTCAAAAATAACGGTGAATATCGGAAAGCCCGTAAGTATGAGTGAGTATTTCGGCAAAAGGCTTGATTCCAAGACACTTGCCCACATAACCGACAGTTTGATTATGCCCGAAATTTCAAAACTCTCGGGCATACCGACATTTGACGAATACAATAAACAGAGAATTGAACAATAAACCGAGAAATGAATTATGAAAAGACAGACGATAAAAATTGCGGATAAAGCAGGATTTTGTTTCGGCGTTGACCGCGCCGTTAAAATTGCATATGCGGCGGCTGAAAAGCCGCATACCTCTAAAACGGTGACTTACGGTGCGCTGATACATAACAAAACCGTAACGGATGAGCTTTTGAAAATGGGGGTCGGCGCTGTTGATGACATTCGCGATATTGGCGGCGATGATACGGTCATAATCCGCGCTCACGGAGTATCGGACGCGGTTGAAAACCAAATCCGAAGCAATTGCGCGGAGATTATCGATGCGACCTGTCCGTTTGTGAAAAAGATTCATTCAATAGTAAAAAGAGAGTCCGAACTCGGCAAAACAATTGTTATTGCCGGGAATCCGCATCACCCTGAGGTAATGGGGATACGGGGAAGATGCAGCGGTGAAAATGTCTTTGTCGTGAATTCTGAAGAAGAAGCGGAAGCGTTAGAGAGTCAGATAATGTCGAAGAATGTCGTATTAGTGGCTCAAACAACGCTCAGAAAAGATTTTTTAAAAAAAATTGCAAAAATTTTAAAAAAACATTTTACAAATGCAGAAATTTTTGATACAATATGTAGTGCGACCAATGAACGTCAGCTTGCGGCGGCAGAACTTGCCGAAGAAGCGGACGCGATGATAGTGGTCGGGGGCGCGGAAAGTTCAAACACAAAAAAGCTGTACGAGCTGTGCCGCGAACATTGCACCGATACGGTGTGCATTGAAAACGCAAAAGAATTAAATAAATATATTAAACAGGGGAAATTCCCCGCATCTAAAAAATTAGTCGGCATTACCGCCGGGGCATCAACGCCCGGTGCGGTAATCAAGGAGGTCTATTTAACCATGGCGGAAAACAATGAAATGAACTTTGCAGAGGCAGTTGAGGAAACCTTAAAGCCCATTAAATCGGGCGAGGTTGTCAAAGGCGTAGTAATCGGTATCACACCGACCGAGGTCAGAGTTGACATCGGAAACAAGTATGACGGCGTAATACCGTTCAGCGAACTTACCGATGACTCGAACGCAGACATCAACGAACTTGTAAAGCTCGGCGAAGAGGTAGAGGTTTATGTTGTTCTTGTAAGCGACAGAGACGGCGTTGTTACTCTTTCTAAGAAAAAGATTGACGCTGTAAAAGGTATGGAAGAAATCAGAAAAGCTTTTGAATCGGGCGAAATTTTGACCGGTCGTGTTCTCGAACTGGTAAAAGGCGGCGTTGTTTCAATAGTTAAAGGCGTGCGCGTGTTCATTCCCGCGTCAGAGTGTGCTGAGAGATTCTTGGCGGATTTGGGCGTTCTTTTGGGAACGGAACAGAGATTTCGTATAATCAAGATGGACGAAGACAGACGCGGCAGACAGAGAGTTGTCGGTTCTATCAAGTCCGTTGCTAAAGAGGAGAGCGAAAAGGCTGCGGCTGAATTCTGGGCAAATGCCGAGGTGGGCAAGAAATATACCGGTAAGGTAAAATCTTTAACTTCGTTCGGTGCATTTGTTGATTTGGGCGGCGTTGACGGCCTTATCCACATATCCGAACTTTCGCCGGTGAGAATTTCTCATCCGTCCGAGGCGGTTAAAGTCGGTGATGAGATTGAAGTTTATATCAAAGAGCTTAACAAAGAACAGAACAGAATTTCTCTCGTTAAAGAGCTTAAGGAGCAAAAAGAGGCTGAATTTTGGGCAAATGCAGAGATAGGCAAACAGTATACCGGCGTAATCAAGTCTTTGACTTCATTCGGTGCATTTGTTGATTTGGGCGGCGTTGACGGTTTGGTTCACATTTCCGAGCTTTCTTGGAACAGAATCAAGCACCCATCCGAGGTTGTTAAAGCCGGTGACGAAATAACCGTTTATATCAAAGATATGAACAAAGAAACAGGAAAAGTTTCTCTCGGATACAAGAAAGAAGAGGACAGCCCCTGGGTACAGGCAACAAAGGACTTGAAAGTCGGCGATGTAATCAAGTGCAAAATCGTTCGTATTTTGCCTTTCGGCGCATTTGCCGAGGTTGCACCGTATGTTGACGGTCTTATCCATGTTTCTCAGATTTCAAACGAAAGAATTGACAAGCCGTCCGATGTTCTTGCGATAGGTGACGAAGTTGAGACAAAAATCGTTGAGATTAATGATGATACAAAGCAAATCGGTCTTTCGATGAAGGCTCTTATGACAACCGATGACAGTGCTGATGAGGCACCGGAAGAAGTTGAGGCTACCTCATACACAGAGGACAGCTCGTTTACATTAGGTGATATTCTCGATGCTGCGGAAGCAACGGAAGACGCCGATAACACAGACGCTGAATAATTATATAATGTTCAGGATAAAGTGGCTGCTGCAACCCTGCGGCAGCCCTTTTGCAATTACAGCATAAGAATTATTGAATTTTGGTGCGGAATGGAGATTGAAAATGACGATTTCAGAGTTTAAAAAGGATATTAAGAATAAAAAAGTTGCCGTTCTCGGAATAGGAGTAAGCAACCTTCCTCTTGTGAGGATGCTTGCGGATTGCGGAGCGGATTTGTGCGTGTATGACAAGCGTACAAAGGAACAGCTCGGCGAGGTATATAACGAGCTTACCGCGCTCGGTGCGGATATGATTTTGGGCGAACACTATCTCGATGAAATTCGAGAGGGAACCCAAACGGTGTTCAAGACCCCCGGTATACGCTGTGATGTGCCTGCGCTTAAAGCGGCGGAGGAATCGGGAGCGGAAATTACTTCTGAAATGGAGCTGTTTTTTGAAACCTGTCCATGCAAAATCATTGCCGTAACGGGAAGCGACGGCAAAACCACAACAACGAGCCTTATATACGAGATGCTGAAAGCGGCGGGATATACGTGTCATCTCGGCGGAAATATAGGAAAGCCGCTTGTTGCCGAGGTAGGGGATATAAAGGCGGACGATGTGTGCGTGGTCGAGCTTTCGAGCTTTCAGCTGCACACTATGAAACGCAGCGCCGATATTGCCGTTGTGACAAATGTTACGCCGAACCACCTGGACTGGCACACGGATTTTGATGAGTACAAAAATTCCAAAAAGGCCGTTTTTAAATATCAAAAAAGCGGCGGCAGAGTTGTTTTGAACTATGACAATGATATTACGCGTGAGTTTGGAAAAGAGACCGACAACGCCGTATATTTCAGCCGCAAAGAAATACTCGATAACGGTTTTTGCCTTATCGGTGACAAGGTTGTCCGCCGCATCAACGGCAGAGACGAGCGCGAAGTTCTCGATATAAACAATATTTTTATTCCGGGAATGCACAACGTAGAGAATTATATGGCGGCTGCCGCGGCGGTCGAGGGATTGGCTGAGGACGGAATCATCCGCAGAACGGCGATAGATTTCAAAGGCGTTCCGCACAGGATAGAGTTTATCCGCGAGGTTGACGGCGTAAAATATTATAACGACTCAATCGCGAGCAGCCCGGCAAGAACGACCGCAGGATTGAACTCTTTCGGCGACAAAAAAGTTATTTTGATTGCCGGCGGCTATGATAAAAAAATCCCGTTTGACGATTTCGGAAAAGTGGTGTGCGACCATGTAAAGGCACTCGTCCTTGTGGGTGTAACCTCCGAAAAAATAGAAAACGCGGTGAGAAACGCCGAGAACTTTAACAACCTTCCCATATATCGCTGTACCGAGTTTAAACAGGCGGCAGAAAAAGCAAAAGAGGTTGCAAAAGACGGAGATACCGTTATACTCTCGCCTGCTTGTGCAAGCTTTGACTTGTTTAAAAACTTTGAAGAACGGGGAAATACGTTTAAAAATATAGTAAAAGGATTCTGATGATAATGATTGAATTTTTCGGTCTGGTAAGATTTGTTGTGTTATCGGTACTGACGCTTTTGGCATATGTGCTGAGTTCGGTTTCGCTGTACAAAATAGGTGTGAATAACAACGTTAAATACCCATGGCTTGCTTTTGTTCCGATTGCGCACTATTATATAATCGGCTCAATATGCGAGGAGTACAGGCTTATGGGCGTGACAATAAAACAGCTCGGTATAGTTATGCCGCTTTTGTTGCTTGCCCAAGTGTCGCTGTCGGCGGTTTTGTCATTTTTGGCGTTCGTGCCGGGAATAATAATAGGAATAGTCGTTGCACTTATTATGCATAAGTTCTTCTACCTGTTTGACCCGACAAAGGCATTTATATTGGCGATAATCTGTCTTTTCGGACATTTGGCAACAGCACTGACCCTGTTTTATATAAAGGATATGCGAATTCAGATGTCCTCGGGCGCATACCCGTATCCTTTCGGCGAAAGCCGATAATCAAAGGTGAGGCGTATGTTATACAATATTTTTATTTAGAACAAGCCGTACGGTTGTTTGCGATTATAATGCTGCATTTTCAGATTTCACAGGAAGAAAAGTATCTGTTGGCAACATTCGGCGAGGAATACACGAAGTACAAAAGCAAAGTTTTTCGATATTTCGGAAGAAAACATTTGCTTTAAAAAGAGAAATAGGTATGGAAACGGAATTTATTAATATAACGGAAGAAAACGCAGACACAGAGCATTTGTGCTGTATTATCCGCACAAGGACGGCTCACCCGGGCGTTGAGACAAAGCGCCGTTGGCTTAAAGACCGTCTGAAAGAGGGACACGTTTTCAGAAAACTGAATATTAATGGAACGGTTTTTATCGAGTATGCACCGCTTGAAACGGCGTGGGTTCCGATAACGGGCGATAATTTTTACTATATATATTGCCTGTGGGTGACGGGTGCGCCGAAAGGACACGGTTACGGCAAACAGCTTATGGAGTATTGCAGAAACGATGCAAAAATGCATAACAAGTCGGGAATTTGTATGTTAGGCTCAAAAAAACAAAAACTGTGGCTGTCGGATAAAAAGTTTGCGCAAAGCTATGGCTTTGAATCGGTTGACGAAACGGGTGACGGATACGAGCTGCTTGCACTCAGATTTGACGGAGCAATGCCGCGGTTTGCGCCGAACGCAAAGAAACAGGCAATCGACGGCAAAAAACTCACGGTCTTTTATGATGACCAATGTCCGTTTACCTTTCAGAGAATTGAAAAGCTGTGCGAATATTGTAAATCCAACAATATCGACGCCGATTTTATTCACGTTGAAACATCGGAACAGGCAAAGAAACTTCCGTGCGTGTTTAATAATTTCGCTGTATTTTATAACGGAAAATTTGAAACGGTGAATCAAATTGACGGAGCGGCTGTTGAAAAAATGATAAAAAAGTCTTAAAAACGGATAAAAAAAGCCGTTGCTTTACATTTTAAAGACAAATTGGGAATTTGCAATTAAAAAAACTTGACATAGCGCGTTATGTGTGATATAATAGTATAGATTTTCTGATGAAATTGATATTTGAGATTGAGTTAAGGAGGAATTGAAATGCTTAGAACATATCAGCCTAAAAAAAGACATCGTGCAAAAGAGCATGGTTTCAGAAAAAGAATGAGTTCAAAAAACGGCCGCAAGGTCTTGGCGAGAAGAAGACTGAAGGGCAGAAAGAAGCTGTCCGCGTAAAAGACGCTTCACAGCGTCTTTTTGTCTATACGGCGAAACGGAGATTATTATGTCTGATTTTATCAGCTTATGCAGAAATTCGGATTTTCAAAGACTCTATCACAGGGGAAAATCCGCGGTACGGCCGACAATGGTTATGTATGTCGGCAAAGGTCGCCGAGATATGGTGCGGCTTGGCATTACGGCAGGGAAAAAAGTCGGTGGCGCGGTTTGCCGAAACAGGGCAAAACGCCGTATAAGAGAGCTTTTTCGGCTGTATGCGGCACAGATAAACCCGAGAACGGATGTCTGTATTGTCGCGCGCGGACGCATTTTGAATGCATCGGCGGATAAAGTAAAAAAGGATTTTTTATCGGCGGCTTCCGAGCTTGGTTTAATTGAGGTATGCGCCGACAACACCCGAAATACATAGGCGAAACGGACAAGCGTCAAACACCGCGCGGCGGTGTCTCGGCGTTATCTCGGATATGAAATTATGGTAAAAAAATTTCTTATAAGAATTATAAAATTTTATCAACGGTTTATATCGCCGCTGAAATCGCCGTGCTGTCGATTTTATCCGACCTGTTCGCAATATGCGATTATGGCGGTGGAAAAGTACGGTGTGGTAAAAGGCGGATTCAAAGCGCTGTGGCGTATTCTGCGGTGCAATCCTTTCGGCAAAGGCGGAATCGATTATCCGTAAACCGCGGCGTGAAAATGCCGTTTACACAAAAGTGAAAAGGAAAAACCGTTGCGATATGGTTTTGTAATAATAAAAGGAGGAACGTATAAGTGTCCTATATTATGATGGGTCTGGGCTGGATTCTCAGACTGTGCAGTCAGCTCACGGGTAACTACGGCGTGGCGGTTAT
>OIYO01000658.1_pt1 | contig 25810 bp, 26 predicted proteins | sample 1588191 | NCBI WGS metagenome assembly OIYO01 (sample SAMN03283275) | human gut metagenome | biome: human-associated habitat; material: feces | host: Homo sapiens | place: Peru | collected 2012 | reverse complement strand
CCGCCGTGAAAGGGCGGTGTCTTAACCGCTTGACCAACGGGCCATATAAAAGGCGCAGTGAAAACGCTGCGCCTTTGTCTGGTAGCGGCACCTGGATTCGAACCGGGGACACTGCGGGTATGAACCGCATGCTCTAGCCAACTGAGCTATGCCGCCATTTGCTATCTTTCTGAACAGCAATACGAATTCTACCAGAGCATTGCAGAAATGTCAACATTTTTTTTCAAAATTTCGAGAATTTATTTATGAAGGCTTTCCTACGCAGGGCACTGCTCCATATATTTCACAAAAAGGCAAAATACATGGCTGACAAGAAAAAATACTTGACAGCGGGCGGCGGCAGGTATATACTCTGCAAAGGTAAGACGCTTGACAGGAGGGGAGAACCGTGGAGGACGGCAGGCTGATGCAGAGCATGCTGCTTGATTTTTACGGGGAGCTCCTTACTCCCAAGCAGCGCGAGTGCTATGATCTTCATTATAATGATGATCTGTCGCTCGCGGAGATTGCAGAGCAGCTCGGCATATCGCGTCAGGGCGTGTGGGATAATATCCGCCGCGCAGAATCATCGCTGCAGGATATTGAGGAAAAGACCGGGCTTATACGGCGCTTTTCCCGGACGCAGCAGTCGCTGGATAAGCTGCTGGGACAGATGGAACGCCTGAAAAAGCTGTGCAGCGGCGAGGCGCTGGAAATCGCAGATGATGCCGCGGCACAGATCGAGACAATGAGGCTTGAGGTATAGTATATGGCATTTGAAAGCTTGACCGAAAAACTGAATGCCGCCTTCAAAAAGCTCCGCGGCAAGGGCCGGCTGACCGCCGCAGACGTGAAGGATGCCATGCGCGAGGTGCGTATGGCGCTTCTCGAGGCCGACGTCAGCTACAAAGCAGTCAAGGATTTTACAAAGACCGTCACTGAGCGCGCCACCGGCGCTGATGTGCTGGAGGCTCTGTCCCCGGCGCAGATGGTCATAAAGATAGTCAACGAAGAGCTGTGCAAGCTCATGGGCGGCGAGAATCAGAAGCTGAACATCAGCTCCAAATCCCCAAGCGTCGTGATGCTGGTCGGCCTGCAGGGCGCAGGTAAGACCACCAACGGCGCAAAGCTTGCTGCCTATATGCGCAGGCAGGGCAAGCGCCCTCTGCTCGCCGCGTGCGATATTTACCGTCCGGCTGCTATAAAGCAGTTGGAGACTGTGGGCGCACAGCTGAATATCCCGGTGTTCCAGATGGGGCAGACAGACCCCGTGGATATAGCCAAGGCCGCTGTGGAGCATGCAAAAAAGCATGGCAACGATATGGTGTTCCTTGATACTGCGGGCCGCCTCCATATAGACGAGGCGCTCATGCAGGAGCTGCAGAACATCCGCGACGCTGTGGAACCGGCAGAGATTATGCTTGTGGTGGACGCAATGACAGGCCAGGATGCCGTCAATGCGGCGACCGCGTTTGACGGAGCTCTCGGCGTTACCGGCGTCATGCTTACGAAGCTTGACGGCGATGCGCGCGGCGGCGCAGCACTTTCGATAAGGGCTGCGACAGGCAAGCCGATCAAGTTTATCGGCACGGGCGAAAAGCTCGATATGATCGAGCCGTTCCACCCCGACCGTATGGCTTCGCGTATCCTCGGTATGGGCGATATGCTCACGCTCATCGAGAAGGCCGAGCAGAGCTTTGACGAGAAGAAGGCTCTTGAGGCGGCGGAAAGGCTTCGCGCCAACCGCTTCACTCTCTCTGATTATCTCGATCAGATGGGTCAGCTCAAAAATATGGGCGATCTGGGCGACATTGCGGGAATGATCCCGGGAGTCGACGCCAGAGCGCTCGCAGGCGCGAAGATCGACGACAGGGCGATGGCGCGTCAGGAGGCGATAATCCTCTCTATGACGCAGGCAGAGCGGGATAATCCTTCAATGCTCAACTCCAGCCGCAAAAAGCGCATTGCCGCAGGCTCCGGAACGTCGGTAGTCGATGTCAACAGGCTTCTCAAGCAGTTCGAGGCCATGCAGCAGATGGTCAAGCAGCTTTCGGGAAAGAACATGAAGAAGCTGCAGAAGAAGATGGGCAGGAGATCCGGCGGATTTGGCGGTCTTGGAGGCTTCGGCGGATTCCCCGGCTTCTGACAGATGGCTTACAACACGCGAGAGCGTTTTGTAATATAAAAAGAAAATACATGGAGGTGAATATACACATGGTTAAAATCAGACTGCGCAGAATGGGCGCCAAGAAGGCACCTTACTACCGCATAGTCGTGGCAGACTCCCGCTGCCCCCGCGACGGTCGTTTCATCGAAGAGATCGGCGTTTACGATCCCTCTGCTGAGGCTGACAAGCTCAAGGTCGACATGGAGCGTGCAAAGTACTGGATCGCAAACGGCGCACAGCCCACCGATACCGTCCGCGGCCTTCTGAAAAAGGTCGAGGCCTGATAAGGAGCATCAACCTGCATGAAAGAACTTTTGACCTACATTGTGCAGAGTCTTGTCGATAACCCGGATCAAGTCTCTGTGACCGAGCGCAAGGCCGACGGCGAGACCGTGTTTGAGGTTCGCGTTGCCGACGGCGATATGGGCAAGGTCATTGGCCGGCAGGGCAGGATCGTCAAGCAGATCCGTATACTTATGCGGGCCGTTGCCCAGAGAAAGGGCAAAAAAGTTTCAGTCGAGATCATGGACTGAGGAACAAAAAAGACCGGAGTGGTTTTCCACCCCGGTTTTTTGCATTTCTGTTGACAAAGCGTATCGCGCGTGGTATTTTAATCATTATTCCGCCGCCGGGCGGAACAGAAGCGTTTGTTTTCGCATCGTTAGGCCTTTGAAGATGCGGGGACGGGCGCATGATACGCATGACCGGCAGAGCGTCAGAACCGAAGATCCCCCGGACTGTTATTTTGACAGCCCGGGGGATCTGACATGTTCAGGATATATACGCAGCGTGCAGCTCTCAGCCGCCGAATACGGCGAGGAGGAAGCCTGCGGCAACGGCGGAACCGATGACGCCGGCCACGTTCGGGCCCATTGCGTGCATCAGCAGGAAGTTCGACGGATTGGCGCGCTGGCCTTCCTTCTGGGAGACACGCGCGGCCATCGGAACGGCGGAGACGCCGGCAGAGCCTATCAGCGGGTTGATCTTGCCGCCGGAGAGCTTGTACATCAGCTTGCCGAGCAGGATGCCGCCTACAGTGGCGAACTCAAAGGCAAGCAGGCCGAGGATGATGATCTCGATGGTCTGGAGCGTAAGGAAGCGGGAGTAGAGCGCCGTTGCACCGACGGAGGTGGACAGAAAGATCGTGACGATGTTCATCAGAGCATTCTGCGCCGTGTCGGAAAGTCGGTCGGTCAGGCCGCACTCCTTGAAGAGATTGCCGAGCATGAGGCAGCCGAGCAGGGGAGCGACTGACGGGAGCAGCAGGCACACAAAAACCGTGACGATTATCGGGAAGAGAACCTTCTGCTTCTTGGAGACGGGGCGGAGCTGCTCCATCTTGCACTCGCGCTCTTCTTTTGTTGTGAGAGCTCTCATCACGGGAGGCTGGATCAGCGGGATCAGCGCCATGTACGAGTAAGCCGCAATGGCGATGGGGGCAAGATAATCGGGCGCGAGCTTGGAAGTCAGCCAGATAGCTGTCGGGCCGTCTGCGCCGCCGATGATGCCGATAGAGGCAGCGACGTTGCTGGGGAAGCCGATAACGATGGCGAGCAGGAAAGCCACAAAGATGCCGAACTGAGCGGCAGCGCCGAGCAGCAGGCTCTTGGGATTTGCGAGAAGCGGGCCGAAGTCCGTCATCGCGCCGACGCCCATGAATATCAGCGAGGGGTAGAGCCCGGATTTGACGCCTATATACAGCACGTCGAGCAGACCGCCGTCATGGACTATGGTGGTGAGAGTTATCTCACCGGCAATATAGCGGTCCCACAGCTCGGGGTGGTACATATTGGAGCCGGGAAGATTCGTCAGCAGCATGCCGAAGGCGATGCCGACGAGCAGCAGCGGCTCAAACTGCTTGACAAGGCCGAGATACAGCAGCACGCAGGCGATGACGATCATAACGATCTGACGCCAGTCGGCAGCCAGCATGAAGAAACCGGAGGTTTCCCAGAGGTCAGAGAGAATACGAACTATATTTCCCATACTCCGCTCCTTATATGACGAGCAGGGTATCGCCGGTGGCGACAACAGCGCCCTTGCTTGCGACGATCTGCTTTACAACACCGTCGGTGGGAGCAACGATTTCGTTTTCCATCTTCATGGCCTCAATGAGGACCAGAAGCTGACCGGCCTTGACCGCGTCGCCTACATTGACGTTGATCGACAGAACATTGCCGGGCAGCGGGGAAGTGACGACCGTGCCGGAGGCAGCGGGAGCGGGCGTTGCGGGAGCAGCGGGCGCGGGTGCAGGCGCAGGCGTGGGAGCCGGAGCGGCGGGAGCAGCAGCCGGAGTGGGAACGGCGGCGGGAGCGGGTGCAGCTGCGGCGTATTCGTCGAGGATCATGGCTTCGCCCTTTTCGACCTCAACTTCATAAGTCTTGCCTTTAAGAGTAACTTTATATTTCATCAGTCTTTAACCTCTCTTATAGATTTGAATCTCAGCTCGTTTATGGGAATACCGGTCTCATCGGCAACTATAGCCATGATCATGGCGGCCGTGCGGTCGTCAGTATCATAGAGCTTCAGCTCGCCCGCGCATCCGGGGGCGGGAGCGGGCGCAGCGGCAGGAGCCGGGGCAGGAACGGCGGCAGGTGCGGGCGCAGCTGCGGGAGCGGCAGGATGCTCTTTCTTCTCAAATACCCACATGAGCTTTATTATGCACATGAGCAGAAACAGAGCGAAGAACACAACAAGAAGACCGAGAAGTGAGTAGAGCAGGCCGTCGCCTATGCCTATGGTCATATTAACATTCATGGCTTATATCCTCTCGATAGTATACTTGCAGACCTTCTCCTCGCGCTCCTTGCGCGCGGCAAAGAATTTCTCTGCGACCTGCGGGAAGGCGATATAGGAGAGAACGTCCTCCTCACACCTTGCGGTATCTCCGAGCTTTGCCTCGGCCTTCTCAAAGGTGTCGGTAGGCAAAGTGTCTGCATAGCGGCCTTCGATGGGCTTCTCGCCGCCGAGTATCTTTGCGCGTATTGCCGGGTCGATGGGGGCGGGAGTACGGCCGTATTCGCCGCGGCAGTAAGCCCTTATCTCCGCGCCGACGTTCTTGTAGCGCTCACCGGCAAGCACGTTCTGTACGGCCTGAGTGCCGATAAGCTGGCTGGTGGGAGTGACAAGGGGAGGATAGCCCATATCCTTGCGGACTGCGGGGGTCTCCTTGAGAGCCTCGTCGAACTTGTCCAGTGCGTTGAGCATCTTGAGCTGGCTGAGGAGGTTGGAGAGCATGCCGCCGGGGATCTGGTAGTTGAGGCACTGCGTGTCGGTACCCATGGAGATGGGGTTGAGCGTGCCGTCCTTTATATATTCGTTACGGATGGGCTTGAAGTAGTCAGCGATCTTGTAGAGCGTGGGCTGATCAAGAGTGACCTCGTAGCCGAGCTCCTTGAGAGTATAGGCCATGGTCTCGGTCGCGGGCTGGGAGGTACCGCCGGAGAACGGGGAGATCGCGGTGTCGATAACGTCTGCTCCGGCCTCGATGCCCTTGAGGTAGGTCATATAGGCAAGACCGGTGGTGCAGTGGGTGTGCATAACGACGGGGAGGTCGACCGCGTCCTTTATAGCGGCGACGAGATCGTAGGCAGCGGCGGGAGTGAGTATACCGGCCATATCCTTGATGCAGATGGAGGAAACGCCCATCTGGGCAAGCTCCTTGACCATTTCGACGTACTTCTCACGGGTGTGCACGGGGCTGGTGGTATAGGAGATAGTGCCGGAAGCCATAGCGCCGGAGTTGACGGTCTCTTCAATGGCGACCTTGAGATTGTTGACGTCATTGAGCGCGTCAAATATCCTGATGATGTCTATGCCGTTTTTGACGGAGGCGCGCACGAAGCGGCGGACTATATCGTCGGGATAGTGCTTGTAGCCGAGGATGTTCTGCCCGCGCAGGAGCATCTGAAGCTTGGTGTTGGGCATTTTTGCGCGGATCTTGCGCAGCCTTTCCCATGGATCCTCATTGAGGAAGCGCAGGCAGACATCGAACGTTGCGCCGCCCCAGCACTCAGCGGAGTAGAACCCTGCCTTGTCGATCGTTTCGAGGATCGGTTCCATCTTTTCGTAAGGCAGCCTTGTGGCTATGAGCGACTGGCTGGCGTCACGAAGAACTGTTTCTGTGAACTCTACTTTCTTCATATATCCTCCATTTTATATAAAATTTTATTGGCTGATTCAGCATGCGCCAAATTAGGTAATGATATTATACCACTTGATTTTTTGCAATTCCAGCGGCAAGTCGAAATTCTGGGAAATGAATAACATTAGGCGAAAAAAGAAAAAAAGAACCTGCGGAATTTGTGCAAAAAAACTATAAAGTGCGTTAGTTTTATCACTAACGCAGAGCGAGCGGCGTTAAGCCCGCGTTAAGGCCGGAATCCGAGAAAAAATTGTATGCAGAGCTGCGGCAGCGGCTCACGGCAGAGGCTGCATGTGCATATAATGCGCTGAGACGCATCGCGTCTCGAATAATCTTTGGAGGAAAGCCATGGCAGACAATGAGAGCTATTCTACCAAGATATATACGAATTCATGCAACGGCAGCTGCGGCTGCTGCGGGTGCGGCAGCAATGTAGGCCCGGCCGGACCTATGGGGCCACAGGGACCTGCCGGACCGCAGGGAGTTCAGGGACCGCAGGGAATTCCCGGCCCTCAGGGTCCCGCCGGCCCGGCCGGTGCAACAGGGGCAACCGGCGCAACGGGCGCGACAGGCCCGCAGGGGCCTCAGGGCGAGACTGGTGCGACAGGTCCTCAGGGGCTTCAGGGCGAGACAGGCGCAACAGGCCCGCAGGGCCCCGCCGGGACGACGGCGACAAACGAAAACGCAATGCTGTACAATACTGCGGCGCAGTCCGCGGCAAACGGCACGGCGCTGAGCTTTGACGCGAATGTCGTCCATTCCACGGGCAGTATTGCACTGTCCGGTACGACCGGCGTTTCACTCAGCGCCGGGCAGTATCTGGTGACCTTTGCATCTGACGGCAGCGCCGCGGACACAGGCGACCTCGGCGCGGCGCTGGAGCTCGACGGCAGCGCGCAGCCCTATGCCGTGACGTCCGTCACGCAGACCGGCAGCGGCAGCGCGCGGCTTGTCCTGACGGCCATAGTCAGCCCGGCAGCCACGCAGACTCTGACGGTGGTAAACACCGCCGGGAATACTGTGAGCTACACCAACAGCACGCTGACGGTGACTAAGCTTGCCTGACGGAAGATAAAAAACAGGACAGGGTATCTGATAATACTCTGTCCTGTATTCTTTTAATTATGTTTCGGAATTTATCCGATGATGCGCCTTGCTTCAAAACCTCGCGTGACGTAGTAGCCGGAGAAATCAGAGATTATGACGCCGGTGGTCGAGTTGGAAGCGTGGACAAACTGGCCGTTGCCTATGTAGATGCCGATATGTCCGATATAGCTGCTTCCGGAATAGAAGCACAGCAGATCGCCGGGCTGCAGATCAGAGGCCTCAATGTGCCGGCCGTTTCTCGCCTGATCTGCGGCCACGCGGTTGAGCGTGAAGCCAAACTGCTTGTACACATAGTACACAAGACCGGAGCAGTCAAAACCGCTGTTGGGCGAAGCGCCGCCCCAGCAGTAGTTGTAGCCGACGAATTGCAGCGCATAGTTTACTATATCCTGACCGGTGGCGCTGCTGCCTGACGAAGACGGAGAGGATATGGCGCCGCTGTCTGAGCTTCCGCCGCTGACATATGTGCCTTCCTTGACGTACTGCGATGCAACATAGCCTACATTGCCGTTGACCATGATCTGCGCCCAGCCGTCATGGGCGATGATGAGCTTGACCTGATTGCCGTAGAACAGCTCGCCGAGAATACTGGCGGTCATTGACGGAGCGCTGCGCACACGGACGTTGTTTCCGGCGATATATGCGTCAGTGTACTGCGCTGCGGACGTCGGAGCCGGAGTGGGCGTGACCGACGGCTGCTGCCCACCGACTGTGAGGCTGCCGTCCGAGCTTCCGCTGCCCGGCGTAAACGAAGCCTGCGTATAGGTGATGACGTAGTTTCCGTGAACGTAACCGGTGACGCCGTCGATATAGCACTGATACCAGCCGTTTCCGGCGCTGCCGGTGACATACAGCTCCTTGCCGGTGTTGTATGTGCCGAGAATCGAATGATTCGTGCCGGGGCCGCTGCGGAAGCGGACATATGTGCCGTTTATGTAGCCGGACACGGCTCCGCTCGGCACAGAGCTATCTGCCGGGGCCGCAGTTGCGGCCGGCGACGGCGTGGGAGTGGGCGCCTGAGTCGGCGCGGGGGTCGTATCCGGAGTAATAAAGCTCACGCCGCCGTTATTATTGCTCTCATCGGGCTGTGGAATATTGTATGACGGCTGCGGGGTCGCGGCGGGCGTTACAAAGCTTACACCGCCGGCCGAGCCCTGAGAGCCGCTGCCGGAAGTGACATACTGAGAGTAGACATATCCGAGCTGACCGTCGATAATGCAGGATGTCCATCCGTCGCCGCTGCCGACGATACTGAGCTCCTTGCCCTTGTTGTACTCTCCGAGGACGGAGTAGGACGAGCCGGGGCCGCTGCGGAAACGCACATACATCGCGTTGATATAGCCGTTTGAGCTGCCCGCGGACACGGAGGGAGCGGGAATCGTGGAGGAGGGGGATGACGCGCTGCTGCCGTCGAACTTGAGATAGGCCGACGAGATGAACCCGTCATAGCCGCCGAAGGTCACGGCGTACCACGAACTGTTGGACCGGTCCGTGACATTGACGGGAGTGCCGCTGTCAAGGCTGGCAATGACATAATAATTCATGCCGGGGCCTGACCGGAAGTTCACGCCGCTGCCGATAACGGTCGCGCTCTCGGCGTAAGCCGGAACGACCAGAAAAGAGCTGATTATCAGCGCGGCGGCGAACGTCCTCAAGATGTTCTTGCGCATTTGAAACAGATCCTTTGTCTTTATTTGGGCCAGAAAGGAAAACCTTCAGAGCCCTTATCTGGAGGATAACGCGCGGTCGAGCCACACTGCGGCAACATCTATGGCGAGGTAAAGACTGTCCTTCTCACTTTTCTTGACGACCCTGTCCTTGGACTTGATCGACGGATCGGTGAGCTGGAGCTGGACGGAGACCTTTGTTGCAACGTCAAGGTCCTTTACCTTCTTTGTCTCCAGAATCTGAAGCATTGCGATATATTTGTCCGCAAAGCTGCCGTAATAAATGATGTTGTCTTTCCTTTGGAGGGGATGACCCTTATACTCCAATGTTTTTGCCACTAAAAAGCACCTCCAGTGTTGTAACTAAAATGTAACACAATGAATCAATATTGTCAACGGAAAATGTTGGACTATTTTCCATGTGCGTATGAGATCAGCCGAGGAAGCTTGTGCCGCCGGAATTGCCCCAGTCTATGCCGCCCCAGCCCCAGTTGCTGCCCCAATCGGAAGAATCGGAATTGCCCCAGTCGGTGGAGCCGGAGTTATCCCAATCAGAGCTGTCGGAGCCGGAACTGTCGCCCCAGCCGGTGTAATCGCTGCTGTCAAAGTCATTGCTCGGGTATACGCTGTCCTGAATACCGAATATGCCGGTGTTGCCGCCGATATACGGGTAGGTGAAAGCCTTGTACTCAAGCCCGTCGTGCAGGGGCTGCATAACCTTTTTCCACAGCTGAGCCGCAGGGTTTCCGGAGACGTTTATCGTCGCGGGAGTGTCGAAGCCGGTCCACACGGCGGCGACATAGTACGGCGTGACGCCGCAGAACCAGCGGTCCTTATAGTCGCCGGAGGTGCCGGTCTTGCCGGCGACAGACATGTTGTAAAGCCTTGCCTCGCGGCCGGTGCCGTTTTCAACGGCGTTCTGCATCATATAGGTCATGGTGTAGGCCGTGTTGGGCTTGAACGCCGAGATGGTGGCCGGGGAATTGTCGATGACGGTATTGCCGTCAAAGTCCGTCACGAGGGAATAGGTGCGCCCGTAGGTGAAGATGCCGTCGTTTACGAAAGCACAGTAGGCCTGCGCCATCTCGCGCACGGTGACGCCGTTTGTCAGCTGGCCGAGGGCCATGGGCGCATAGTCCGCATCTGCGGGGACAAGGCTTGTGAAGCCGAGCTTTGTTGTGAGATAGTTGTACGAGGTCTGCGGTCCGAGCTTATCCACTATCTGCGCAGCAACGGTATTGAGGGAGTATTGCAGCGCCTGATATATGGTGACGGTGCCGTAATAGATATTGCTGTCGTTTGCGGGGAACCAGTTGGTGCCGCTCAGGTGCATGCCGGCCTGATCGTTCACGAGAGTGTTCGGCGTGATAAGTCCGGTGTCCACAGCCGGGCCGTAGGAGGCCAGCGGCTTTATCGACGAGCCGGGGGAGCGGTACGTGCCGGTCGCGCGGTTCAGCGGGAAGTTGCGGTCCTTTACACCGACGCCGCCCGCAAGACCGAGGATCCTGCCGTCATACGGATTCATCACGACGATCGCGCTCTGAAGCTGCTGGTCCCGGCTGGCGCGCGGTATAGCTGTGAGATCGGTGTAGACCGCATCTATCGCGGACTGCACGCTCACATCGACGCAGCAGTATATCTTATAGCCGCCGTTATACACGAGGGTCTGCGCCGTCTCGCGGCTTATGCCCTTGCGCTCCATAAGGTCGTTTATCACGTCGGCAATGACGACCTCTTCATAATAGCTGTATATGCGCTGAGTGGTCTCCTCCTCGGCGCTGTGCGTGAATACGAGCGGCTCCTCAACGGCTTCTTTGTACATCTGATAGTCGATGTAGCCCTGCTCATACATCTCGCGCAGGATCGTCTCCTGACGTTCCTTGTTGTTCTCTTCATTATAAAAAGGATCGTAGTAGGTGGGCTTGTTCGTTATGCCGACGATGGCGGCGCATTCCGCAAGGCTGAGATCCTTCACGTCCTTGCCAAAATAAGTCTGCGCCGCAGTCTGCACGCCGTAGCAGCCCTCGCCGAAATACACGGCGTTGAGATACCATTCGATGATCTCCTGCTTGTCATAGCGTTTTTCAAGCTCGAGCGCACCGAATATCTCTGTGAGCTTGCGCTGCACCGTTACCTGATCCTGACCGGTCAGGTTTTTGATGAGCTGCTGAGTGATGGTGGAGCCGCCGTAGCTGTTCTGCATGGTGGCGAACATCTTCACAAATGCGCCGGATGTGCGGTACCAGTCCACGCCCTTGTGATCATAAAAGCGCTTATCCTCTATCGCAACGACGGCTTTCTCCATATACCATGGAATATCGCCGTAATCGACCCAGACGCGCTTCTGCTTGCCCGAGAGCGTACTCAGCTCGCGCCATTCGCCGCCGGCATCCTGATAATATATGGTGCTGGACTGGTTGAGCTTATAATCGTCCAGCGAGAGGTCGAGATTCGGGGTAAGGCAGGTCTTTACATAGTAGGCAAACACGCAGGCAAAAAGCATGCCCGTGATTATGAATATCAGAAGAATGGAGCCGAAGACCTTGAAGATCGTGCTGAATATGGAGCTGATGAGCTCTACCGTGACGTCCGCGGCCTTGAAGACAAAGTGCGGCTTCTTCCGTGCGCCGCCGGACGGCTCCTGCGCAGGCGGGCTGAGGCGTCCGGTGCTGCCGTTCATGCGCCCGGTACTGTCTCTGCCTGTATTTCCGGTGCTGTCGTTGCCGATACGTCCGGTATTGTTTTTGCTGCTGTCGTTGTTCATTATCCGGCAGACACCTCCTTATGAGGAAACGTATGTATAAGTCCGTGCGGGATACAGCACGTTCGTAAAACACCGCATAATAATACTAAAATAGTATTATATCACACGTTGTCAACCAACGGTAGAGAAAATGTAAATTTTTTAGGGCAGCGCAGCCGTATGCCTGATGTGTATATTTTCCCAGAACTGAGAAATAATTATACTGTATTCTTTGAAAAGGGGGTGTATCCGTGAAGCTTAGAGTAAGGATAGCGCTGCTGGTGATGCTGAGCGCTGCCGCGGCGTATACGGGGGTGCGCGCAGGACGCAGCCTGCATCCGGCGGCCCGCGACCCGCTCCCGGCAGAGATATATGCCCGCTATTCAAGCCGCGAGGAAAGCGCAAAATATTTCCTCAAAAACTGCGACGGCTTCGTCGCGGTCTACAGCGGCGCGAAAGGCCGCACGCCCGAGACTGTGACAGCCATTGAGGTAGCGTCGCTTCGCGGGGCGGACAGAGCCATGCTCGAGCGCGGCATACCGGTAGTAGACAGAGAGGAGCTTCTGGAGCTGCTTGAGGATTTCGGCTCATAATATGGGGCCGTGTCTTTAATTGGCTATTGATTTATCTCACACAATAGGTTACAATATGATCAAATCAGGCAGGAGGTAAATCACATGAGCGAGGAATTCGGAAGCGATTTCGTCACTATAGTCGATGATGACGGACAGGAATTTGAGCTTGAGCTTCTGGACACAATGGAATATAAGGAAAAAACCTATACGGCTTTCCTCCCGGCAGACATGGCGGAGGATGATCCGGACTACGGTATTATAATACTGCGCTCCCAGCTGGATGAGAACGGCGAGGAGATATACGAGTCTGTTGACGATGAGGATGAGCTTCAGGATGTGTACGAGCACTTCATGACTATCCTTTTCGACGACGATGACGCGGAATAAGTTCCATACTGCGCGCATATAAATCAGTATGCCCGCAAAGGGAGCTGAAATGCAGCCTCACGGCTGCTGTGAAAAAAACAAGTTCCTGCTGTGTGCGTGCTGCTCTCTAAAGAGCTTCACGGCCCATTAAACCCACATCTCTAATAAGGGATGCCGATTTGAATCTGCGGATTGCAGGCCTCCCGGCACTTGCCGGATGTTGGAAGCAGCGAAACAGAACTTAGGCGACCCACCTGCCCTTTCGTGCAGGTTATAATCGGGCCGACACGGCATTTGCGGGACACTTCCCCGGAGAATTATCTCCGGGGAAGTTTTTTGCACCGGCAGGGCTCATAGTTCTTTACTTGAGTTTTTACACGCCGGAGTATATAATATAAACTGGCTTTTTGCAGAAAACTGATTTTTTCCGGAGAACAGATATATGCTTTTCTCAAGTATGGAATTTTTATTCCTCTTTTTCCCGATAACGCTCGGCGTGTGCTGGCTGCTGCCGCGGAGGGCGCGCAATTACTGGCTGCTGCTGGCGAGCCTTTTCTTCTATGCGTGGGGCGAGCCGGGCTTTGTGCTCATAATGGCGGCCTCCATAGTTTTTAACTATTTTATCGCCCTTTTTATAGAGAAACATGAAAAGGGGAGCCGTGGAAGAAAGGCGTTTCTTATTATCGGCATCGCGGCGGACATCGCGCTGCTGTTCGTGTTCAAATATCTCAACTTTGCGATCAGGACGCTGCACGCCATTGCGCCGTCTACGGGCGCGTTCATCCGTCAGACGTATATTGCGCTGCCGATAGGCATCTCGTTTTTCACCTTTCAGATCATGAGCTACGTGATAGATGTATACCGCGGCATACCTGCGCAGCACAATATCGCATATCTCGGGCTGTACATTTCATTTTTCCCGCAGCTCGTCGCGGGGCCGATCGTGCGCTATACCACGATAATGGACGAGATACGCGAACGCCGCGCGACAAAGGACGATTTCATGCAGGGAGGACTGCGCTTCCTCTGCGGTCTGAGCAAGAAAATGCTGCTGGCAAATGTGCTTGCAGAGCTTGTACACACCGCTTTTTCCGCAGCCGGTCCCAGCGTGTGCATGGCATGGCTCGGCGCTGTGGCCTATACGCTTCAGATATATTTTGATTTCAGCGGCTACTCCGATATGGCTATCGGTATGGGGCGCATGTTCGGCTTTCATTTTCTGGAGAACTTTGATTATCCATATACCTCGCGCACGCTCACTGAATTCTGGCGCAGATGGCATATTTCTCTCGGCTCATGGTTCAGGGACTATGTGTATTTCCCGATGGGCGGCTCCCGCGTGAGCTCGAATGGCAGGCTTGTATTAAACCTTGCGGTCGTGTGGCTGCTGACAGGCATATGGCATGGCGCGGACTGGACGTTTATAATCTGGGGCGCGCTGCATGGCTGCGTGATAATTATTGAAAAGCTTCTGCACCTGCCGCAGAAGCTCCCGGAGCGCAGGCTTTCCGGAGGACTGTACAGAGCGTTCACACTGCTTGCAGTTATATTGGGCTGGGTGCTTTTCCGGGCGGACACGCTTCATTCGGCCGCGTCCTATATAGGCGCCATGTTCGGCGCCGGCGGAGTGGTTGCCGACAGCACGTTCGTCTTCTATTTTAAAGAGTATGCGGTGACGCTGGCGGCGGCCGTCCTCTGCGCCACGCCGGTATTCAGGCATCTGCGGGAACGGATATCCGCAAAGGGCGAGGGCGCTGCGCTTGCCTGCTCATGCGCCGAATACGGCGTGCAGCTCATATTGCTGGCGGTGTGCGTGTCGTTCCTTGTGATAGGGGCGTACAATCCGTTCATCTACTTCAACTTCTGACGGGTGAGACCATGAAGAAACGCAACATAATTGCAATTATTGCCGCAGTGCTTATCATTGCTTTCGCCGCGGCTGACCTGCGGCTGGCGCTGAAGCCGGCAGCGCAGCTTTTCACAGGGGAGATAAGCTTCAGGGAATATACACAGCAGGTGAGCGACGCTTATGTGTCGGGGACGGCAGGCAAATATCAGTTCGTAAATCTGAACGGCCTGTACTGCAAGCTCACGGGGCGCAATATCTGCAACCTGATAATGCGCCTTGAAAACGGCATGCTGACGGATCTTGATCCGGAGCGCATGGATGAGTCGGCTCCTGCGGCGGGCATAACGGAGCTTGCGCAGTTCACACGGTCGCTTGGCGCGGAGTTCCTGTATGTGCAGCTGCCGGCGAAGATGGATCTTGGCGGCGAGCTGCTTATTCCGGGAGAAGCCGATCACAGCAACGAAAACGCCGACGAGATGCTGGCGCGGCTGACAGCCGCCGGGGTAGAAACGGCGGATTTCCGGCAGTTTCTGGCGCAGACTCCGCAGCAGATAGAGAAGTATTTTTTCCGTACGGACCACCATTGGAATTTCACCGGCGCCTTTGAGGCGTACCGGGAGCTGACGGAGGAGCTTGAACGGCGATTCCCGGACTGCGGCATAGATCCGGCGCTTGCCGATATGGCCAACTGGGAGGCGCACACCCTGAAAAACTGGATGCTCGGCAGTCAGGGCAAGCGCACCGGGCTGTACTTCGGAGGAACGGACGACATTACATATTACACTCCGCGCTTTGAAACGGAGATGAGCTGTACTATACCGGAGTATTCCGGCGGCTCGGCCAGCTATGAGGGCAGCTTCGAGCAGACCGTTATCCGCAGCGAGTATCTTGACGAGCGCCCGGACTGGTTCACTTCAAGCCCGTATGACATGTATATCGGCGGGGAGTATGCGCTCGTGCAGCACAGGAACCCGGACGCGCCGGGCGATTTGAAGATATGCATTATCAAGGACTCGTTCACGCTGCCGGTGCAGGCTTTTCTCTCTGCGCAGTTCAAGTATATAGATGTGCTCGATCCGCGCCGCATGGATGATTTTACCGCGGCGGAGTACATACAGGAGACAGAGCCGGACATCGTGATAGTGATGCTCAGCACGAACACTGCCGGTGCATACCCGGAGTATTCCGACTATGGCGTGCAGGCGCTCACGAAGTAAAAAACGCTCCTCAGCTTAAACAGACTGAGGAGCGTTTTTATATCGTATTGTATTTCCGGCTGCGCGTAAGGCTTACACGATGCCCTGAGCCATCATGGCCTCGGCGACCTTGAGGAAGCCCGCAACATTTGCGCCGACCATCAGATCGCCCGGCTTGCCGCATTCCACGGAGGCGTCATAGCAGGCTTTGTAGATGTTCTGCATGATGCCGTGCAGCTTGCCGTCGACTTCGTCAAAGCTCCATGACATGCGGATGGAGTTTTGGCTCATCTCAAGACCGGAGGTGGCGACACCGCCTGCGTTGGAGGCCTTGCCGGGAGAGTAGAGCAGGCCGTTGGACTTGACGACCTCTATTGCCTCGGGTGTGAGAGGCATGTTCGCACCCTCAAACACGGCCATGCAGCCGTTGTCGACAAGAGCCTGCGCGCCCTTTTCGTCCATCTCGTTCTGAGAAGCGCAGGGATGAGCTATGTCGCACTTGACGTTCCAGATGTTGCGGCAGCCCTCATGGTACTCGCTGCCGGGAACCTCGTCGGCATACACGCTGATGCGTGCACGGCGGCGCTGCTTGATGTCGAAGAGCACGTCGAGGTTGATGCCGTTGGGGTCGTACACGTATCCCTGAGAGTCGCTCATTGCGACGACCTTGCCGCCGAGCGTGGTGACCTTCTGCGCGCAGTACTGCGCGACATTGCCGGAGCCGGAGACGACGACGGTCTTGCCCTCGTAGCTGGTGTTGCGCAGGTGCTTGAGAGCCTCGGCGGAGAAATAGCACACGCCGAAGCCTGTGGCCTGAGTTCTGGCGAGGGAGCCGCCGAAGGGGATGCCCTTGCCGGTGAGGGTAGCGCCCTCGAAACGATTGGCAATGCGCTTGTACTGACCGAACAGATAGCCGATCTCACGCCCGCCGACGCCGATGTCGCCTGCGGGAACGTCGGTAAACTGGCCGATATGGCGGTAAAGCTCGGTCATAAAGCTCTGGCAGAAACGCATGACCTCGGCGTCGGACTTGCCCTTCGGGTCAAAGTCGGAGCCGCCCTTGCCGCCGCCCATTGGCAGGGTGGTGAGGGAGTTTTTGAGGATCTGCTCAAAGCCGAGGAATTTCATTATGGAGAGATTGACCGACGGATGGAAGCGGAGACCGCCCTTGTACGGGCCGATGGCGGAGTTGAACTGGACGCGGTAGCCGCGGTTGACCCGGGTCACACCGTTGTCGTCGATCCAGGGGACGCGGAATTCTATCACGCGCTCAGGTTCGACAAAGCGCTCTAACAGACCGGCCTTTTCCCATTCGGGGTGCTTGTCGATCACGAGCTCCAGAGACTCAAATACTTCTCTGACAGCCTGGAGAAATTCACTTTCGTGGGAATCGCGTCTCTCTACATCCGCATATACGCGCTTGAGGTATTCATTTGTCAGCATGCGCAGACCTCCTTGAGTGTTTTGTTTGTAGTGTTGTGGGGACTCATACCCTTATATAGGTGATGATATTATACTATTTCACGGTCACTGCCACAATTCGCAATCTGCACAGTTTTTTTATGGAAAATTAGGCTTTTTAACGTAAAATGGGTTAAAAAAATAACGTTAAGTAATTGTCGCAGCACATCGCCTGAACAGCGGGCTATTGCAATTCCGATCCGGATGGGATATGCTTGCATGGACTGTGAAAACGGATTCGGATCTTAACACATCAGAGAGGCGGAAACATGAAAAAAGGAAATTTCTTCGGCTACGATATATATAGCTTCGGCAGCGGGGAGCTGCGCGTCTCGGTCACGACGCTCGGCGCGGCTGTCACCGGACTGAACTATATGGGGCATGAGCTCGTGCTCAATTATCCGGATGCGGAGGGCTATATCAACGGCTCCGCATACCTGTGCGCGGCGGTAGGGCGCTATGCCAACCGCATAGGCGGCGCGAGGTTCACGCTGAACGGGAAAGAATATGTCCTGCCCGCAAACGAGGGGAAAAACCAGCTGCACGGCGGCCCTCATGCATATGATAAGCGCTGCTGGCACGCAGAGGTGCTCGGCGAGCGCTCAGTGCGCTTCACGCTCTTTTCACCTGACGGAGACAACGGTTTCCCCGGAAATCTGACGGCGTCCGTGACATACACGGTGGAGGGGAGCGCGCTGCGTCTTGAGTTCGGCGGCGAGTGCGATGCGGATACCGTGTACGCACCCACCTCGCACATGTACTTCAATCTCGACGGCGGGAACGTCCTTGCACATTCCATGCAGATAAACGCCGCCGGCTGGCTGGAGACGGATTCAGGCCTTATCCCCACCGGACGCATAATGCCGGCGGAGGGCAGCTTTGACTTCTCAAAGCTGCGGCCGGTGGAAAAAGACTATGACCATTGCTTCGTGCTGTCCGGCACTCACGCCTGCGCCGTGGAGGCGGGCGGGCTGCGCATGGACGTCTGGACGGATTTTCCGGCGCTGCAGGTCTACACCTCGTCCGGAATGGGCGAGCCGCACGGGAAAAACAGCGGCCTTGCTATCGAGCCGGAATTTTATCCGGACAGCCCGAATAAACCGCAGTTTCCGAGCACCGTGCTGCGCGCCGGAGAGAAATTCAGCCGGTATGCCGAATACAGATTCAGCAGAATATGATTTTTTATGCATTAATACGGTCTATTTAGTCTGCTACTGTATTGACACAGACCGAAAAGCCCGGTATAATGAACAAAGCTTATGTCTTGACGACGTAAATGTCCGCTTACGTATTTGACGAAAAAACAGGGCCCTGTTTTTTCACACTTTTATTAAAGTGTGATGGGCGCTGGCTTCGTACAATCGGAGGGAGAAGACCGGAGGAAAGACATAGAAATTTTTAAGGAGGACAAACATGAAAAAAATCGTAGCACTGCTTCTTGCCCTGTGCATGGTGTTTGCACTGTGCGCCTGCGGTAACAGCTCTGCCAAGAGCGATGACATCCATATCGGTATAGTCACCGGCTCCGTCTCCCAGTCTGAGGACGACCGCCGCGGCGCGGAGGCCTTCCAGGCGATGTACGGCGAGGACATGGTCAAGCTGGCCATCTACCCCGACAACTTCACCGAAGAGCTTGAGACCACCATCCAGACGATAGTCAACCTCTCTGACGACCCCGCCATGAAGGCCATCATCGTCAACCAGGCCGTTCCCGGCACCACCGAGGCTTTCCGTCGCATCAAGGAAAGCCGCCCCGACATCATCTGCATCGCCGGTGAGTCCCATGAGGACCTGCCCGAGATCGGCTCTGCCGCCGACCTCGTCTGCAACAACGACTTCGTTGCCCGCGGCTACCTCATCATCCGCACCGCTCACGAGCTGGGCTGCGACACCTTCGTTCACATCTCCTTCCCGCGCCACATGTCTTACGAGACCATGAGCCGCCGTGTTGCCATCATGCAGGCGGCATGCGATGAGTTCGGCATGCAGTTCGTCCTTGAGACCGCTCCCGACCCCACTTCCGACGTCGGTGTTGCCGGTGCACAGGCTTACATCCTTGAGAAGGTTCCTGAGTGGGTCGAGAAGTACGGCCAGAACGCCGCTTACTTCTGCACCAACGACGCTCACACCGAGCCTCTGCTCAAGCAGCTGCTCGAGTACGGCGGATACTTCATTGAGGCTGACCTGCCCTCTCCCACCATGGGCTACCCCGGTGCACTGGGCATCGACCTGACCGAAGAGGCCGGCGACTATGAGAAGATCCTTGCAAAGGTCGAGCAGGCTATCTGCGAGAAGGGCGGCGCCGACCACTTCGGCACCTGGGCCTACTCCTACGGCTACACCGTTTCCGCTGGTCTTGCACAGCATGCGCTCAACGTCATCAAGGGCGAGAGCGAGCTGACCGATATCGACGATATCTCCAAGGCCTATCAGGTGTTCTCACCGAACGCCGCATGGAACGGCTCCAACTACACCAATGCCGAGACCGGTGTCAAGCTTGACAATGTGTTCCTCGTCTACCAGGATACCTACATCATGGGCGACCCGGGCCACTTCATGGGCTCCACCGCAGTTGAGGTTCCCGAGAAGTACTTCACTATCAAGTAATACGGCATTTTATCTTTGATTAAAAGGGGGAGGAAAATTCCTCCCCCGACATTTTAGAGTAGGATTTGAGAGATATGATAAACGGAACAGCTCCTTTGCTGGAGATGAAAAACATCAAGAAGGACTTTTTCGGCAACCAGGTCCTCACGGATATCAACCTCACGCTGCAGGCGGGCGAGGTTCTCGGTCTTGTCGGGGAAAACGGTGCCGGTAAAAGCACCCTCATGAAGATTCTTTTCGGAATGGACGTTATCAGGGAAACGGGCGGCTACGGCGGCGACGTGCTCATAAACGGGGAGAAGGTCAATTTCTCCACGCCGTTTGACGCGCTTGCCGCGGGCATCGGCATGGTCCATCAGGAGTTTTCTCTGATCCCCGGCTTCACGGCCACTGAAAACATTCTGCTCAACAGAGAGCCGAAGAAAACAAATGTGATTTCTCAGGTGTTCGGCGACAGGCTGAATACCCTTGATTATAATGAAATGAACGGGCGTGCGGCGGCTGCCATCGACAAGATGGGCTTTTCCATAGATCCCGCAATGGTCATAAACGATATGCCCGTCGGGCATAAGCAGTTCACCGAGATCGCCCGTGAGCTGAGCAAGGACAACCTCAAGCTCCTTATTCTTGACGAGCCGACCGCAGTTCTGACCGAGAAGGAAGCGGAGGCTCTGCTCGATTCCATCAGAAGCATGTCCCAGAAGGGGATAGCTGTCATTTTCATCACACACAGGCTGCATGAGATACTGTCTGTGTGCGACAAGGTCGTGGTCATGCGCGACGGCTACGTTGTCAAGGACGTTCCGGCGAAAGAGACCAATGTAACTGAGATTACTAAATGGATGGTCGGCAGAAACGTGAATACTGCCGCCAACGTGGATATAAGAGAACTGCCCGATGCAAAGACCATTATGAGCATCAGAAAGCTCTGGGTCGATATGCCGGGCGAGATAGTGCGCAATGTCAGCCTCGATGTGAAAGAAGGCGAGATCCTCGGCATCGGCGGTCTCGCGGGACAGGGCAAGCTCGGCATACCCAACGGCGTCATGGGTCTTTATGAGGCCGGCGGCACCGTCGAGTTTGACGGTAAGCCTATCCCCCTCAACAGTCCGAGAAGCTGCCTTGACGCCAACATCGCTTTCGTGTCTGAGGACAGGCGCGGCGTCGGCCTGCTGCTTGACGAGACGCTGGAGTGGAACGTCGCCTTCCCCGCAATGCAGGTGCAGAACAAGTTCCTCAAGAAGTATCTCGGCGGCCTCATCAAATGGCGCGACGAGAAGGCCATCGGCGATATCACCGATAAATACATAGACGAGCTGAAAATCAAATGCACCGGCTCCAAGCAGAAGGCGAGGGAGCTTTCCGGCGGCAACCAGCAGAAGGTCTGCCTTGCGAAGGCCTTCGCGCTTGAGCCGAAGTTCCTCTTCGTGTCGGAGCCTACGCGCGGCATAGACGTCGGCGCGAAGGCGCTCGTGCTCGATGCGCTGAAGAAGTTCAACCGCGAGTCCGGCGTCACCGTCGTCATGATCTCCTCCGAGCTTGAGGAGCTGCGCCAGATATGCGACCGCATCGCTATCGTTTCCGGCGGCAGAATCGCCGGTATTCTCCCCGCGTCTGAGCCGTCCGAAGAGTTCGGTATGCTCATGGTCAGTCAGGTAAAGTGAGGTGGAAGGATGAACAGTAAATTATCCGGCGAAAACGCCACGTTTATGGACAGGGTAAAAGCTGCGGGCAGCTCCTTCGGCCTCCCGCGCCTTATCATTGCCGCGTTCCTGCTGCTTCTGTTCATTGCCGCCCCGCTCGTCGGCGCGGATTTTGCCACGCAGATAACCAACACCATCAACCGTTTCAGCTGGAACGCTGTGCTGGTGCTTGCGATGGTCCCCATGGTGCACTCCGGCTGCGGCCTTAACTTCGGCCTGCCGCTGGGCATCATCTCCGGCCTGCTTGGCGCGACGCTCTCCATTGAGTTCGGCTTCACGGGGCCTATGAGCTTCGTCATGGCCATCGTTATCGCCACGCCCTTCGCCCTCATCCTCGGCGCGGGCTACGGCTGGCTCCTCAACAAGATAAAGGGCGGCGAGATGATGATAGCGACATATGTCGGCTTCTCCTCCGTCTCCTTCATGTGCATGATGTGGCTGCTGCTGCCGTATAAAAGCCCGACGATGGTCTGGGGCTTCGCAGGCAAGGGCCTAAGGACGACGATATCCCTTGAGGGCTTCTACGATAAGGTCCTCGCAAACTTCCTCCAGATCAATATCGGCAACCTCTCCATCCCGACTGGTACGCTGCTGTTCTTTGCGCTGCTTGCCTTCCTCATGTGGGCCTTCCTCCACACCAAGACGGGCACCGCCATGACGGCCGTCGGCTCCAATCCGACGTTTGCAAAGGCCGCGGGCGTGAATGTGGACAAGATGCGTATGCTCTCCGTCGTGATGAGCACTTGGCTCGCCGCGGTCGGCATCCTCGTTTATGAGCAGGGCTTCGGCTTCATCCAGATATATACCGCGCCCTTCTACATGGCTCTGCCCGCTGTTTCCGCCATCCTTATCGGCGGCGCGTCCGTCAATAAGGCGTCCATCGCCAACGTCGTCATCGGCACGTTCCTCTTCCAGGGCATCGTCACCATGACGCCGACAGTTATGAACTCCATGATCCACATGGATATGAGCGAAGTCATAAGGATAATTATCTCCAACGGTATGATCCTCTACGCTCTGACGAGAAAGACGGAGGGATCGAAATGATGAAAAATAAAGAGAAAAAATCCGACGGTGTCTCCTTCGGCAAGAAGCTTCTGCGCTTTGCCCAGAATAACTCCGTGCCGCTGATGTTCGTGCTCATCTGCATCGTCTGCATCCCCATTTCCGGCTTCTCTGTCAGCTATCTTCTCAATGAGATAGTCACCCGTATGGGCAGGAACATCTTCCTCATCCTCTGCCTGCTTTTCCCGATAATGGCCGGCATGGGCCTTAACTTCGGCATGACTCTCGGCGCAATGGCCGGTGAGATCGCGCTTATCCTCGTGGCGGACTGGCAGGTCTGGGGCATCCCCGGCGTCGTGCTGGCGATGATCCTCTCCATCCCGTTCTCCATCCTCCTTGGTATGCTCTGCGGCAAGCTGCTGAACATGTCCAAGGGCCGCGAGATGATAACCAGCTATATCATAAGCTTCTTCATCAACGGCGTGTATCAGCTCATTGTGCTTTACATGATGGGCCCGCTGATACCAATAAAGCACTTCTCTCTCAAGCTGCCGCGCGGCTACGGCATCAGAAATACCGTCAGTCTTCTCAACATGCGCCAGTGTCTGGATAACCTTCTGGCCGTCAACGTCGGCGGCGTGAAGATCCCCGTGCTCACCTTCATCATCATCGCGCTCTTCTGCCTGTTCATCGTCTGGTTCAGAAAGACCAAGCTCGGTCAGGATATGCGCGCTGTCGGACAGGATATGGAGGTCGCGCGCGACGCCGGCATCAAGGTCGAGCGTACAAGGATAATCTCCATTGTCATGTCCACCGTGTTCTCCGGCTTCGGAATGATAATCTACCTCCAGAATATGGGCAACATCGCCACGTATTCCTCACACTCGCAGATAGGCATGTTCTGCATCGCGGCGCTGCTCGTCGGCGGCGCATCCGTTGACAGGGCGTCCATCGGCAACGTGTTCCTCGGCGTTATCCTCTTCCACACGATGTTCATCGTCGCCCCCTCCGCCGGCGCAAAGATAACCGGCGACTCGATGATCGGCGAGTACTTCCGTGTGTTCGTGTCGTATGCGGTCATCACCGTCGCGCTCATCATGTATGAGACGAAGAAGCGCAAGCAGAAGAGTATGCTTGGGCAGCAGCTCCAGCGTGAGCAGGAGGAACAGGGATGAAAGATAAAAAGAGATTTTTCATAAGGCTTGCCACCGTCCTCGTCCTCATCGGGATCGCCGTGCTGATGTACTTCCTCGGCCGCGGCCACACCGTGTATTTTGACAATAAGAAGCTCGAGTACGACGGCGTCACCTACGATACGCCATATAAGGTCGAGGTGTACGTCGGCGGCGAGCGCGTCGCAAAGCTCTATGATAAGGAGCGCGGCTCATCCATCTGCATCGGCGCGAACTTCAAGATGGAGCTCAAGGTCACGCAGGAAAAGGGCGGCACAGAGACGGAAGAGACCTACAGCATCAAGCTTCCCTATGATAAGGACGGCCTCATCGTCAATCTCCCCGGTCTCATGGCCGGACTTCCCGAGGATGCGTGGATGTCCGAATTCATCTCGACTGAGGAAGCTCAGCCGGAGGATGAAGAGGTTGTCACCGATGAGTTCTCGATGTACATGGGCGACGATGGTACGGATGTCGAACAGGGCTGAAAACAGAATACTGCAATAAACAACATCCCGGACTTACCAGAGTCCGGGATGTTCTGCGTCTGTCTGCCGCGCGGCTGCGGCCGTGCGCATTTGTCCGGCAGCTACGCGGATTGCGCCCAATCCAGCGTGTAGATCACCGGCACGGCGCCCGTTATGCGTTCAAGCATTTCGCAGTAGCCGCTGACCAGCGCCGAACGTGTGTATACGCCGTCAAGATCCATGGTGCAGTCGAGACGCGCGGCAGAAACGCCGTCCGGCAGGCGTGTGTACAGATATTCATGCAGGCGCTCGAGCAATATTGCCCGGCTCTCAACGCAGCCGAGACGCTCGCCGTTGGCCCTGACCTCGCAGGCGGAAGAAATTCCGGGCGTCGCGCAGAGAAGCGCGTCTGTCAGCACACTTACGTCGGAGGAAGGATGGGAGAGGGAAAGACAGTAGCGGCGCGTAAAGCGCGGCGTCTCGGCGTCTCCCGGCATGATCTCTTCTGCGGCGCGCTGCGCCGTGCGCTCTCCGGCCGCGGCGCTTCGCAGCGAATACAGACCTCCAAGCTGCCGGCCGTCGAGCTCCAGACGGCAGCACAGCCTGAGATTTGCCGCTCCGGTGAGCAGCAGGGCAAAGAAAAAAAGTATGGGTCTTTTCAATATGGGACCACCTCCTGAAGTTAACATAACTCAAAAACAAAGGGCGGTCAACAGCTTCGACAAAGGTTCTCAATGAACCGTGAAAGCTTGTATATACGGCTATTTTCCGTCATTCTCAAGCTCCTCTATCTCGGTCACGGATACCTCGAACGCGGTCTTCTCCATAGCGCCCTCGTCGCAGAGCTTTATGTAGCGGCGGCTCTGGATACGTCCCACGAGACTGAGCCGGGTGCCGACTGTCCAAGCGGCGGCCTCGCGCGCCTTCATGCCCCAGCAGATGCACGGGAGGTAGTCGGAGCGCCCGTAATGCCTGTTGACGGCCAGCATGAGATCGCATATGTCGCGGCCCATAGGCGTGCACCGCAGGTTCGGCGCTTTGCACAGCGTGCCGCTGAGCTGCACAAGATTGCAGTCGTCGTCGCTGCACAGCGAAAGCTCACGGGCAAACACCGTTATAACGAGCTTTGCTCCCTCACCGCGGCGGTTGTTGAATGTACGCAGCTGACCGACGACGCAGAGCTTTTCGCGCTCGGCGGCTTCCACGCCTTCAAGCTGCTCCGGTCTTACTATTATGTTGAGAGTGTCGCTGTTGCCCGAAAGACGCAGCACCTCAAGGGGGAAGGTATAGAATTGCTGCCCCCGGCTGGAATGGGAGTAAACGGGCCTGCCGGCCATAACGCCGCAGAGCTTCACGTAATTATTGGGGGAGATCATGTCCATTATGTAGCCGTCCTTTTCGTGTAATTGATTGAAATAGGTTACCATCAATTGATAAGAGCACACACGCCTGACAGCGTGTCTTTCCGGTGCTTTTTGTCCTTTTCGCCTTGACGGGCGTCAGCCCGTCTGCGACTCAAAAACCAAAAATCACACAAAAATCCATCACTGTCAGGTGCAGGCAGTTTTGCCGGAGCAGAAATGCGTTCAGGCAATGAAAAGC
>OIYO01000657.1_pt1 | contig 25860 bp, 20 predicted proteins | sample 1588191 | NCBI WGS metagenome assembly OIYO01 (sample SAMN03283275) | human gut metagenome | biome: human-associated habitat; material: feces | host: Homo sapiens | place: Peru | collected 2012 | reverse complement strand
CTTATATTTACTTGCTTATAAAAAATCGCTTACCACTTATCAAAATATCTGTTGATCGTATTTTCGATTCCGCGCGGGAGCTAAACGAATTATGTATTTTTTTAAAGAACTTCATTTATTCGCCCTCCTTGATTTTTAAGCAGATAACCCTGCCGGAAAAATCGGAAACAAATATATTCTCCCCGTCAGTCGCTGATTTTGAAAAAATCGGCGAACCGATATCGACGGTTTTCGTTATCTCCCCGTAGGGATTCATAAAGTAGAGCTTGCCGTCAGACGCGCCGAAAACGAGCGTGTTATCCTCAAGCTTTAATATCGACGGTTCGACAGTCTCGGCTTCTGAGTTTGTGTAGGGAGCCGTATAAATCAAAGCCGAACCGACCTCGACGGTTTTAATTATCTCGTCTTTATTTATATCATATATAACAACGCCCTTGTTCGCAGTCGGGATATACGCCTTTTCGCTGATAATCAACGGCTGTGCGCTCGACGAAAAATTATAATTTTCAACGTCCTTTTTCGTTTTAATCTTACCCTCGTTTAAATCGACCGTCATAATCGCGTCCGAATCGGCAATAAGCAATGTGTTTTCGTCAATAACGGCGGGAGTCGAGCTTCTGAATCTCAAATCCTCGTCCTTTATTTCGAAAATCTGCTTGCCTGTGTCCTTATCGAGAATGACGAGCGCGTCCCAGTGCGAATTTACGATTAATTTATTTCCTATAACAATAAATTCCGCCGGGGAGGGCTCTCCGTAACCTCTGATATTCTCCCAGACTTTTTCACCCGTTTTAATATTGAGAGCGGTAATACCGGAAGCAGAACCCGTATAAACAATACCGTCCGAAACACATATACCCGAACTCGTATCGAGAGCGGAGCCTAAATCGACTTTTGTTTTCCATAATTCTTTTCCGTCATAAGTGTCAAGAGCGTAGACGTTTCCCGCACTGTCCTGAATTATAACCGTTCCGTCCTCGACGATTATGTTATTCTTAATTGTATTTTCTGTTTTATAAGTCCATGCGACTGCGCCGTTGAGAGCAGAAAGGCACGTAACACCGCAGTTTATCGGGTACGAATCGTCAACAGTGCCCGAGTAAACGAATCCGTCTTTTAATACGGTATCACAGAACAGAACCCTGCCCTCGAGCTGTGTCGTCCAAACGGCAGATTCAACCGCGTCGGGATTCGAATTGAATTTATAATAAGCCATATCGGCGCTAACCGTGCCGTCGGCTGAAATATTTATAATTCTCAATCCGTTTACAGACGAATCAATGCCTCCGCAGTCGGGGCGGGCGGTGCTTATATTAACAACGCCGTCGTTTTCCTCGATATAATTATGATGATAATGACCGAAAACCCACGCGATAAGATTATGCTTTTTTAAATCAAGCTCTTTTCTGTCAAACGATATGACGTAATCATCCGACGCAGAATCGGTATGATTAAATATTACAACCTTCATATTTTCATCGGTATTTTTAAGGTCGTTTTTAAGCCATCTCCAGCGGTCGTTTTTGTTATATCCCGATTTATAATCGCCGCCTGTCTGAAACGGAGTTACGACATAGTGAACGTTGCCGACCTCGAAAGAATACCATACGGGGCCGTATATGCTCTCAAAAAGCTCCGAGCCGTACTTACCCTCGACATAGTCGTGGTTGCCGATTATATAGCGAACGGGAACGCCCATGTTTTCGCTGTTCATACCCTCGATATGCTTTTTAAGTCCGTCTATATAGCAGATATCGCCCGTGTGAATCAAAAATGCGGGATTTTTTTCATTTATTGTATCTTTGATAAAGTCAATCCACTCTCCTACTCCCTTTTCGCCGATTTCCGTATCGGATATCTGAATGAAGCTGTGCGCCTGACCTTTTTCAATATCCGACTTTTCAAGTGTAAAATCATAGCCCTCGCTCTTATCTTTATCAGCTGAAATATAGTAATTTTCCGTCGTATACCCCGCAGGGACGGTGACGGTGATAAATCTCGTTTTTCTGTAACCTTTTAATTTAAACGTGCCGTTTTCGTCCGTCTTTATAACGTTTCTGCCGTCTGACACGCTGACGCCGGATAAGGGCTTGCCGTCATTGGTAACCGTACCCGAATAGCCTTTTCCGGGCATGAATATTACGCCGAGAACGACAGCAACAGTGACAGCCGCGAGTGCGGGGATTATAATTAGAAGCTTCTTTTTCATAAATTTATAACTCCTGAATAAAACATACCGGCATTACGCCGTCTTAATGTTGATTATACATAAAACTCTTAATAAAATCAACGCTTTAATATTTTTTTGACGGATTAATTTTGTCTATATCGGTTAATACTACATTTAAGCCCGTTACATAATTTTTCGGGGGCTGAAAAAATGCAGTATAATAAAGTCGAAATATGCGGAGTGGACACGTCAAAATTAAAGGTAATGAGCGAAAAAGAAAAAATGGAATTACTGAAAAAAGCGCAGGCGGGCGATAAAAAGGCATGCGACGATCTCGTAAAGGGCAACCTAAAGCTTGTGTTAAGCGTGGTTCAGCGTTTTTCAAACCGCGGAGAAAATCCGGAGGATCTTTTTCAAGTCGGCGTTATCGGGCTTATAAAGGCGATAAGAAATTTTGACACTTCGCTTGACGTTCGGTTTTCGACGTATTCATGTCCTATGATAATCGGCGAGATACGGCGGTATTTAAGAGACAACAATGCCGTCAGAGTCAGCCGTTCCATGCGTGATACGGCATATCACGCCATGCAGGTAAAGGAAAAAATACAGAACAAATACCACCGTGAAGCGACTGTCGACGAAATAGCGAAGGAGCTTGATTTGCCCAGAGAAAACGTCGTAATCGCCCTTGAAGCAATAGTCGACCCCGTATCGCTTTTCGAGCCTATATACTCGGACAACGGCGACGCGGTATATGTTATGGATCAGGTCGGCGACTCGACGACGGATTCGGACTGGATAGACGAAATAGTAATCCGCGAATCGCTTCAAAATTTAAACGACAGGGAGAAAAAGATTATGAATATGCGTTTTATGAAAGGTATGACGCAAATGGAGGTCGCAAGCGAAATCGGAATATCGCAGGCGCAGGTGTCAAGACTCGAAAAATCGGTTATAAACAGAATTAAAAATCCGGGATAATCGCGTTTCGTTTTGAATAAATATTACTCTGTAAGGGGTGATATAATGCAGTGTTCAATCAGCGAGCTTTGTCAAAAGGACGTTATAAACACATGCGACGGCATTAAAATCGGATGCGTCGACGACGTAAAGGTCGACTGCACGACGGGCAAAATCGTCGCGCTGATAATCTCCGGAAAAAACGGATTCTTCGGCATGGGAAAAAGCGATGATCTTTGTATAGAATGGAATTGCATAGAGGTTATAGGAAGCGACACTATTCTCGTAAAGTGCGTCGACTACCACCCGCCGTGCAAGAAAAACAGAACTCCGCTCGACGCGATGTTCAAATAAAAAAACGCGCTTCTTTGCAAAAATCACCTGCAAAAAAGCGCGTCATTATTTTAATTATCCGCCTTTACCGCGATTGTCGTTTCCGGCACATTATAATCAAACGGCAGATTATGCTCCGGTGTATTTTCATCTAATCCGAAATGCTCCAGCGCGTTTTTACGGCTGTTTTCGTGCAAATCGGAGCTTGCGGAGTCTGACATATATAAAACCTGACCCCACATCGAAACGGGGAATATTCTTTTTACGCTGTCCGAATACAACGATCCGTCACTCGGGGTTTCGTATGATTTTAAGACATACGGAGCGTTTGATGACGACGGATTATAAAACGTCATTGCGACAGGGGTAAACGAGCCCGATACGGAGTATAGCAATCCGTTTTGAGCAGTCCATTCGTCATAAAGACACAACGCGTAAACCTTCGTTTCGCGAATACCTCTTGTAACCCCGAGGATTTTGCTCGAAACCGTCTTAAACTCACCCTCCAAATACTTTCCGTCGTTATCTGAAAGCACGGCGAAGTCAACCGCGGTTTTGAGTTTATCGGGCATGTTGTCCCGAGTATATCTGTCCGTAAGAAAACACGCGCCTGTAATTACGCACAGCGCAACGCACACCGCAAGTAAGGCTTTTGCGGGCTTTTTGCCGTTCATAACGGATTTAATGCGTTCCTTTACGGTTACCTCGCCGAACGACAGAGGGCAGATCGAAATTCTGCTTTTCTTAACAGACATATCAAACAGAGCCTGCATATAGTCCGATCTCTGCTCTTTATCCATATTTATAACAATGCTTTCGTCGCATGCAAGCTCAATGTCACGGCAAAGCAGTATAAAACTTAATACGACAAACGGATTAAACCAGTGTACAGCCGTAATTAAAAATCCGACAGTTTTTGTTATATGGTCGCGCCGTCTGATATGTGCATTCTCATGCAGTATAACACTGCCCCTGTCCGCAGGCGAAATATTAAACGGCAGGTATATTTTAGGCTTAATAAGTCCGAAAACAAACGGCGAAGAAACATTGTCACACTCGTATACGTTTTCATTAAATAAAACTGCGGTGCCGACTTTTCTTTTAAGCATAAAATAACTTACGACGGTGTAAATCAGAATTCCGACAGAGCCCGCAAGCCAGATATATGCAAATACATCTGTAACCGCAGCAGTGTTTACGGATGAAAAGACGGAGGATCCCGTAATCTTATCCGCCGCGATATCGACCGGAGAGATTCCCGAATTAATTATAAAAGAGCCGCCGGCAGAGCTCTCCTGAGCTATCACCTGAGAACTCGGAACGAGACTTGCCGGACTGCCGGGCAGATTAGGACATACAAGTCTGACTGCGACGATTCCCCATAACACGATTCTGAATTTTTTCGGCATTTTCTTAAAAACAAGTCTTATGAGCATAACGGCAAGTATAGGCCACACCGCGCTCAGACTCATATTGAGAATATAAACAAAAATATCGGAAATCATTGTTTTTCCCTCCTGTATTTGTCTATCATCTCCTGAATTTTGTCCGCTTCATCATCCGACAGTCTGCTGTGCTTAGTAAACGACGCGATAAATGCCGGCAGTGAGCCTTCAAAAGTGCGCTCAACCATTTCGTCGATTTCGGCAGCCTGTGCCTCATCCTTGCTTATAAGCGAGGTAACTACGCTGTTTTCGTTTTTTACAACACCTCGCTGTGAAAGACGTTTAATCACGGTGTACGTGGTAGTCGGCTTCCATCCGAGCTTTTCCGAGCAAAGACGCACAAGCTCACTGCTTTTTATCGGCTCGTGCTCCCAAAGAATCAGACAAAATTTGTATTCGCTTTCAAAAATCTTGGGCGTTTCCATCTAAAAAACCTCCTCTAATGCGTTAGAGTCATTTTTAGTCTAACACATTAGAGTAACTTTGTCAAGAAAAAATGCTGTAATCAATGCAGATAAATGCAAAGATTACAGCAAGCAAACAAAAATTTAACCCGGTAAATTATTGTTTGTTATTCTATTTCCGAAACAAGCACGGGTCTGTGTTCGGCTACGGATTTTTTCGCCGCGAGAGCGACTCTTACCGACTGCATACCCGCATGGATTCCGACGGGAACATCGGTATCGTTTTCACATGCACAGACAAACTGTCTCATTTCCTCGGAGAAAGACTCCATATATCTTTCAAGGAAGAAGAACAGCGGTTTCTCCCCCGTAACGCCGTTTGCGTCTGAAACTACGGCGGAGGAAAGAGTGTCGTTCGACGTTGCGACCATACCCTTTGAGCCGAACAGCTCCGCTCTCTGGTCGTAGCCGTACGCCGCGCGTCTTGAATTATCGATAACGGCAAGCGCGCCGTTTGACATCTTCAGCGTAATAATCGCCGTATCAACATCACCCTGTTTGCCTATCTCGGGATCAACAAGGACTGCGGAATTGACGTAAACCTCTTGAACGTCGGAATTCGTAAGAAACGCCGCCATATCGAAATCGTGAATAGTCATGTCAAGGAAGATTCCGCCCGAAACGGCAATGTATTTGGGATTGGGAGGCTCAGGATCTCTCGAGGTGATTTTAAGAATATGCGCGCCGCCGATTCTGCCGTCATCGTATGCCTTGCGGATTGCGGCGAAGTTATGGTCGAATCTGCGGTTAAATCCGACCTGGAGCTTAACGCCCGGGTGCGAAGCGAGTGCGTCGGCAACCTCTTTTATTTTAGCAATCGAATGATCGACGGGCTTCTCGCAGAAAACGTGCTTTCCCGCGTTGATCGCCTCTATTGAAACAGAAGCGTGCGTATCTGTCGACGAGCATACGAGAACTGCGTCAATATCATTATCCTCGATAATTTTGTGATAATCCTCATATATTTTTTCAACGCCGAAGCCCCCGATAAACGCCTTGGTTTCATCATTCATAAACGGATCTGCAACCGCCGTTACGACCGCGTTTTTTACATGATACGAAATGGATTCAAGATGAACCTTACCGATTCTTCCCGCTCCGATAATGCCTATTCTGAGCATAAATTATCTCCCTTTTATTAAAATTTTATTTTCTCTTTGATTAAATTGTTCCGTCCCATGTGGAAACAACGGTGTTTTTGCCCTCGTCCTCGTCGAACCAGCGGGTCGTAACGGTCTTTGACTCCGTATAGAATCTGTACGCGTCCTTGCCGAGGCAGTGAAGATCGCCGAAGAACGAATTTTTATGACCCGAGAACGGGAAGAATCCGATGGGTACGGGGATTCCGACGTTTACGCCGACCATACCGCCGTCCGTATGACGTACGAATTCTCTTGCAAAATATCCGTTCTGCGTAAAAATAACGGAACCGTTTGCGTAAGGATTTGCGTTCATGATTTCAAGCCCCTCATTGAAATCCTTGCATCTCTTAATGCAGAGTACGGGGCCGAAAACCTCGTCCCTGCCTATCGTCATGTCCTCTGTTACATGATCGAATACTGTGGGTCCTACATAATAGCCGTTTTCGTAACCCTCGACAACGCAGTTTCTGCCGTCAAGGACAAGCTGTGCGCCCTCTTTAACGCCTTTATCGATATCGGCGATAACCTCGTCGTAATGCTTTTTATACGTAATGGGTCCGAGCTTTGAAGTCTTATCGTAAGCGGGACCTACTTTGATATTTGAAGCCTGCTTTTTAAGCTCGGCGACAAATTTATCGGCAATACTCTCCTCTACGACGCAGCATGAAAGTGCCATACATCTCTGACCGGCGCATCCGAACGCGGAGTTGATAACTCCCGCAACGGTTCTCTCAATGGGAGTGTCGGACATAACGAGCGCATGATTCTTCGCCTGACAGAGTGCCTGAACTCTTTTGCCGGACTTAGCCGCTCTCTCATATATAAGCTTGCCTACGGGGGTCGAGCCTACGAATGTGATACCCTTGATGTCGGGATGGTCGAGGAGAACGTTTATCTCATTTCTCGAACATGTTACGATATTGATAACGCCGTCGGGAACTCCGGCCTCTTTATAAAGCTCTGCAATTCGAAACGCGGTTCTCGGAGTGAGGCTTGCGGCTTTTAATACTAATGTATTACCGCACGCAATACACGTCGGAGCCATCCAGCCGAACGGAATCATAGCCGGGAAGTTAACGGGAACTATGCCCGCGAAAACGCCGAGAGGCTCGCGGTATTTAACGGTGTCGTAACCTCTTGATGCGTCCATAATACTCTCGCCCATCATAAGAGACGGAACCTGCGTTGCAAGCTCGGTACCCTCTTTTGCTTTGAGTACGTCGCCCTCGGCTTCCGCCCAGACCTTGCCGTTTTCCTCGGCTACGAGCATAGTAAGCTCATCCATGTGCTCCATAATAAGGTCGCGAATTTTGTACATGATCTGCGCTCTCTTGACAGCGGGGGTTCCGCTCCAGCCGGGGTACGCAGCTTTTGCCGCCGCAACGGCTTCGTTTACCTCATCTGCGGTGCAGCACGGAGCATAGCCCGTAACCTCGCCTGTCGAGGGATTGTGAAGATCGTAGTATTTGTCGGTCTTTGACTCAACATATTGACCGCTGCAGAAATATTTTAATTTTTCAGCCATTATTATATCTCCTTTTGATTACATTTAAATTATAAACCGGTCTTTTCGGCAATGTATTTTCTCGCTTTTAACGCGTATTCGAACGGATTCGCGGCTGCGGGATCCTGCTCGGCTTCAACGAGTACGTAGCCCTCATAGCCGTTATCGCTCAGAACGTCGAATATCGGGGTAAAGTCGATAACTCCGTCGCCGGGGACTGTAAATGTTCCGAGTCTGACGCCCTGTAAGAACGAAAGGTGATTTTTCCGAACCTCTTCGATTTTTTCGGGGCGGATATCTTTAAGATGAACATGCTTGATTCTGCCTATGTATTTTTTAAGAACGGACATATAGTCCTCACCGCAGTATGCAAGATGACCCGAGTCGAAAAGCAGACTGAAATATTCGGGGTCTGTATTCTCCATAAGTCTGTCGATTTCCGCTTCGGTCTGAACAACGGTGCCCATGTGATGGTGGTATGTAAGAGCAATGCCCATGTCCTTGGCGATCTTGCCGAGCTTGTTTACGCCGGTGCAGAGCTTATCCCATTCCTCGTCGTTCATAATGTATTTTTCCTCAAAAATCGCCTTGTCGGTGCCCTGTATGGAATGACCCTGTTCGCTCATTCCGACGACCTTTGCGCCCATTTTCTTTAAAAACGTGATATGCTTTATAAAATCCTTTTCCGTTTCTTCATAAGGCTTTGTAGTAAGAAAAGCGGAGAACCATGCGTTGCATATCCTCATTCCTCTTAAATCGAGAGCCTTTTTGAGAACGTCGGGATCCTTAGGGTATTTGTTGCCTATTTCACAGCCCGTAAAACCTGCGAGAGCCATCTCCGAAACGCACTGTTCAAACGTGTTTTCACTGCCTAAGTCGGGCATATCGTCGTTCGTCCACGCAATCGGAGCAATACCGAGTTTAACTTTGTTTTTATCAAGCATATCAATATTTCCTCGCTTTATTCAAATTCTTTTTCTTATTTTCGTAAGCTTCGTTTACGCTCTTTTTCGAGCTTGTCGAAGCAATGCCCACGTGCCACCATGCGCCGTAGCCGTCTGTCATGGTTTTGGGCAGAACCTTTATATCAATAAGAGTCGAAACGGTCTGCTTTTTGCTGTCCTCGAGCGCGAATCTCAATTCATCGAGATTTTTTGCGGTATAAGCTTTAACGCCGTAGCCCGAAGCGCATTTTGCAAAATCAATCGGTACAAAATCTCCGAGAAGCTCTCCGTTATCGTCACGGCTTCTGAACTCCGTAGCGAGGTTTCCTATACCGTTGCTCATCTGTAGATTATTTATGCAGCCAAAGCCTGAATTGTCAAACAGCAGAACATTTATCTTCTTTTTCTCCTGAATTGAAGTAATAAGCTCGGAGTGAAGCATTAAATAGCTTCCGTCGCCGCAGAATGCGTAAACCTCCCTGCCGGGTTCGGCAAGCTTTGAACCGAGTGCGCCCGCTATTTCATACCCCATGCATGAGTATCCGTACTCCATGTTATACGAATCCTTAACGTCGGTCGTCCACATTCTCTGAAGACATCCGGGAAGAGAACCTGCGGCTGCAACGGCTATCGCGTCGGGAGAAATAACCTCTCTGATAAGCGCGACGGCGGAGGTCTGCGTGATATTGCTTCCCGTCATTTTAACGAAATCCTCGATACTGCTCTCATAGCCCGCCTTTATCATAGGCTCGAAGCTTTCGCCGTAACGGTAGTCGGCAAGACGTTTCATCTCTTTCGCCCACGCGTCTTTTGCTTCTTTTATTTCATTTGTATATCCGCTCTTATATGATAACTTCTCAAGCTTTTCGGTCAGAGCCTTTATTGACCGCTTTGCGTCGCCTACGCATTTTACCGCGTCAAGCTTATACGCGTCGAAACGCGAAGTGTTTATTGTAACGAATTTAACGTTCGGATTCTGATAAAGCGACTTTGAAGCCGTCGTAAAATCGGAGAATCTCGTTCCGATTCCGATTATAACGTCCGCGTCCTTAGCTATCGAATTTGCGGCGGCGTTGCCGGTAACGCCTATTCCTCCGAGGTTTAGATAATGTGACGATTTTGTCGCGCTCTTGCCCGACTGCGTATCGGCGTAAGGGATATTGAATTTCTCGCAGAATGAGCAAAGATCTTCTCCCGCTTCGGAATATCTTACTCCGCCGCCGCAGATTACGAGCGGTTTTTCCGCGTTTGCGATAATCGAAGCGATATCGTCAATCTCCTCCGGCTGAGGAACCGGACGTGCGATTCTGTGTACTCTCTTTTCAAAAAACGAATCGGGATAATCATAGCTTTCGCCCTCTACGTCCTGCGGAACAGAAACGCATACCGCGCCCATGTTTCCTACGTCTGTCAGCGCGCGCATTGCGTTTATCATGGCAGTCATGAGCTGTTCGGGACGGGAGACTCTGTCCCAGTAACGGCACACGGGCTTGAACGCGTCGTTAGTCGTTATCGAGAGAGAACCGGGCTGCTCGAACTGCTGTAAAACAGGGTCGGGCTGACGGGTAGAAAACGTGTCCGCCGGCAGTAACAGAAGCGGGATATGGTTTACGGTTGCCGTAGCGGCGGCGGTAACCATATTCGCGCTGCCGGGTCCTATCGAGGATGAGCAGGCGATAATCTTACGTCTGTTATTCTGCTTTGCGTACGCCGTCGCACAGTGAGCCATTCCCTGCTCGTTTTTGCCCTGAAAGACCTTAAGAGAACCCCTGTCCTCATCGAGAGCCTGACCTAATCCGACGACTATTCCGTGTCCGAATACCGTGAATACTCCCTCGACAAATTTTGTTTCAACTCCGTCGAAGGAAATGTACTGATTGTCGAGAAACTTTACAAGAGCCTGAGCCATTGTCATTTTAGGCATAATGATTTTTCCTTTCGTAAACAAATTTTATAAACGGAATTGAATTTCTATTTTTCGTCGAGGAGCCATTTATGCTCGTCGGATACGATTCTCGTTGTTTTATACCACGGATCGCCGTCAATGTGGCGTATCATCCATACGTAATACATATTATATCCGGGGGCTGCGGCCTGCTCATGATCCTGTCCGTTTCTTATCGTGCAGAACGAGCCGTCCACGCTCTTATATACCTCGTCGCCGTTAAAGCACGCGCCGAAGCCCTGTGGTTTGTCAAACTGATAGTAATAAACCTCGGGCTGGGGGTGGTGATGGGGCGGATAGCTCGACCAGCGTCCGGGCTTGTTGAACACCTCGCCCATAACCATGTTCGAATACGGAGCGTTGTCAATGTCGAACATTGTCGAAACGACCCTGTGACCCGTACCGTTCCATTGACCGAGACCGAATTCCTGATAAAGGCAGTCCTCGGGAGTGTAGAACACCGCGTCGAATTTTTTATCGTTATCCGTCTGCTGAATTACGAATTCGCTCGCTTCGGCAGCTTCGATTTCAATCGGCGTATCACCGTCCGCGTGCAGGCAGTACGGCTTCATCTCGAAGGCGTCGCGTCTTGAGCATTCGCGTTCTTCGCCGTTCCATTTAAAAATAATTTTTCCTTTTATAAGAAGAACCGCAGTCTCGTCGCCCGGAGAAAATATTTTCATACTCCTCCCTTTTTCAAGGCGTTTCACCGTGATATCCATATTCATATCGGCGTTTTTGCCTTTTCTCGAACACAAAACCTTTTCGCCGTTTTCATCAAAAGGTAAATTTTCGAACATAATTTATCCCTCTTTATAAATTAAACTCTTGCGACCATTTCGCCGTACTCGGCTTTTTCTTCGGCAATGAATTTTTCGACCTGCTCAACGTTCGGCATATCCTGCGAGCATGCGTGCGAAGCTACGAGCATAGCCGCGGACGCGCTTCCGAATTCAAGACAGTCGATAATCTCCTTGCCCTCGAAAAGACTGTAAAGGAATGCAGAGGTATATCCGTCTCCGCCGCCGAAGGATTTGAGAAGCTTTACGGGGAACGGCTTAATCGAAAAGCTCTTTGAGTCGTTCGTATAAGCGGTCGAACCCTCCTTGCCGTGGGTAACGATAACGATTTTCGCGTTCTTTTTCGTCCAGTAATCTGCGGATGCTCTGTCCGTACCCTCGAGTCCGAGAAGTCCCTCTGTAAGGTCATACTCCTCGCGCGAGCCGATAATCATACCTGACTTTTCCGCAATCGCCGAATAGTAAATCGCAATTTCGTCTTTATTCTTCCAGTTATACGCTCTGTAATCTATGCAGAATATGACGGGGATATTGTTTTTCTTTGCAAGGCTGACGGCTTTTAATGCGGCCTCTCTCGACGGGCTTTCGGCAAGCGCGGTTCCGGAGATAAGAACAGCCGAACCCTGTTTGATATACTCCTCGTCGATATCCTCACATTCAAGCTTCAAGTCGGCAGCCTCGTTTCTGTACATAACGATGCTCGACTCCGTCGGGGACTTGATTTCCGTAAACGTAAGACCTATCTTCTCTCCGTTTTTACAGCGGACGATACGCGAGGTGTCAATTCCCTCTTTTTTAAAAAAATCGGTTACGTACGTACCGAACTGGTCGTCTGAAACACGGGCGAAAAATCCGCACTTTTTGCCCAGTCTCGCAAGTCCTACCGCGATATTCGCAGGCGAACCTCCGAGATATCTTTTAAACGTCGTACTCTCGTTGAGCGGACAGTTATAATCTACCGGGTTAAGGTCGACGGCGATTCTGCCGACAAGAATAAGGTCGTATTTTTTTGATTTATCAAATTCGATGTAATTCATGAGCCTATCTCCTTATCAGTTATTGAATATTTCAATGTGTCTTTTTACATTTTCGTATACGGCATAAGCTTCGGCGGACGACAAAGCAAAATAATCGGACTTATTACCGCACAAATCGGAGCATTGTTTAGCTCCCCTTGCAAGCGCGTCGAACGAAGCCGTGGCGATATTGATTTTTCTTATTCCCAAATCAATGGCTTTTCTGAACATATCTGCGGTCATTCCCGTTCCGCCGTGAAGAACGAGAGGAACCGATACGGTTTTATGAATTTTATCAAGAATATCAAATCTCAATTCCGGCAGCGTAGGATAATTTCCGTGCGCGTTGCCTATCGCTACGGCGAGACAGTCGATCCCGGTTCTTAAAGCGAATTCCTCCGCCTTATCGGGGTCTGTGCATAAAATTTTATGCTCCGCGTTATCTCCCTCGTTTCCGCCGACGACGCCCAGCTCGGATTCAACCGTCGCGGAGTATTTTTTTGCCTTTTCGACAACCTTTTTCGTCATTTCGATATTATCCTCGAAGCTTAAAAGCGACGCGTCGAGCATTACGGAAGTAAATCCGAGTTCGAGAGCCTTATCTATACATTCGAGCGTAAGTCCGTGATCTAAATGTACGGCGATGTCGACGGACGCGTTTTTCGCGGCGGCGACCATCATCGGAGCCATTAAGTCAATCGGCGAATATTCAAGTCTTTTTTCGGCAATCTGAAGTATAATCGGAGTATTGAGCTCCTCGGCGGCTCTGACGGTGCCCATAATCATCTCCATATTACCTACGCTGAATGCACCGGCGGCGCAGTTGTTTTTTTCGGCGTATTCAAGAATACGCGACATAGGTACGAGACTCATATCGTTATTTTCAACGCTATAGCAAAAGAGAGCCGACCCCATAGACGCAATCCGCTGTATTTTGGGTGCGAAGCAGTTTTAAATCGGAGCAACACACTGCTTTGCTCGCAAAGAGCAGTGTGTGCGAACGATTGCAACAGCGGTTATATTCATCATATTTTCGTTTCGGCAAGGCAAAGGAACGCCGGATGCCTAACGGCTTTCAAGTTTCTTTAACGCAGTCGAAGCTCAAAGAGGGCGGATATATTCCTTTGCAGTTCGACTCTCTTTTGCTATATACAGTATATCACATATTTTCGGGTTTGTCTCGAAATTATCAATTTTTTTTATTATTCAATATATTACTCAAAAGAATAATTTTATATAAATTGTATATTAATAATATTATACAATTTTACAATCGAATTTTTATTGGAGGAATGCTGTATGTGCGGAATAGTCGGCTTCGCAATGAACGAAAACGTATCGGAGCATCTGATAAAAGGACTCGAAAAACTTGAGTACAGGGGCTACGATTCCGCGGGAATCGCAGTCGAAATCAACGGGGAAATAAGCGCGGTCAAAACGGCCGGCAGGATAAGCGCGCTTAAAGAAAAATTAAAATACGAAAACGTTTCTTCCCCCGTCGGAATAGCGCATACTCGCTGGGCGACGCACGGAGAAGCGAATGAAAAAAACGCGCATCCGATTTTAAGCGAAAACAAAAAAATCGCCGTCGTTCACAACGGAATAATCGAGAACGCGGACGAGATTAAAAAAGAGCTTATATCAATGGGCGTTGAATTCGAAACCGACACGGACACGGAGGTAATTTCACAGCTTCTGATGATAAATTACGACGGCAGTCTGCTTTCGGCTGTTATAAAAACCGTTAAAAAGTTAAAAGGCTCGTTCGCGTTTGCCGCGGTCTGTTCTGACTCCCCGGGCGAAATTGCCGCGGCAAGATATTTAAGTCCCCTGACGGCTGTAAAATTTAATTCGGGGGCGGGAATAGCCTCGGATATTTCGGCTCTGGGCGAATATTCGGACGAATTTATATACCTCGACGACTCCGAAATCGCGGTTATAAACAGGGACGAGGTTAAAATTTACTCGTTCTCCGGTGAAGAAAAAGAAAAAACGCCCCAAAGGGCGGACGCGGATTTGAATTCGGACGGCAAAGACGGGTACGAGCATTTTATGCTAAAGGAAATATACGAACAGCCCGATGCCGTTAAAAAAACGATTGACGCATACTGTAAAAACGGGGAAATAAGCTTCGGGTTCGATGAAAAATTCATTGAAAAGCTGAAAAATTCCGACCGTGTTTACTTCACCGCGTGCGGATCGGCTTACCATGCCGGCGCAGCGGCGGAACTATTCTTCGAAAAAATACTGAAAATACCGTGCCGTGCGGTAATCGCAAGCGAAATGAGATATTCGTTCACCCCCTTAGACAAAAAAACGCTCGTCATTGCGATAAGCCAGTCGGGCGAGACGGCAGACACTCTTGCTTCGCTTAAAAATGCAAAAGAATCAGGCTGTGTAACTCTCTCAATCGTAAACGTAAAGGACAGCTACATCGCAAAAACGGGCGAGAACGTAATTTACACCCGCGCCGGGCGGGAAACCGCCGTAGCCACTACAAAGGGCTACACAACACAACTGACCGCGCTTTATATGCTCGGAATTTATCTTGCGAAAATCAAAAAAAACACACCGGACAAAGAGCTTGACGAATATGAAAACGAGCTTTTCTCCCTTGCCGATATGATAAAAAGCACCGTATCGCTGTCCGGGTATATAAGCCGCCGCGCACCGTTCACAGCATTCGAAAAGGACGTGTTCTTTATAGGCAGAGGCGTTGATTTTACGTGCGCACTGGAGGGCTCTCTTAAATTAAAGGAGATAACGTATATACACTCCGAGTGCCTGCCGGCGGGCGAATTAAAGCACGGAACAATCTCGCTTATCGAGCGCGGAACTAAGGTTTTTGCAGTCGCGATGAACAAACGCCTCGCAGACAAAACGGCTAACGGAATCAACGAGATAAAGGCACGGGGAGCGTACGTTATATGCTTTACGACGGAAAAATTAAGAGATAAATTCCCTCTCGCGGACGAGGTTGTGATATTGGAGGAGACGAACGAATTTTTCGCCCCCGCCGTAACAGCCCCCGCGTTACAGCTCTGGGCTTATTACTCGGCGAGAACAAAAGGGTGCGATATCGACAAACCGAAAAACCTCGCAAAATCGGTAACCGTGGAGTAAAGAATAATCTGCAAAAGTAAATTATACTTCCCTGTGAACAGCGGACAGCGATTAGTTTACGGTATCCGTTCACTGACTGCTGACCGCTGACCGCTGACCGCTGACCGCTGACTGCTGACCGCTGACCGCTGACTGATGACCGCTGACCGCTGACTGCCGACCGCTGACCGCTGACCTCTGCGAACAATAATTCATCACACGGTAATGCAATGAATTATTGTTCGCCCCTCGAAGCAAGCTCCGAGGGGCGAATCGGTTTTAATATCTATCTTATTTTTCGTGTATTTATTTACTTTCGAAAAACTCTTTACATGCGTTTTTGCTGTATCGTAATATTCACTTGTCAAGGCACCGTTTTTCCTAAAACCGCTGCGATTTCTTACTGAAAAATTCCTTCGATATTCGAAAAGCGAAGCTTCTTTATAAATATTTGCTTCTTTACTTTTCGTAAATTTCGCTCTTAATCGCTTACTCCGTTTTATTTTTTAACGGCTCCCCTGCGGTAATATCCCCTTTGTTTTTTTCAAATTGCGGTGATTAAACAGAACGCGGATCGCTTCTTTTTCGCGTGCGGCGCGCACCTATAAATATCCAAAGTAAAACTTTACTTAAATTACGAGGCTTTAAATACCGTGCGCCGTATTTTATAATTATGAGATTTCCTAAATCCGTCCTATCCGATCCTTTTCATAAAACGACTGGGGTAACACATCTGTTCCGGTCGTCCTTAACCGTCCGCGTACGCCTTAGCCGGCGTAATCAAATACGGTTTTTGCCGTATAAATCAAGGGATTTTCCGCTCATACGGTCAAACATCGAATTTAAAGCTTTCATTTTTCTGTAAGCTGTGCGGAAAGTCGATTTCCCGTAGTTCTCTGTTATAGCTTAAAACCTGAAACTCGCTGTCAGCCGTATTTAATAATTAAAGCGCATGCTCCGTAACGAAGCTTACTGTCCGTTCGGCTCATGCGCGGTTACTGATAATCCTTAACGGTCCTCTCCGCAGGCGGGAGGAACATCTCGAATCAAACCGCGCAGAACCGAGTCTTGCTTTGCAGTCAAAAATCATGATATTTCCCTCCGATCTGTTTTAGTTTGAGAGAGTCGCCGCCGAAGCGGGGGATATGAATCTCTCTCTGACAGGTCTCCCTGTCTGCAACCTTATAGTAACATACTTTTAAACAAAAATCAAGTGGTTTTCTAAAATTTTTTATGAAAATGTTTGAATTTTTTATTTTTCGCCCCGCCTTATTTTTATTTTATATAAATAAAATATGACGGTGAAGATTTTTATATTCGGGTTGAGTTTTTCACGATAATATATTATCATAACAATATATAACCTTTTAAATTATAAACGGTCAAAGGTGAACACTATGGATAATTTAACCCACTTCGGAACAACCAAAATTAACACCGACAGATTATATTTAAAGAAGATAAACATCGCCGACGAATCAGCCGACGACAATTTCTGTATTTCTCTTATAAAAAACTACGAGAACAGCGAGGATAAAGGCAATTTCATTTCTTTTGACGATGCTGTAAAAATGTGCGGAGTTGACCCGAATGAAATACAGAATTGAAATTGATAAAAGAGCCGTATAGTTTATTACAAAACAGCCAAAACCTCAAAGAGAACGTTTGCTTAAAGCGATATATAAATTACCCGAATCGGGAGACATAAAGCAAATGCAGGGATACGCAGGATATTATCGATTACGAGTCGGCGATTACCGCATAATATAACAGCAGATAATAATGTGCTTCTTGTCAGAGTAATCGAAATCGGCAACAGAGGAGATATTTACAAGTAATCAAATCACCATTTTTTATGTAAATAAACACATACGAATAGATGATTGACGGCAAAACAAAGAAAGAAGAAAAAGAAACAGCGGAATCCGAAGCTGTCTAAAGCGGATAAAGCGTTGTATTATATACTGTATACTCTCGTTACGGCGGGTTCTGTAATGCTGTTATTGTTAATGTATTTAATTAAGCGCAAAATCGCATTCTCAGACGAGAATGTAATAACGTATGACAGTACATCGGATTTTTGGTTTTTACCGTTGGTTTTGGCGAATTTTTCGTTGATTATTCCATTAACAAACGCATTCTACGACCGAAAGCCGATTTTTCACAGAAAAAAAGATTAAAAAGAATGAGCGGAAAAAACCGTAATTCATAACGAATCAAATTATGAATTACGGTTTTTGTTATTTTGTTTTATCCGGTTATTTTACCAGCATAAGCATTGTTCCCGCGACGATAAGCGTAAGTCCTATACCGCTCTTAACGGTCAGCTTTTCCTTAAACACGATTCGTGAAAAGGCTATCGTGCCGAGTATGCTTAATTTGTCTATCGCAACGACCGCTGCCGCCGAGCCGTCGCGCAGAGCCTTATAATAGCACAGCCACGACGCGCCGGTCGCGAGTCCCGACAGGCAGATAAATAACAGCTCGTTTTTCGGGGCTTTCTTTATTTCTCCGCCCTTGCCCGTTACGAATACCATTACCCATGCCATGACGAGCACGACCGCCGTACGTATCGCGGTACCGAGGTTTGATTCGACACCGTCAATTCCTATCTTGCCGAGAATCGACGTAAGCGAGGCGAACACCGCCGACAGCACGGCGTAAATTATCCACGTCGGGCGTTTGTCCTTTTTTCTGTCGGAATCCGTTTCCTTTTTCTCAATCATCAGAAACGTTCCCACACCGATTAAGACAATGCACACGCCCTTTAACAGCGTTATTTTATCGTCTAAGAATATAAATGCGAGAATCAAGGTAAGAATTACGCTCGACTTGTCAATCGGCACGACCTTGTTAACTTCGCCTGACTGGAGCGCGCGAAAATAGCACAGCCATGACGCGCCTGTCGCGAGTCCCGACAGAATGAGGAATAGCCACGTTTTTGCGCCGATATCGCCTATCGAGCCGAGCGAGCCTGATATTGCCGCCATTATTACAGCCATTATCAATACGACTATCGTTCGTATCGCCGTGGCGACGGTCGAATCCGTTTTCTTGATTCCGCACTTTGCAAGAATTGACGTAAGAGATGCGAACAAAGCGGAAGCGAATGCAAATACAATCCACATAACGGTCATTCTTTTCTTTATATAATTCTTTTATAATCTAAGATAAATGTACTATACAAATTTAAAAAATTTATAAATTGAACAAGCTCAAACAATAAGAGGGCTGTCTCATTCAGATGCAGAAAGCGTTTTATTTGCCCCGAAGCTGTACATAAAGTACCGCGAGCGGGCAAAAAAACGCTTAAAAGAACAAAAAAACAATATTTAAATAAAGACTATATTTCACAAAGCAGTAATTTCAATGCAAGGTGTAAAATATAGTCTTATTTTGTTCTTTGGTCTGCGCTGAATGGGGCAGTCCTATTTCTGCCAAGGGAAATCTTCTAATTCATCAAGAAGCTGACCTACGGTCATGTCGGGATTTGCGATTCCCTTTTCGAGTGCGGAAATCATATTCTTGTGAAGAAGGTCGATATGCTCCGTCTTTATAAAATTCGAACGTCTCATATAGTAGAAGTCCGTTCCGCCGTCTTTCGGATTCGGAACTGCGAAAACGTAGAGAGGCATAACGTATCTGCCCATGCAGTATGCGGTGAAATCGAAGTCGATTCCCGATTCCTTAGCCGCGTACGTGACGGGGAGCCACGAGAACATAAGGCACGACGGTCCCTGCATTGCGCTCAGGTGCTGAATCTCCTGCTGAAGTCCTCTCGCCTCGAGGTACGGAAAATTCATGTGACGGACGAGGCTGTTTCTGCACGCGCTTAACTTGTCGACAGCCTGCGCGAAGGTTTCCGTCTCCTCATGCGAGGTGCGAAGCTGTAACGGCTGTGCAAGGCATCCGCCGACGCGCTTAGACGTAAGGGTCGCTCTGCGTGAGCACATGAGCATGTTTAGAATATCGGGTGCGCGGTAGTTTACCTTTGAGGCATGCGCCCTCTCGCCGTAGAGGAACATTACCTCGGGCGGAACCGTATGCTCCCTGCAGTAGGCGTAAATTTTTTCTGTAAGCTCCTTGCTTACTTCCTTTTTTATAACGTCCGCCTTGTCATGAATCGGGTCGTACGCCGCGGGAACGGTGATATCTGGATCCTTTTTTCTCGCCTTGTCAAGAAGATCGTGTCCGTGAATTCCGGCATAGAAAAGTCTGCCGTTATCCTTCCAGTAGTGAATATACCAGTCCTTGTCCCTGCCGTGCTTTTTCTCGTTTGCAAGGTAGCTGAATTCGGTCTGAATATACTCTTCATACGAAGTGAGCGGTTCGGGCATGTCCGTACCGTTTTTCAAAGCTTTGTAAACGCCGAGCAGATCTGAGAAGAACAGCACGCCTCCGATAGCGTCGGTTACTAAGTGGCTGACGTTCATATACATTCCCGTGCTGCCGTCGGGCAGGGTGAATATTACAAATCTGTAAGGAACGGATTTAAACAGCTTAACCGGCTTCTGGGCATCCTTCTGAAAATACTCGTCTCTCAATACCGTGCTTCCGAAATGCATAACGGGGATATCCTCGGGTACGTATTCGGGCAGAAAGTACTGCTTTATCTGCTTGTCGGCTTTGACAAAACGGATTCTGAGCGCGTCGTTTCTCTTAATCTCCTCAACAAACGCCTTTTTTAGAATGTCGATATCGAGATTTTCCCTCACGGTTACGCACAGCGGAATCTGAACGACCTGCTTGTGAATACTGTATTTTAAAAGGAAGTACATCGTCTGCTGCGACGGGATTATGTCGTAAAGCTTGTACGGCATGTCTTTTCTCATAATACGACCGACCTTTCAGAGAATTATCAATCTATAATATTAAAATTACGGTGTTAAACATGTGTTAAGAATTCGTAAATTCAAAATTAAATCAGCCGAGCTGCATGAATCCGACTTTCTTCATAACCTTGCGCATCGTTCTGTCCGCGATTCTCTGCGCCTTTTCGGCTCCCTTTTTCGCGGTTTCGAGAATGTACGCCTTGTCGGTTACGATTTTATTGAATTCCTCCTGTACGGGGCGGATTTCCTCTATGACTGCCTCGGCCGCCGCGTTCTTGAATTCGCCGTAGCCCTTACCGTCAAAGTCGCGGGTTATCTGCTCGATTGTAAGTCCCGTGCATGCCGAATAAATATCCATAAGATTGCTGACTCCGGGCTTGTCGGGCGAATAGTACACCTTTGCCTCGGAATCGGTGACCGCGCTCTTTATCTTCTTAACGATAACGTCGGGCGTATCTGTCATTAAAATAAACGACTTCGTGTTGGTGTCGGATTTGCTCATCTTTTTCTCCGGCTCCTGAAGCGACATAACGCGCGCGCCCGCCTTGCCGATAAACGGCTCGGGAATCTTGAACACATTGCCGTAAATGCCGTTGAAGCGTTCCGCGATATCGCGGGTCAGCTCCATGTGCTGCTTCTGATCCTCTCCTATGGGAACGTAGTCCGCATTATAAAGGAGAATATCGGCCGCCATGAGCGTGGGATATGCGAAAAGTCCGACGTTTATATTGTCGGCGTGCTTTGCGGATTTATCCTTGAACTGCGTCATTCTCGAAGCCTCGCCGAACTGTGTGTAGCAGTTGAGAATCCAGCCTAAAAGAGCATGGTCGGGAACGTGAGACTGCATGAAAATTATATTCTTCTCCGGGTCAAGACCGAGGGCGAGAAGCAGGGCGAAAATCTCCGTCGAGCGTTTTCTCAAATCGGCGGGAGCCGTTCTGACGGTTATTGAGTGAAGATCCGCCGCGCCGAAAATGCAGTTATAATCCTTTGACATCTTATTCCAGTTTTTAAGCGCGCCGAGGTAGTTGCCGAGGGTAGGCGTACCTGTCGGCTGAATTAAACTTAATACCGTTTTTTCGCTTTCGGGAACAACGGCGGGGGACTGATTTTGATTATCCATATAAATTTATCCTTTCAATAGGAATCGGTGTAGGTTCTGATTACTGAATTTGCGGCTTCCTTTTTCGTTACGCGCATGTCCATAGCCTGTTTTTCGAGATACCTGTGAGCCTGCGGTTCGGTCATTTTAAGACACTCCATAAGCACGTTTTTGGCTCTCTCGACAAGCTTTACCTCGCTTAATTTCTCCTTAAGCTCCTCGTTCTGCGCTTCAAGCTTTTTATATCTCGAAATCATCGCGCACGCAAGATCGAGACAGACGCCGAACGCGGAAACGTCAATAGGCTTTTTTGTTACGAGAACGCCGTATTTGCTGACCTTTGCGCTTAATTTTCGGACTATGCTTTCATTGGCTATCATAATGACGGAGCATGTCTGCTCGGATGCTTTCTTTACCGCAAATTCCGCTCCGAAGTCGTCTGACAGCGGAGCGTTTACTATTATAAGGTCATAACAGCCCGCCTCGCAAAGCATCTGTGCTTTCGAGACGGAATCCGCCGTCACGACGGGGTAGTATTTTTCGTCGGAAATGAGCGAAGATATTGCGGCCGCACCTTTTTCGCTTGAGGAAACAAGAAGTACGTTACAGCGCATGAAAAAACCGCCTTTTTAATTAATACATCCGAACGTAAGCGTCTCTCTCGGCGCCGACGGAAACGTACTTAACCTTGCATCCGACCTGTTTTTCAATGTATTCGATATATTTAAGAGCGTTCTCGGGCAGATCCTCTTTCTTTCTGCACTTTGAAACGTCGCACTTGAATCCGTCGAGATACTCGTAAACGGGCTTAGCCTTCATGAGAGCAACGCCTACGGGGAAGTCGTGAACAATCTCGCCGTCAACGTCATAAGCGACGCATACGGGAATCTTGTCAAGATATGAGAGAACGTCGAGTTTTGTAAGCGCAATGCACGTAGCTCCCTGTACAAGCGTGCCGTATTTTGAAGCTACAACGTCGAAACCGCCGACTCTTCTCGGTCTGCCGGTTGCCGCACCGTATTCTCCGCCCGCTTTTCTCAACTCTTCGGCTTCGTCGCCGAACATCTCCGCGGTGAACGGTCCCTCGCCTACGCAGGTCGAGTAAGCTTTCATGATGCCGATAACCTCGTCAAGATGAAGATTCGGTACGCCCGCGCCTATGGGAGCGTAAGCAGCAATCGTCGAGGACGCGGAGGTGTAGGGATAGATGCCGAAATCTATATCTCTGAGCGCGCCGAGCTGAGCCTCGAACATAATGTTCTTGCCCTGTCTGTTCATCTCGTTTAAATAAACGGTCGTGTCGCATACGTAGGGGACAAAAGGCTCCGCGTAAGTCATGAGCCAGTCGTACATTTCGTCGGCGGAAACAGGCTCGTGACCGTAGCCGTTCGCAACGGTGAGATTCTTCCACTCGACAATGGGCTCAAGCTTCTTTTTAAGAGCCTCCTTATCGAAAAGGTCGCCCATTCTGATAGCTTTTTTCATGTATTTGTCGGAGTAAACGGGGGAAATGCCTCTTCTCGTCGAGCCGAATTTCGCGTCGCCGAGTCTGTCCTCCTCGAGACAGTCGAGAAGCTTGTGGTAAGGCATGCATATAACCGCCTTATCGCTTATCTTAAGATTGTCGGGGGTTACGGAGATACCCTTGTCCGTAATCGCCTTGATCTCCTTTGTCAGATGCTCAACGTCAATTACCATACCGTTGCCCATAACGTTAACGGTGGTGTCGCTGAGAATGCCCGAGGGGAGAAGATTGAGGATGAATTTGCCCTTGTCGTTTATAACGGTGTGACCGGCATTGTTACCGCCCTGGTAGCGGGCTACTACGTCGTAATCGGACGCGAAAAGGTCGACCATACGCCCCTTGCCCTCGTCGCCCCAGTTGATACCTACTATGGAAGTTAACATAACATACATCTCCAGTTAAATTATTCGTATACATTTTATATCATATATAAGAAAATTTAATTCTCAATCAGAATTATTGTATTTATTATCGGTTATTTTTCTAATTATTAGCCCTAACGCCTTATTTTTATAAACGAAAATGACGCGTTTCCTTATTTTTTTAATTGCTTATGACAAGCAGAGCGAATATTATAAAACTAAGGGGGCGCGGTATATGAATATTTTAAATATAAGAGACGGCTGCGCGGCTGTCATGATTTCGCGTTCGGAATTGGAAGAATTCGGCGTTACATACGATTCTCTCGATTATTCGTCCGACAAAACGAAGCTGATAGTCCGCTTTGCGCTCGAAAAGATAAACGAAAAAGCGGACGACCCGCGTTTTTTTGAACGCGGAATGACGATAGAAGCCCTGCCCGATCCGGACGGAGGGTGTATGCTTTTTTTTAATTTTACGAGGAATCCCGGCAGGGCTCTTATTAAAAACGAGCCGGAATTCTACACGGCGGAGAGTTCGGATTTCGAAAACCTGTGCGCGTTCTGCGCTTCGGCGGAAAAGCTCAAGCTGTGTATAACCTCGTCGCTTTATAAAAAGAACGGGACGTACAGACTCGTGTTTTCTTCGTGTATACTTTCGCGGGACGGGACAGAGGATATTATATCGGAATTTGCGGATGTAAAGCCCGGGCGGGCGAGGAACGAAGCGTTCGAGTGCTGGGAGGAAGTTATAGAGGAGAACGCGTCGGAGACACTGGCGGAGATGTCAGCGGGCAGCAGACAGTGAGCAGTGACCGGAATGAAAATCAGATTAAAAAATTTAGGCAAATTCGGATTAAGACGTAGGGAAAGACACATTGTCTTCCCGGGGTAAAGGCAGGAAATTTTTAATTATGATTTTGCCGACTCAAACCCGCAATTTCATATTGCTGACGCAAATTTATTGTCTGCATAACCATTGTTATGTTAATCATTATTCTTATCGAACGTCGAGAAAAAAATAACCGCCCCATTCCTACTGTCGGCGGCTGTTTTCAGCTAAACACACAGGGAGAACCGTCCATCGGACAGCTCTCTGTATTTATATTATATACAGAAAAAAAACAGATTGTCACCACCCGAACAGGCAATAAATCATTGTTTATATTGAACTGTAAACCGTCGTATGTTAGTATAGGTATATATTACAACACCCGACGGAGGTTCATCCCATGTTCCGAAAACTCATTACAACACTTCTTTCATCCGCCGTTCTTATCTGCACGGGGGTTCCGATGCTTTCCGCTTACGCAGCCGACGGCAGGACTTTATACGTTTCCCCCGACGGCGACGATTCTGCCGACGGTTCGATTAACTCGCCTCTTGCCACGCTTTCGGGTGCAAAGAAAAAGGCAAAACAGCTCGGGGATATTACCGAAGTCGTATTCAGAGGCGGAACGTACACATTCGACGAAACGGTTAATTTCAATAAAACCGACAAATCCGGCGTTACTTATAAATCGTATAAGGATGAAAAAGTCGTTTTCACCGCAGGCAAGGCTTATTCGGGATTCGAAGAGTGCGAAGTAAACGGAGTCCGCGCGTTCAAAAAGGATATCGGAAAAAATGCCGATATTAATATTCTGTTCAATGAAGAAACGACTCTTTCAAAAACGAGATATCCCGAGAGCGGTTATCTGTACGTAAACGACGCGTCCGATTCCGATATTGCCGACGGATGCGACGTGACAGACCCTTACCTCGCGGGATTTAACGGCATGTACGCCGATAAAAACGATTTCGCCGATTTTAAGAATATCACCGACGTGACGGTGAAGCTTCTTCATTTCTGGAAGGACGAGACATTACGCATATCGTCCTACGACGGCGAAACGGGTCATGTAACCTTTGACAAAACGTCGAGTATGCGAATCAAAAAGAACGACAGATTTTTTCTTTTAAACGTATTCGAATCGCTTAATAAACCCGGTCAGTGGTATTTTGACAAAAGCGAGGGCGTTCTCTACGTTGTTCCCGATAAAAACGATACGGCGGAGGATTACACCGTTTGGGGTTCGGAGACTGAAACCATGATCTCTGTCGACGGCGCGGACTCTATATCGTTTGAAAACATAATATTCCGCGCGAACGGATACGAATATTATAGCAAAAGAGAGCCGAACTCCATAAGCCCAAAACGCACCGTCTCACGCCTCT
>OIYO01000656.1_pt1 | contig 25885 bp, 20 predicted proteins | sample 1588191 | NCBI WGS metagenome assembly OIYO01 (sample SAMN03283275) | human gut metagenome | biome: human-associated habitat; material: feces | host: Homo sapiens | place: Peru | collected 2012 | reverse complement strand
CTACCGGCATGAGCCGCAGCAGGCAGAACACCAGCGTCACGATGATGAACAGGGTCAAAATCGAGCGCCCGATGCGTTTTGCGAGATATTGCACCATGTGTGTGCACCTCTCTTTTCTTTTTGAAATACAGATAAGAATAGAATACCGCAAAGTTTTACATTTGGAAAGTGATTTGCAGAGATTTTGCAGCAAAAAAGAGGTCAGGAAACGCCGATAGGCATTCCCTGACCTCTTTTACAAATCAGCGCGCGTCGCGGTTGGCGTTTTTAAGGTCGAAAATAAGCTGCGCTAAATCTTCAATTGAATAAATATCGTGGTGCGGCGGCGGAGAAATAAGCGAGACACCGGGGGTTGAATAACGCGTTTTCGCAATCCACGGGTAGACTTTCTTACCCGGCAGATGTCCGCCCTCGCCGGGCTTTGCGCCCTGCGCCATTTTAATTTGAATTTCCTTTGCCGAAACCAAATATTCGCTTGTAACGCCGAAACGGCCGGAAGCCACCTGCTTAATTGCGCTGCCGCGCTCTGTGCCCAGTCTTTCGGGGCGCTCGCCGCCCTCGCCCGAGTTTGATTTTCCGCCGAGGCGGTTCATGGCAATCGCCATACATTCGTGTGCCTCCTGCGAAATTGAGCCGTAGGACATAGCGCCCGTTTTAAAGCGCTTTACAATTTCGCTTGCAGGCTCTACCTCGTCAAGCGGTACGGGCGTTACGCCCTCAGTATTAAACTCAAGCAAGCCGCGCAGCGTGTGCGGGCGGCGTTCGTTATCCACCATGGCGGTGTATTCCTTAAACCGCTCATACGAGCCGAACTGTGTAGCCTCGCGCAGCGCTATCACCGTTTCGGGGCTGTACATATGGTCTTCCTTATCATTACCCGAGCGTAATTTATGCTCGCCAAAGCTGTCAAGCGTGGTATCAACCCCCAGCCCCAGCGGGTCAAAAGCGTGGCTGTGGCGGTACTCAACGCCCTCGTTAATTTCTTCAAGCCCTATACCGCCCACGCGGCTTACGGTGTTTGTAAAGTATTTATCAATAACCTCTTTGCTTATGCCTATCGCCTCAAATATCTGTGACGACTGGTAAGACTGAATTGTGGAAATACCCATTTTAGAGGCGATTTTTACTATGCCGTGAAGTATTGCGTTGTTATAATCTCGTATTGCGGTGTGGTAATCCTTATCGAGCAGCTTTTTATCAATAAGCTCGGTTATACATTCCTCGGCTAAATAGGGGTTTACGGCGCGCGCGCCGTAGCCTAAGAGCGTTGCGAAGTGGTGAACATCGCGCGGCTCTGCGCTTTCAAGTATTACAGAGAGCGCCGTGCGCTTTTTGGTTCGTATAAGGTGCTGCTCAATAGCCGAAACCGCCAAAAGCGACGGAATTGCAACGTGGTTTTCATCAACCCCGCGGTCGGAAAGTATGAGTATATTAGCGCCCTTTTTGTAAGCGCGGTCACACTCCACAAACAGGTGATCAAGCGCGCGCTCAAGCGGCGTGTTTGTGTAATAAAGTAAGGAAACCGTTTCCACCTTAAAGCCGGGGCGGTTTATAGCCTTTATTTTTACAAGCTCGGCGGAGGTTATAATCGGGTTGGGTAGCTCCAAAACCCCGCAGTTTGCGGCGGTCTCGTTCAGTAGGTTACCGTCTGAACCCACATAAACGCAGGTATCGGTTACAACCTCTTCGCGAATAGCGTCAATAGGCGGATTGGTAACCTGTGCGAAAAGCTGTTTAAAGTAATTGAAAAGCGGCTGATGCTTATCGGAAAGCATTGCAAGCGGAATATCCGTACCCATTGCGGCGGTAGCCTCAGCGCCGTTTTTCGCCATAGGAATAATGGCGTTGCGCACGTCCTCATAGGTGTAACCAAATGCCTTGTATAGCCTGTCGCGGGTCTTTGAATCATAGCGCTCTATGCGGCAGTTAGGCATTTTAAGGTCGGAAAGCCGCACTAAATTCTGGTCGAGCCACTCGCCGTAGGGCTTTCTTGTGGCGTAATAGTGTTTACACTCTTCATCGGATATAATGCGCTTTTTCGCCGTATCCACAAGCAGCATTTTGCCCGGCTCTAAGCGGCTTTTTTTAACAATATGCTCTGCGGGAATATCAAGCACGCCCACCTCGGATGATAAAATAAGCGTGTTATCGTCTGTTATATAATAGCGCGAGGGGCGCAGCCCGTTACGGTCTAACACCGCGCCTACGGTATCGCCGTCCGAAAAGAGTATGGCAGCGGGACCGTCCCACGGCTCCATCATTGTGGAGTAGTAGTGGTAAAAATCTCTTTTAGCCCTTGTTATGGTCTTGCTGTTGCGCCACGGCTCGGGGATAGTAACCATTACTGCAAGCGGCAGGTCCATTCCGTTCATAACAAGAAATTCCAGCGTGTTATCAAGCATGGCAGAGTCAGACCCCGCCGCGTTTACAACGGGCAGGATTTTATCCATATCATCTTCCATAACGGCGCTTTCCATTGTTTCCTCGCGTGCCAGCATACGGTCAACGTTGCCGCGAATGGTGTTTATTTCGCCGTTGTGCAGTATAAAGCGGTTAGGGTGGGCACGCTCCCAGCTGGGTGTTGTGTTGGTGGAAAAGCGAGAGTGCACAAGCGCTATTGCACTTTCATAAGCCGCATTTTGCAAATCAAGGTAAAAGCGGCGCAGCTGCCCCACCAAAAACATACCCTTGTAAACTATAGTGCGGCTTGATAACGAGGCAACATATGTATTATCGTTGCTCTGCTCAAACACGCGGCGGATTATATACAGCTTGCGGTCAAATTCAAGCCCCTTAGCCGTATCGTCGGGCTTTTTTAAAAAGCACTGCATAATGTGCGGCATACAGCTGAGTGCCTTTTGACCCAAAATTTCGCTTTTTGTAGGCACATCTCGCCAGCCTAAAAACTCCACGCCCTCTTTTTCGGCTATAACCTCAAGCATTTTTTTAGCCTGATTGCGCTTTAAAGTGTCCTGCGGGAAAAAGAACATTCCCACGCCGTATTCACGCTCGCCGGGCAGGTCTATGCCTATTTCCTTTGCCGCTTTTTTGAAGAATTTATGGGATATCTGCACCAATATTCCTACGCCGTCGCCTGTCTCGCCCGAGGCGTCCTTTCCGGCACGGTGCTCCAATTTTTCTACTATAGAAAGTGCGTTATCAACCACCCTGTGGCTTTTTGTGCCGTCCACATTTACAACCGCGCCTATACCGCAGGCGTCATGCTCAAACTGCTGTCGGTAAAGTCCCTTTTCGGTCATTGTAATTCCCCCGTTTTAAAAAAATAGGCACCCATAAAGAGAATTTACCTCTTTATGAGCGCCTTTGCTCATTTAATTTAATACAGTATAGCACACTATACCGCGTTTGTCAAATATTTTTAATCGTCGCAGCACTCGTCTTTTTTGGGCGGCGCTACAGGCTTCGGCGCCTCGTGCGTTACATCGCCTATGCCTGTGGTTTCTGTAAATACAGTATTTTTTGTTACCATATTCACGGCGTCGGTCGGAATTATCAGCTTTGCCGCCGTGCCGTTTGAAATTTCGGCAAGGGTTTCAAGCCGCTTTATTTCAAGCACAGCCGCGTCTGCCGCAGCCTCTTTTATGGCGCGAATACCGTCAGCCTCGGCTTTTTTGTTAAGGTAAATAGCCTTTGCCTCGCCCTCGGCTCTTGCAATGCGCGCGTCGCGCTCGCCCTCTGCCGCCAGTATCATAGCCTGCTTATCGCCCTCGGCGCGGGTAATGGCAGCCGCCTTGTGACCCTCAGCCTGCAAAAGCGTTTCGCGGCGCTCGCGCTCTGCCTTCATCTGCTTTTCCATGGCGTTCTGTATTTCGGCGGGCGGAATAATGTTTTTAAGCTCAACTCGGTTTACCTTCATACCCCATTTATCGGTAGCCTCGTCAAGTATCGCGGTCATTTTCGCATTTATTGTATCTCTTGAAGTAAGCGTGCCGTCAAGCTCCAGCTCGCCCACAAGGTTACGCAGTGTGGTGGCGGTAAGGTTCTGCAAAGCGTTTAAGGGGCTTACAACACCGTAGGTATAAAGCTTTGCGTCATAAATTCTGAAATAAACCACTGTGTCTATCTGCATTGTAACGTTATCCTTAGTGATAACCGGCTGCGGAGGAGAATCCAACACCTGCTCCTTTAAGGTTATCTTTTTGGCGATAGTCTCTATAAACGGCACTTTAACGTGCAGACCCGCGCCCCAGGTAGTTTTGTATTTACCCAAAAATTCAATTACATACTCGGTTGCCTGCGGCACTACCCTTACGTTCGCAAAGAAAAGTATCAGCACCAGCACAATAATTCCTATAATTACATACTCCATAAAATTACCCCCTTGATTTATTTTATAAGCGAAGCCGTAAGCTTTTTGTTTTTCGCAAGCATAGGCATAAAGCATTCAAAGGATGAAAGGAAATGCTTATCCGTATCAAGCATTTCTTTTATGGCGGCAGTCGCCTTTTCATCATTGTACGCCGCAGCGCCGAGCACCGCCACAACGGCGTTTACGGTATCGCGGTCGCCCTTTACATACATATCCTCTAAAATATCGTAAAGTTTCTTGATCTGCTTTTTGTTGCCCGCCGCCATTACCTGCTTAATATTAGGTACCAAATACTCGCCGAAAAAGTTGAGGTATAAAAAGTTGCCGTTTACCGCTATGTGGTTTTTGTACTCGTCTTTAAGGGCGGGGAAGAAATCGAGCATCTTTTTGGCAAAGCCCGTAACGGTAACGCTGCCGCCCTTTGAAAAGGACGGTAATTCCACATTGCTGCCATCTGCCGTGCGCTTTAGGCGTATACCCATATTTTTGCGGAGCGTTGCGGTAAAATCAACACCGACAGACGCCGCGTCCTTCGCGTTCTGGCTGTCGTCAAAAAGCCACGCGTCAATTTCCTTTAATTCGCCGTCGCCTTCCTCGCCTATATCCGCAGCGGAAAGCACATACATTTGCCTTCCCTCATCATAAGCTATTTTAATTTCGCGCTTATCGTTTTTGAAATTGCCGTTTTCCTGCGCCTTAAAGCCCTGCTCATCAAGAAAGGGCTGCATTTCCTCAATTACCTTTTCATAATACCTGTTATCCAATTAAAATTCACCTACAAACTCAGTTTATAAATCTATTATACAATATATCTTTCCGTTTCTCAACAAAAATTTATTGCAAATATTATTTTTCTGCGATATAATTTGCTTGTTAGGAGTTTTGCTATGAATTTATCCGATATAAATACCGTCCGTTCGCTGCTTGCAAAAAACGGCTTTACCTTTAAAAAATCGCTCGGGCAGAATTTTTTAATAAACCCCGAGGTATGCCCCGCCATGGCAAACGCCGCCTGCGATGAAAATACCGGCGTGCTGGAAATTGGCCCCGGCTTCGGCGTGCTGACTGCGGAGCTTTCAAGGGTAGCCCGGCGGGTTGTGGCAATAGAGCTTGACGAGCGGCTTAAAAAAGTGCTGCCCGAAACACTTGCCGACTGCAAAAACGTTGAAATTATTTACGGCGACGCCTTAAAGCTTGATTTAAGAGCGCTCATTAAAGAGCGTTTTGCGGATTGCGAAAGGGTTGCGGTGTGCGCTAACCTCCCCTATTACATCACTTCACCCGTAATAATGACCCTGCTTGAAAGCAAATTACCCATAGACTCCGTTACCGTAATGGTGCAAAAGGAGGCAGCTGAAAGGCTCTGCGCCGAGGTGGGGACAAGAGAGGCGGGCGCGGTAAGCGTGGCGGTAAGCTACTACTCAAAGCCCGAAATTCTTTTCACGGTGGATAAGGAAAGCTTTATGCCGCCGCCGAAGGTGGATTCCGCCGTTATTAAGCTTAAAATACTTGAAAAACCGCCGTTTATGGTAAATGACGAAAGGGCGTTCTTCCGCCTTGTTAAATGCTGCTTTGCACAGCGCCGCAAAACGCTTGTAAATACCGTTTCAAACACTGCGGGCATTGAAAAGGAGCGCATAAGAAACGCGCTTAATACGCTCGGTATATCCGAAACGGCACGTTCAGAGCAATTAACGCTTGCAGAGCTGGCAAAGCTTTCAAATCTGCTTGGAGGACGGTAATTTTGGAAAACCACAGTTATTTTTTACCGTTTATAATCATACTTATTTTTCTTTTGCTTGAAAGAAGAAAGCAAAAAATCGCGGTAACTCACGGTTGAAGATAAGCAGGGCTTACAGGCTGTAAACCTTGATTATGTTGTAAGAATCCGCGAATACCCGCGCAAGAAAAACAGAAAAGAAAAGTCAGCGGTTTTTTAAACACATTTTGTAAAATAAGTGTTAATATTGAAAAACGGAATACACAATGTTATTTTGAAGATTTATATTTTTTAATAAATTCCGACGGAGAAATTCCCATATTTTCTTTAAACTGTCGGCTGAAAAAATACACATTGCCGTAACCGCATATTTGGGAAACCCGAGAAACAGAATATAATTCGGAGCGCAGCAGGTCGCATGAATAGTTTATTTTAAGCTGTATTATGTACCTTACGGGAGGCACTCCGAATTTTTTTATAAAAAGTTTTTTAAGCGCGGATTCGCTTATTCCGCAAATTGCGGCAGACCCTGACAGCCTTGGAACGCTTGACAGATATTTGCAGCCGTTTTACGATAATGACTTAAAAAACGGTACCTTAACCCGTGAAGAAGCAAAAGAGTACCTGCAGGAGCTGTTTTTAATGCTCCAGGCGGCAACGCATATAACCTCGGCTTGGTTCACGCGCGGCGGAGAATCGCACTTTTGCATAGGCGGTTATCTGCCCGACGGAAGCGACGGATTTACCGCTCTTTCAAGGCTTATTCTTGAAAGCTTGCTTGAATTGCCCACATGGATACCGCAGGTAACCTTGCGATGGACAGCCAAAACGCCTAAAGAGGCTTTCAGATTTGCACTTGACTGCGAACGCAAAGACCCTAACAAAAGAATTGCCTTCCAAAATGATGAAAAAAGGATAAAGTGTTACACCGAAATTTGCAAATTTCCTTTTAAAGAGGCAGTCAGATACACAACTGTGGGCTGTAATGAGCCGGCGTTTCCGGGAGTTGTTACCGGCGGTAATTCGGTAGTAAATATTGCGCGTTCCACCGAAACGCTTTTCCACAAAAAGAGCAATGAAATAATTCATCTTAAATCGTTTGAAGAATACTACAAGGTATTTTCAAAAGAACTTTTTTCCGATCTTACGATCGCATGCGAATATGATGATAAATATAACAGCGTAAAAGCAAGGGATATAAACTATTTATCGGCGCCGTTTTTCCACGGCTGCATTGAAAAAGCCAAAAGCCCTACTCAGGGTTCCGGGGATATTACAATAGCCTCGCCCCAATATGTGGGTATAGCAAATGTAATTGACTCACTGATAATAGTTAAGCAATTTGTATATGATGAAAAAATCGTTACTATGCAAGAGCTTATAGCGGCAGTTCAGGCAAACTGGAGCGGATTTGAGAATCTGCGCACGCTCATAATTAAGAAAGGTGATTTTTTCGGAAACGATACCGAGCGTTCAAACAGCATAGCGCAAAGGTTTTATCAAAGTCTGTATGAATTTTTCAAGGATAAAACAAATTTATTCGGTTACCACTGGCTTGTAGGCGATTTAATAGGTTACAACCCGCATCATCAGTGGTTCGGCGAGAAAACGGCGGCAACGCCGGACGGAAGATACACAGGTGACGCGCTCAAATTCGGTTTGGGTCAGAGCGAGGGAAAGGACCGAAACGGACTTACAGCACTGCTTAATTCCATTGCAAGGGTTGACCCGAACGCCATAGGCTGCGGCAGTACCGTCACCAATATAATGCTTGACGAGCAGTTAATTAAAAACGACACCAATTTTAATAAAACAGCTGATTTGCTTGAAACGTATTTTAAAAACGGCGGCGTTCATTTTCAGCTTACATATGTTTCAAGGGAAGACCTGCTTAACGCTAAAAAAGCACCCGAAAAATATAAAAATCTGCGCGTTCGTGTTTCGGGCTTTTCGGATTATTTTGTAAATCTCAACGAACCGCTGCAGGATGATATTATCAGGAGGACGATTCAAAAGGAGTAGTATAATGCTTTCTGCAATGATTTTTGATATTGAACGCAATTCTTATGTCGACGGACCGGGAATACGGACAACGGTGTTTTTAAAGGGCTGCCCGCTTTCCTGCGTATGGTGTCACAACCCGGAAAGTCAGTCATTTGAAAAACAAATAATGTTTTATAAGAGTAAGTGTATCGGCTGCGGCAAATGCCGCGAAGTATGCCCAAATAATTTGAAGAGCTGTGATTTTTGCGGCAAATGTGAGCTTTACTGCCCGGCAGACGCGCGCAAAATTTGCGGTAAGGAATATACAACAGATGAGGTTTTAAAAGAAATTGTTAAGGATAAACCGTTTTATGAAAATTCGGGCGGCGGCGTGACCTTATCGGGCGGTGAGCCGCTGGCTCAATATGACTTTTCGCTGGAGCTTTTGAAAAAAGCAAAGGAAAACGGAATACACACCGCAATTGAGACCTGCGGCTATGCGGAAAAATCCAAAATACTTGAAATTGCGAAATATGTTGATTTATTCCTGTTTGACTGTAAGGAAACCGACCAAGAGCTGCACAAAAAATATACGGGCGTTGACAACAAGATAATTCTTGATAATTTAAAAGCGTTAAGCGACGCTGGCAGTAAAATTATTCTGCGTTGTCCCATAATTCCGGGCTTTAACGACCGTGCGGAGCATTTTAAAGGAATAAGCGAAATCGCCGATAAACTCAGCGGAATTGAGCATATAGAAGTTGAGCCGTTTCACCCGCACGGCGAAAGCAAATATTCAGCGCTCGGCAGAAAATATGCAAATATAAAAACGCCCGACACCGAAACGGTCAGGCGTTGGAAAGAAACTGTCGAGCGATAATACAGAGGCTGCAGGAGTCAACAAACTCCCTGCAGCCTTCGATTTTTTATAATCTTTTTATTATCTCATTATTCTGCGAGATAAGGTGACCCACAGCGTAAATCAGGAAAAGAATTATTATTGAAAGCACAATACCCACAATAAAAACTCCCACCGCAACTATGGCGAAAATCTTATCCAGCATAATAAGCACGGCGGCAACCGCGGCGAAAACCAGCAGTATCATAAGCGCCACGATAAAGGATATAGCCTTTATTATTTTATCCAGGTGCTTGAAAACCCCGTTTCCGTAATTTTCGGTTACAGCCTTCAGGCTGCTTTTTGTTTTAGGTATGGTTGAGGAGCTTATATCCTCAAAGCCCTCGTCAGTGTAAAATTCATCATTCATTTATGGGGTACTCCTTTCGGTTTATACCTTTTCTACGCCTATTGTTACCTTTTCGCCGTTAATATCCCATTCCTTGGTGTAGCCTGCGGGTTCGGCGACGTTTATCACGTCGGCAAGCGTGTCGCCCGCAATATCCGCTTTCTTTGAAAGGGCAATGTCCACAACCTTTTCGCTGCCCTTAACAGTTACGTTTATGTGGTCGGTCACGTTAAAGCCCGCCTCTTTGCGCATGGTCTGAATTTTGCTTATCAGCTCGCGCACAAAGCCCTCTTCAATAAGCTCTTTTGTAAGGGTGGTATCAATTGCGACGGTGATTCCGCGGTCGCTTACGGTGTAGAAACCGTCCTTTTGCTTAGCCTCTATCAGCAGGTCTTCGGTTTCAAGGGTCACTTCGCCCGACGGCAGCGACAAAACAATCTTTCCGTTTTCGTCAAGCTCCTTTTTAGCCTTGGTGCCGTCAAGATCTGTCAGCGCCGCTCTTATCTCGTTTAACTGCTTGCCGAATTTAGGACCTACGGTTTTAAGCTGTGGCTTGAACTGATAGGTTACAAAGTCGTCTACCTTATCGGTAAAGCTTACGTTCTTTATATTAAGCTCATCACGGATAATATCGGTATAAAAGCTGTCAAGCTCTCCGTCAAGCTTAACATACATAGTAGCAAGGGGCTGGCGGTTTTTAAGCGCCGAGCCGTTTCTGGCAGCCCTGCCCAAAACAACTATTTCGAGCACCTTATCCATTTTATCCTCAAGCTCTTTGTCTATCGCCTTTTCGTCCACGGACGGGAAAGCGCAAAGGTGTATGCTCTCGGGCGCGGTTTTATCAACGCTGCGAACAAGGTTCTGATAAATGCTTTCGGTCATAAACGGAATCATGGGCGCCGCCGCCTTAGCGGTAGTAACAAGCGCGGTGTAAAGTGTCATATACGCCGCTATCTTATCCTCGGGCAAGCCCTGAACCCAATATCTCTCTCTGCCGCGGCGGACGTACCAGTTACTCATATCATCCACAAATTCCTGCAAGGCTCTTGCCGCCTCGGGTATGCGGTAGTTATTCAGGTTATCGTCAACTGCCTTTACCATTGAGTTGAGTTTTGATAAAAGCCACTTATCCATAACGGTCAGCTTGCAGTTTTCAAGCGAATACTTTGTGGGATCAAATTCGTCTATATTAGCGTAAAGCACATAGAAAGCGTAGGTGTTCCAAAGGGTGCCCATAAACTTGCGCTGACCCTCGGTTACCGCCTTATCGTGGAAACGGTTGGGCAGCCACGGGGCTGAATTGGTATAGAAATACCAACGGATAGCGTCCGCTCCGAATTTTTCAAGCGCCTCAAACGGGTCAACCGCGTTGCCCTTTGATTTACTCATCTTCTGCCCGTTTTCATCCTGCACGTGACCCAAAACTATAACGTTTTTATAGGGCGCCTTGTTGAAAATAAGTGTAGAAATTGCAAGCAGCGAATAGAACCAACCTCTTGTCTGGTCAACCGCCTCGGAAATAAAGTCCGCCGGGAACTGCGATTCAAACAGCTCCTTATTTTCAAATGGATAATGGTGCTGCGCAAACGGCATTGAGCCTGAGTCGAACCAGCAGTCTATAACCTCGGGCACTCTGTGCATCTGCTTGCCGCAGTGGGGGCACTTTATGGTTACCGCGTCTATATACGGGCGGTGCAGTTCGATATTATCGGGGCAGTTATCCGACATTTCCTTTAATTCCGCAATACTGCCCACAGAGTGCATATGCCCGCACTCGCATTGCCAAATATTAAGCGGCGTACCCCAATAGCGGTTGCGCGAAATGCCCCAATCCTGAACATTTTTAAGCCAATCGCCGAAACGGCCCTTGCCTATGCTTTCGGGTATCCAGTTAATAGTGTCGTTATTGCGGATAAGGTCGTCGCGCACGTCGGTCATTTTTATAAACCACGATTCGCGCGCATAGTAGATAAGCGGGGTATCGCAGCGCCAGCAATAGGGGTAATCGTGCTCAAACTTCGGCGCGTCGAAAAGCAAGCCTTTCTCGTCTAAATCCTTTAAAACAAGCGGGTCGGCTTTCTTTACGAATATGCCCGCATAGGGGGTCTCCTCGGTAAGATTTCCCTTACCGTCAACAAACTGAACAAACGGCAGGTCATAGCGTCTGCCCACCTTTGCGTCGTCCTCACCGAACGCAGGCGCTATATGAACTATGCCCGTACCGTCGGTCATGGTAACGTAGGTATCGCAAACAATGTAATGACCCTTTTTATTCTGCTTTTCGCAAACGGGCTTTACGCAATCGAAAAGCGGCTCATATTCTTTATATTCAAGCTCGCTGCCCTTGTATTCCTCAATAATTTCATAAGCGGGCTTTTCTTCTGTTGCCAGCTTGCCCAGCACCTTATCAAGCAGCGCCTTTGCCATATAGTAGGTGTAGCCATCCGCCGCCTTTACCTTGCAATAGCTTTCTTCGGGGTTTACGCAAAGCGCCACGTTTGAGGGCAACGTCCACGGGGTGGTGGTCCATGCAAGGAAATATGCGTCCTCGCCCGCAACCTTAAAGCGGACTACCGCGCTGCGCTCCTTAACATTTTTGTACCCCTGAGCCACCTCGTGCGAGGAAAGCGGAGTACCGCAGCGGGGGCAGTAAGGCACAATTTTAAAGCCCTTGTATAAAAGCCCTTTTTCGTAAATCTTTTTAAGCGCCCACCATTCCGATTCTATAAAATTATTATCGTAGGTAACATAGGGGTGCTCCATATCCGCCCAGAAACCGACGGTCTTTGAGAAATCCTCCCACATGCTCTTATATTTCCAAACGCTTTCCTTGCAGTGCTCAATAAACGGCTCTAAGCCGTACTGTTCAATCTGCTCCTTGCCGTCAAGCCCCAAAAGCTTTTCAACCTCAAGCTCAACGGGCAGACCGTGGGTATCCCACCCCGCTTTTCTCGGCACCATATAGCCCTTCATAGTGCGGTAGCGCGGAATCATATCCTTTATAACGCGGGTAAGCACATGACCTATATGCGGCTTGCCGTTTGCGGTAGGCGGGCCGTCATAGAACACATAGGGCTTATCGCCCTCGCGCTCGGCTATGCTTTTTTCAAATATATTTTCGTCTTCCCAAAATTTTTCAACCTTTTTTTCTTCCTCCACGAAGTTAAGGTTCGGGGATATACTCTTATACACTGTTTTTTCTCCTTTCAAAATAAAAAGGCTGCGCCCATAACAGGACGAAGCCTTAAAAAACTTCAAACCACCCATTACGGCAGACAAAAAATCTGCGTTCCCTCTAACGGCGGAATACCGGAGCGGCTTACTGTAAAAATTTCAGCCGTCAGCTCGGGAGTGATACCGATTTTTTCGCGTTTCCCGGGCTTGCACCGCCCCCGAGTCGCTTAAAAACGCTTTTTTAAAAACCGCAGTCTCCGTCTTGGCTTTTAAAGTGTTATATTAACTTAATTCTCTTTTGCAGAGGGTATTTGCTGCTTTAAAGCGGCGCGGGTCTTTCTTACCTCGCCTAAGTTGGCGGTAAGCCCCTCATCGGCGCGGCGCATAATATCATCCACAAAATCCTGCGCGGCTTTGCGCATTTCGCGGCTCTTCTGCTGCGATGTAGCAATTATTTCAGCCGCCTTTTGCTGTGCCAGCTTTACAATTTCCTCCTGCGCGGTCATAGCCTTTGCGCGCTCCTCGGCGTTGCGTATAATACCGTCTGCCTCGCGCTTGGCGTTTGTAATAATATCTGCGCGGTCGGCAACAATGCCCTTTGCCTGCTTAATTTCAGCCGGAATGTTAAGGCGAATATCGTCAACCACCGCGCGGAGCTTTTCAATATCAACCACGGTTTTTTTGCCGGGGATCTTGATTCCGCTGTCCAAAACCTCGTCAAACTGTTCAAGTAATTCGTCAAGTGTCATTTTTTATTCCTCCGTAGTATCCTTTTTAATAAAAATCCTGTTCATTATATCCGCCCGTATAACCTCGGGAACAAAGCTTGATATATCGCCGCCCATACTGGCAATTTGCTTTACCATGCTTGAGCTTAAATACATATTCCGTGTAGCCGTTGTTAAAAACAGAGTTTCAACCTGCGGATTCAGCTTTTTATTGGTAAGCGCCATCTGAAATTCATATTCAAAATCAGACATGGCGCGAAGACCCTTAATTATTGCGTTGGCGCCCTTGCTTGCGGCGTAATCGGCAAGTAAGCCGTCATAATGCTCAACCTCAACGTTTTGAAGCTCGGGAATACACTTTTTAATCATATTCACGCGCTCTTCGGGGGTAAAGGAGCAATGCTTTGCGCCGTTGGATGCCACTACCACTATAAGCCTGTCAAACATTTTGGCGGCGCGGGTTATAATATCAAGGTGACCGTAGGTTACCGGGTCAAAGCTGCCGGGACAAACTGCAATACGCTCAGTCATACGCTCTCCCCTTTCCTGTAAACGGTTACAAGCACCTTGCCGTAGCGGTAGGCTTTGGCAATTTTAAAACCGCCGGTTTCTTCATCCAACTTTACTTCGGGCGGATGCTCGCAAACTATAACGCCGTAGTCGCTCATAAGCGGCAAAACCGCTTTAACCGCCGGCATTAAAAGCCCTGCCGAATAGGGCGGGTCGAGAAATACAATATCAAACGTATCACGGCTCGCGGCGGCAAACGCCGCATAATCCGAGCGCACAACCTTGGCTTTTTCCGAAAGATCGGTGCTTTCAAGATTTTTCCGCACAAGGTTTAAGGAAGCATCCGACGCGTCCACAAAGGTGCAGCTTTCCGCACCGCGGCTGAGCGCCTCAAGCCCAAGTTGACCCGAGCCTGCAAAAAGGTCGAGCACGCGCCTGCCCTCAATATCAAACTGTAACGCGCTGAAAATACCCTCTTTAACGCGTTCGGGAGTCGGGCGTACATCCCGCCCCTCGGGAGCGACAAGTTTTCTTCCTCTTGCCGTACCTGTTATAATTCGCATTTGTATCACCGATAAGTATAATAAGGTCTATATAACCTTATATATTATCCCACTAAACCATACCTTTTGTCAATAGTTTTTTTTCAAAAAGCGCTATTTTTCGGTTTCCACTCGAATATTTCCGTTTTCAACATAAAAGCTTATGTCGCCGTTTTTATCGGTTCTGTAAACCTCAGCGCCGCAATTTTTAAGAGCAACAATAGTTTTATTGCTCGGGTGGGAGTACATATTATCTTTCCCGACGGATATTGCGGCGTAATTTGGGCTTGCCGCCTTTAAAAACGCCGCTGTGCTTGAAGAGTTGCTGCCGTGATGACCCACTTTAAGCACGTCGCAATCAATATTCAGCTTTTCTGCCAGTACGTCTGCTTCGGTTGCTTTCTCGGCGTCACCCGTGAAAAGGAACTTCTTGTTCCCTATTTTCGCCATAGTAATTATCGAGCGGTCGTTTTCCTTTGTAGCGTCGGGAAAGTACGCCAGCAGCGTAACCTCAAACTCGCCTATGTTAAAGTTCATACCCTCTGTTGCCGTGAAGACCTTACCCTTTTCGGCAACCACACGTTTCTCAGCCTCGTTCACTGTGGGCATAGCCTCGGCGGAGCTGTCGCGGTTGGGTATTATCAGGTTATCTATGGGAAAACTCATGGCTATTTTGGCAAGTGCTCCCGCGTGATCCATATGCAGGTGAGTTATGAGCAGCGCGTCAATGTCCTTTATATCTGCACCTTTAAGGTCCGCCGAAATATCATCGGCAGAGGATGTAAGCCCTGCGTCTATCACCGCGGAGCAGCCGTTTGAATAAATAAGCGCCGCGTCTGCCTGACCCACGTCCATTATTTTCACAAAATCCTGCGTTTTATCAAAATCGGGAGCCGCAGGCGCAAGCGTGCTGCGAAATTTATCACCAAAAAGCTTGTTTGCAAAGGCAATTATAAATATCGCCAGTGTCAGCGCAGTGGTGGCGGATACGGCAATTTTCCGTTTACTCCGCCGTTTCATTTACTTCCCCCGCCGCCTCGCGTTCTAGCAGCTGCTCTTTTGAGATAAGCACCTTGCGCGGCTTTGAGCCTTCATACGGGCCTACCACTCCGCGCTGCTCCATTTCATCCACTATGCGCGCGGCTCTTGCATAGCCCAATTTCAGCTTTCGCTGCAAAAGCGATGTAGATGCCATACCGTTTTCCACAACAACCCGTATAGCTTCATCGAGCATCGGGTCGCCCTCGGGACCGTCCTCGGGCAGACCTGTTTTCTGCTTTTTCTCTATTGCCGCCTGGCGCTCTATTTCCACCATAACGTCGTCGTCGTAATCTACGGTGTGGTCGCTCTTTATGTAGTCAACTACCGCCTCAACCTCTTCGTCGCTTACAAAGCAGCCCTGTATTCGGTTGGGCTTTGTTGAACCCACGGGGCTGAAAAGCATATCGCCGCGCCCCAAAAGCTTTTCCGCGCCTGCGGAATCTAAAATTGTTCGGCTGTCTATTTGCGATGACACCGCAAAAGCGATACGTGTTGGTATATTCGCCTTAATAACGCCCGTTACAACATCAACAGACGGTCTTTGCGTTGCGATTATAAGGTGCATACCCGCAGCGCGCGCCTTTGCCGCTATGCGGTTTATGGAGTCTTCAACCTCGTTGGGCGCGGTCATCATAAGGTCGGCAAGCTCGTCTATAATTATAACTATGTGCGGCATTTTCTGAACCTCGGGGTCGCCCAAGTTTTCAACAAACTTGTTATAGCCCGCAAGGTCGCGCACGCCGCGGTCGGCAAACATTTTATAGCGCCGCTCCATTTCGGTAACAGACCACCCAAGCGCCCCCGCCGCCTTGCGCGGGTCGGTTACAACGGGAACGAGCAGGTGCGGTATGCCGTTGTAAATGCCGAGCTCAACCACCTTCGGGTCTATCATTAAAAGCTTTACTTCGTCGGGAGTCGCCTTGTAAAGCAGGCTTATAATTATTGAGTTTATGCAAACCGATTTACCCGAGCCCGTAGCGCCGGCTATAAGCCCGTGCGGCATTTTTGCAATATCGGTTACCACCACGTTGCCGCCTATATCGCGCCCGAGGGCTACCGTCAGCTTGCTTTTTGCGTTTATAAACGCGGGGGATTCAAGTATGCCGCGAACGCCCACAACGGCGCTTGCCTTGTTAGGCACCTCAATTCCCACCGCCGCCTTGTTAGGTATAGGCGCTTCAATTCTTACGCCCGCCGTTGCAAGGTTCAGGGCAATATCATCAGCCAAATTTGTGATTTTACTTATTTTTACACCCGCGCAGGGCTGCAATTCATAGCGCGTAACCGTCGGTCCGCGGCTTATATCCACAATGCGCGTTTCCACCCCGAAGCTTTTAAGGGTCTCCACCAAATGCTCGGCGGTGTGGTCAAGCTCCGCCGAAAGCGCGGCGGTATCGGTCGCTTTTGATTTATTAAGGAGAGACAGCGGCGGGTAGCTGTAGCCCTCCGTCTTAGGCTCTGCGTCCTTTTCGGGCACGGAGAACTCTGCGGGCTTTGTCGGCTCTGCCGCTTTTTCGGGAGGTATATCTCTTTTCTCTGCCTCCGCCTCGGTTTTTGCAGCTTTAAGCGCCGTTTCAATCTCCGGCTTTATATCGTCCGTCTTTTCTTCGGGCTCGGGTGCGGCCTGCTTTTCAGGCTCGCTCTCGGGCGTTTCGCCGTAATAAGCCGAAACTACCTTGCGCTGCTTTTCATCAAGCGAGGTTTTGGGTATATTCCGCTTTTCGGGAATATCGTCTACCGGAATATCAACATTAAAGCCCTTTATTACTTTCAGCTGCTTGCCGCTCTGCGTTTCCTCACTTTCGCGTTCAAGCCGCGCCTGATAAGCGTTTTCCGCCTGCTCGGATATACTCTTTACAGGCCGCGCCATAGTGCGGAAAAGCGACATAAGCGTAGTGCCTGTAATTATCATTAAAAATACAAATATCAGCAAAATTGCGGTTATTGCAGCGCCCGTTTTGCCGAACGCAAGGTACAGCGGCTGACCCACCAGCGCCCCCAAAAAGCCGCCGCTTTTAAGGTGCGAACCAAATTTATATGCCTCGGTCAGGTGCCGCCAAAAGGTAAGCGCGTCATTATGCGTTGCAAAAATATCCACCGCCGCGCCCACAAGTATTACAAGTATGCCCGATTCTATAACCTTTGCGTTCATAGAGCCGCCTATTTTATCCATTGCGAAAAGCACGGCTACAAAACCCAGCAAAAACGGGTAGAAATACGCCGTAACGCCGAACACGCCGAATATAAAGTTATGTATTGCAAGCCATACGTTCTGCCCCGGAATAAAAACCACGCACAGCAAAAACACGGCTACCGCAAACCAGATTACCGAAAGTAACTGCCGCCTGCCCTGCACCGCTTCTTTTCTTGCCGCGCTGTTTTGAATTTTGGTCGCCGTGGCGCTGCCCGCGCGCGACTTGCCGCTTTTCTTTTTCGCTGCCATTTTAATTTTTGCTCCTTATGTAATGCGCGGCCGTGCCGACCGCTCTATTTATTCTCAATAAGCTTGTAAAGCCCGTCTAAAACCGTGCCGAGGCTGCCTATTTCGTCAATAAGTCCTTCTTTTACCGCTTTCTCGCCCGAAAGCACGCTGCCCACGTCGGTCACCATTTCGCCCGTGTTCATCATAAGTTCGGTAAACCGCTCGGCTGTAATTGAAGAATTACGCACCACAAAATCGGTTATTCTCGCCTGCATACGCGCAAAGTGGTTCATAACCTGCGGCACGCCTATAACAAGACCCGTTGTTCGCACGGGGTGCACCGTCATAGTAGCCGAGGGCGCAATATACGAGCGCTTTGCCGAAACCGCAAGCGGCACGCCTATTGAGTGCCCGCCGCCCAGCACATACGAAACGGTCGGCTTTTTCATACCCGATATAAGCTCTGCAATGGCAAGCCCCGCTTCAACATCGCCGCCCACCGTGTTTAAAACAACCAGCAAGCCCTCAATTTCACGGCTTTCCTCAATCGCCACAAGCTGCGGTATTACATGCTCGTATTTCGTAGTCTTGTTCTGCTCGGGCAGAACGTTATGCCCCTCAATTTCGCCTATTATGGTAAGGCAATAAATCTTGTGCTTTCCGTCAAACGCGGCAACCGAGCCCATTTTTTTAATTTCTTCAAGCTGCGCCTTGCGTTCGTCCGATTTGTTGTTTTCCTTTTTTTCTTCGGTGCTCATTCGCTTTTCCTCCGTTTTCAGTCATCATATTTATTATGGAAGAAAAAGCGCGAACAATACATATTATAATATTTTTTTGAAATTTTTTCAAGTGTTCGGGGCAAAAAAGCTATAACCCGTTATTTATAAGTTTTTCCGCCAGTCGGCATATATCCGCCGCGGCAGCGGAATTTATATATTTCCGCTGATTTTCGGTTACCTTTTCAGCCTCTGCCCTGCTTAGCAGCCTGTCTGTAGCATTCGGCAGACCCATACCTATTCTTTTAACGGGAACGCTCATTCCGTATTGCGCAAAAAAGCGCATATTTCGCGTTTCGCACCCGGGAATGGACATTATGTGCACCATAGGTACACCGAGAACCGCCCCCTCGGTGGTGGAAAGCCCGCCCGGCTTTGTAACGAATACATCCGCCATACGCACATACGCCGCCATTTTATCGGTAAACCGAACGGCGGTTATTTTACCGGGGTAACGCCCGTGAAGCTGCTTGTAAAGCCACTTGTTACTGCCGCAAATTACAACAAGCCCGGTTTTTTTATCATTCTTATAGCGGTCGTATAAAAGCTTTATTGCCAAAACCAGCTTACCCGCGCCCATACTGCCGCCTGAAATTAAGATATAGAGCTTATCTTTATCAAGCCCCGTTATTTCCGCCGCTTTTTCGCGCGTTAAAGGCTCTGAAAAAGCGCGGCTTACGGGAATACCGAGGGGGTACAGCTTATCGCGCGGTATTCCCCGCCTTAAAAATTCAGCCGTCAGCTTATTTGAGGGTATCACAAACGCGTCGCAGTCGGTCTCCTCAGTAAATGGTATGCAGGTGTAGTCCGTCGCAATAAAAACGGTTTTAGGCACCGCCATACCGCGGTTTTTCATATTAGTTATTATTTCCGCAGGAAAAAGGTGGGGCATAAAAACCACATCGGGCTTTTCTTTTTCAAAAAGCCTTTGCAGCTTATTTATCATAGCCGCATTTGCAAAATACACAGGCGAGCGGAACGGCAGATTTCTGTAAGCGTTTCCCGCCGAATAAACCGCCCCGAATACACGCGGAGCCGCCTGCACGGTTTTAATATACGTTTCGTCTATCCGCTTTGCGGTGTGCTTGCCCGCAAGGTCGTAGGGGTTAAGCATTAAAACCGAGTCGCCGCGGCGCTCTAATTCCTCTTTAATTGCTCTGCCCGCGGCGTTGTGTCCCCCGCCTGTCCCGCAGGAAAGTATAAGCGCTTTCATAAAACCCCTCCGATAGTTACTGTTTTCAGTATACCCGCGGCGGAGTGAAAAGTCAACCTTAGACATTAGATATTAGATATTAGATGTTAGACGATAGATATTAGAAAATACCCCTCAGTCAACTTCGTTGACAGCTCCCCTCTGTTTGCTTACGCAAAAGAAGGGAGCCTATGGCTTGCGCAAACCGTTGCCTCCCCTGTGCAAGGTGAGGTGTCAGCCGTATGGCTGACGGAGGGGTTGTTTGAAACTATATAGAGGAATTGTCAAACAAATATTTATTTGATAAAATACCCTTGGGAATTGTTGAATACACTGATTATTTCCCGAAAAATAACGAATATAAAGAGGAGCAAAAATTATGGAAAAAAGCAGGAAAGAGTTAATTGATAAGCTTTTAAAGGAATTAGGTGAGCTGCCGCCCAACGAGCAAAAAGCAATAGTATTTATAATCAATAATTTTAGTATTATTAAAAAAATGTGTGAAAATTCGGGTAGACAATACAATCAGGGTACAATGCTTTTTTGAAGAAACGGCGCCGTTATCGGCATTGTTGCCCTCCGCTCACAATATGACAGTATTCTTCGCGCGTCGCGCCGCGCCCCTAAACAGCGCCGTTTTCTTACAAAATCTTTGACCCATAGCTAGAAAATTTTTTCGCTTATGAAGTCGAGGAATGCAGGAATACTGACGTATTTCAAATGACGAGACAATATAAACGGACAAATTTTCCGCTATGGGAAGCATTGTAACCTGATTGTATTGTCTATGACTCCCGAAGAAATGAGAAAAAGAATTAAACAGGCAAATGAAACCGACGATTACGTTTTGTTAGCGCTTTTATACGCCGTGCAGATTTTTGACGAAAATTACACCGAAAATGATTAGGCATAAAAAAATCAGCCCTTACGGACTGATTTTTTATGTTTTATAAGGTTTGCCGATTAAGCAAGCTCAACAGTAGCGCCAACCTCGGTGAGCTTAGCCTTCATAGCTTCAGCCTCATCCTTAGCTACAGCCTCTTTGAGGGTCTTCGGAGCGCCGTCAACAATAGCCTTAGCCTCAGCAAGACCGAGACCGGTTATCTCGCGAACAGCCTTAATGACCTTAATCTTCTCAGCGCCAACTTCCTTAAGAACAACGTCAAACTCGGTCTTTTCTTCAGCTGCTGCTGCGCCGCCTGCTGCCGGAGCTGCTACTGCTACTGCCGCTGCTGCGGATACGCCGAATTCCTCTTCTACTGCTTTAACGAGCTCAGAAAGCTCAAGAACGGTAAGAGCTTTGATTTCTTCAATCATAGCTGCAATTTTCTCAGATGCCATTTTATTTTCCTCCGATTTATAATTAGTTTTTTAAAAATTATTCCGCGTCTGCGGTTCCGTCTTTATCGACGATTGCCTGCAAAGCACGTGCAAAGGCTGCGATAGGAGCCTGGAACGCGCTGCAAACGGTTGCAAGAAGAACTTCCTTTGTGGGGAGCTTTGCAAGAGATTCAATAGTAGCAATATCTACTACCTCGCCGTCAAGGAAGCCCGATTTAACCTTAAAGTTTTCGTGGCCCTCGGCGAATTTGCAGAGTATGCGTGCTGCTGCGGTGTAATCCTCCTTAGAAAGGGCAATAGCGGTTGTTCCCTCAAGAACAGACTTCATACCCTCAACGGAAGTACCCTCAATAGCGCGGCTTAAAATAGTGTTTTTAACAACGAAGTATTCAACCCCGTTTTCACGGAGCTCTTTACGGAGCGCTGTATCGTCGGCAACGGTAATACCCTTATAATCAACGATAACGCCGGTAACTGCGCCGCTTATTTTTTCGGCAAGCTCTGCCACCTGCTGCTGCTTTTGTGCAAGAACTGAAGCGTTTGGCATTTAATTTTCACCTCCGAAAGTATAAATAATGCCCGTCCAAAGACGATAGGACGGGCATAAATAAGCATAATTATTTAAGCGCACACCTCGGCAGGCGAAAACTTACGACCTATGCGGTCACCTGCTGTCTTTGGATTGCAACGCTATGATTATAATACATACCTGAGCATTTGTCAAGCATTTTTTTGAGTTTTTCGTTATTTTGTGCAAAACGCCCCTCATTGCGGCTGCTTTGAGGGGCGAATGTCAAGCTATATATTACATTTTAGCAAGGTTAGCTTTAAGGTTTTCAAGCTGTTCTTTCAGCTCGTGCGGCAGCTTATCGCCGAACTTCTTGTAGTGTTCTTCGATTTCGGCAGCCTCTTTCTCCCAAACGTCCTTGTCAACCTTCAATATGCTCTTTAAGGTATCCATATCCATATCAAGGTCGGTAAGGTCAATATCTTCCGGCTTCGGAACATAGCCGATAGCGGTTTCGGTAGCGTCAGCCTTGCCCTCGCAGCGGTCGATTATCCAGTTGAGGACGCGCATATTGTCGCCGAAGCCCGGCCATACAAAGTTGCCCTCATCGTCGGTGCGGAACCAGTTAACATTGAATATCTTAGGAGCCTTATCGCCGAGCTTAGCGCCCATATCAAGCCAGTGCTGGAAGTAGTCGCCCATATTGTAGCCGCAGAACGGCAGCATAGCCATCGGGTCGCGGCGAACAACGCCTACGGCACCCGCAGCGGCAGCTGTGGTTTCTGACGCCATGGTGGAGCCTACGAACACGCCGTTAACCCAATCCTTTGATTGATATACCAGCGGAGCGCACTTAGCGCGGCGGCCGCCGAATATAATAGCGGAAATCGGAACGCCTGCGCCCTTATCGAATTCATCGGAAATGCAGGGGCAGTTTTTAGCCGGAGCCGTAAATCTTGAGTTCGGGTGAGCGGCATAGGTGCTCTTGTCGTGTTTATCGAACTTAGAAGCGTCCCACTTGTTGCCCTTCCAGTCAATGCAGTTCTGCGGGAGATCCTTGTTAAGACCCTCCCACCAAACTGTGTTATCGTCAAGGTTCAAAGCAACGTTTGTGAAAATGGTGTTCTTCTTTGTGCTTTCAAGCGCATTGAAGTTTGAGTGAGCGTTGGTGCCGGGCGCTACGCCGAAGAAGCCGTTTTCGGGGTTGATAGCGTAAAGACGTCCGTCCTCACCTATCTTCATCCAGGAAATATCGTCACCGACAGTCCAAATCTTGTAGCCCTTATCGCGCAGATATTTCGGCGGAATAAGCATTGCAAGGTTGGTTTTACCGCAAGCCGACGGGAAAGCGGCGGCAACATATTTAACTTCGCCCTTAGGATTCTGGAGACCCAAAATGAGCATATGCTCAGCCATCCAGCCCTCTTTCCAGCCCTGGTAAGAGGCTATGCGGAGCGCAAAGCACTTTTTGCCGAGAAGAACGTTTCCGCCGTAAGCAGAGTTAACCGAGATAATGGTGTTATCCTCGGGGAACTGGCAGATATAGCGCTTTTCGGGGTCGATATCGCAGGATGCGTGAAGACCGCGAACCCAGTCGTTTGAGTCGCCCAAAACATCGAGCACCTTCTGACCTACGCGGGTCATAATAGCCATATTAAGAACAACATACTTAGAATCGGTAACCTCAATGCCCACCTTAGCAAGCGGAGAGCCTATCGGTCCCATTGAGAACGGGATTATATACATTGTTCTGCCCTTGTAAGAGCCACGGGCAATATTGTAAAGACGGTCGTACATTTCCTGCGGGTCGCACCAGTTGTTGGTGGGACCTGCGTTTTCCTTTGTCTTGGAGCAGATGAAGGTTCTGTCCTCAACGCGGGCAACGTCGTTCGGGCGGGTCCTGTGCAGGTAGCATCCCGGCAGCTTTTCCTCATTGAGCTTTATCATTTCGCCGCTCTCAACAGCTTCCTTACGGATGCCCTCGAGCTGCTCCTCGCTGCCGTCTATCCAGACGACCTTGTCGGGGCTGACAAGCTCTTTGACTTCGTCAAGCCATTTCAAAACCGTTTTGTTGTTGGTCATAATTATATCCCCTTTTCGTAAAGTAAAACTTTTGTCAGTCTATATTATAAGCGATTATTTTACCAAATTCAATAAGATTGTAAAAAAATTAACAATATTTTAATTTTTCACCTGATTTTTGCATTTAAACCCCGACGTATATGTAAATAATATTGACATAAAGTAAAAAAAGCTTTAAAATAATTACAAACGATTTTAAGGAATGAAGCATATGAAAGACGGTTTTATAAAAGTCGCGGCGGGCGTCCCGCGCTGCACCGTGGCGGATGTAGCTGCCAACACTGCCGGAATAAAGGCGCTTATCGATAAAGCAAACGCGCAAAAAATAAATCTTTTGGCTCTGCCGGAGCTTTGCATTACGGCATACACCTGCGGCGACCTTTTCTATTCGCAGGCTCTGCTTGCAGCCGCTGAAAGTGCGCTTGCCGAAATTTGCGAATACACCGCAGGGAAATACCCTATTATAATAGTCGGCGTTCCTCTTTTGTACCGCTCAAAACTTTACAACTGCGCCGCCGTTTTGCAGGGTGGCAAAATTCTCGGCATTGTTCCCAAAACCTATATGCCGAATTATGCCGAGTTTTACGAGCAGCGGCAGTTTTCTTCGGGCAGAGAGGTTGAAAAAAACGCCGAAATAAATATCTGCGGCGTTTCTGCTCCGTTCGGTACAGGTCTTGTATTTGCACATTCCGAAATGCCCGAGTACACATTCGGCGTTGAAATATGCGAGGATATTTGGGCGGCGGCACAGCCTGCCGAAAGGCTCTGCCGCGGCGGCGCGCATATAATGATAAACCCCTCAGCCTCAAACGAGGTTATAGGCAAAGCCGCATACCGCCGCACCCTTGTGCTTTCCACTTCGGCAAGGCTTTTGTGCGGGTATATTTACGTATCGTCGGGCAGCGGCGAATCAACGCAGGATTTGGTTTATTCGGGGCACTGCATTATAGCCGAAAACGGCACCTCGCTTGCCGAAAACAAGCCCTTTGAAGAAAAGGAGCTTACCGTCACCGAAATCGACGTTAAAAAGCTGGCTTACGAACGGCATAAAAACACAAGCTTTGAGCCCTTGGCTGACGTTACGTTTATAAATTTCGGGCAGAAAATTCAGAAAACCGAAATTACGCGGCAAATTGATAAAGCGCCCTTTGTGCCGTCTGATAAAGCGGCATTAAGCTCCCGCGCCGAGGCGATTTTGCGCATACAGTCCTACGGGCTTAAAAAGCGCCTTGAACACACCCGCGCCAAAACCGCGGTTATAGGCGTTTCGGGCGGGCTTGACAGCACCCTTGCGCTGCTCGTGGCGGTGCGGGCTATGAAATTATTAAACCGTCCGCTTTCGGATATTTGCGCCGTTACAATGCCGGGCTTCGGCACAACCAAGCGCACCCACTCAAATTCCGAAACCCTCTGCTCGCTTTTGGGCGTTACCTTTAAAGAGGTGAATATAACCGCCGCAGTTAATCAGCATTTTAAGGATATTGAGCAAGACCCCGAGTGCCTTGACGTAACCTACGAAAATTCGCAGGCGCGCGAGCGCACGCAGGTGCTTATGGATATTGCTAATAAATCGGGCGGAATGGTTATAGGCACGGGCGATTTATCGGAGCTGGCTCTCGGCTGGGCGACCTATAACGGCGACCATATGTCTATGTACGCCGTAAATTCCTCGGTACCCAAAACGCTTGTGCGGTATTTGGTGCGTTACGAGGCAGAGTGCGCCGGCGGCGATACCCAAAAAGTGCTTGAAGATATTCTTGCCACCCCCGTTTCCCCCGAGCTTTTACCGGCGGATAAAAACGGTGAAATAGCGCAAAAGACCGAGGATTTGGTAGGTCCCTACGAGCTGCACGACTTCTTCCTTTATCATATGCTGCGTTTCGGCGAAACGCCCGCTAAAATCTACCGTTTAGCGCTCATCGCGTTTGACGGCGTTTACAGCGGCGATATAATTATGCACTGGCTTAAAACCTTTATACGCCGATTTTTCTCGCAGCAGTTTAAGCGCTCCTGCATACCGGACGGTCCGAAGGTTGGCTCTGTTACCCTCTCCCCCCGCGGGGATTGGCGTATGCCGTCCGACGCGTCAGCCGCGCTTTGGCTTGCGGAGCTTGAGGAAATCCCCTCCCCTGTGTAAGGGATTGTTACAAATTAAATATTAGATGTTTGATGTTTGACATTAGAAAAATACCCCCCGGTCGCATGACGGTGCCAGCCGCTGACGGCGGCGGTCCCCTCTGTCAACTGCGTTGACGTCTCCCCACACCGTGGGGAGCAACCCTCGTCAGA
>OIYO01000651.1_pt1 | contig 25941 bp, 19 predicted proteins | sample 1588191 | NCBI WGS metagenome assembly OIYO01 (sample SAMN03283275) | human gut metagenome | biome: human-associated habitat; material: feces | host: Homo sapiens | place: Peru | collected 2012 | reverse complement strand
AAGGCGCAGGCAGCGAAGCGTCCCTGCCAGTAACTTTGCGCGTCCGCAGACGCGCTCCCCCAAGCTGCTCTTCCCCCAAGATTCCGTGATGAACCTCTTTTTTTGTGCATTTTCCCGCTTTTCCCATTGTAATTTCCTCAAAAACATGGTAAGATGGCAGAAAAGCCATGAATCGAGGTAGAATAAGGATGCGTTCCATTGTCAACCGCTGTGCTGCCCTGCTGTCGGGCGCTTTCCTGCTGATGAACAGCGTTCCTGCTGCTTTTGCAGAAGAGCCAAACACAATTGTTCAGAAGGAGGCTCACACCATGCAGACGTACCGTCAAATGCTCACAGAGCTTGCACCGGATGCTGTTTTTGCGCGGCAGGAGGGCGTTTCCTACCCGACGTTTCAGAAGTACACCTACTATTCACGCACGGCGCATCGGGATACCCCGGTCAACGTGCTGCTGCCGACGGATTACGATGAGCAGCGTACTTATCCCGTCCTGTACATTCTCCACGGCTACTGGGACACGCAGGACTGGATGGCGCGCGATGCAGTCGGACTGAATGTCATGCTGGGCAATCTCTGGGCATCCGGCGAGGCAGAAGAAATGATCGTCGTTCTCCCCTACATCTTCTGCGACCAGGAGCTTCGTTCCTGCACAGGCATGAACCTGCGCAATTCGCTTTGCTATGACAATTTCGTCAACGACTTGACGGCAGATTTGATGCCCTTTATCCAGCAGAATTTTGCCGCTGCGACGGGGCGCGAGCAGACCGCTATTACCGGCTTCTCCATGGGCGGGCGTGAGTCTCTGTTCATCGCCCTGACGCATCCAGAGTTGTTCGCGTGGGTAGGTGCAGTCGCACCAGCCCCCGGTTTGACACCGATTCCCGGCTCTGCTGATCATCCGGGGCAGCTTCAGGAATCGGAGCTGACCTTCGGAGACACAAAGCCGGAGCTGCTGCTCATCAGCGCTTCCCGCGCTGACGGTGTCGTTTCGTCCACACCTTCGGGCTATCGACAAGTTCTTCAGCTCAATGGGGAAGAGCTCGTTTGGCATCAGCTGACAAATACACAGCATGACCATACCAGCGTCAAGCCGCACTTGTACAACTTCTGTCGAATGATTTTCCGCCGCGAATGACACGTTCCGTCGTAAAAACACCAGCAGTACAGTCCAACGCTTGCAATCAGGTGCATTTCGTCCTATAATAAAGGCGAAATCCACCAAAAGGAGTGTATGAGCAATGAGCAAGCAGAACATCGACTGGAGCAATCTCGGCTTCGGCTATATCAAGACGGATTATCGCTACGTTTGCCGCTACAAGGACGGTCAGTGGGACGAAGGTGGGCTGGAAACCGACGCAAACATCACCCTGAATGAATGTGCCTGCGTCTTCCAGTATTGCCAGGCGTGCTTTGAGGGCATGAAGGCGTATTATACCAAGGACGGGCATATCGTTTGCTTCCGCCCGGACATGAACGCCAAGCGCATGGCGGACAGCGCCGCGCGGCTGGAAATGCCGCCCTTCCCGGTGGACAAGTTCGTGGACGCGGTGAAGCAGGTCGTCGCGGCGAATGCGGATTTTGTGCCGCCGTATGGCACGGGCGCGAGCCTGTACATCCGCCCGTTCATGATTGGCACGAACAGCGTCATCGGCGTGAAGCCCGCGACGGAGTTTGAATTCCGCATTTTCTGCACGCCCGTCGGTCCGTACTTCAAGGGCGGCGCAAAGCCGATTGCCATCAAGGTGAGCGATTACGACCGCGCAGCCCCGCACGGCACGGGCAACATCAAGGCGGGTCTGAACTACGCCATGAGCCTCCACGCAATTATGGAAGCGCACCGCGAGGGCTTCGCGGAGAACATGTATCTTGACGCGGCAACCCGCACGAAAGTCGAGGAAACCGGCGGCGCGAACTTCATTTTCGTCACCAGGGACGGCAAGCTGGTCACGCCCAAGAGCGACTCCATCCTGCCCTCCGTCACCCGCCGCAGCCTGCTCGTCGTGGCGGAAAAGTACCTGCACATGCCGGTGGAAGAGCGCGAGGTGTACTTCTCGGAAGTGCCGGATTTCGCGGAATGCGGCCTGTGCGGCACGGCGGCGGTCATCAGCCCGGTCGGTCTGATTAACGACCACGGCAAGGAGATTCGCTTCCCCTCCGGCATGGACGAAATGGGCCCCGTGCTGACGAAGCTGTACACGACCCTGCGCGGCATCCAGCAGTGCGAAATCGAAGCGCCCGAAGGATGGATTCTCAAGATTCAGTAACGGAAAACTGCGCAAAGACACAATAGTTCGCGCAGCAAAATCCGAAAAAAGTATCAAAACAGCCTGTGGACGAATTCCGCAGGCTGTTTTTGATTGCAATCAGAACAAGTCCAGCATGTTATCCAGATAGATTTCCTCCCGCACTTTCAGCTGGCATTCCGGCTTCGTCAGGTAGTACAGCAGAAATTCCAGCACCAGCGCGCTGCCCAACTCGCGCCCCTCAATCTTGAAGTTCTCAAAGCCCATCGGCAGGTACGTCCGCTGAATATCCTCCACCCCGATAAAGCCCGGATTTTCCATCGCCTTGGAGAATCGGTAGCCGCCCTGCGCGTCCGGTGCGTGGCAGCGGTGCTCGTCGCCGCCTTCGCCGAGGTTCTTCCGGCTGACGGCTTCGTAGCACGCGCGGCGGTCGCGGCAGCCGAAATAGCAGCACTCATTGCAGAGGAATTCCACCTTGTTTTTCTGCTCCTGCGGCAGGGCATTCAGCTTCTCCAGCGCGTGATTCAGGCGGAAATCCGGCACGACATAGCGGAATTCCGCTCGTTCCAGTTCCGCCTGCAAGTCGGGAAACGATGTCAGCACCTTCGTCGTTGAGGACACGAAATACAAGTTCGGATACGTTTTCTGCAAATGGCGCAGAAGCAAATCCGAATGGAGAATCACGCCGCCATTCCCGCCGTCGTTCAGCATCCGGCAGAGCGCATTGCAGCGCGCATCACGCAGATGCTCCGCGCGCAGGAGGGAGTTGCTGAACGTCAGGCGCGGGGAAATTCCGTAATCGCGCATCAGCGCCAGCACATCCCGCGCGCTGGCCTCCCCCGACCCGACGCGCCCGCCGCCCCACAGGCAATCCGCCGGTGCGCCGTAAATCGAGCCGATGTCGCACCAATCGTAGAAATATTCCGGATGGTTTCGGTAGAGCGGCAAAAATCGGCGGTACAGTTCATAAAACTCGAACAGACCGGGCAGGTGATAGTGGGCGATTGTCATGTCTGCTGCCCTTCTTCCGCCGTCAGCAGCCAGTCTTTGCCCTGCCAATGCACTTGCATCTGCACTTTCTTCCATCCTTCCGGCAGGCGCGGATGCAGCGTCGGCTGACCGTTCTCAAACCGCAGCCCCAAGAAGCCGTAGAGCAGCACCATATACGCGCCGCCTGCCGCCGCCGGATGCGTGCCGCCAATGTACACCAGCCCCGCCCACTGCTTGCCGCCGCCGACAATATCCGCCTCGGCGGATTTCAGGAACAGCGGATACGCTGCCGCCGGACGCCCGATTGCGCACGCGCACAGGGCGTACATGCACGCGGACAGACTGCTGCCATGCTCGGTTCGCGGCTCATAGTAATCATAATTCGCGGCGATGATGTCCGCCGGGTACTGCCCCAGCATGTACAGCAGGGCAATTACGTCCGCCTGCTTGATGACCTGCGTCTGCGCCGCCACGCCATACGCGCCGCCCCAGTATTCGCGCGGGTCAATCAGGCGGCTGCGCACTTCCGGCACGAGCACGTTTTCCAGCTTGAAGTAGCCGTCGAACTGCTCAATCAGGCCGGTTTTCGGGTCAGGCGTTTGATGCTTCAAGTGCTTCGCGGCATCCGCAAAGTGCATCAGTTCCGCCGCGTCCGTCTCCGGCAGGTACTTCCGGCAGACCTCCAACGCGTAATTCAGCGTCATCCGCGCCATTTCGTTGGTGTAGGCGTTGTTCTTCACATGCTCGTGGTACTCGTCCGGGCCCATCACATCCAGCAAATCATAGGTGTCGCTGAGGATGCGCTTGGAAATCAGGCTCATATAGAACCTTGCGCATTCCAGCACGACGCGCGCGCCGCCGCTTTGCAGCAGCGAATCATCCCCCGTATACTGCGTGTACTTCCGCAGCCCGTACACGACAGCGGCGCTGATGTGCACCTGCGTATCGCGGAAGAACGTGCGCATCGGTCGGCCCGTGAACACGTCGGTGACGTTGTAGTCCGTGCAGGCATCCTTGCCGCCCTCGACGCTCTCCCACGCATAGAACGCGCCCGCATAGCCGTAGGATTTCGCCTTGTCCAGCGCGCCCGGCAGCGTCTGCACGCGGTATTCCAGGCAGTGCCGCGCCACCTCCGGCATACACGCCAGATAGAAATCCAGCATGAACATCTCCGTATCCCAGAAGATCGCGCCCTTATACGTCTGCCCGGACAGCCCGCGCGCCGCCACCGACAGCGCCGCCCGATGCCGCGGCGCGATGCTCATCAGGTGGTACATCGAGTAATTGACCGCAAACTCCGCGCGCGCGTCGCCTTCAATCGTCACCCGCGCTTTCTGCCAGAGCGCCGCCCACGCCGTCCGCTGTTCTTCGCGCAAAGCATCATACGCCGGGGCATTTTCTGCCGCTTCAATGGCGGATGCTTCCGGTTCGTCGCCGTCGCTGGTGGTGTACACCGCGGCGACCTCATCCAGCTGCCACGGCTGATCCGCCCGAAGCGCGATTTGCGCCGTCCGAACGCCGCCGTGCGTGATTTCGCCGTCCGTGCAGCTGCATCGGAGCGCCGTGCAGACGCGCTGATGGTCATCCGTTTCGCCGGTCAGGGCGACGACGCCCTCCGATTCTGTCAGCGTCAGCGTCTCATAATGCGGGCCGTGGATGTCCCAGACGTTTTCGTCCACGCCGAACGCAATGGTGACGATGCAGTCATGTGTCGCCGTGATGGTCACGCGCTGAGCAAGCAAATGCACGCGTTCCATCGCGCAGAACCGTTCCTGCCGGATGGTGATTTCGCCCGCATCCGCCTTGAACGTGCTTTCGCGGGTGAACACGCCGTCGGCAATATCGAGCGCGAGGCGGTGCGACGTAAGCCGATCGGCATTTTCCGGCAGCGACACGCCTTTCACGGCGACATACAGCGGATTCGGGGCATTCAGCGGCTCTTCCCAGCCTTGCCCTTTTTGGTGGTGGATGCCCGCGAGGTTGACGGCGGTCATCTGCTGCACGCCCGCTTCGCCAATCGTCCCGCGAACGCCCAGATACCCATTGCCCGTCAGAAAGCGGTTGCCGTTATCCGCGTCCTGCGCCGGGTCGAAGCCCGTTCGCTCAATCACCGTATTCATCCGTGTATTCCTCCTCATGTTCAAAACGTCCCTCCATGCGGTATTCATGGAGGGAATTCGCGGCTGCACTGCGTTTTTCCTGCTACGGATTGCAGGTTTTCGGGTGCGGAAATTTCGGTTCTATGGAAGCTGTTTCGGGGAAACGACCTCATCCGCCGACTGCGGCCGGCACCTTCCCCCTTGGGGAAAGCGAAGTCGGCTGAAGTCGTCTCCTGCCTGATTGCTCTTTTTACCCTACATACTCCAGCAAGTCCGACAGTTTCCCCAGATGATACGCTGCGCGCGCGTCCTCCTTGGCGTCCCCCATGGCGGCGCAGGCAAACCCGCCCGCTTTGGCGGCTTCCACCCCCGCATGGGCGTCCTCCACCACCACGCACTGCTCCGGCTTCAAGCCCAGCATCTCCGCCGCCTTCAAAAACACCTCCGGGTTCGGCTTCGAGTGCGTGATGCAGTTTCCATCCGCCACCGCGTCGAAAAACCCATTCAGCCCCATCCGCTCCAGAATGAACGGCGTGTTCTTGCTCGACGAGCCAATCGCCAGCTTCAAGCCGCGTGCGCGCAGGGTATCCAGCGTGCGCTTCACGTCGCCCGACAAATCAGCGGGCGACATTTGGTTCAGCAGCTGCCGATAGCGCATGTTTTTCTCCTCCGCCATCGCGTTTTTCTCGTCCTGCGAGTACGCCTTGTCGCTTTTTTCGAGGATGATGTTCAAGCTGTCCATGCGGCTGACCCCGCGCAGAAGGCCGTTGCGTTCGCGGTCAAAGGGGATGCCGAGCCGATCCGCGAGCGCCTTCCACGCGCGGTAGTGGTACTCGTCGGTCGAGCAGAGAACGCCATCCAAATCGAAGATAATGCCTTGATATTGCATCGTGATTTTCTCCTATCAGTAAACGCAGATTTCCGCTGCCTGCGCGCCGTCGGTGCGGGAGGCGGAATTCATTGTGAACACAACCTTGACGAAGCTGGCCGCCACGCTATCGAAATCAATGCGGATGCGATTGCCCGTCGCAGGGTCGAATTGGTACTGCGTGGCGGGTGCGGCTTCGGTAAAGTTCTCGCCGTCCTGGCTGACGAGAACGGCGATTTCCTGAATGCGCGCCTCCCAGATGGCGGATGGATTCAGGCAGACCGCGACGGTCGAGATGGTATGCGTTTCGCCCAGCACGATGAGCATTTCCGCCGGGAATCCTTTGCTTTCCCAGTAGGTATCGGTTTTGCCGTCGTTGACGTTTCGGCTGACGTACACGTCGGTATGCGCGCCGGAAATGACTTCCTTATTGAGCGCGAAATTCTCCGTTTCGGGGAGGGCGATGTACTGGTCAGCGGGGTCAGGGAAGCACGCGGGGCGCTCCGCCTTGGTCTGGTCGGGCGCGGGGACAACGGTCACGATGGTGGGGATTTCTTCTTCCGCCTGCGTCAGAAGGGGCAGGCACGCCAGCGACAGGGCGAGCATGGCGGATACGACAGAACGCATTTTCATGAGCGAAATTTCCTTTCTATAATGATGGTGGGTGTGGTGATGCGGGTGGTCGGTCGCGCCCATTTGGCGCGACAATGTGCAAGTGGTCGAAAGAGCAAGTTGGGGGCGCGTCTGAGGACGCGCAAAGTTACAACCGCTGCGCTGAAAGCGCTTCGCTGTTCAGCGCTCGTGTGGCAGAATTGCGTGCTTTTCCATTACTGGTTGCACAACAAACGGTTGGGGCGTTGCCCCAAACCCCACCAGAGGCGCTGCCTCTGGACTCCGCAAGGGGGATCCCCCCTTGACCCCTCCGCGCGATTGAGTTGGTCTCACTCCCTTACTTCTTCCGCGTGTTTATCCTCTTTTGGCTTACTCTACCACAATTCCTTCACAATAATCATCAAAACGCAGCTTCATCTGCTTCAAATTCGTCATCTTCTCCCCCAGAATCGTCACATTCCGCAAGGTCACATTCGTAATCCGATTATCCTCCCCATACCCTGACAATCGCGATGCCGGCACTTTCCCATCCAGTGTCCGCAGCACCGTCAATCCATCAATCAGCACATCATCAATCGACCCAAACTCATCCTTGACCGTCGACCACGCCGAATTTTGCAGCGTCATCTCAATCAATTCCTTATTATTGCCGTTATCGCCCTGCATGAAGGCGTTTTCGACGACGATATTGCGGTAGACGATGGCGTGCACATACGCATCGTCGCTGTTATGGATGCTGATAACGGGCTTGTGGAAGTTGTACAGCACGGTGATGTTCTCAAACAGCACATCGCTGATTTCGGGGTCAAGCGTCCATCCCTTGTCGGTTTCGTAGCCGATTTCCATGGACTGGGCAAGGTCCGTCCACACCTGCATGTTGCGGAAGGTGATGCCCTTGGTGGAGCCGGAGTAGTTCTTGATGACGAGGCTGTCGTCCCATGTGCGGGCGAAGCTGTTCGTCACGGTGTGGTCCGTGCAGGACTGGAAGGTGAAGCCGTCGCCATTTTGACGACCGGAAATGACCTTGACGTTGTTGATTTCCACATGCTTGGAGGAGTAAGAATTAACGTTCCAGCAGTTGGAATTGGCGACGATAATGCCGTCGATGGTGACGTTCTTCGCGTGATTTAAGTCAATCGGGACGCGCGCATACGAGCCGGGCTGATTCCACGCATCATAGTCGCTGCCGTCGATAATGCCGCGCCCGCAGATGCGGACGTTCTTGGCGTTATTGACGGAGATAATGGTATGCAGCACCGCGCCGCCGGAGATATAGAGCGTCTGCCCGTCTTCCAGCGCAATGGCGTCCATGACCCACTCGCCGGAGGGGATATAGTAGACGTTCGGGTCGTCGGGGTCAGGGACATCGGTTTCCAGCGGATTGGCGAAGATGTGCAGCGCCTTGTTGACGTTATCGTTAAAGACAACGGTGTACTGCCCCGGCTCCGTAATGATGAAGGAAACTTTGCCGTCCTTGACTTCGGGCGTAATCCCCCACGCCTGCGGAATGACGGCTGCACTCTCTACTTTGTCGGGCAGACCGGGCATTTCAACCTCGATGCGCACTTTGCCCTCGAAGTCAAAGTACGTCATAGGCGTGGTCGTCGGCTGAGTATTAGCGTTCCAGATGTGTTCGTGGTTGACCATCACGTCATAGACGAACAGGTCGTTGCCGTTCGCGGTGACTTTCGCCGTCGCGGAGGTCGTCATCGTCTTCGGGCCTTCGTAGAGGGTCAGCAGCGTCGGATTCGCTTCGGCAGTCGCGGGCATCACCCACACGGTCAGCAGAAGCATCAGCACAAGCATCAGGATGGGGGTGGTTCTCTTCATCGTTCATGTCCTCCTTGTTCGCCGCGGCGTTTCCAGCGTGTGGAAATCATCCGCATTTAGTTAAGCGCTAAACCTATACCATGATTATAGCAGGAAATTTGGAAATGTGCAATGTGCCTGAAGATAAAAATTTTCAGAAAAAGCCTCTTTTCCCCTCTTGACATGTGGCAAATGGTATGTTATAATCATGTCAACGATAGGTTGAGCGTTAAACCTATCCACCGTCAACATCATAAAGGAGGTATCCCCATGAAGAAGTTCCTTGCTTTCCTGCTTTCCCTGACGATGGTGTTCGCGATGGCAGCCGTTGCGTTTGCTGAAGGCGAAACCTACCTGTGGGACAACTTTGACGATCGTGACCCGAATGCCAAGCCTGAGCTTGCGCCCAACGGTGTGCACCTCTGGTGGGACAACTGGGCGAACCTGCGCGCAAAGAATGAGGACGGCGCGCTGAAGCTCGACATGCGCCCCAAGGCGTATGACCCGGAAGACTACGACAGCGAAGACGACTACTACGCCCACGCCGCCGACTGGATGGCGAACTGGGGCGAAGCCGTTGACATGTGGGGTCTGGACGGCGTTTCCTACTGCAAATACCTGACCATCCGCATCAAGGGCGCGGAAGGCGGCGAAGAGAACAAGCTGATCATGGACTGGCATCCGGAAGACGCCAAGTTCTACGCGGCGCGCTTCTCTGACCTTGTGCTGGCGGACGGCACGCATCCGGTCATCACCACCGAATGGCAGGATCTCGTTATCGACCTCGAAGCGTCTGGCTTCCCGGGCATGACCAACGCCCTGCACATCCGCGCGTTCGCCAAGTGCGTCATCTGGGTGGATGAAATCACCTTCTCCGAGGCGGTTGCGCCCATCGACGCCACCAGCTCCGAAACCATTCAGGCTGGTCTGACCGCGCCGGAAACCGGCAAGCCCGGCGATCTGCCGATTAAGGACTATCTGGCTGAACTGGAATAATTCCAAAACGCTCAAAGAGGGGGGGACAGTTTCGGCTGTCTCCCCCTTCTTTTACTGATTTTTTTCCAGAAACCGCTTGCGAACCACTTCAAAGACTGGTATACTTTTTATGATGCGCGGATTTTGCGGACTTCGTCTGTTCTCTTTTGTCTGCGCATAATTGCCATTTCTAAAACATCGCATAAGTAATGGAGCATCGCATGGTCACACTCAAAGACATTGCCGCCGAAGCAGGCGTAAGCATTACAACCGTTTCCAACGTGGTGCATAACCGCAAAAGCCGCGTTTCCGAAAAGAAGGTTGCAAAAATCTGGGAGATTATCGAGCGCGAACACTACGTTCCCAGCATGTCCGCGCGCTCGCTGGCGAACGACCAGTCCGCCATCATCGCCATGGTCACTTACATCACGCCGCGCACCACCGGCAGCACCGTCAGCGACCCTTTCATGAGCAGCGTCGCCGCCAGTGTCGAGCAGCGCACCCGTGAAGCCGGCTACTACCTGATGCTGCGCTCCGCCGAAAGCGTCGCCGCGCTGGAAGGGCTGATTCACAGCTGGCGGCTCTCCGGGCTGATTATGACGGGGCTGTTTCAGGATTCGTTCTTCGATGCCGTAGCAAAATTGGGCATTCCCGTCGTCCTCATCGACAGCTATGTGGATGACCCGAACATCTGCTGCGTCGGCTTGGAGGACGAAAAAGGCGGCTACCTCGCCACGAAGCACCTGCTGGAGAACGGTCACCGCGTGATTGCGTTCGCGTCACCGCCGATTTCCCCCGCGGGCGTTATTGAACTGCGCCTGCAGGGCTACCGCCGCGCCTTGGCGGAATACGGCGTGCCGTACGACCCGACGCTTGTCTTTTCGCAGGAAATTTCCGTGCAGGAGGGCAAGAAGCTGGGGCATCAGCTCAGCACGCGTCCCGAAATCACGGGAATTTTCGCCTCGGCGGATATTCTGGCGGCGGGCATCATGTCCGGTCTGCATGAGTGCGGGGTAAGTGTGCCGCGCGATAAGTCGATTGTGGGCTTTGATGATCATTATATTTCGCAGCTGGCAATTCCGGGGCTGACGACGATTCATCAGGATTCGGAGAAGAAAGGCACTTTGGCGACGGAGATGATTTTGGCACAGCTGCGGAAGGAAGAGATTGCGCAGAAGAAGGTAATTTTGCCGGTGCACCTTGTGGAAAGGGGCAGCGTGAGGAATATAAACGGATAGAGAAGGAAAAAAGAGGATAAACACGCATCTTTCCTTCTTTGTCGATTCCGTGATGAACCAATTCGGAAATAGGATCATACAAAATCATCGGCACAGCGTCAAATGAAAACTTGGCGCTGTGCCGATGCTGTTTAAAAGGGCGCATGCAGGTTCGGAAATGGCAAATTATCAAGCAAAGTTCTCCTTCGCTCCACCGTTCAGAGGCGCTGCCCTTTATCCCACCGTGATGCTGACCGCGCCATCCGGGCTGACATTCAATTTCATGCACAGCAAGTATCGCTTGTAAAACGCTTCCTTCTCCTTGTCCGTCATCATAATCCACGAGTTTTGCAGCGCCGTCTCCATCATCTCGCGAACGTTGAATGGTTTCGTGCTTTCTCCCGCCAGCTGCTGATTGATTTGCTCCTGAATTGCATTGATCAGCGTGCTGGTTTTGATGTTGTACGATGCCGCCGTGCAGAAGTCGTCAATGAAGCAGAACGGGATTTCATGCCGCGCCAAGGTGTCCATGATGGCCATGCCCGTTTTGCCCTTCTCCAGCATAACAAGGAAGCGGACGCTGTCCAGCTGGCGGATCATCGCCCAGTAGTCGCTGTCCGACGAAACAAGGATGACCGCATCCACGCCGGAGGTATACACTTCGCGGCTTGTCCGCACCGCCAGCGCCATATCGCACTGCGATTTGTTCTGGTTCAGCCGCTCGACCATAATATGCTCCAGCTCAAGGTTCGCTTTTTCATCCACCGCCGTAGAGAGCGCGCGGTCAACCAGCGTTTTCCACTGCGCCGTTGTGTACTCGCTGTCAAACAGAATCACTTTGGATATTTTGCCCAGCTGCTCGGTCGGAAGGCTGCTCAGCGCCGCCGCGAGCTTCACGGCATCCGAATTTTCGCAGTCCACCGCAATCAGGCATTTTTTGCATTGCTCCAGCAGCCTGCCCAGATTGCGCATCGTGTGGTTGCCCGCATCACGCACCAGCGACAGGTTTTCAAAGCGGTCTTCGTGGCGCTCATAGAGAATCGTTACGAATTTTTCATCATTATAGAGGATATTGCCCTTGCTCTCCGTGCCCGTAGCAACGGCATCCCAGTTAATCCAGCAGTGGAACGGGTAGCGGTTGCGGTCGCTCTTGTAGTATTCCCACGCCTTCTTGATGCCGTCTTTCTTCGTCCCGTTCGGCATCAGGAAAATGGGTTTCACATAGTCCCACTTCACCCATTCCGGGAAAAAGCGCGCCACTTGATTGATTCGGTTGCTGATTTCACAATTGATGCTGATAATGTACTCGTCAATATCCGGCTTTGCTTTGTAAATTCTGACGCCGTCCTGTTCCAGCTGTGCCACCGCTTCTGACGGAATGAGATTCGGCACGCTGCCAATATTGCGGAAGCTCATGCGAAATTCATTCACAATGGCTGGATAATTGCGCTCCATCGCCGTGCGAATGCGGCACAGATTGCGGATAATGCGCGCCTCTTTGTGCGCATCCAGTTCTTCGTAACTTTTCAGCAGAAATGGTCTCGCATTTTCTTCGCCAAAGTTTTCTTTGTCGATGCCAATGAGGTACGCCATCGGCGACACCAGCGTGTACGTTGAATTCTGGAACTCATTGTAGATGATTTTCTTGTCAAGCGCCGATGGCTTTTGCTGATTTTCCGGATTCCCGTCGTCTATTTTAAGTGCTTGAACGAGTTTTGATAAATCAGCGAGATTATTGGAGGTGATTGTTTTACGCGCTTTCGGCTGGGTTTTCGTTTTCTTTGTCATGTGGAAGACTCCTTTTCTGTATTTTTTTGTTCATTTCCATCATACCATTTTGGCGGCGGCATTGCAAGGGCAGCAGCGCACAAATCGTTCTGCTTTTACGCATTGTTTTCCCCGGAAGCGTTTGACAAAAACTGCTCGATAGTTTTATTTTTTTTTTGACAGCAGGTTATTATTATGCTATACTATTATTAACATTTGATACACACAAATTGATTATATCGGGAGGGATTCTGTATGGAATACGTCACCCACCTCCGCGAGGACGGCAGCTATCAGCTGCTCAAGGAGCATTTGGAAGGCACAGCGAAACGTTCTGCGAAATTCGCTGCTTCTTTTGGAGCGAGTTTTCACGCCGAAAGAACAGCCCTGCTGCACGACATCGGCAAGTACAGCCCCAACGGTCAGCGCCGACAGCGTGACCCGGAACACACCGCCAAGGTGGATCACAGCACTGCCGGGGCACGGGAGGCGGCAGATTTGGGCGATATGCACGCGGCGTTTGCCATTGCGGGGCATCACGGCGGTCTGCCCGACTTGGGAACCCGTTCCAGCCTCGATGATGGCACATTGTGCGCACGGCTGAACAAAAAACTGACCGGCGGCGACGATCCCTCCGCGTGGCGCAGTGAGATTTCCTTGCCAACAGGCGTTCAGCCCACACCGCCGTGGCTTCCGCGGAATGATGTGCGCCTGACTGCCATGTACATCCGGATGCTGTTCTCCTGTCTGGTGGATGCTGATTTTCTGGATACGGAGCGCGCGCTCAGCAAGGAAGAAAAGCCGCGCGGCATCGGCGATTCCATGCCCGCGCTGCTGGAAAAGCTGCAAGCGCACGTTGCCAAATGGCTGGAAGAACCCAAGTCCGACCTCTGCGCGCTGCGCAACGAGGTGCTGCGGCGCTGCCTGCGTGGCAGCGAAGATCCGCAGGGCTTGTACAGCCTGACCGTCCCCACGGGCGGCGGCAAAACGGTTTCGTCGCTTGCCTTTGCGCTCAGCCACGCGGTGAAGCATGACATGAAGCGCATCATCTACGTCATCCCCTACACCAGCATCATCGACCAGAATGCGAAGGTCTTTCGGGATATTCTGGGCGATGAGAACGTGGTGGAGCATCACAGTCAGGTGGATTTGCCCGATACGGATGCCGAAACGCCCGATGCCCTCCGCAAGCGCCTTGCCTGCGAAAACTGGGATGCACCCGTCATCGTCACGACCGCCGTGCAGTTCTTTGAATCCTTCTACGCCGCCAAACCCGGCCGCTGCCGCAAACTCCACAACGTCGCCAACAGCGTGGTGATTTTCGACGAGGCGCAGACGCTGCCGATTTCGCTGATGCGCCCCTGCGTCTCGGTAATCGACCAGCTGGTGCAGCATTACGGCGTCACCGCCGTTCTCTGTACCGCGACGCAGCCCGAATTGCTGTCCATTTTCAGCGGCTTCACCGCGGACACCCGCATTCAAGAGCTTGTCCCCGACCCGGATGCGCTGTTCAGCAGCCTTCGCCGCGTCACCTTCCAGCAGGATGGGATGCTTTCGGACGAGGAATTAGCCGCGCGGATTCGTCAGGAAAACGCCGTGCTGTGCATCGTCAATTCCCGCAAACAGGCGCGCAGCCTGTACGAAGCCCTGCCGGAAGAGGGGCGTTTCCACCTCTCCACGCTGATGAACGCCATCGACCGTGAACGCACCATTGCCACAATTCGCGAGCGCTTAGACAAGAAGCAGTGCTGCCGTGTCATCTCCACCAGCCTGATTGAAGCGGGCGTTGACGTGGACTTTCCGACCGTATACCGCGAATTATCCGGGCTGGACAGCATTCTGCAAGCCGCCGGACGCTGCAATCGCGAGGGCAAGAATGCGGCGCAGGACAGCATCGTCCACATCTACCAGACCGAGCACGCCATTGCGCCCATGATGCGCCCGAACATCGAAAGCTGCCGCACGGTGCTGCGCCTGTATGCGGAGGACATCGGCAGCCGCAAAGCCATCCACGCGTATTTTTGCGATTTGCTCTTCAAGCGCGGCGAAAATCAGCAGCATTCGCGACCCGTTTCGTCCGAAAATGATTTACTGGACACCAGCAAAACGCTGTCATCCGAAGCAAGATTGGCTTTCCGCGAAACCGCCGAGCATTTCTGCTTTATCGACACAGATACAGTGACGGTGTACATTCCGACACCTGAAAACAGCGAGGACATCAAGGCCCTGCGCGATGGGCACTATTCGCGTGAGCTTTTCCGCCGGCTGGGGCGCTGCGGCGTGAGTATTTACCGCCGCGAGTATCAGGCGTTGTGCAGCATCGGCGGTGTCACGGAAATTGCCGATGCGCACTGCGGCATTCTGAGCGACATCAAATTGTACACGCCGGAATGCGGCTTGCAGGTCAGCTGCACAAGCGGGCTGGGACTGTTCGCCTGACGTATATATAATGAAGAAAAGCAGAAACGGGCAGCAAGCATTGCGCTCACTGCCCGCCCCGTTAGACGATTGTCTAGCTTAGTATTTCAACCCACGGATAGAAGCAGCGAATTACTCGCCGTTTCCATCCGACTTTGGCATTTTATCATCTTTTCGCTGGCGTGTCAAACCATGATTGATAGTTCTGTTCAATCTCAAAATTATTTTCTAGTTTAGTGAATTTTCTTATTGACATATACGCTGTGCTGTGCTATACTGTTCTTGTCAAACGAAAGGAAGTGAGTTGCTGACGATACACCCATTCGTCCCCTTGCAACCTGTCACTTGTCCACATCGGCAAGTGTTGATTCTAGCAAAAGTATGAGGAGGTGAACCAATGTCCATCAAAATGGAGGTGTGGGGCGACTACGCTTGCTTCACCCGGCCGGAAATGAAGGTTGAGCGCGTCAGCTATGACGTTCCCACGCCCAGTGCCGCTCGCGGGATGGTAGAAAGTGTATACTACCATCCGGGCCTGAAATGGCATGTGGATAAAATCTACGTCTGCAAACCCATCCGCTTCACGAACATTCTCCGCAACGAAGTGGCATCCAAGATTTCCGCCAGCAACGTGCTGACCGAAGCCAACGGCAAGAAGCGCTCCTATATCGACCGAAACGCCGATATTCAGCAGCGTGCCACCACCATGCTGCGAGACGTGCATTACGTCATTGAAGCGCACTTCGAGATGACCGAAAAAGCCAATCCATCTGACAATCCCGGCAAGTTTCAGGACATCGTGAAGCGGCGGCTGCGCAGCGGTCAGGCGTACATGCAGCCGTATCTTGGCTGCCGGGAATGCACGGCGCATTTCCGTCTTTGGGAGGGCGGCGACATCCCCACCATCGACGAAACGCGGGATTTGGGCTATATGCTTTACGACATGGATTATTCCGACCCGGAAAACATACAGCCGATGTTCTTCCGGGCGCAGATGGTGCATGGCGTGATTGATTTGACAGACTGTGAGGTGGTGAAATGATTCTGCAATCGCTCGTGCGGTGCTATGATTCGCTCGCCGCACAGGGCACGTTGAAGCGTCCCGGCTGGTCCGCCGTCAAGGTGCAGTGGGGCTTGTGTCTGACTGCCGACGGGCAGGTGTCGTCGGTGGAAATGCTCGGCGCAGCAAACGATAAGGGCAAGCTGCTTCCCCGCATGATGTTCCTGCCCACGCCTGTCAAGCGCACCAGCGGCAAGGCCGCCAGCTTCCTCTGCGACAACGCCAAGTATCTGCTGGGCATCACCAGCGAAATGCGCAGCAGCGAACACACGCCGTCGGACAGCAAAGCCATCAAGGATGCAGGCACCTGCTTCCGCATCAGCGCCCAGCGGCATCACGACCTGCTGGACGGCGTGTCCTGCCCGATGGCGCAGGCGATTCTCCGCTTTTTTGACACTTGGCAGCCTGAAAAGGCGGCGCAGTCCCCTGCTCTGCAGGAGCATTTCGATGACCTGTGCAAGGGCGGCAATCTCGTTTTCTGCATGACGGACGCATCTGGCGAAACCACAATGGCGCAAGATGTGCCGGAGATTCACGCAGCGTGGGAGGCGAGCGTTGCCGGCGGCAAGAGCGATGCGGTACAAGGCCGCTGTCTGGTTACAGGCGACGAGGACACCATTGCCATGCTGCATCCAAGCATCAAGGGCGTTGTGGGCGCGCAGTCTTCCGGCGCATCGCTGGTTTCCTTCAATGCCCTCGCTTTTGAATCCTATGGGCGGAATAAGGGGCAGGGCTTGAACGCCCCTGTCGGAAATCACGCCGCCTTTGCCTACGGTGAAGCACTCAATTACATGCTGCGCGAGAAGAATTACCACAGTCTGCTGGGATCTGCCACCCTCGTTTACTGGGCGGAAACGGCGCAATCCGCTTACAGCGACTGCTTTGCCGCTCTGCTGGGGACAAACGAAGACATGACGCAGAATACGCTGGACGGCGTCATGAAAGCCATCCGCCTTGGGCAGGGTCTTCAGTGGGAGAATGTTCCGCTGGATTCCCGTACGCCCTTCTACATTCTTGGGCTTTCTCCGAATGCGTCCCGTCTGTCGGTTCGGTTCTTCCTGCAGGGAACGTTTGGCGATTTTGCCGCGAATTTGGCGCGTCATCAGGAGCGCTTGAACATCATTCGCCCCTCTTTTGACCAGCGGGAGACGCTTTCCGCCTATTCGCTGCTCAAGGAAACAGCGAATCCCAACAGCAGGGACAAGCTGCCGCCGTCGCATCTGGTGGGCGATTTGCTCCGCGCCATTCTTGGCGATACGCCGTACCCTGTTTCGCTGCTGACGCAAACAGAGCTGCGCATCCATGCGGAGCACAATGTCAGCCGCGGCAAGGCGGCAATTCTCAAAGCATGGCTGCTGAAAAACGGCAGCAATCCACAGTACAAGGAGGTCATCGACGTGCAACTCAACGAACAGACGAATTACGCACCGTATGTGCTGGGTCGTCTCTTTGCGGTGCTGGAAAGCCTCCAGCAGAAGGCAAATCCCGGCATCAACGCTACCATCATGGATCGTTACTTCAACGCTGCCTGCGCAACGCCCAGCATCGTTTTTCCGACGCTGCTGAAGCTGGCGCAGAGTCACCTGAAGAAACTTGACACCGGCTATTTCATCTATTACGACAAGCAGATGACGGAGCTGTGCGGGCGCTTGACTGACAGCTACCCCGCGCGCCTGAACCTGCAGGATCAGGGCATTTTCCAGCTGGGCTACTATCACCAGAAGCAGAAGTTCTTCACGAAAAAGGAGGAAAACAGCAATGTCTGATGTGATTCGCAACCGGTATGATTTCGTGGTGCTGTTCGACGTGCAGAACGGCAATCCCAACGGCGACCCCGATGCCGGCAACATGCCCCGCACCGACCCGGAAACGGGTCTGGGGCTGGTGACGGACGTGTGCCTGAAGCGCAAGATTCGCGACTATGTGGCGACCGTCAAGGAGGGCGACCCGCATTACGGCATCTACATTCAGGATGGCGTTCCGCTGAATCGCTGCGACCGTGAAGGGCTGGAGGCCTGCGGCTACGGCGACATCAAGGAGGACGACCTCAAAAAGAAACTGAAATCAAATGACCCGGAGATTGACCGCAAGCTGCGCGACTATATGTGCAGCCACTACTACGACATCCGGGCGTTCGGCGCAGTGATGACGACGTTTGTCAAGGCGTCGCTGAACTGCGGGCAGGTGCGCGGGCCGGTGCAGCTGGGCTTTGCCCGCAGCGTTGACCCCATCGTGCCGCAGGAAATCACCATCACCCGCGTCGCCATCACGACGGAAAAGGACGCGGAGAAGAAGGGCACCGAAATGGGGCGCAAGTACATCGTCCCCTACGGGCTGTACCGCGCGGAAGGGTTCGTATCCGCAAATCTGGCGCGCAAGACCACGGGCTTCAGCGAAGAAGACCTCGCCCTGCTGTGGGATGCCATCCTCAACATGTTTGAAAACGACCACTCCGCCGCGCGCGGCATGATGGCAGTGCGCAAGCTCATCATCTTCCGCCACGAGAAGGAACTGGGCAACGCCCCCGCGTGGAAGCTGTTTGAACGCGTGCGTGTAGCGCGCAAGGCGGATGTGACGGTTCCGCGCAGCTTTGCGGACTACGAGCTGACCGTGGAGGACGAAAATCTGCCGGAAGGTGTCACCTGCGAAGTGAAGGGGTGACGCAGCAGGACGCGACCCTCTCCGCCTTGCAGCATTACGCCTACTGCCGCCGCCAATGGGGATTGATTTTTCTGGAGCAGCAGTGGGCAGAAAATGCGCACACGGCGGAGGGGCAAGTGTTCCACCAAACGGCGCATCACGGCCCGGAAGCGGAATTGCGCGGCGATACGCTGATTCTGCGCGGACTGCGGCTGGAATCCGCCCGCCTGCACCTGCACGGCGTCAGCGACGTGGTGGAATTCCACCGCAGCCCCGGCGGTGTTGCACTGCACGGGCGCGAAGGGCTGTGGCTGCCGTACCCGGTAGAATACAAAAAGGGATCGGACAAAACGCAGGAGGCCGACGAGGTGCAGCTGTGCGCACAGGCGCTCTGCTTGGAGGAGATGCTCTGCTGCGCCATCCCGGAGGGCAGCTTGTTTTACGGCGAACCCCGCCGGCGGACGCGGGTCGCGCTGGATGAATCCCTCCGTGCGCGGACGTTGTCGCTTCTGGCGGAACTGCTGGAGAATCAGGCGCGCGGACATACGCCATCCGTTCGGGCGCACAAGGGCTGCAATGCCTGCTCGCTCAAGGATGTATGCGTTCCGCGGCTCAGCCGAACCGGCAGCGTCCGAGCCTACATGCACGCCCGTATTGCGGAGGATTCGCCATGAGAAAGATGCTGAATACGCTGTTCGTGACGACGGAAGACGCGTACTTGTCGCTGGAAAACGAGAATATCGTCGTCCATGTGGGCGAGGAAAAGCGCGCGCAGTATCCCCTGCTGATGCTGGAGGGCATTCTGACTTTCTCCTACAAAGGCGCAAGTCCAGCACTCATGGGTGCTTGCGCAGAGCGCGGTATTGGGCTGACGTTTCTGACACCGCGCGGGCGATTTTTAGCGCGCGTCTGCGGCAGCGAGCACGGCAATGTTCTGCTGCGCCGCGAGCAGTATCGGCGCGCCGACAGTCTATGCGCCAGCTGCCTGATTGCACGGAATTTCATCTTCGGTAAGGTATACAATCAGCGCTGGGTGCTGGAGCGTACCATCCGCGACCACGCCTTGCGCGTGAATGTGCAGGCACTCAAGGATGTTTCCGCCGCGTTAGCCGCCAAACTGCCGCAAATTGAATCAGCAGTTGATTTGGATGGGCTGCGCGGGCTGGAAGGCGACGCATCCGCCGATTATTTTTCGGTATTCGACGAGATGATACTGAATCAAAAGGCTGATTTTCTGCTGAACGGCCGCAATCGCCGCCCGCCGCAGGACAACATGAACGCCCTGCTTTCCTTCGCCTATGTGCTGCTCGCCAACGACTGCGCTGCCGCGCTGGAAAGCGTCGGGCTGGATGCTTACGTCGGTTTCATGCACCGCGACCGTCCCGGACGCACGTCGCTCGCCCTTGACCTGATGGAAGAACTGCGCGCCCCGATGGCAGACCGTCTCTGCATCACACTGGTGAACAACCGTGTGCTGCAGGACAAGCACTTCGACCGACAGGAGAGCGGCGCCGTCTTCCTGAACGATGCCGGGCGCAAGCAGTTCTTGACCGCATGGCAAAACCGCAAGCGCGAAGAAATCATCCACCCCTTCCTCAAGGAGAAAATCATGTGGGGGCTTGTCCCCTATGTGCAAGCGCTGCTGCTTGCGCGCACCCTCCGCGGCGACACAGACGGTTATCCCCCATTCCTCTGGAAATAACCCGAAAGCGAGGTGGCCTCGATGCTGGTTCTAATCACCTACGACGTTTCCACCGTCGATGCGGACGGCAAACGCCGCTTGCGGCAAGTCGCCAAGCGCTGCGTCGTCCACGGTCAGCGCGTGCAGAATTCCGTATTTGAGTGCTCTTTGGATGCCGCGCAGTACAAGCTGCTTCAGGCGGAACTTCGACAGCTGATTGACCCGGAAAAGGACAGCCTGCGCTTTTACAACCTCGGCAATCACTACGAAAACCGGATTGAGCACATCGGCGTGAAGGCGAGCTACGCCCCGGAGGGGCTGCTGATGCTGTAAGGGCGCGCGTGCGAATCACGCGTGCGAAGCGCAAGCCTCCAGCCTTTTGCAGGGAGGTTCGCACCGGATTTTGCGGTCTTTTCGGCAAGATTACCGCATTTTCGGCTAAGATGATTCTCAAAAGGACTGTTTTATGGTATACTTTTTGTGCAAAGCCTATGATTCTGGTCGACAGAATTGTTGCTTTGCGCTGTCGCTCCCCGTGCGGGGAGCGTGGGTTGAAATCCGGCATGACTGAGGCCATCAACAATCTTGCGCAGTCGCTCCCCGTGCGGGGAGCGTGGGTTGAAATTCCGCGGTCGGCAAAAGCGTTATAAAGTCGCTGTGTCGCTCCCCGTGCGGGGAGCGTGGGTTGAAATACGAAGCTGGCTTACAAAAATCTGGGGCAGAACACGTCGCTCCCCGTGCGGGGAGCGTGGGTTGAAATATCGCAGCGTTGCTTACATATGCGCCCTCGCTCAAGTCGCTCCCCGTGCGGGGAGCGTGGGTTGAAATAACGGGTACAGCAAACAGAAACCAAAGTAAAGCAGTCGCTCCCCGTGCGGGGAGCGTGGGTTGAAATGCGCGAATCTTGTTGATAACCTTGCGGCTCGTTACGAGTCGCTCCCCGTGCGGGGAGCGTGGGTTGAAATCCTGCTGGCTTGTGAAGCCGTACAAGTCGCCGCTGTCGCTCCCCGTGCGGGGAGCGTGGGTTGAAATTGTCGGGGGCTTTATTTTTTGTACCGCCCTCCTGTCGCTCCCCGTGCGGGGAGCGTGGGTTGAAATTTGGCAGCGCGAAAAACCGCTCTCGTTGCTTCGGCTGTCGCTCCCCGTGCGGGGAGCGTGGGTTGAAATTGCTCTCTCGTCAGAATGATGCACTTTGCAACCGTCGCTCCCCGTGCGGGGAGCGTGGGTTGAAATCGCGTGATTGGGAACGCGGAGCGGAAAATCCAGAGGTCGCTCCCCGTGCGGGGAGCGTGGGTTGAAATTTTTTAGCGGAAAACTTTACGGGGTGTAAAGAAGAGTCGCTCCCCGTGCGGGGAGCGTGGGTTGAAATCCGCCGGGTCGCCCGGCTTGATTTGAAACCTTGGTCGCTCCCCGTGCGGGGAGCGTGGGTTGAAATCCGCCTCTCGTCCGTCGGTGAGCTTAAGATATCGTCGCTCCCCGTGCGGGGAGCGTGGGTTGAAATGCGCGGCAGAACGTCGGCGACTGCATCCGCGTGAGTCGCTCCCCGTGCGGGGAGCGTGGGTTGAAATGGATTTTTTGCAAACTTTTTTTGAGCAACAAAAAGTCGCTCCCCGTGCGGGGAGCGTGGGTTGAAATTGCCTTTGCGGTGAGATACTCAACGTAGTCCATCGTCGCTCCCCGTGCGGGGAGCGTGGGTTGAAATGGCAAACTTGTCGCAGTATTCGCCAGAGATAGAGAGGGTCGCTCCCCGTGCGGGGAGCGTGGGTTGAAATTGACTGACCGCGGGAAAGTTGTGCGAAAGCTGAGGTCGCTCCCCGTGCGGGGAGCGTGGGTTGAAATGCTTTGCTGAGCGGCATCAGCCCCGTCACGGCCGTCGCTCCCCGTGCGGGGAGCGTGGGTTGAAATCCTCTACCCATGCTATCCACAGCCTTTCCCATACCGTCGCTCCCCGTGCGGGGAGCGTGGGTTGAAATTTCGACAGCACACCCCACGCAGTCGCCAAGGCGGCTGTCGCTCCCCGTGCGGGGAGCGTGGGTTGAAATGCGTCGAATTGGCTGTTGTCCAGCAGCGTGTGCAGTCGCTCCCCGTGCGGGGAGCGTGGGTTGAAATGCCTCGGTGGCGGTTGAGACGACATAGGCAGCATATAGTCGCTCCCCGTGCGGGGAGCGTGGGTTGAAATTGGGCAATCACGCGCACCGCGTCGCCCAGATAGGTCGCTCCCCGTGCGGGGAGCGTGGGTTGAAATAATCGTGCCCTTCTGAAACACGCTGTGCAGATTCGTCGCTCCCCGTGCGGGGAGCGTGGGTTGAAATATCAGCGAGGCAGAAATCGCGGCGATGCTGGACGGTCGCTCCCCGTGCGGGGAGCGTGGGTTGAAATGGGCAGCGCGGCGAAATCTTCGGGGCACTCTGCGTCGCTCCCCGTGCGGGGAGCGTGGGTTGAAATGCCGAAGAGCCGGAGGGCGGCGCGGAAGCCTACGAGTCGCTCCCCGTGCGGGGAGCGTGGGTTGAAATCTCGGACGCTCTGAGCAAGGACACCCGCGCGCACATGTCGCTCCCCGTGCGGGGAGCGTGGGTTGAAATCCAAATCAAGCGCCGCCCACGCCCGGCGGTTCCCCTGTCGCTCCCCGTGCGGGGAGCGTGGGTTGAAATACACGTCGGAATCGTGCATCCGCCGCTGGGAGGGAGGTCGCTCCCCGTGCGGGGAGCGTGGGTTGAAATCGGGAACGGCACGGGGAATCACCTCACTTGCGTGGTCGCTCCCCGTGCGGGGAGCGTGGGTTGAAATCAGCAGTTCAAAGCGACGTTTCAGGGCGACCCGGAGGTCGCTCCCCGTGCGGGGAGCGTGGGTTGAAATACGAACTTAAAGAAAAACTCTGCGAAGAGCTGCGTCGCTCCCCGTGCGGGGAGCGTGGGTTGAAATGGAAACAATCTGGAAAAGGCGAACGATGTTTACTGTCGCTCCCCGTGCGGGGAGCGTGGGTTGAAATGGCGTGGCGGATGAAACCGCAACGCAGGTCGGCGTCGCTCCCCGTGCGGGGAGCGTGGGTTGAAATATGGTGAGCTGCTGCATAATGCCTCCTTTACGCGGTCGCTCCCCGTGCGGGGAGCGTGGGTTGAAATTTTGCAAAAAAAACGAAGAAAATGTGATTTGCCCGTCGCTCCCCGTGCGGGGAGCGTGGGTTGAAATTGACGTGGCTCTGCTTTCCGGGCGGAACAGCAACCGTCGCTCCCCGTGCGGGGAGCGTGGGTTGAAATATCACGTCCGCACGCTGTGGAGCGGATAGAGATGTCGCTCCCCGTGCGGGGAGCGTGGGTTGAAATACGCTCGACGAGAAGGAAGTTTTTTTCACAAGAACGGTCGCTCCCCGTGCGGGGAGCGTGGGTTGAAATGCCGTCGCGAAGACGTGGAAGGAAAACCACAGCCGCGTCGCTCCCCGTGCGGGGAGCGTGGGTTGAAATGTGTTTGGAGGTGTGAACGTGTATCAGAGCAAGCGTCGCTCCCCGTGCGGGGAGCGTGGGTTGAAATCAGAACAGCCGAGACGCACACATGGCGCGGCACGGGTCGCTCCCCGTGCGGGGAGCGTGGGTTGAAATGCGCAGATTTCGCCATGCTATCAGGCGCTTGCAGTCGCTCCCCGTGCGGGGAGCGTGGGTTGAAATGAAAGCCGCAGCGCAAGCAGAATTTCCGGGAACGGGTCGCTCCCCGTGCGGGGAGCGTGGGTTGAAATGCCAGAGTGCGCGGAAGCTGAAAGCCATGACGCGGTCGCTCCCCGTGCGGGGAGCGTGGGTTGAAATTCGTTCGCAAATCAAAAATGCGCCTTACAATCCGGTCGCTCCCCGTGCGGGGAGCGTGGGTTGAAATCACGCTCTCGCGGCTGCGTTTCTTGTTTTCCCAAGGTCGCTCCCCGTGCGGGGAGCGTGGGTTGAAATCATGCTGGGCGAACGCTGGCACTTCTCCAACTGCGTCGTCGCTCCCCGTGCGGGGAGCGTGGGTTGAAATGCGTAAACTTTGGCGGCAATATCGCCATTCCGACGTCGCTCCCCGTGCGGGGAGCGTGGGTTGAAATTCCGTGGACAAGGTGCTGCCGGCAGATTGTCGTGTCGCTCCCCGTGCGGGGAGCGTGGGTTGAAATCTGCCCGTCTCCAATGGACGCGAACATGGGCTTGTCGCTCCCCGTGCGGGGAGCGTGGGTTGAAATTGGATGATTTCGCTTTCGTTGGCAATCGTCTGCCGTCGCTCCCCGTGCGGGGAGCGTGGGTTGAAATATCCCATCAAAGTCTGTGGGGTCAACCACCTGTGGTCGCTCCCCGTGCGGGGAGCGTGGGTTGAAATCAATTCCTGAAAATGTCTTTTTGCAGTACTTGCAGTCGCTCCCCGTGCGGGGAGCGTGGGTTGAAATCGCTCTCAAGCAAGCCATAGGATACCGCCTGATGAGTCGCTCCCCGTGCGGGGAGCGTGGGTTGAAATCTTTATCCCTTTTCCCTCATGCGTTGCGAGAGCAGTCGCTCCCCGTGCGGGGAGCGTGGGTTGAAATAAACTCCTGCGCGTGAACGGGTACTTGTGCAGCGTCGCTCCCCGTGCGGGGAGCGTGGGTTGAAATAGCCCACGAAAGAGCAGCGTATGCATCCGCATACGGTCGCTCCCCGTGCGGGGAGCGTGGGTTGAAATTTTGACGCTGGGGAGACGGACAAACCGTGACGGGTCGCTCCCCGTGCGGGGAGCGTGGGTTGAAATATCATCGACAACGACCAAAAGGCGGACTGGGCGGTGTCGCTCCCCGTGCGGGGAGCGTGGGTTGAAATGTTTTTTGTCTATCCCACCACTTACGGCGTAAAGGTCGCTCCCCGTGCGGGGAGCGTGGGTTGAAATGTCCTTTTGGGCTTGAGCATCGCAATCATCGCCGTCGCTCCCCGTGCGGGGAGCGTGGGTTGAAATCTCTTATTCCTTCCGCGCTCTTTCCGCCAGCCAGTCGCTCCCCGTGCGGGGAGCGTGGGTTGAAATGGCGTGGGTGACGGGTTCGGCGTTAGTGACGGGTTGTCGCTCCCCGTGCGGGGAGCGTGGGTTGAAATGGCTTGCAGCTTGCCGCGTCTCAGGCAGCACAGGTCGCTCCCCGTGCGGGGAGCGTGGGTTGAAATCTCGATGGTCACCCCTGCTTTTTCCGCCGCCGCCGGTCGCTCCCCGTGCGGGGAGCGTGGGTTGAAATCGCGATAGCTACACAAGTGTCACACCTACTCCTGGTCGCTCCCCGTGCGGGGAGCGTGGGTTGAAATCTTTTTTTCCGTGAGATGTGCGTATATCCGCATTGTCGCTCCCCGTGCGGGGAGCGTGGGTTGAAATACCGCCTGAAAGCGATTGCGAACATTTCCGACGGCGTCGCTCCCCGTGCGGGGAGCGTGGGTTGAAATAAAATGTTACGGAATTATCACGCAAACATAGGCTGTCGCTCCCCGTGCGGGGAGCGTGGGTTGAAATAAGCAGTTCCAGCGCGGTTTGTCGCGCTGCATACGGTCGCTCCCCGTGCGGGGAGCGTGGGTTGAAATGCCAGAGTGCGCGGAAGCTGA
>OIYO01000647.1_pt1 | contig 25984 bp, 24 predicted proteins | sample 1588191 | NCBI WGS metagenome assembly OIYO01 (sample SAMN03283275) | human gut metagenome | biome: human-associated habitat; material: feces | host: Homo sapiens | place: Peru | collected 2012 | reverse complement strand
AACGATTTCGGCGGTACGCTTTACGAGCATATCGGCAAAAAAAAGGCTCTCGATCTGATGAAGTACGTAGACGACATCAACATGCGCTACGGCGGCGAGGGTACAAAGCTTTACTCGACTGCGGGTACGAAGTTCAAGAAAATATGTATTCAGAATCAGCTTAACCTGCTCGACGCGTCCGTAAGACACCTCGGCACGGATATAAATTATGTCGTATTGCAGAATCTTTATAAATATCTGAAAGACAAGGTCGATTTTCATTTCGACTGCGCGGTAACGGACGTTGACAAAACCGACGGCGGTTACATTATCACCGCTTTGAATGAAAAATACGAGTGCAAAGACTGCATTATTTCCGTCGGCAGAAGCGGAAGCAAGTGGATGGAATCCGTATGCGACAAGCTCGGAATTGAGACGAAGTCGAACAGAGTCGATATCGGCGTAAGAGTCGAGCTTCCCGCGGTCGTATTCTCGCATCTTACGGATGAATTATATGAAAGCAAAATAGTTTACAGAACCGAAAAATTCGAGGACAGAGTCCGCACGTTCTGTATGAACCCCAACGGTATAGTCGTCAACGAGAACACGAACGGAATCGTCACGGTCAACGGTCATTCGTATGAAGATAAGGCGATGCAGACCAAGAACACGAACTTCGCTCTGCTCGTTTCCAAGCATTTCTCCGAGCCCTTCAAGGATTCGAACGGCTACGGCGAGAGCATTGCGAGACTTTCAAACATGCTCGGCGGCGGAGTTATCGTTCAGCGCTTCGGCGACCTCGTAAGGGGCAGAAGAAGCAACGTTTCAAGAATCGAGGAGTGCTCGGTAACGCCTACGCTCGCGGCGACTCCGGGCGATTTAAGTCTCGTTCTCCCCAAGCGTATACTCGACGGAATTATCGAAATGATTTACGCGCTCGACCGTATTGCTCCCGGAACGGCGAACGACGACACGCTCCTGTACGGCGTTGAGGTTAAGTTTTATAATATGGAGGCCGACGTTGACGAAAGACTCGAAAGCAAGTGCAGGGGTCTTTACATAATCGGCGACGGCAGCGGAATCACGCACTCGCTCTCGCACGCATCGGCAAGCGGAGTATATGTAGCGCGAGAAATCGCGGAAGACATATAAGCGTGGATGTTAAAAACGCCCGCACCGCAAAAATCAATTGCAAATATAAACGGTTGGCTTTTTGCTATCCCCTCGAACAAAAAGGACGAAGCATCTGCTTCGTCCTTTTAGACTGTCGATAAAGTACCTGAACCACGCGAAAAGATAATTATATTATGTTTCTTTAATTAAAAAGTTTTTTTATCGATAATTCGCCCGTCGAATTATCGTTATCTTATCTTATACACAACCGTAAAAGCTTGAGCAACATACCCCGTGTCTTTATTTTTACACTCGTACGTAACCGTGTACTTACCGCGTTTTTTCGGTACGAATTTTATTAAAAATCTTTCGTACGAATACGGGTTATTTTCGGGTACGCCCTTTGATTCGACCGTAATTTCCGCCGAGTCATTCTCGCACGAAGCCGTCCAAGTACACCCGCTTCCGACCTTTGAAGTCAGCGCGCCCGTATAAAAAGTATCGCCCTTCCGTCCGCGGAATTTAATTTTTCTCGGCTCGAGTATTCGGCATGCCGTCCTAAGTATTTCGCTCACGTCGTCCGCGTCAACCCTGCCGTCCGAATTGCAGTCACCGTTTACGGATACCGGAACATCCTCACCGCTCCGTGTGAATCGCTCGATTAAATTATGACACTTTTCAGCGTCCATAGCGGTTATGAAGCCGTCTGTATCGAAGTCTCCCGGACGGGAAAAAAATTCATGTCTCGGAATGTACTTCGGGAAAATAATATCCCAAACACTTTGTTTGAGCGCGCCCGTTGCATAGCTCCGGCTCTCCGAGGTCTGTTCGGTTACCGCGAACGAATTAAGAGATAAGACCATAATCAGAACAAGAATAATAAGGAATAAATTGCCGAAGTCTTTTTTCATAAGCAGCTCCTCCGTTTTGTCCCGATTCCATTTTAATATAAATAAAGTTAAAAGTATACAATTGTAACACAGCTGTAATAATTTTCGTTTAAATAAACATACGGACGAATATATAATTGCATAATTTACACAAAACAAGGCAATGAACCGAATCAATCGGCACATTGCCTAAGTCTTTTACTCGATACACTTTATTTCAAACAGCGCGTATCTCTCTACCTCATCGGTATAGCCGATCTGCTCAACCTCAAACGTATAAGTTCCCGGTTGAGTAGGCGTTACATGAAGAATGTGTCTATCGGAATCTCCGGGGGCGGAATTTTCGGGCATCGGAATTATCTCACGTTCTATCTTTAATTCGTCAGAACTCTCCGTCAAACAAACCAATTTCCACAAGGTGTTAAACGGACCGAATTTTAATTCCTGTCCTACGCGGAGCGTTACAGGGAAACCGCCGAGTTTTGCACAATATCTAAGAAGTATTCTCGCGTCCGCCGCCGTTATTTTACCGTCAAAGTTTACATCCGCAGTTTTTTTCTGATGGTCGTCAAACTCTTCAAGTCTTGCGGCATATCTTAATATATCTCTCGCTGCGGCAGGATTGCATTCATAAGAACGATCTTCATAGTGTACATATCCCGGAAAAAAATCTAATTCGACACCGTCGGTTTTTTCTTCCGTTTGGTCGGTAACCGAAACCGCTCCAGTCGGCAGAATAAAACCGATAATCATTAATACGGACAATATAAATGTAATAATACGTTTCATAAAGAATCGCTCCTTTTACCGCAAAATTCTGTTTCGTTCCTTATTTTTTTACTCAATACAAGTTATTTCGAACAGCGCGGATTCCTCCACTTCGTCCGTATAACCTATATATACAGCCTCAAACGTATAAGTTCCCGGCTCGGACGGCGTTACATGAAGAATATGTTTAGCCGAATCGCCGTCTCTCGTACTTATTTCTATCGGGATTATCTCACGTTCTATCCTTAATTTATCGGAACTCTCCGTCAGGGAAACAAGCTTCCACCATCCATTGAACGGACCGAATTTTAATTCCTGTCCGACGCGGAGCGTTACAGGGAAACCGCCGAGCCTTGCGCAGTAACGAAGCAAAATTCTTGCGTCCGCCGCCGTTATTTCACCGTCAAAGTTTACATCCGCCGCTGTCTTCTGATAGTCGATAAACTCTTCAAGCCCTGCGGAATATCTTAATATATCCCTCGCGGCAGCGGGAGTACGTTCATGTTTGATATTACAATCATAATTCACTTCATGAACATATCCGGGAAAAACGGAAACATCAATACTATTTTTATTTTCCTTAAATAAAACCGAAACTGCGTTCACAGATAAAACCGAGCCGACAACCATTAATACAGACAAAATTATTGCTGAAATACGTTTCATAAAGAACATCTCCTTACATTATCTAAAGTACGGGAATACTGTCTCCAAGTTCGAAGCATATCTAAGAACAAACTGCGCGTCACTTGACGTAAGGGAACCACTGCCGTCGATATCGGAACGAACAAACTGTTCATCCGTATAAGTTTCAAGTCTTGAACAATATCTTAAAATTAATCTTGAATCGGCTGCCGTAACAGAACCGCTGAAGTCCACATCTCCCATATTAATTTTTAAAGATCTGTTTGCGCTTCTGTTAATAACATAACCAACTCCGCCTCCGTAATTATTAATTGAATTAGAATTAAAAGCATTATATGTTATCCAACCGTATCCACTTTGTCCCCAGTTAGAACCATAGGAATTCAAATACTTAAAAGCCCCGCCGTATCGGTTATTATCATATCCAACAATACATACAGCATGTGCACCTTCTCCGATAGTTTCTGAGCCATAAATCACATTATTTGCACTGCTGTAATTTACTGGCACCCTAAAAGCAAAAACAACTCCGTAATCTTTTACTATTGCATCCTTAACAGCATCTATTCCATTTACCGTTCTCCATGAAGCTGCTTTAAAATAAGATGCAACCTTCTTTTGTCTTGAATCAGGAGCAACTAATGAATTTTCCGCGTAATCCATTATTTGCATGGAGCATACTCCCTTATTCACAACAAATTTCATTGCAGCTGAAATATGTATAGGTTTTCCGCCTTTAGTCAATGAATTAAACACGAAAGCCGGACTAAAACAATGATTCTTTGAATAAGAACCCCACTCCCACTTATGTCGTTCTTCACGAGATACTGCCGCATACGCAACCGCCCATGCAACACAGGAATTTTGTCCTCCCTGACCATTTTGTTCCGGAGGAGGAAAATCATTTGTATTATCGCGACTTACCGGTAACGAAGAAGTACCATTTATATCCGCCGAGGGCTGATACAAATGAGCCTTAATTTCTTCAATATCTTCTGTTAGAGATTCTACCGACGATAAACGATATCCGTCTATCGTATATAAAGCGTCTTTTTCCTTATTATCCAGCGAAATCTTCGTAATTGTTTCCTTTGTAACCAACACGGAATCATCAATTGTTTTTTCATTCTCCGCATAACCGACAGGCGCGGTTAACATAGCGATAATCAAAGCAGTCGTAATAACTTTTATTAATTTTTTATTTTTCATTGCGATTCGTCCTTTCTTTAAAAAATAAAATTTTATTATTCTTAAAAGAAAAGAAACTAAATACAAATCTTTGATTTTTTAGAATGTTTACAAAACATTGCTTTGTCCTCCGTTTTTTGTAATTTTATTATACGATAAATAAATAAAAATGTAAATAATTGTTTCATTTTTGTAATTATTTTCGTTAAAATATCCATAGAAACGGATTTTTAATTGCATATTTTACATAAAAATAAGACAGTATGCCGAATTTTTCAACATACTGCCCAATATTTTTAACGGTATTTTCTTATTTTGCTTTTACGGCGTCGTCATACGCCTTTTTAAACGCGGGAATCGAGCGGACTATCATATCATACGATACGCAGTATGAGGCTCTGACATATCCCGGACAGCCGAACGAATCGGCGGGGACGAGGAGAAGATCATACTTTTTGCATATCTCGCTGAACTCGTTGTCGTCGCCGTCGGGAGCTTCTATAAACATATAGAACGCGCCGTCGGGACTCGCGCATTTATAACCGATATCCGTAAGCGATTTATAGAGATAATCCCTGTTCTTTCTGTACGCCTCGATGTCGGGACGGACGGACGCACACTTCCCGATAACGCGCTGGAAGAGCGACGGAGCGCACACGAAACCGCTGCACCTTGCCGCACCCGCAACAGCCGCGTACAGACGCGCTGAATCGTCGGCTTCTTTAGGAACGAGGACATAGCCTATACGCTCGCCGGGGAGCGAAAGCGACTTGCTGTACGAATAGCACACGATTGTGTTTTTATAGAACTTCGCAGTGAACGGAGTCGGAACCGACGTAAAATTAAGCTCTCTGTAAGGCTCGTCGGATATAAGATAAACGGGGTGAGAGAACTCTACCGACTTCTTTTCAAGGAGCGCACAGAGCTTCTTCACCGTATCCTCCGAATAAACCGTACCCGACGGGTTGTTGGGCGAATTTATAATAACCGCCTGCGTATTTTCGGTTATCATATTTTCGAGTTCGTCAAAGTTTATCTGAAAATGCTCCCTGTCCGCGCTTACGCATTTGAAAGTAAGACCGTTTGATTCTGCAAAGCATTTATACTCGGGGAAATACGGAGCGATTACGATAAGCTCGCTTTTTTCATTCGCACATAACGCTCTGAATACAGAGATAAGCGATGCCGCCGCACCGCACGTAAGGTACAATTCGCCCGCTTCGTACGAAGTGCCGAAACGCGAATTAAGATCGTCCGCAACAGCTTTTCTCGCGCCGAAATCGCCTACGGCGCTCGTGTAGCCGTGAACGTCTATCGGGTCGCGCTCGTTTAATATATCGATAATCGCCGTCTTGACTTCTTCGGGTGCGGGAACGCTCGGATTGCCGAGAGAGTAATCATACACATTCTCCGCTCCGACAACGGCTTTGCGCTGACTTCCGTACTCGAACAGATCTCTTATCGTCGAACGGTTACTGCCGTAAAAATAATATTTTTCGTTTATCATTTTACTCACCCTGATGCTCAAAGCCCGCTCTGAACGCCTTGAGATTTATGTCGAGAATCTTCTCGGGAAGAACCTCTTTTAAAACTTCCTCCCAGTCTATATCGGTCATGCCCGTAGCCTTTATCATCGCGCCGAGCAGAACGATATTCATGCATCTCGCGTTGCCCAATTCAACCGCGATATGACCCGCGTCGAGAACGACGGTCTTAAAATTCTTCTGCATAGCTTCGACCGTTCCCTCGGGGTATTCGCACGCCCCCGAAGCTACGCTCATGGGTACTATTTCGTAATCATTGATAACCGCCGTGCCGTCCTTTTTTAGAAAATGCGCGTATCTGACGGCTTCCATTTTTTCAAATGAGATAAGCATATCCGCCTGTCCCTCGCCGATAATCGGTGAGTAAACCTTATCGCCGTAGCGAATCTGAGTTGAAACGCTTCCTCCTCGCTGGCTCATACCGTGAACCTCGCTCATTTTAACGTCGTAACCCGCCTTGATAAGTCCGCGGGTAAGTATCTTGCTGACGAGGATAGCTCCCTGTCCTCCGACTCCTACTATAAGTAAGCTTCTTACCGGCATCTTATTTCTCCTCCTTTTCAATCGCGCCGAACGGGCATACCTGATTGCATACCGTACAGCCTACGCAGAGCGTCGAGTCAATATCGGCCTTGCCGTCCTTCATTGAAATAGCGGGACAGCCGACCTTCAGGCACTTTTTACAGCTTCTGCATTTATCGGTATTGACATGGCACATACCTATGTCGTGTTTGACCTTTTTAAGGAGAAGGCACGGTCTGCGCGTGATGATCGCCGCGGGAACCTCGCTGTTAAGCGCGTCGTTTACGGCCTTTTCCATAGCGGTAAGATCCTGCGGGTCAACGATTATAACGTTCTGATAACCCATAGCTTCGAGAAGCTTTTCGGGTCTGATTGCGGGAGCCGGCTCGCCCATGAGCGTTTCACCGCTGCCGGGGTTGTCCTGCTGACCCGTCATACCTGTAATCGAGTTATCAAGAATACAGGGGATAATGCGTCCCTTATTATAAATAATCTCCGCCGCGCCCGTCATTCCCGAATGGAAGAACGTCGAGTCGCCGACTATTCCGAATACTTTTTTATCGTTCTCGCCCATGACCTCGAACGCCTTTGAAATACCCATGCCGACGCTTAAACCGCCGCCCATGCATACGCACGTGTCCGTAGCGCTGAGGGGCTTCGCGCTGCCGAGGGTGTAGCATCCGATATCGCCCGAGATAACGTAGTTTCTGCCCTTGCCGAGGGTGTAGAAGAATCCTCTGTGCGGACATCCGGGGCAGAGTACGGGAGGTCTGCCGACCGCCTTTACGTCAAGCTCCGTATACTCGGCTTTTTTGCCGAAAATACACTCGTTTAATATCTGCGGGTTAAGCTCGTACATATTCGGAACAACGTCCTTGCCGATACAGTCGATACCGGCGGCTTTAATCTGCTCCTCCATGAACGGCTCCAGCTCCTCGATAACGTAGAGCTTCTTTACCTTTGAAGCAAAATCCTTAATAAGCTTCATGGGCAGGGGGTATGTAAATCCTAATTTAAGGAACGACGTGTCCTCGGGAAATACCTCCTTTGCGTACTGATACGCGACGCCTGCCGTGATAACGCCGACCTCCGAGCCGTTCATTTCGACCCTGTTAAGCTTCGAGGTACACGCAAACTCCGCCATGTCCTTTAGCTTCTTCTCAAGTATCGGGTGGTGAGCCATTGCGTTCGCAGGGGTGGAAACAAACTTCGTCGGATCCTTTTTATATCCCTCATATTTAAAATCGTATCTCTCGCCCGGCTCTGTGAGACTCTTAGAATGACATATTCTCGTAGTGACTCTGAAAAGTACGGGGATGTCGAACTTCTCGCTTATCTCGTACGCTTCTTTTATAAAATCCTTGCACTCCTGCGAATCCGACGGCTCTATCATAGCCATCTTCGCGCTCTTTGCATAGTAGCGGTTGTCCTGCTCGTTCTGCGAGGAATGCATGGACGGGTCATCCGCGCTTATAATTACGAATCCTCTGCCGATACCGTTGTACGCCGCCGTGAATATCGGGTCGGCGGCTACATTCATTCCGACATGCTTCATCGCGCAGACGGAGCGCACTCCGCCTATCGACGCGCCGTACGCGACCTCCGCCGCTACCTTTTCGTTGGGCGCCCACTCGCAGTAAACGTCCTTATATTTCGGGAGATTTTCAAAAATCTCCGTGCTGGGTGTTCCGGGGTACGCGGAGCCGACCTTGACTCCCGCTTCCCACAGACCGAGAGCCGTCGCCTCGTTGCCGGACATCAGTTGTTTCATGATATATCACCTTTTCCGTATTTTCTTACAAAATCATATATTAATTATTATAACACGCCCGCACACGTAATACAACGTAAATTTTTTATTACCGTACGAGTCAAATTTTGTGAACGTTGACACGATTTTCATTGTTTTTTTACTTTAAATGTGCTATTATTAATTCAGACAAGGAGAATAAGGTTTTTATGAAGAAATTTGTTATATATATTTCAGCCGTCGTTTCGCTTGCCGTCATATCTCTTTTTACCGCGAACGCCGACTCGTCATACACGATAAAAAACGTTAATATAACCGCCGAACCGCAGATAAACGGCGACGCCTCCGTAATGAGCGAATGGACTGTCGCATTCGGCGCCGGGCGAAGCGACGGATTTGAGTGCGAGATTCCGATTCCGTCAAGCCCCGAGTATAAATTCGCGTCCGTCGTAAATATATCGGCGGATATAGACTCTGCGAGCGCGTCGCTGAGCGAAGAGGCTTCGACCGACATAGACGGTGGATTCGCGGACTATACGTACACGTTAAGCGAATCGGACTCCGCGATAAAGGTTAAATGGAATTTAAAATGCTTCGGCGAAACGCACGTGTTCAGACTCTCCTACACGCTCTCGTCCGTAATTAAAAATATAGATTCGCAGAACGCATTTTACTGCAATTACATCCCCGAATCACTCTCGCCCAAGTGCGAAAACGTTACGATAACCGTAAAGCTTCCCTCGGACTGCACGGGTAAGGACGCAGGGCTTTTAACATCGAACAATTACAAATGCACAAGGGACAAAAACAGCGTGACGTTCACCGGCGGTAAGACCTCCGGCGGAGCGTATATCGGAATTTCGATTCCGTCGGATAAATTTAATTCCCTGCCGACGTACACGACCGCTCCCGAGGGCTGGACCGCAGGCAGAATAACGCTGTTGATTATCGCGTGTGTCCTCGCTCTTACAGTGATACTCTGTTTAATATTCTCAAAACACATAATGATTAAGCTGTTCGTCCGTTCGTGCCGTAAGAATTCGTACGTTGAGCCGAGCGACTCCGCAATAGAATCCGTTATGCAGTCGCTGACTCCCGCCGAAATGCTCAAAACCGTCACGACCGACATTTACAGCGAAGCGGACTTGTTCATTTACACCGTCCTGTCGCTTGCAAAAAAGGGCGCGCTGATTTTAAGAAAGGGCGTTATTCTCCCCTCGGGCGAGGGCGGAAATTTAAAAAAGCACGAGAGAACCGCCGTCGAATTCTTCACGGGAGAAAAGGCGAAGTCGAGTGCGGAATTCTATAAATTCATTAATAAATTCAACAGAAAAGTCAGGGGCGTTTCGCCGTTCGAATGTTTAGACAGGAAAAAGCGTGCGCTGTGCGGAAAATGCTTCGAAATCGAGTCTACGGCGGAGACCTACGACGGTATTAAATTCTCGACAATAAGCGAGGACGTATTCAAGCCGGGCAAAATTTCGGACGCGGATTTAATAAGATTTATGTTTAAGGAAAATAATTCGAGGACTCACGTCACTGACGGACTTTTTGCATTCAGAGAGGTCTACGAGGACGGATTCGAAGAAATATTAAAAGAGAAAAAACACGGATAAGGGGTGTTAAAAATGAAAAAATACGTTGTGGCTCTGATTCACGAGTACGGCTCTTCGGGCAGACTCATAGGCAAAAAGCTTGCCGAAAAGCTCGGCATAGGCTATTACGACAAGGAGATTCTCGCTCTTCTGACAATGAGAAAGGGCATTTCCCCGCAGGCGGCGGAGGAGCTTAACGAAAAGAGAACGTCGAGTTTTCTCTACTCCGTATTCTCCGCCTCTCAGACACGTCCGCTCAACGACGAGGTTTTTATCGCAAAAGCCGATATTATAAAGGAGCTTGCCGACGAAAAATCGCCGTGCGTTATCATCGGCTCGTGCTGCGATTACATACTCTCGGGCAGGGACGACGTTATAAAGGTGTTCATCCACGCACCGTTTGAAAAGAGAAACGAACGTCTCGCCGCCGAATTAAAGGAGAAAAGCGCGAATACGCCGGGAATTCTGAAAAAGAAGGACAAGCAAAGGGCGGATTACTACAATCATTTCACTTTTAATAAGTGGGGCGACATGAAAAACTACGATTTGTGCATAAACAGTGAAATAGGCGCAGACACCGCCGCCGACCTCATTGCCGCCGCGATAGGCGATATGTTTAAGGATTAAGGAGATTAATATTATGAATAATATTTCACCGTCGATACTTTCCGCAGATTTTTCGCGCCTGGGCGAGGAGATAACCGATATCTCAAACGCGGGCGCGGACATGATACATATTGACGTAATGGACGGCATGTTCGTGCCGAATATCACTCTCGGCGCACCGATTGTAAAAGCTGTCAGAAAATGCTCGGATAAAATTTTCGACGTTCATTTAATGATAAACGAGCCGATACGATATATTGAGGACTTCGCAAAGGCGGGCGCGGACATAATCTGTTTTCACATAGAGGCTTCGTCCGACGTCGGAGCGACGATTGACAAAATAATTTCGCTCGGCAAAAAGCCCGCGATAGCATTAAAGCCGGGAACAAAGGCTCAGGAAGTTTTCAAATATCTCGATAAGCTTTACATGGTTCTCGTAATGACGGTCGAACCGGGATTCGGCGGTCAGAGCTTCATGCCCGACATGATGAGCAAGGTTAAGTCCGTAAGAGACGAGTGCGTAAGACGAAACCTCGACATGAGAATCGAGGTCGACGGCGGAATCAGCGACAAAACCGCTCCCCAAGCCGTCAATGCGGGCGCGGACGTTCTCGTCGCGGGAAGCTATATTTTTTCTTCAAGCGACAGAAAAGAAGCTGTTGCAAAACTGAAAAGCATTTGAATTTAATTCGAAATAATAAAAATGTCGGTGAGATAACCGGCATTTTTTTGTTTTAACAAACTGTACATAAAAAACCGCAAAGCCTTATTTTTCAAGGGTTCAAAACGTGTTTTAACCCCTTTTGTACGTCTCAATACGTCTATTGATTTACCGTTTTTTATGTTGTACAATATTTACAGCAAAGCAGTACCGAACAAAAAAACGGGAGATATCATTATGAACGAAATTAAATGTCCTAAATGCGGAGAGGTTTTTCAGATAGACGGCGCGGGCTACGCCGCGATAGTAAAGCAGGTTCACGACAGCGAATTCGACGCGGAGATAAAACGCCGTGAAAACGAATTAAAAAAAGAAACGGATTCCGCCGTAGAGCTTGCCGTTATGAAGGCAAACGAGTCAAGCGCGAAACGCATATCCGAGCTTGAAAATGAAATCAATACGGCAAAGCAGACGCAGAACGCAAAAATCAACGAACAGGTTTCCAGAAAGGAAATCGAAATTGCAAATAAAATGTCGGAAATAGAACGCTTAAAAGGCGAGATTAAGCTCGAAAAGGAGAAAGCAGAATCCGCCGTAAAGAACGCTGTTTTCGATAAGGATTCGGAGATTCTCAAGCTTCAAAACGAGATGGAAAAGAACAAAACCGAGTTCGAATTAAAATTGCAGAGCGAAATTAAGAACCATTCGGACGAATTAAAACGCAAGGACGAGGAGATCGAGTATTACAAGGATTTCAAAGCCCGTCAGTCGACGAAAATGGTCGGCGAATCGCTCGAACGCCACTGCGAAACGGAGTTTAACAAAATGCGCGCCGCGGGATTTCAGAACGCGTATTTCGAAAAGGACAACGACGCGAGAACCGGAAGCAAGGGCGACTTTATTTTCAGAGAATCGTCCGCTGACGGAACGGAATTTATTTCGATAATGTTCGAAATGAAAAACGAGAGCGACACGACCTCGACCAAGCATAAAAACGAGGACTTCTTCAAGGAGCTTGACAAGGACAGGCGCGAGAAAAACTGCGAGTACGCCGTCCTCGTGACCATGCTCGAACCCGACAGCGAGCTTTACAACACGGGAATCGTCGACGTGTCGTACAGATACGAAAAAATGTACGTTGTCAGACCGCAGTTTTTCATCCCGATAATAACGATTCTGCGAAACGCCGCATTAAATTCGCTCAAATACAGACAGGAGCTTGCCGTCATTAAAAATCAGAATATAGACGTTACGAATTTTGAAAACAGCCTGATTGATTTTCAGACGAAATTCGGAAACAATTACAGAATCGCAAGCGAAAAATTCTCGAACGCTATCGACGAGATAGACAAAACGATCGACCATCTCAATAAAGTTAAAGAGAGTCTGCTCGGCTCCGAGCGGCAGCTCCGTCTTGCAAACGACAAGGCGCAGGATTTAAGCGTAAAGAAGCTGACAAGGGGCAACCCGACGATGAAAGCCAAATTCGAAGAACTCGAAAAATAACAACAGTAAAGGCTTTCAGGTTTCTTTAACGCAGTCGAAGCGGAAAGAGGGTGAATATATTCCTTTGCGGTTCGACTCTCTTTTGCTGTACACATTCCCCGCCGTTTCTCATATTATGTACCGAGGGGTATTCCCTCGAATAATTAAAGAAACGAGAGGTTGATATATGGCTTCTACCATAACAAACCAGGCTTCTCTTACGTACGCCTACGGTTCACAGAACGGATCCGCTCTGTCGAACGTAGCAACGGCTGTAATTGAGGACACACTGGCTCTTACAAAATCCGCTGTCGGCTCGGACTATACGCCCGGGACGAACATTGCGTATACAATAAGTCTCGTAAACAACGGCTCCGTCACGCTCAACAACGTAACCGTCACGGATAACCTCGGAACATACGCTCTTACGGGCGCGACAGCTACTCCGCTTACCTATGTCGGACCCGCAAGACTTTATATAAACGGCGTGTATTCCTCGGACATCACACCGACGACGGCGGCGGACAGCGTAACGTTTACGATTCCGACGCTCGCCTCCGGCGCGAACGCTCTCATAGTTTACAATGCGGTTCCCAATTCGTACGCTTCGGGCGCGGCGGATTCGACCATTACGAACACTGCGACAGCGACGGCTGCAGGACTCGGACAGAGCGCAAGTGCGAGCGCGACAGTCACCGCCGACGACTTCGCGAGAGTTACCATGATCAAGACTATAACTCCCGAAACGCTCACAGACGGCGGAACGATTACCTACACGTTCACGCTTTATAACTACGGAAATACGGAGGCGACAAACGTCGTTCTCTCCGATACGTTCAACCCCGCGCCGACAATAAATTCGGTCACGGTCAACGGAACGGCAGTTCCCGCGTCGGATTATACGTACGCGTCGGGACTTCTGACCCTCCCCGCGGCATCGTCCGCATACGCGCTCACGGTTCCCGCCGCGGCGTTTACACAGAACCCGGCAACAGGCGCGGTAACGTCGACCCCCGGAATCACAACGGCAGTCGTAACGGGAACGCTCAGATAAACCGGCTTTCCTCCTGTAATTTATTATCAAGCCGAAAGACGTAAAACAAAAGCCCGCAGTGCAAACCGCGGGCTGAAATAATTTGTATATGCAGGTGTTGACAAATTCTTAATTCATAAGTATAATATAAATACAAGGAGTTATCCGATAGACGGCTTACTCTTAGATTAAGTTAAAATAACCGCTTCCTAAATGCACACAGGGCGGTTATTTTTTTTCTCGACGTTCGATAAGAATAATGATTAACATAACAATGGTTATGTAAACAATAGCCTCTGCCATCGACATCACCCCCTTATCAATTCAAATAAGAGGGCTGACACCCTCTTTTTGATAAAAGGGCAAACCGCCTGCCGTATATAGATAACTCCAAGGTTCGCAAATTATTTTGCGGACTTTTCTGTTTTATCACTGATTTTCTTTTTTGTAAACCCTTTTTACGCCAAATGAAGAATCAATTTTGCAAACGCAAAGTACAGAAGCAGTGAAACCGAGTCCATTATCGTCGTAATCAGCGGACTTGCCATTACGGCAGGGTCAAGTCCGATCTTCTGCGCTATCATGGGCAATGTCGCGCCGATTACCTTTGCGCACAGGACGATAAACACGAGCGTTACGCATATAACAAGCGACAGACTCAGCGCGGAGACAACCGTCGTGCCTGCCGTATGCATTATCATATAGTCTACAATCATTATCTTCGCAAACGCCGCAATACCCAAAGAGACTCCGCACATCAAAGCGATTCTGCACTCCTTGAATGCAACGATGAATATATCCTTAAATTTAATTTCGCCCAGCGACAGTCCGCGGATTACCGCGACGGACGACTGGCTTCCCGAGTTGCCCGCGGTATCCATCAGCATGGGAATAAACGCTGTCAGCACAGCCATTTTCGAAAGCGCGGATTCGAACGACGAAATTATAAGTCCCGTGAACGTCGCGGATATCATGAGCACGAGAAGCCACGGAATTCTCATTTTCCAAAATCCGAATACGGATGTTTTGAGATACGGCTTTTCAGACGGTGACATACCTGCCATTTTGGAGAAGTCCTCCTCTGCCTCGTCCTGAATAACGTCGATAGCGTCGTCGAATGTTACAATTCCGACAATGCAGTTTTCCGTGTCGGTTACGGGCAGGGAGATGATATCGTATTTATTGAATATTTTTGCGACTTCCTCTTTATCCGTATGGGTGTTTACCGATATGAAATTCGTATCGGTTATCTCCGATATCGGGCGGTCGCTGTCGCTCATGAGCAGATCCTTTGCCGAAACCGTACCGAGAAGCTTATGCTTTTCGATAACATAGCAGGTATAAATAGTCTCCTTATGTATGCCCGTTTCTTTAATCTTTTTAAGCGCGTCGCCGACAGTACAGTTCTTAAAAAGGCTTACGAATTCGGTCGTCATAATACTTCCCGCGCTGTCCTCGGGGTAATTGAGCACGGTGTTTATCTCTCTGCGCGCGTCGGGAGACGCGCATTTCAAGAGCCTCTCGACAACGTTTGCGGGCATTTCCTCGATAACGTCAACCGTATCGTCAACGTACATATCCGCAAGGATTTCCTTTAACTCCGCGTCGGAAATCGCGTCGATAAGAACCTGCTCCTCGTCCGCGTCAAGATACGTAAAAACGAGCGCGGCGTTCTCTTTCGGAATAAGGCGGTACAGCACTACCATTTCCTTTTCGTCGAATTCGGGCAGAATAGCCGCCGTATCGACCGGATTCATCGTATCAAAAATACTCTTTATCGCCTTATACTGTCTGTCGTTTAAAAGTCTTTCAAAAACCTCTTTTGTCGTTTCCTGAGTCATAAAAAAACCCTCCCTGTTTTTAATAAACATAAGAAGCCGAAAATTTTTCGGGCGTCTTATGATAACAGGGGACGGGGTCTGACGAAAAAATAAAAGCCGAAACATAACGTTCCGACATCAGAATATTTTATAAAATATTAAGCAAACGACATAAGAACAGACGAAGCCTCGGCTGCACAAAGACGTTTATAAGTCGGAATGATATGCTGTTTTACATTAAACCGCCGCCCGTGCCCGCTGCTGCCGGATTCCATCTGATCACCTCATTAATTATTTATTCTATCTAAAATTATAACCGTGTTTATGTCGCTTGTCAACAAAATTTTCTTACATTTTTCAACAAAAAAACAGGGCTGCGTTTTTGCTAACGCCACATAAGGCAGTAACTTAAAAATTATAAGAATACAACTTTATAGGGCATTGCAAAGAACTGCGAAAGACTTTGGCTGTAAAAGGTCAGAGTCTTTTTTCTATCTTAAATCTGCACATTCGTCTTTAGTTTTTATATCAAGTATAATGAACCTACCAAATACAAGGAGGTTCTGACATGGGAACAATTTATGATGAAAACGGTGGAAGATACGAAGTTAATGGTAATTATTTATTACCTTGTTTGACGATTGGAAACACTAGCAAAAATAAAATTTGGGTGTGTGGGCAAAGACATAAACGCTATCTGAAATCACACCATCGTGTGTTTTATTATAATCTTCTTACTTCGTGTAAGCTTGACGATTACCTTGCCGACGTTGAAGATAGAGCAAAATCTTTATATGAACGGACAGTAAAATCACTCACCGAGCAGGAGCAAGTTACAGAAGAACTCAAAACCGAAAATATGATGTTGTGGGTGCAAAAGATGAATAACATTCGCAACCGAGCAACAGAAATTGTTAATAAACAAGTGATATATAGATAAGAAAAAAGGCACAGCCTACGGAGAAAATTTCCGTAGATTGTGCCTTAATTTTGTTTATGAGATTTGAATGCATAATCTTAGCGAGCAGACCATTTGGTTATCCAAACGGTAAAACACTCGTTAGGGACACCCTAAGACCTTGTTGTACACTAATAGTTTTAACTTAACTCTTATAGCTAAACGACACTGTTTTCAGTAATAGCAGTTTTTCCTATTTCTGAGATATTCAAATCTACAATTTCCTTTAGCACAAGATATGCATTTTTGAATATCAATTGCCATTCTTCGTTTAATGGGTCGATGATTTCGTGAAAAAGTGCATTCCTTAAACGATAGACAAAACTTAAAAACCAAATTACGCTATTTTGATTTCTTGTTTCGTATAGCTTTTTATACCACGCTTCTTCGCTTGCTGTCAAAACTCGATTAGGTTGTAAATCTACTTCCATATGATATTCAAAATAATTCAAAGGATTTTGCCTTATCACTTCGTATGAATTGCGTGACAGAATCATTTCATCGTATATTTTATTGCTATCATCTTTTGCGTTAAGTGTAAATATAGACAATACAATTGAGAGGGCTCGTTTTTCCAAGCTCTGAATTTTGGACAATAGTCTTGAAGCATATGTCGTATGGTCATAATGTTCTTTGAATGCCTGAATTATACTATGACTTACTTCGTTATTAATTTCCCTTAGAATCCAAGATAAATAGTCTTGCTCGTTTGTCTTTGGGTGCTTGCTTATGTAATCGGTTGATTGAAATAAAACATCTGAAATATTACAAGCAAATTGTATATTTTCATTATATTCTACGCCGTAATGTTTACCGAACAATCGTACGAACCCAGTAATAACAAAACTCCATTTTGTACCGCGATTTCGGTTCATCTTCATACCGACAATCAAACACTCTGATTTGTCAGGCGGGACATCACGATAAGTATACTCGAAGTCTTCGTTCGCTTTGTAAAAATCCCAAAAATAATATTCTGGATAGTTCTCCATAATCATCTTTCTGCCTTCACGATACAAAGCTTCAATATGTCCCATTATTGTATCGTCTACTATAAACTTCTTTCTACCTTCTTGGAGGTAGAACTTATTATAGGCATTCAAATATTTGCCGTCTCCTCGAGTGTTTTGTGCTTCAGGAAACATTACTCGTAATGTAGAAATATAGGCAAACCAAGTCTTGATAAAAAGTGATACGAAATCAGCTTCAGTAACAGCTTTCCAATTCTTATATGTTTGTATCTCTGTCATAGCTATACCTCCGCATTTTTACATTTCAACCATTCCATAGCTTTTTCCTCTCCCAGCCCAATAGCCAGTTCAACCGCTTGTTTTGCATTTTCTAATAATTGTTCAGACTTGCGACGTAAAGCAAATGAATCTTGAACTTTAGATGCAATTTCTTGCTGAGTTTCTATATCCAAAATCGGAATAATAACATTTTCGATGTCAGACGGCTTCCAATGTTGAATAATAGCACCGTTTGAATCTCTTTCTGCTTGTAACTGCACGATAGGAGAATTCAAAACTAAAGTTAAATAATCAGGCAGTATTTCAAGCGGATTTTTCACGGTTAAATGTAGCAAGGCTCCTGATGTAATAACTTCTGTGTCTTTTTCCATTTTATATGCAATGCCAACACTACCATCCTTCGAAAACAAAATTGTGTTTCTTTTAGGATACAATTTATTGGGTTCTGCAACAATATTGCGAGGGAGTTTTATTGAAGGTTCACTTATGCCATATTTTGTTACATCGCTAACACGAACAAATGGTATACCTTCATCGCAATATGAATCACTGCCGGGCTCTATCGACTTTTTGATAATAACAATACCATCTTTACCACCAAGTAATTGAGTAGTGTGCTTTTTCAAAGAGGTAAATAACTTATCATATTTCGGCTGATAGTATTCGGCATCCAAACGACCACTTGTCAAAAAACTTTCCGAAAGAGATTTGAGCGACGTTATGATTTTAGTTGAACTTCGATCTACCATATCAATAGTGGAAGCTAGCATCTTTTCGGCGTAACGGTATTTTTCTTGAGATGCTGCAATTAAATTCTCACTATCGATTATAAGGTTACTTATTACTTTATAAAAAGCATCTGAAAAGGTGGGAATCGGAATTAAACACATATCTCCAACATTAAGTTTAGGTTGAGCATTGCCACTTGTTCTTCGAGCCACTAACTTTTGAGCAAGTGAGCAGTTCAGATAAGCAACTAAATAATGCTTAAAACTTTCTTGATATGTTCCCAACTTAATACCAATATTGTTTTCACTAATATTACAATAGGGTGTTCGCTTATCTATACGTGCAAAATAGCCAATGCTATTTCCTACTTTTGACAATACTATATCGTCCAACCTTAATGCGGAATTTTTAATACGATTATTGTCTTCTTCAGAAATATACATAATATTTAATGTATCAACATAAAATCCACCTTTTATATTTTCTATTCTAATAAATGGAATAGGACCCTCAGCCAAATAAGATGCACTCTTCAATGTTGAACCAAAGGGTCCGCTTACAACGTCTTCTTTATTTAAACAAAGATGTGGCATTTTTCTAATCTGTGTATCAATAGTGATGGCTCTCTTGTTGTAAAACTCTGCATCAATCCTAAAGATTGGATTCCAATTGTGAATTTTATTAAAACGAATTTCACTGCATTCCAGCCCATCCATCAAAGCCTTGTATTTGGCTTCATTAAAAGGTTTAACAGATGGGCTCATTGAAAAAAACTTAAACCTTCTTTTTTCGCAAATTCGATAAAGGCTTCTGCGATACCATCTTCTGTCATTCCATCGTGATTGTACAAGTCGTGGTCAACAATAAAGTGATTATGGTGATCGAGTAGAATTTCGCCGTTTTTATCTTTTACATAAATTTTTTCACCGGAATTATCCTTGCTTGGCTTTTGCATTGTTGCAAAGAAAATAGGATAATCTTCTTTTTTAGGGCATAGCTTATCATCCCATTTCTGCACAAACAAAACCGAGGTTTTAGTTCCAGTATGGGGTTTAAAAACATTTCCGTGCAAACCTACGACAGCAAGAATACGGCAACGTTCAGCGATAAATTCACGAATATACTTATCACTGGAATTGTTAAAACGACCTTGTGGGAGAACAACAGCCATTCTTCCGCCTGGCTTCAAGAAGTTTAGATTGCGTTCAATAAACAAAATATCTCTGCCAACTTTTTTCTGCCATTTGCCTTTACCGTTCTTTGCAAGTTCGTAATGGGAAAGAATAGTTTGCTCTTTGATATCTCCTGCGAACGGTGGGTTTGCCATTACAAGGTCAAAATTGAATTTGCTAAAATCACCGCTACCCTTTGGTTGCAGCTTTTTCAACTTTTTAAAACCTTCATTATATGTATCGTTCCAATCTTCTTGCTTTGTTACCTCATTCCAGCGAGAGTAATCAAGTGTATTTAAATGTAAAACATTAGTTTGCCCATCACCAGCAATAAGATTAAGGGTGCGAGCTACACGCACAGTTTTTTCGTCAAAATCAATCGCAAATACATTATCACGTACAAAGTCTCTTTCGTCATTTGTTCTTTCTGAAGCGGTGAAATCTTCGCCAGGTTCGAGACCTTTAGAAAGACGAATTTCTTTCCATACCTTAAAAATGCTGTGAACAGTAAAGCCGGAGCTACCGCAAGCAGTGTCAATAATTTTATCATTGATTGTTGGGTTCATCATTTTTACGCACATATCAATGACATAACGAGGTGTAAAATATTGCCCTTTTTCACCTTTTTGCGCTTTGCTCATCAAATATTCAAAGGCATCATCGACAACATCCAAGTTATTATTAAAAAGCTTAATATCTTGTAAAGTTGACACACAAACTGCAAGGTGCGAAGGAGAGAGTAATATTTTACTTTCTTCAGCAAACACACCTTCCCACTTCTTTTTTGCATCGTCAAACAGGCCTTGGATTTTTTCTTTCAATTCAAAGTCAGTATCACCACTATTACGGAATTTTAAATATGCCGTTTTATCGTTGGCACAAATTAGCTCATCATATAATTTTGCAAAAATGAGCTTGAATATTTCCTCGAAAGAATCTACGCCAGCACTTGCAAGCACCTCATCTTCCATTTCTTTTATAAGATTTCTAAGAGAACGTTTCTCTTTACTGATTTTATCTCTGCTACGTAAATCGTCATAAGTGTATTTCTCACTTAAAATTTCTGATAATTTTTGATTAGCTTGCGGAATATCACTAATCATTTCAAAGAAGTTCGGATCTTTACGGTTATAGCAGGAAACCTGCTCACCGTTTGTCCAAACGCCAATAGGTGCACCTGTTGCATTGCAGTATGATTTGAGTTGTTCTTTTCCGTCAGTTAATTTAGGCTTTTTAAGTTCAACAATTATATACGGAACCATAGGACGGTCTTTGTCCATAATTGTAATGTCCGCACGCTTAACTTCACGTCCAAAATGTATAGGTGTTTCAAGTTGAATACGACTGGTTGGATAACCATAATCGTGTACTAATTTCCAAATATATAATTGACGAACCGCTTCTTCCGGTGTTAATTTAATATCTCTTTCTCGAACAAGACATCTGAAATAAGGAACTTCTTTCCCTTTTATATTTTTAGTAAATATCCCTTTTTCAATGGTTGTGATTGCTTCGGAAGAAAACAATGTATCATCATAAGATGTGTTTTTGAAAAGTTCATTTAATTTCATTATATATCCGCTCCAGTCTTTTTTAATTCTAAATAACGCTTATAGGAAATAACAACATTCTGTGGTTTATTTTGTTTTTGCACAATTAAAACTTTATCGTTATCGGCTACTTCTTTGAAAATTTTTGACGCTTGCCCTTTCAAGAACGGCGTAACCGATTCATAATCAGGCAATACAGGCTTTTTTTTAGACAATCGCTACGCCTCCTTTTAACTATTTATATTAATATATACTACCACAAAGTCATTACTTTTGTCAACATAAAAGTAATGACTTTATGGATAAATCTTGCTCTATTATATTAAATGATATGCTTCAACACGCTGAGGTGTCGTCATTTGACGACACCTTGTTGTGAATTTGAAAATAGCTATTGAAATTCAGAATTAAGTAATGTAGACTTGTAATATCAAATGAATATTTACGATTTCTAATCGAGCAAGCGGAGATGGTTTTAAGAAACTAAGCTACCAAGCGCCGTACGAAACCGGATATACAAAGGTATAATTGCCACCTTTTGTGTATCTGTTTTCTGTGGCATTTTTTATTGCTCGATTTTGTTTCGTACTGTGTTAGGTTCTTTCCTGTTTGTTTTGGAAAGGACCTTTTTATGTTTTATACACTCTAACAAGAGCAAACAGCAGGATATCCCTGATTAAACCTCCTTTTCACCAAATGCAAAGGATGTTTAGATTGTGGCTGTAAAAATCAATCCACAGCAGTCAAAAAAATAAACGCTTTAATTAGGCGTTTGTGCTGTAACTGCGTAAACGGCAACTGCTTATTGCTCGATGATGGCGAGGAGTACAACTGCGTTCAACTCATCAACAAATATAGTGTTTACTGCAATTATCTTTTGTCTTCGGTTTTACCTACTGACAAAGAACTGTTTGCAGAGGTTATGAGAATTCGCAATGAAAAGCATTGTCGGATTTGTGGTAAAGTCTTTGCACAAAAATCTAAAAATCAAAGATATTGCACAGAATGTTCTAAAGTTCAAAAACGTAAAAAAGCAGCCGAGCGACAACGCAAAAAGCGAGCGTCTCTGTCACACTTCTAAGGAGTGGAATGACACCTGCTATAAAACTTTTAATGAGCCAAGTACAGGCAAGTAATATCTCAATGCCTTAGCACTCAATTTTAAAGTTAATAAGCGTGACAAAAACGAAAGGAGAAAATGTTTGAACAAATATTTTACAGTATCGGAATCGGAGCAGTTTGCATTCTACAAAGTACCTAAAGCGTTATTTGAAGAAAAGTACAAATCAGTTTCAACAGACGCCAAAATGCTGTACGGACTTTTACTTGACCGAATGTATCTGTCCGTCAAAAACGGTTGGATAGATAATCAAGGCAGAGTATATCAATATTTCACAATAAAATCCGCTCAGGAAAAACTGCATTTCGGTCACGAAAAGATATGCAAGTTATTCTTCGAACTTGAAGTCGCAGATTTGATTATTCGCAAAAGACAAGGTCAGGGGAAGCCGAGCATTATCTATCTGAAACAATTCTGATTTTCGGTTTTCTTGATTTCCGAATAACAGAAGGTAATAAGACTTAGAAGATTAAGACTGTTACCGGCCGAGAAAAGAATATATATGGAGGTTAAAATGATAAAAAACATAAGTATAGATTTGCTTGTTCCCTTTGAAAATCATCCGTTTAAGAAAAGAAATGGGATTGAGCAACAAGAATTAACAGAAAGCATAAAAGAAAACGGATTGCTTGAACCGATAATAGTTCGTTCTTTTCCGGCCGGTAAATATGAAATTATCAGCGGACACAGACGAGTTGAGGCGTGCAAGGAATTGGGGATAACAAGCATCCCCGTGACAATAAAAGAATTAACAAAAGACGAGGCGATTGTGCAAATGGTGGATTCAAACATACACCGTGAACATATTTTACCGAGTGAAAAAGCTTTTGCATACAAAATGAAATCTGAGGCTTTGAAACATCAAGGGAAAACTTCGTGCCAACTTGACACAAAGTTAAGAACAGATGAAAAAATTGCAGAAACCGTCAATGACAGTGCAAGGCAAATACAACGATATATCCGCCTGACATATTTAATACCCGAATTACTTAAACTTGTTGACGAAGAAAGGATAGCCTTTACTCCTGCGGTTGAAATCTCATATCTGTCGGAATATGAACAGCAAATATTGCTTGAACAAATCGAATTTACCGACGCTACACCTTCATTATCGCAGGCACAGCGATTAAGAAAATTCAGTAAAGACGGTAACTTTTTCGTTGATACAGTTTTCGCCGTTATCAATGAAGAAAAGCCAAATCAAAAAGAACAAGTTAGATTTATGGAAGAGGATATACGCAAATATTTTCCGAAAAGCTACACCAAATCCGATATGCAAAAGACAATCATTTCACTGCTTGAAAAATGGCAGAGGCAAAGAGAAAGAAACAGGAGGGATGAAAGATGACAGATAAAAACAATTCAATATATGCACCGTATTTTGAAAAGAATGATGAACCGTTCTTTATGAAAATAGGCAATACAACTTACGAAGTCAGCACACATTTTAATCCCAATGGCAGAGAAAATGTGCTTCAACAATTTGAAGATTTGCTTACAGAATTAAAGATAGCATAAGTTTGCACAATCGACACTGCGGCATTGCAAGTGTACAATACCTATACATTGCAATGCCACGTTGTCACAGAAAGGAGCAAATAGTTTATGGCAACAAACAAAAATATACAAGGGCAAGAAGAAAAAATCACCGCTCTGTATTGCCGTTTATCTCAAGACGACAATTTAGAGGGTGAGAGTAATTCAATATCAAATCAAAAAGAAATTCTGATGACCTATGCAAAGAAAAACGGATATTTACATCCGCAATTCTTTGTCGATGACGGTATCAGCGGAACAACATTTAACCGTCCCGGCTTTCAGAAAATGGAAAGCCTTATTGAAGCAGGTAAGGTGTCAACCGTAATTGTAAAAGACTTATCTCGCTTTGGCAGAGAGCATTTGCTTTGCGGTCACTATACGGAAATTGTTTATCCGACCTTAGGCGTCAACTTCATAGCCATACAGGAAAATGTTGATACCACGAAAGGTATAGGGACGGAAATGATGCCGTTTCATAATATTTTTAACGAGTGGTATGCCGCACAAACCTCAAAGAAAATCCGTGCCGTTAATGAAATGAAAGCGTCAAAGGGTATGAGGATTTCTTCAACAGTGCCTTACGGTTACAAGAAAATTGAAGGCGATAAGGAGCAATGGTACATAGACGAGCCTGCGGCTGAAATTGTAAGAAAGATATTTAATCTTTGCATTTCGGGTAAAGGTCCGTCGCAAATTGCAAGACAGCTTGAAGCCGAAAAAGTGCTTACTCCGACAGCATATTTCAATTCCGTAGGTAAGAAAACAAGTAATTTGATGCCTACCAATATCTATGCTTGGCGTTCAAATTCTATTGTCCACATTCTTGAAAACAGACAATATACCGGCTGCACCGTAAATGGTAAAAGTACAACAGTCAGTTACAAAGTGCATAAGAAAATTGAGAAATCACAAGAGGATTATCAGATTATTTCCAATACACAGGATGCAATCATCAGTGAAAACACTTGGCTGAGAGCGCAAGAACTGAGGAGAAACAAAAGGCGAAATACTGCAACAGGAAGAAGGAGTTTGTTCTCAGGTTTAGTATATTGTGCTGATTGTGGTTCTAAACTTCACTTTTGTGCTTCCAAAAGTTTAAAGAAAAATCAGGAATTTTGGAGGTGTTCTTCCTACAAAGACGGTCGTGGTACTTGCACAATCCATTTTATACGAGATGTTGTACTCGAGGCAATCGTTAAAGAGGCTATATCCGAACTTGCAGATTTTGTCCGTTGTTACAACAGTGTATTCCTTTATCTTATCTCCGAAAATAAAGGTGCAGAATCTATAAATCGAGAAAAATCTTTGCGAGCCAAAACCGAAAGTGCAAAGCAAAGAATATCCGATTTGGACAAACTATTTTCAAGAATTTATGAGGATAATATTCTCGGTAAGTTATCCGATGAGCGTTATTCCCGTATGGCAAATGAATACGAAGCTGAGCAAAAGCGACTTATATCAGAGGTTGAGGAAAATGAAAAAGTTTTCATTGAACTTCAAAAGCAAACTGTCGATATGAAGATGCTTTATCAGGGACTTATGGAATTTACAGAGATGAAACAACTTACTCCAACCGTTGTAAACAAACTTATTGAGCGTATAGAAATTCACAACAATGAGAAAAAGCATTCTCACAACAATGTTAAAGTGGATATTTACTTTACGGCAGCCGGATTATTTGACATTCCGACAGAGCAACAGCTTATTGATACAATGGAAAGAGTAAAACAGAAAAAAGCGGAGAAATCCGCTTAAATAATAAAGAAAAAGGTGTAACCCCCTTTATCGGGATTACACCATAATTCCTTAAATACTGCCTTATTAGCCCGTGGCTAAATGCCTTGTGCTTTTTGTTGGAGCGGATTACGAGACTCGCCCGGTGCGCTTCTGCGCGCACCGGCACGCACGCGGGCACCACAACAGTCCCCCGGACTGTTGCTACCCTGACGGGTTGCCCTGTTCGAGTCTCTCAATAATTGTAGAACAAAAAAAGCAAGGCAAAAAGCCTTGCTTTCTTTATTGGAGCGGATTACGAGACTCGAACTCGCTACCTCCACCTTGGCAAGG
>OIYO01000642.1_pt1 | contig 26260 bp, 15 predicted proteins | sample 1588191 | NCBI WGS metagenome assembly OIYO01 (sample SAMN03283275) | human gut metagenome | biome: human-associated habitat; material: feces | host: Homo sapiens | place: Peru | collected 2012 | reverse complement strand
GATATTTTTTAGTATATGTTGATTTACCACTTCCAGACTCTCCTGTTATATTTATAACCCTATCATCTGTAATATATTTTATATATGGTTCTTTATCAACAAATCTACTTATTAATAATTCTGATTTAACTTCATATAGATAGTTCTCTATTTCTTTAACAAGAGCATTTATATCTTTTCTATCATCTTTATTACCATGTGAAATAAAATCATTCCATTCTTCTAAAACCTGATCTATATTATTTTTATTAACTTTATCTCTAAATATTGCATAAGCTGTTTGTTTGTAATTCATAATACTTACAACACCTAATGCTTTATAATATGACTTTTCTGGTATTTTTGATATTTTGTAAAAATGAAGTGCCAACTCATCATCAACTTTTCTTGGATTATTGATAATAATTTTATTGGTTCTATATATTGTTGTCGCACCATCTAATTTAATATTTTCTGCATCAGCAGGAATTTCAACATCATAGATTGTATCCCCACGATGTAACCATCTTAATATACATTCTTCGCTACAATAATTAAATCCTCCAAAATCTCTCCCGTTTTCAGCATTGGGATTCCAATTTTCACTTACATTAACTTCATTTATTTTATATTCAAAATCTCTTTTTGCTCCACTTGCAGTTCCAAACATTACTTTTACAAATTTGCTCATTTAAACACCACCTAATCAAGTTTTATATTTTTAATATCAATTAGTTTATTTTCATCATCAAATACTAATTTAAAAGTTTCACAATAATTAAAATATCCATCTAATATTATTTCATTTTTAAAACTATATCTTAACTTGTTATTAACAATGCTGACATCACACCACTTTTTTAATAAATACGAGATTGCAGTTCCATGACTAACAATAGCTATTCTTTTATTATGATATTCATTTAAAATTTTCATAATTACAGAGTACATTCTATCTCTAACTTCTTTTTGATTCTCACCATTATTAAGTTTATAATTTTCATCTGAAAATTGTTTTCTTTCAAAATTATCTGGTAACTCATCCCAAAAATCAATGCCAAATTTTCTCTCACCAAAATCACTAATACCATTTGACAAAATATCGTCTTTAAGTAATTCTTTTATTACATCATTATTACCATTAAAAATAATTCCAACTTGAACTTTATTTTGAACTAAACCAGGTAAAAACCTAGCTTCTTTAGTTTGTTCCATATACCATCTAAAGCAAAGATTTGTATCTATCGTATTCATAATATTTTTCATTTCATTATATGAAATTACAGATGTTTTCGTTTTTACTATTTTGTTTTTTTGTCCATTTTCTTTGGTGCATAATAAGATGTATATGATATTGGTTTTCCATAACCATTAGTACCTTCTATTCCATCTAAATAGAGCAAACGCTCTGGACTGCTTATGTCTTCCAATTTTATAATAGCAACTTGTGCTCCATCAACAATTTTATAAATACCATTGCTGTCTTTTATAACATTGAAATTATGCTCTTCTTCGGATTCACCATTTGATAATTTTCCAGCGATAATATAACTTTCAAACCCAAGAAATACTAAACAATTTTGCATGACCATACTTGTTTCAGTACAAGCAGCAATACCGGCTCCTTTTAACGAAGATAATTTACATACTACATCAGATGAATCTACCTTTTCCCAGTCAATACTTGAAGAATACTTTGCTATTTCTGCAGAATGGGCTTTTTTCCATTCTTCACTTCCAAATCTGTTCCATATAAGTGCCTTGCCAAAATCTGTAATATTTCCATCATAATTGCTACAATTATAATATCGAATAATATATGGTAAAAGTTCTCTCGCAATATATTTATCCTTTGGAAATGACCGTTTCATATATTTAATTAACTCACTATATTGTGAAATTTCACTTCCGTCAAAATAATTTTTAACTTTTTTAATTACTATGCCTAAAGGGATACCATGTTTATCAATGTTTTTTCTAATTGTATCAATTAAATCGCCATATAAATCATCTATATTATCAACCATATAGAGAGTCTCATCTATAAATCCGTCATCTGCACTTATTAGAGTTGATTTATTAATATATCCACCATAAAAGATTGCTTGGTTACCATTGAATTGTTGTTTACTGCCAACATTACTCGATTCTAAATAACTTTTTCTTGCTGATATTATCTCCTCATTTGTTTTACCTTGTCTTATTAATTCTCTTAATTCCTCTACATTATCAAACATCTTATACCTCCAAATTGTTATCTATTTTTTACATTTTTTAATAAGTATGAGATTGCAGTAGCATGACTAACAATAGCTATTTTCTTATTTTTATTTTTGTCTAAAAATTGTTTTCTTTCAGAGCTTTCTGGTAATTGTTTCCAAGAATATATACCAAATTTTCTTTCACCTAAATCACTAATAATATTAATTTCTAAATCATTTTTAGATGATAAATTCTTTGCTGTGTTTGGATAATTCTTATATAACTTGATGAAAATAGAATATCAATATAATCAAATCCATCTTTATTAAATTTATATTGTACTATTTGTTTTCTCTATTGAAGAAAACAAATTTTCATTTTGTATTTGCAAATTATCATTATTAAAAGCATTATTAGCTTTTAATTGTTTTAAATGTCTTATCAAATAAGTTATTGCTATAGTCAAACATACCTTTCATAGCCATTATAACATTTATTTTATCAATTTTACCAAAATATCTTTAAAAAGATTTATTTTTATATTATTTTAATGAGTAGTTGTTTATCAACGTTTACTATTAGGAGTTTCAAATAACCTTTGTTATTGCTCCATTTGAAATCAACTTACGGACTTAAAAGTTCGTGAGTTTTTATTTTATATAAAACTTTAAAAGTTCTCTTATCACAGAAAGGAGGACTTTTTTCATGCTTGAATTTAAAACAATAGAAACATTAAAGCCTAACTCAAGTATTATTGATATTATTAAATGCTATGACTATAAAACAAAAAATGGTAAAGTTAAAATTCTTGGAAACACAAATTTAAATTTACCGATTTCCTACATTTTATTTTACCATTTATAAATTCTTGGATGTTCTTTACAGATTATAAAGATGATTAGATATTATTTTCACTTATTATCTTTAAGAATTGCATTACGCTTTTTTATCATTATACTCAGTTGGAATTATTAATTGTTCACTTACACTTTAATATTTTGTAATAATTAAGTCATCTTTTTCTTCGTTATATTTGAAATTTTCTCATATTCTATGAAAATAATGCAAATAAAATATATTATAAGTATATTGAATTGTTTAATTTACTTTTTCAATTGAAGCAATAATTTAATTAATAAAAAAGTTTTAAAATAAATAATTTTATAGTATAATATGTTAAAGGAGGAACGATTATGTCTAAAAATGACAAAAAAAGAAGGTTTATCATTGAAATAATAGGAGGGTTTATATTACTTGCAATAATTATTTTTTTAGTATTTTTTTTGAATCGCAAGTATGAGGTAAGTTTTTATTCAGATAATGGTTCAGATGTTCAGGTAGTATATGTTAAATATAATAAAATAATAAATTCAGGTGATATTAAAGGTAAAGAAGATTTAGGAGAAGCATTTGTTGATTGGTATGAAATTGTTGATGTTAAAGATGGAAAAGATATTTTAGCAGAAAAACCATTTGATTTTAAAACTAAAATTAATAGAAATGTTAAATTAAAAGCAGTTTTTAAAGATGGCGTAAAAACAATTACTATTAAATTTGATTCTAAAGGAGGAAGTGAGGTTAAAGACATTGTTATTCATGAAAATGTTAAATTAAAACTTCCAACTGAGCCAAGTAAAGAAGGTTATAAGTTTATAGTATGGGAAGATAAAAATGGAACACCAATTTATAACGATGCTTTATTAAGTGAAGATACAACGCTATATGCAAAATGGGAAAAAATAGAAGAAAATAAAACTACAACTAAAGAAGAAACACAAACTAAAAAAGATAATAAAAATACAGTATCTTATTATTGTGAAAGTGGCTATGTTTTAAATGGTACTAAATGTACTAAAACTGAAACTAAAAATGCAACAGGTGTTTGTCCACAAGGTTATAGCGCAGGAGCATGGGATAATGATTATTGTACAACTGAAATAGATCCAGAAGAAGAATACAGGTGTATAGATAAAAATGGATACAAAGCAAGTGATGCTGTTCTTGATTCAGTAACAAATGATTGTTATTATAAAAAAGATTATCCTGAATCAAATCCATTCTATTGTTCAAATCATGGTAGAGTATATTATAATGGTTATTGTTATTATGCAAAATTTAATGCGGAATTTATTACTTATTGTCCTGGTGGAGCAAATGTAAATTCTAGTGGTATGTGTGATTTAAGAATGAAAAAAGTATTTAATTGTGAAAACGGATGGACATTGGAAAATAAAAAATGTACTAAGACAATAGTTGTAGATGCTAAGAAAAGATAAAAATTTAAAAAACTAATGTAAAAAATCAAGGTCTAATGAATAATATAGTTCATCTAAACCTTGATTTTTATTGTTTGTTTTACTTTTTAAATTCTTATAGGGAATTATAATATTAAACTCGCCTTGACTATAAGGAGCCACTTGATATTGTGGAAAAAATATAATCAATCCTTCTTTAGAAAAAGCAAAATTGTTAAAGTTTTCTTTTATAGGTTTAGTTCCTTCATATAACATTGAATAGTTTATAATTTTTGTATTGTATTTTAATTCATTACGACTGAATTCTGATAATATTTTTAGGAAGTTTTTATTTTTATTTATTAGATTATTGATATTTATAATTTTATTTTCTTTTATATCGTAGACAACTGTATAAATACGATGATTAGGGTGGGCTCCTCCTGTAAAATCTTCAATATGAAATACAAAAGATATATAATTTTTGTATTCATATTTTTCATATAGAATTATTAAGTAGTAATACTGGTTTATTGGTATTGTTGATGATTTTATATTATTTTTGAACTCTTTTAAATAGTTAGTGATTTGTTTATTAACATTGTTATTTAATTTTTTATATTTTGTTATTGGGTAATATATTTGTACTTTATAATTTTTGTTTATTTCTAATATTTTGTGTTCATTAGTATTTAGTTTTGATTTATCAATATCCGCCTTAATATTTATTATGTGAGTAAAAAAAATTAAGTTTATTATTAGGAATAGAGTAAATATGGTCTTTATTTTCATTGTATCACCAATATATAATATTCTTTGATATTTATATTTATTTGTTTTTATGATATGATTTTTTAGAGGTTGATGTTATGGAGAAGAATTATAAGAAAATTATTTTGTGGCTAGGAGTATTTTTGTTTCTAATTATAGTGTTATTTGTTATTTATTTTATGTTTTTTAACAAGGTTTCGTTTTTAAAGTATAGTGATGGTGAGTTTAAATTTAATTATGGAACTAATTTTAAGGTTTCTAAAAAAGATGGAGTATATACTGTTGGTGAAAAGAATGGTACGGCTAAAATTATAATTAATATTTCTGATAATACCTTGGGAATGGATTCTGATAATAATAAAAATAGGGCTATTTCTATTTCTGATAGTTTAGTTGGAGAAGGCTATACAAAAGCTTCATTTAATTGTTTGGATCATATATGTATGAATGTGTATGAAAATGAAAATAAACATATTACTATTGCGGTTGAGTTTAATGAGGATAACGTTTTTACATATGAACTTGTTTGTGATAAAGAGGAGTCTGAAAAGTTTAATGATGATTTTGATTTGATTATTAATTCTTTTGTAAAAATGAAGTAGTTACTGTATTTTGTATAGGAATATTTTACTTGAAATGATATTTTGAGAATTCTGGTTGAATAATTTGGTTTAAAGAATAAATATTGCTTTTATTCTTTTATATTGCTATAATATTTTTAGTATAGGAGGTCTTTATTATGTATTGTCCAAAGTGTAATGGACCTATGGAAATGGGAAGTTTATTTTGTCCTCATTGTGGGGCAAAAATTGATAATAATGATAATAGTAATGGTGGAAATAATTTATCACAAAGCGCTAATGATTCTTTAAATAATGTCGATAATACTTTGTTATCTAATGCAGGTAGTGTCACAGTTCCAGTAATTATGAATAATCCTGGGAGCAATGATTTAAATACTACTAATGTTAATGATGTTAATTTAAGTTATGGTCCTGAAAATGGTACTGCTTCTAGTATTGGTGGTGTTAGCACAAGCAATGTTAGTTCTTTTAATGTCGCTAGTTTAGAAACTAACAATAATGTAAATACTGATATAAATAATAATTACAATATGGCTAGTATGAGTCCTAATAATTTGGGGGTTGCTAATACGAATATAGTTAACTCTGATGTTGTTGGAAATGATTCTGGTTCTAATATAAGTACCAATGCGATGAATACTAGTATGGAATCTGTTGTTAGTAATGCAAATATAAATTCAAATATGAATACTGATAATTCTAATAATACAAATTTAAATATGAGTAATTATTCTCCTAATCAAAGTATGAATATTAGTAATAATTCTAGTGTTAATTCAAATGCTATCTCTAAAGTTAACAAGTCTGGTAATTTGATAACTATTATTCTAGTTTTAGTTATTGCTATTGTAGCTGTGGTTGTTTGTTATCTTATGATATCTGGAAATAAGAGCAATACTACTAATAAGGATAAGAATGTTGTTGCTACTAATAATACGTCTGAGGTTACTATAAATGGTAGGACTGGTAAGGTACCTAAAGGATGGAGTTTTATTTCTGGAATTGAGGCTGGGTCTGCAGAACATGAATCTGTATTTATAAAAGATACTCGTGATTCAGTGGCTCTTATTTCTTCTACTAATGAGGTAACATTTGGTGATATTAAAAAAGGTATGTATACAGTTAAAGCTAAGTTTGAGTCCTTGGGATTTTCTGAGTTGAATGCTACTACTGATAAAAAGAATGGCATTGAATATGTGTTATTTGATGGATTATATGATGGTAGTAATTATCATATTTTATACTTTGCTGATGGAGTAGGTGTAAGTGGTAGTGAAGGTTATTATGCTTCTAGTGAGGATTTAATGACAATTATTAATTTTATGACTAGTTTAAAGAAAAATACAGTAACTAAAGGAATTATTTCAGATAATAATGTTAATTTTTTTAATACTATGATAGGAAAATAGAATTGTTGACCAAATTTGTATTTGGTCTTTTCTATTGCTATTTTTTAGTATTTATGATATAATATAAAGACATTTTCAAAGTGGTATATATTTGTTTGAAAGTGTGTATATTTTATTTAGAGATTAAATTTTATTTAATATTTAAAGGAGATTTTATTATGATAAAAAGAAAGTTAAGCGATGTAAATAGCATACTTATGTATAAACAATTACTTGAAAAACCAGAAAAGTATATTTTATGTAATTATGAAGAAGGACCTCTTGGGGTTGAAACGACAGAGGCAGAACTTTATAGAGAAACAGTAGATGTTTCTTCTGATATTACTAATATTTTTACTGAAACTTTAAGGAGATTAGGTACTGGGGTAAGAAATGTTAGTGATATTTCAATAGGACTTGATTTTAGTATTTTTGTAGATTGTGATTCATTAGATGAAAATGGTCAATATACTGAATCACCTAAAGTTCTAAATGATAAAATTTCTGTAATTGTTGATAGTATATCTGGTCATTATAATGGAGAAAAGAGTTTTGAAATCATTGGTGATGATTTTGAAACACTATTTGGTAATCAACAATTTACAACAGATTTTAGTACTTTAGTTATTGGATTAAATAAGTTAGGATTTGAATTAGGCGGTATATCTTCATTTGGTGAAGTAAAAGAAAGAGTTTTAAAAGGTGAAAAGACTATTGGTACTGTTTCATTAACTACAGAAAAAAACAAAGTTTATAAGAAAAGTGAAAAATAATTCACTTTTTTTTTACATTATTTTACTATTTGAAACTTATTTTTTTCTATTTAGTATTACTAATTGTGTTATAATTTTTATATGGGTGATAAGTGCATGAAAATTAAGATAGACAATGTAGAAGTTAATTACATACAATATGGTGAAGGTAGTGATGTTTTACTTTTGCATGGATGGGGACAAAATATACAAATGATGAGGCCACTGGGGGATAACTTATGTAGTAATCATAGAATTACAATTATTGATTTTCCTGGTTTTGGTGAAAGTAGCGAGCCACCAGTTGCTTGGTCTGTAAGAAATTATGCGGTTTTAGTAGAAAAATTAGTTGAAAAACTAAATATTAAGAAACCTACTGTTATTGGACATTCCTTTGGTGGAAGAGTTGCTATATATTTTTCAGCAGATAATCCTATTGATAAATTGGTTTTGTTTGGTAGTCCTTGTATGAAGGAAAAAGAAGAGTTGACTTTATCGGTAAGAATTTTAAAGAAAATAAAAAAGTTACCTGGTATGGATAAGTTTGGTGATTTTATGAAACAATATATTGGTTCTCCTGATTATAGAGCTGCAAGTCCGATAATGAGACAAACTTTGGTAAATGTTGTTAATGAAGATTTGGCATCTTTTGCTAGGAGAATAGAGGAACCAACATTACTAATTTGGGGTGAACATGATGAAGCGGTTCCAGTTAAAGAAGCTAGAGAGCTTGAAAAAATAATGATAGATGCGGCACTTATTGTTTTGCCAGGGACACATTATGCTTATTTAGAGAATTTAGGGCAAGTTATAAATATATTAAATAACTTTATTTAGGAGGGATAATATGGTTTTAAAAATATTATTATTTTTATCATTCCTTTTCTTATTATTTTATAAGACAAAACGTACATTACATATGTTACAGCAAAACCTTTACAATGAGAATAATCGATATATAAAATGGTTATTTAAGACTAAGAATCAATTTTTAGATTTAGACTTAATAGTTATTGGTATTTTGTTAGTGGAAAGTTTAATACTTTATGATATTAAATATTCTACAGTTATAGTTAGTTTTGTTGTTATTGGGTTTGATTTTTTATTAGGTTTAAAGTGGAAGAAAAAAATAGAAACTGATCAAAATAAAAAACCATTAGTTATTACTAAGAGAATAAAAAGACTTATTGTTACTACTAGTGTTTTATATTTGATACCAGTTGTTATTTCGTTATTTAATATAAATGATTTGGCACTTACTTGGAAATTGATTTTACTTAGTTATATTATGATATACTTAAATCCATTTGTTGTATTTATTGCTAATATTATTAATAAACCAATAGAAAAAATGGTATATTTCTATTATAAGGGTAAGGCTAAACGTAAACTTAGGGGAATGAGTAATTTAAAAGTTATTGGTATTACTGGTAGTTATGGTAAGACTAGTTCTAAGAATATATTAAGTGATATTTTAAATGTTAAATATAATGCATTAGCTACTCCTAAGAATTTAAATACTGATTATGGTTTAATGATGACTATTAATAACTATTTAGATATATTTACAGATGTTTTTATAGCGGAGATGGGGGCTTATGTTAGGGGTGAAATAAGGACACTTTGTGATTTTGTTAAACCTAAATATGGTATTCTTACTACTATTGGTACTGCACATTTAGAGTCGTTTGGTAGTGAAGAAAATATTATTAAAGCTAAGTTTGAGTTGATTGAATCTTTACCGAGAGATGGTTTTGCAATACTTAATGGTGATGATCCAAAACAAGTTAGTTATAAGTTGAAAAATAAAGTTAGAACTATTTGGATAGGTATTAATAATAGTGATGTTGATGTTAGAGCATGTAATATTGAATATACTTATAAAGGAACTAGTTTTGATGTAGTGTTTAAGAATGATAAAAATAAATATCATTTTGAAACTAAGTTACTTGGAGAACATAATGTTTATAATATTTTAGCTGGTATTGCCTGTGGAATAGAGTTTGGTATTTCACTTGAGGAGTTAGTAGATGCTGTTAAGTTAGTTAGACCGACTGAACATAGATTAGAACTTAAAAAAATTGGTAATTTTTATCAAATAGATGATGCATATAATTCTAATCCGGTTGGAGCAAAGAATGCTTGTCATGTTTTAGGAATGATGAAAGGTATAAGAATAGTTGTTACTCCTGGAATGGTTGAGCTTGGTGAAAAGGAAGAGTTTTATAATAAACAATTTGGTGAAGAAATTGCTGAGGTTGCGGATTATGCTATATTAATTGGAGAGAAGAAGACTAAACCAATTTATGAAGGTTTGTTGCTGCAAGGATTTGACAAAGATAAAATAATAGTATTTAATGATGTTAGAGAAGCGTATGCTTTTATTAATAGTATATATAATGGCAAAGATGATATATTTGCGTTATTTGAAAATGATTTGCCAGATACATATAATGAGTAGGAGGATTTTTAGATATGAGAATTAAAGTTGGTGTTGTTTTTGGGGGAGAAACAGTTGAACACGAGGTAAGTATTATTTCGGCTATTCAAGCTATGAATAAAATGGATCAAGAAAAATATGAAATTATCCCAATTTATATTACTAAAGATAGAGAATGGTATACTGGTGATATGTTAAAGGATATTGATGTATACCAAGATTTATCTTTAATTAAGAAGTATGCAAAGAATGTTGTTTTATATTATAAGAATGGATCTTATGTATTACAAAAGAAGAAGTTTCCTAGAACTATTGTTAAGGAAGTTGATATTATTTTCCCAATAGTTCATGGTACAAATGTTGAGGATGGAGTTTTACAAGGATATTTACAAACTGTAGGTGTTCCATATGTTGGCCCTAATGTATATGCAGGTGTTGTTGGACAAGATAAAGCTTTTATGAAAGATGTATGGGCTGGAACTGGACTTCCAATGACTGCTTATGTTTGGTTTTATGATGCTGATTATAAACATGATAAAGATGCAGTTATTAAGAAGGTTTCTAAACTAAAATATCCAGTTATAGTAAAACCTGCTACTACGGGATCTTCTGTTGGCATTAGTGTATGTGAAGATGAGGAAAGTTTAGTTGAAGGAATAGATGAGGCTATTCAATACGATTCTAAGATTGTTGTTGAAGAAGTAGTTAAAAATTTAATAGAAGTTAATATTGCTGTTATGGGTAATTATGAACATCAAAAGGTTAGTGAGATAGAGGAAGTATTATCTGGAAATAAATTCTTAACTTATGCTGATAAATATATTGGCGGAGGTAAGAATGGTAAGTTAAAAGGAAAAGCTCCAGTTAAGGCTTCTAAAGGTATGGCTTCAACTAATAGAAAATTACCAGCTGATATAGATGATAAAATGCGTAAAGAAGTAGAAGAAATTGCTGTTAAGGCATTTAAAGCATTAGGCTCTGCAGGAAACGCTAGAATAGATTTCTTGATAGATGAAAAAAGTAAAAAAGTATATGTTAATGAAATTAATTCTATTCCGGGAAGTTTGGCTTTCTATTTATGGGAGGCTAAAGGTGTTGACTTTACTAGTATGTTAGATGAAATGATTAATATTGGAATTAAAGAATATAAGAAGAGAATTAGTAAGACTCATTCATTTGATTCTAATATTTTACAAGGTTTTGCTGCTAATGGTGGAGTTAAAGGTATGAAAGGAGCTAAAGGAAAGTTAAGATAACTTTTCTTTTTTCTTTATGATAGGTGTTTTAATTAGAAGAGAAAATTCGGATGTTGCAAATGAATATTATGTTAAGGGAATAGAAAAATTTGGTGGAACAGTCATTTTAATTAATGATAATGATTCAAGAGATGAAATTGATAGGAAGTTGAGTAAGGTGGATGGTATTTTACTTACTGGTGGAGATGATGTTGGGCCAATCGATTTTTATTTAATTTCATATGCTTTAGAGAATAAGTTGAAGTTACTTGGTATTTGTCAAGGAATGCAATCAATGTGTCTATATGGTAGTTCCCTTGGATTAATTCCTATTGGAAATGATAGTCATAAGAGAGATGAAGGATATGTACATGGTGTTACTTTAAGTGATGGAGTTTTGAGAGAGGTATTTGGAATGTCTAAGGTTATGGTTAATTCACATCATTTACAGACTGTTAGTAGAAGTTGTTTGTTTAGGGTAGTTGGTTATAGTGATGATGGTTTGATTGAGGCTGTTGAAGGAGATGGTCCTGTATTCCAAGTAGGAGTACAATGGCATCCGGAGAGAATGCTTGAGTATGATGAGGGAAGTTGGAAGTTACTTGAAAGATTTGTTAAGAGTGAATGAAGTTGTTACTTAGTGGTATTTTTTAATTAAAAAGACAATAATGATAAGATTGATCGTTATTGCCTTTTTGTATGGATTTATGATAATTTTTGTTTTGATCTGTGTAACAAAAAATCTAACAAATTGTGTTTGTTAGATTTGTGTAATCAATATAAATGGTGGGCTGTTAGGGATTCGAACCCTAGACCCACTGATTAAGAGTCAGTTGCTCTACCAACTGAGCTAACAGCCCATTTCCTGATTGCATAATTTATTTTATACTAAAAATTGACGGTTGACAAGTCCTTTTTAATAAAAGTTTTAAATAATTGACATTTTGTTAAGGTGTGTTGATAGACTAATTTATATATTTATGTTATATTCTAAATAGCGTAGGTGAAGTGAAAATGAAGAAAGTAGAAAGATATAATCCGGATATAAAAGTTGGATTAACTAATTATGAAGTTAATAAAAGAATAGAAGATAAGTTAGTAAATATAGATACTGAAGTTGGTACTAAGTCTGTTTCTGAGATAGTTAGAGAAAATGTTATAACTTTATTTAATGTAATCAATATAATATTGGCGGTTGCGGTTATATGTGTTGGATCGTTTAAGAATTTGACATTTATAATAATTATTACTATTAATACATTAATTAGTATTGTTCAGGAACTTAGAAGTAAAAAAACTTTGGATAAGTTAAAGGTAGTAGCTGCTTCTAAGATACATGTTGTTAGGGACTCGACAGAAAAAGAAATTGGTATTAATGAAGTTGTTTTGGATGATATTATAAAAGTAGAAATAGGTAATCAGATAGTTGTTGATTCTGTAATTAGAGATGGAGAGGTTGAAGTTGATGAGTCTTTTATTACAGGAGAAGCTGATACGGTGTTTAAGAAAAAAGGAGATATGTTATTATCGGGAAGTTTTATAGTATCTGGTAAGGCAGTTTGTCAGGTTGAACATATTGGGTATGATAATTATACGGCTAAGATTTCTATTGGTACTAAATATATAAAAGCAGTTTCTTCGGAGATTATGAGAAGTTTAAATAAGATTATTTCAACGATATCATTTTTAATTGTACCTGTTGGAATACTTTTATTTAGTAGGCAGATGTATATAGAAGGGAATACTGTTTCACAAGCTGTTGTTTCGACAGTTGCGGCTTTAATAGGAATGATTCCGGAAGGGTTAGTTTTACTTACTAGTACAGTTTTAGCAGTTAGTGTAATTAGACTTTCAAAGAGAAAAGTATTGGTACAGGATTTATACTGTATCGAGACTTTGGCTAGGGTTGATACTTTGTGTTTAGATAAGACAGGAACAATTACGGAAGGTAAGATGGAAGTTGCCGCTGAAGTTTTATTTACTGATGATGATATTGGAGAGATTATTGGTAATATTAATAATAGTTTAGGAGAAAATAATCCAACTGCTATTGCTTTATTAGATAAGTATGGGAAGAGAGATAGTTTTGAGGTTGTTAAGAATTTACCTTTTTCTTCAGCAAAGAAATATTCAGGGATTGTTTTGAAAGATAGAGTTTATGTTGTGGGGGCAGCGGAGTTTATTTTAAAGAAAAATGATTCTATTATGAAGAAAGTAGAAGAATATACGAGGGAGTATAGAGTTATTTTGTTAGGAGAGGCTAAGGATAAGAATTTAGATGATGTTAGACCGCTTGCTTTACTTTTGTTACAAGATAAGATTAGAAGTGATGCTAATGAAACGTTACAATATTTTAAAGAACAAGGTGTTACTTTAAAAATTATTTCAGGAGATAATCCTAATACGGTTTATGGTATTGCTTGTAGAGCTGGTTTTCCAGAAAAAGCTAAATTAATTGATGCAACCACTTTAAAGAACGATGAAGATATATTAAAAGCAGTAGAGGAGTATGATATTTTTGGTAGAGTTACTCCGGAACAGAAGAAGACTATTGTTTTGGCACTACAACATTTAGGTCATACGGTTGCGATGACAGGGGATGGAGTTAATGATGTCTTGGCTTTAAAGAAAGCAGACTGTTCAGTAGCAATGGCATCTGGATCTGATGCGACTAAGAATGTTAGTCAACTAGTTTTATTGGATTCAAACTTTTCATCTATGCCTTATGTAGTGGCAGAGGGGAGAAGAACTATTAATAATATTGAGAAGAGTTCATCATTATTTTTAGTTAAGACAATATATGCTACTTTATTAGCAATTATCTTTATCTTTATTGATATGCCATATCCATTTATACCAATTCAGTTATCACTTGCTAGTACGGTAACCGTTGGAATACCATCATTTATTTTGGCACTACAAGATAATTATGATTTAGTACAAAAACATTTTTTGAAGAGAGTTTTAAAAAGAGCAGTACCACCGGCATTTACAATAATTTTAAATATTTTAGTAGTATTTATTGCTAGTAAGATGTTTAATTTTACGTATGAACAGACTTCAACTTTGTCAGCTGTTGTTACGGGATATGTTGCTTTTATGTTGCTATTTAAGACTTGTTTACCATTTAATCCTTTGAGATCTTGCTTATTTGTAGCAATGGTATCATTATATATTACTGGTTTCTTTGGATTTAGAACCTTGTTTTCGTTCTCGACATTGGACTTAAAAATGGTAGTAATTATTGCAATATGTATAGCATTTGCACACTTTATGTATTATACGTTTGAGAAAACAATTAATTATTTAGAATTAAAAGTAAGAAAAGAGTAAAAAATACTTGACTTTCTTACTTTTTTTATAGTATTCTATTATTGCAGTTGGGAAATATATTTAAAAAAATTAATTTTCTCTTGCAAAAGTTTAAAAAGTATTGTAAACTTAAGAAGTCAGTTAATTAATGGACTTGTAGCTCAGTTGGTTAGAGCACACGCTTGATAAGCGTGGGGTCACAGGTTCAAGTCCTGTCAGGTCCACCATTAATTTGCCTCAATAGCTCAGTCGGTTAGAGCACTTGACTGTTAATCAAGGGGTCCTAGGTTCAAGTCCTAGTTGGGGCGCCATATGTGGCGAGTTGGTGAAGCGGCTTAACACACTGCCCTTTCACGGCAGCATTCACGGATTCGAATTCCGTACTCGTCACCATTTTGAATATAATTCCAGTTCGCTGGATTTTTATTTGACCTTTTCGAAGGTCTTTTATTTTTTTTATTGACAAGCAGGGGCAATTCGTGTAATATTATATATGCGGACGCACAAGAGAAAATGGAGTAGTACTCAAGAGGCTGAAGAGGCGCCCCTGCTAAGGGTGTAGGTCGGGCAACTGGCGCGAGAGTTCAAATCTCTCCTACTCCGCCATAAGAAAAGTAACCTTGTTTAGACAAGGTTTTTTTTTACGATTTTTTCGACTTATTTTGATATTCTATTTACAATCATTTATGATATAATTTTAATAGGAGAGTTGATGTCATGAACGATACATATTTTAATTTCTTTACAAACTTTAAAAAAATAAATAAATATTATAATTATTTAATAGAAAAAACTAAACAAGCAACATACGTAGGAATTAACAATGAATGGATAATTGATAATTTTTATTTGTTAGTGGAGCATAAAACAAATATTGTTCATAACAAAAAAGAAATACGTAAATTAATAAAAAACACCAAAAGTTTATACTATTGTCTTAGACAAATAGCAGTTGCGAATAATTATAATATTTCTTTTAAAACATTAGTTTCAGAATTAAAAAAATATCAAAGAAATGAGAATTATGATTTTTCATATAGAGAGATTTTAGCAATTAAATATCTTTTGATATTTATTTATACAGAGAAGTTGTATTTACTTAGTGAGGATGAGAAAGATAAATTATTAATAAAGAATAAAGTTAGTAAAATTATTAATAGTTGTGATAAGAATGAAGTAACATTAAATGAATTTATAGATGATAAGTTTAATATTACTGAGAATCAGTATTATATTTATGAAGTTAATAGTCAAATAAAAAAACTTGGTAATAGAAGTAACTTTATATTTAAAGAGATAAATGAATTATTAGAAGCAAAGAATATTAGTTTAAAAGAAATTATTAATGATTTTTTTCAAGAGAGAATTGATAATAATATTTTGATTTCTAATATATTTGGAGATTTAAAACTATTATTTGAACTTAATGAAGAAGAGCTATTTAAAAATATTTCAGCAACAGAAAAACTATTACTTATGGATAAAGTATATAAGAATATGACTGTTGATACAAAGATGGTGTATAGGGAGCAGATAGTTAGACTTGCTAAAGGGAAAAGATGTAGTGAATTAGAATTACTTGGGAAACTTTATAGTATTAGTTTAAAAGAAGAGAGACATATTGGATTTTATTTATTTAAAAATAAAAATTATAAACTAAGAACAATTCTTTATTTAGTTTTTATGTGTTTAGGAACTTTTATTATTAGTTTTTTCTTGTCTAAATATTTTATCGGACTTAGGGCTTTAGGATTTTTAATTCTATTAATTCCAGTTAGTCAGTTATTAATAAAAATTGTAGATGTTATTTTTAGTAAGATTTTACCAATTACGGTTATGCCTAAAATTAATTTTTCTAATGGATTAGATAAGAGTGCTACAACGATGGTAGTAATTCCAACTATTATTAGTAGTACAGAGAAAATTAAAGAGATGTTTGATGTATTAGAAACATTTTATTTGATTAATAAGTCTAATAATTTATATTTTACTTTATTAGGAGATGTTAAGGCATCTTCTAAGAAAGATGAGGAGTATGATCAAGAATTAGTTGAAGCAGGAGAGAAAATAGTTTCTTCTTTAAATAAAAAGTATGGTAAAGAATTATTTCATTTCATTTATAGAAGAAGAGTATGGAATGAGAGTGAAGAGTGTTACTTAGGATATGAGAGAAAAAGAGGGGCACTAGTTCAGTTTAATAAAGTATTGCTTGGCAAGATGAATGATAATCTTAGTAAGAAGAATTTTTTTGTTAATACATTACAAGGAAAAGATTTAGGTATTAAATATGTTATTACATTAGATACTGATACTAGACTTGTTCTAAGTACGGCTTTAAACTTAATAGGAGCAATGGCACATCCTTTGAATAGACCTGTTTTAAATAAAGAGAAGACTAAGGTAATTTCTGGATATGGGATTATGCAGCCAAGAGTTAGTTCTTCAATAGAGGCTACTAATAAGAGTTTATATAGTCAGATATTTGCTGGAGTAGGTGGATTTGATACTTATTCAGCTTTTGTACCTGATTTTTATCAAGATTTTTTTGGAGAAGGGAATTTTATAGGTAAGGGAATATATGATTTAGAGTGTTTTGATAAAATACTTGGAGATACCTTTCCAGATAATTTGATTTTGTCACATGACTTATTAGAAGGTAATTATTTGAGAGTGGGTTATGTTTCAGATGTAGAATTGATAGATGATGCACCATCTGACTTTTTAACAGATGTATCTAGACAACATAGATGGGCTAGAGGAGATACACAAATTATTGGGTGGCTTTTAAATACTGTTAAAAATAAAAAAAATCTTAAAGTAAAAAATCCAATAAATTTACTTGGAAAATTAAAAATATTAGACAATATTCTTAGAATGTTTTTAATGCCTAGTTTATTACTTATATTACTTTTGGCGATGACATTTAATTGGACTAAGTCAGTACTTTGGATTTTATTTGTAGTTTTAGAGATTGCTATTTCAATTATATTTTTCTTGTATAGTAAAATTAAATTTAAAAATAAAAATAAGACTGTGTATTATAAGAATTTATTAGTAGGTGGACGTAGTTTATTATATAGGGCTTATATTACTTTTATTAATATACCTTTTTATACTGGGGTTTATATGGATGCTTTTTTTAGAACTTTATATAGACTTTTTGTATCACATAAGAATTTACTTAATTGGACTACAGCAGAAGAGGCAAGTAAGAAGTTAAATAAGAGTTTAGTTGGGTATTTGAAGAGTTTTATAGTTAATTATATTTTTGGTATTATTTTTATTATTTTAGGAGTTACATTTAAGTCATATTTTTCTTATGTAGTAGCGGGTATGTTTATTACGACACCATTTGTTTTATACTTTGTTAGTTTAGATATTAAACCTAAGAATAATATTAGTAGTGAAGTAGAAGAGAATCTTACTAAGTTGGCTTATGATACTTGGATGTATTTTTCAGATAATTTATGTAGTAAATATAATTATTTAATACCAGATAATTATCAGGAAAATAGAGAAGAAAAGTTAGATAAGAGAACTAGTCCTACAGCGATAGGGTATTCATTAGTTAGTATTGTTTCGGCTTGTGAGATGGAGTTTATTACAAAAGATGAGGCAAGGACATTAATTTCTAATATTTTAGATACAGTAGAAAAGTTAGAAAAGTGGAATGGACATTTATATAACTGGTATAATATTTTGACAATGGAAGTTATTAGTCCAAGATTTGTATCTTTAGTAGATTCAGGTAACTTTGTTTCTAGTTTGGTTGTTTGTAGGGAGTTTTTAAATATTCATGAATTTATAGATTTAGTTAAAAGATGTGATAGTTTAATTAAAAAAGCTGACTTTTCGAAGTTATATACAAAGAAGAATGTATTTAGTATTGGATATGATGATAGTGAGGGAAGACTTTCAATATATAACTATAATAAGTTTGCGAGTGAGGCTAGACTTACTAGTTATTTAGCAATTTGTAAGGGAGATGTTCCTGTTAAACATTGGTTTTCTCTAGATAAATCTTTAACTACATATAAAGGACGTAAAGGACTTATTTCTTGGTCTGGTACTTCTTTTGAGTATTTTATGCCGCTATTATTTTTAAAGAATTATCCTAATACATTGATGGATGAGTCATATCAGTTTGCTTATTTTTGTCAGAAGGATTATATAGAAAAAATAAATAAGAAGTTGCCATGGGGTATTAGTGAGGCTGCTTATAATGAGTTAGATAATTCACTAAATTATAAATATAGGGCTTTTTCAACTCCGTATTTAAAAGCAAAAGAAGATAAAGATAATAGAATAGTTGTTGCTCCATATGCATCAATAATGGCTTTAGAGTTATTTCCAAAAGAAGTAATATCTAATATAGAAAAATTTAAGGACTTAGAAATGCTTGGCAAATATGGGTTATATGAATCATATGACTATGATAATACGGGAGTAGTGGCAGCTTACTTTGCACATCATCAAGGAATGATTTTAGCAGGAATAGTTAATTATTTGAAACTAGGAGCAGTAAAGAACTATTTCCAGGAAAATGTATTAGTTAGAACTTTTGATATATTACTTAAAGAAAAAGTACAGATAAAGACTGATATAGATATGAAGATGGCTAAATATAAAAAGTATGATTATAGAAAAGAAAGAATAGAGAATGATATTAGAACATTTAATTATATTTCTTATATGCCGGAAGTGTCTGTTTTATCGAATAAGAAATATGCTTTACTTATGAATGATCGAGGTAATAGTTTTTCTAGATATAGAACTTTACAATTAAATAGATATCGTAAGGTTACAGAACAAGACTATGGAATATTTATGTATATAAAAGATGTAGATACTAATTATGTTTGGTCTAATACTTATGCTCCAATTAATAAGAATAGTGATAATTATGAAGTTGTTTTTGCATCTGATAGGATTAAGTATTTAAGGACTGATGGGTTAATTACGACTACTACAGAGATTGTAGTTGGTCCATATCATAATGCGGAAGTTAGAAAGATTACTTTTAGAAATAATAGTGAGGTTAATAAGAGGTTAGAACTTACTACTTATACTGAGGTTATATTATCTGAGAATATGGATGATGTTTCACATAGGGTATTTAATAATATGTTTATTTCTAGTGAGTGGGATAATAAGAATAATGCTCTTATAATGAAGAGAAAAAGTAGGGGAGACTCTAGTATTAATAATTATATGGTTAGTAGATTAATTATAGATAGTCCTGTTGATAAATATAGTTATGAGACTGAGAGAAGTAGATTTATTGGTAGAGGTTATACGACTAGTAATCCAATTAGTCTTTCGGGAAAACTTAGTAATTATGTAGGGGATAATTTGGATCCGATTAGTAGTATTAGAAATAAGATAGAGATAGTTCCTAATGGAGAGGTAACTGTATATGTACTAGTTGGCTTTGGAAGAAGTACTGAGCAAATAGATGAAATTATTAAAGCTTATAATAGTAAGAGAGATATTAATAAGATATTTAGAGTGGCGGCATTAGCGAGTGTTGTAAATAATAAGAGTATGGATCTTACTGGGGATGAGTTAAGGCTTTATAATATAATGCTTAATTATTTATATCAGACTACTAAAATATCAGTTAATGAAGAGAGAATGGATTTATTAAGAAGAAATAGTTTATCACAGACTGGGTTGTGGAAGTTTGGTATTAGTGGAGATAGACCAATTATTTTAGTGGATATTAATGATATTAGTGATTTATCTTTTGTATTTAGTATACTTAAAGCATTTGAGTATTATAAGAATAATTCTATTTTTGTAGATATAGTTATTATTAATAATGAAGATGAGTATAGAGATGTTATTAATAAAGAGATTGATGATGAGATATATAGAATATATTCAGTTAATAGTTTTTATCATACTCCAGGTATTATTAAAGTAATAGATGGAAGTAGTTTATCTAGAGAAGAGATGAATTTATTTGGAGTTGTTCCTAGACTTAGATTTATCGTAAGAGATCATATTAGTTTGAGTGATGCAGTTAGTGGGTTACAGAAGAATAATAAGATTAGTAATTATGAAGAGAAAAAGTATGAAGAGAATGTTGCGATAAAGAAACGGGGAGAGTATGAGTTTGATAATGGCTTTGGTGGATTTATAAATAATGGGGAAGAGTATGTTATTTATAATAATAAGACACCTGTTCCTTGGAGTAATGTTATTGCGAATAGGGAGTTTGGAACTGTTATCACTAATAATGGGGCTGGATTTACTTATTTTGAGAATTCTTCAGAGTTTAAGATTACGTCTTGGTCTAACGATTTAGTTGTTAATGACAGGTCTGAGGGATTTAAGTTTAATGATAAGTTATTTGTACCTGATAAGTGTACTCATGGTATGGGATATAGTATTTTAGAGAGTGAATCTTTGGAGTTAAGAAAAGAAATTACAGAGTTTGTTAGTATTAATGAGCCAGTAAAATTATATTTGGTTAAGTTAGAGAATAAGACTAATAAAAAGCAGGATGTTGATACTTGTTTTTGGATTAATCCAACGTTTGGTAATTTTGAAGAGAAGACGGCTAGACATATTTTATCTGAGTATATGGAGGAAGATAATTTATTAAAACTACGTAATGCTTATAGTATTAATTATAGTGATGTATGTGTATATATGTCTTGTAATGAAAAGATTAGTTCTTGGTGTAGTGATAGAATCTTAGTTAAGAGTATTAATAGTAAGATTAGTTTGAAGGCTAAGGAAGAGAAGACTATAGTATTTATGTTGGTTGCTGATAGAAGTGAATGTATAGGAGAAGGGCTAGTTAGAAAATATAGTGATCTTAATTTTGTTGATATGGCTTTTGATAAAGTTAAGAAATATTGGAATGATACTCTTGGTACTATTAAGGTTCAAAGCCCAGATAAGAGTTTTGATTATATGATTAATAATTGGTATTTGTATCAGACTATATCTTCTAGAATTATGGCTAGAGCGGGTTTTTATCAAGTATCTGGAGCTTTTGGATATAGAGATCAGTTACAGGATGCTATGAATATAGTTTTAGTAAAACCAGAGTTTACGAAAGAACAGATTATTTGTAATGCAGCACATCAATTTAGAGAAGGAGATGTTCTACATTGGTGGCATGAGGATAGTAAGTTTGGACTTAGAAGTCGTTATAAGGATGATTTTCTATGGCTAGTATATGCTGTTATTAATTATATTGAAGTTACTGGGGATAAGACTATTTTAGAGGAAAAGGCTCCTTATGTTACTGGTAGTTTACTTAGTGTTTATGAGTATGAGAAGACGATGAATTTTAGTTATTCTAGTAGTAGTGATACAATTCTTAATCATTGTTTGAAGTCTTTAAAATTATCTATGTCTAATTTAGGTAGTCATAAGTTACCATTAATGGGTGGTGGTGACTGGAATGATGGAATGAATAGAGTAGGTATTAAAGGTAAGGGAGAAAGTGTTTGGTTAGGATTCTTCTTGTATAATATAATTGATAAGTTTGTTGCTTTGGTAGAGGAGAATAATGTAGCAATAGATGTTTCTTCGTATGTTAAGTTTAATGATGAATTGAAGAGTAATTTGAATAAATATGGTTGGGATAGGGATTATTATTTAAGAGCATATTTTGATAATGGAGATAAGTTAGGTAGTCAAGATAATAGTGAATGTAAGATTGATTTAATTTCTCAGAGTTTTTCAGTTATATCTGGAGTTGCGGATGAGGAAAGAAGTTTAAAAGTAATTGAAGAAGTTGAAGAGAAGTTAGTCGATAGAGATAATGATATTATTAAGTTACTTGATCCGGCTTTTAGTAAGTCATTAAATAATCCGGGATATATTATGAATTATCCTAAAGGTATTAGAGAAAATGGAGGTCAATATACGCATGCGGTTAGTTGGTATATTATGGCTTTAATTAAGATGGGATATACTGATAAGGCTTATAAGTATTATCAGATGATAAATCCAATTAATAGGACTTTGGATAATTCAGCGGTTATGAAGTATGGAGCAGAGCCTTATGTAATTGCAGCAGATATTTCTTCTAATGAAAACTTTGCTGGTAAGGCTGGGTGGACTTGGTATACTGGTTCTTCTGGATGGTTCTATAATGTAGGTATTAGAGATATTTTAGGTATGAAGAAGAATGGTAATATATTAAGAATAGAGCCTAGTATACCGGATGGTTGGACTACATTTAAGATTATTTATAAATTTAAGGAGACCATTTATGAAATAGGGGTTCATAAGGATAAGAAAAGGAAAACTATGGTAGATGGTCATGTACAAAATAGTGATGTGGTAGAGTTAATTAATGATAAGAGAGTACATCATATTGTGGCGTATAGGTAAATTTATAAGAAAAAGAGAATTATCAGACTTAGGGTTTGATAATTTTTTTGGTTTTGGTATAATTATGATAGAAGATAGGAGAGGTGTAGTTATGAAGATAAGAAAAAGTATTTTTATTTTGATGGCTTTAGTAGGCGTCTTGGTGTTGCCTAGTGGGGTTAGGGCAGCTGACTTAAAGTTTACTTATAATGAGGATTGGAATAAATGTATTAATAATACATTGGTATTACCTAGTTATGATAATGATGGGAATATTGATGGTAATTTAGTTGTCTATAATAGTAAGCAATTAAAACGAGATAGTAGTTCTTCTAGTTTGAATGTTGCAAAGCTTGATCTTAATAATAAGATTGTTTATAAGGATAAGAAATTTGAAGCATCTAATGTTGATGTTTCCAGAATTGATTCTTCTAATACTGAAGGTTATGTTGTTAAAGGAAAGTCAGATATTTTAATTACTGTTTATGATGATGGAAATATTGCTTTTAAAAAACAATATGGTGATGAGAGTGAAGAAGGTGGTGACATTGCACTAAATTCTTACAATTCAAAAGCTGAGCATGATGGATATTTGATTATTTTTGAAAAGTTTTCTGCTAATTCAAATGCTGATACTGGTTATTTCATTATGAAACTCGATTTAAAGGGTAATGTTGTTTGGACTAAACAAGCTGATTGGTTTTTAAGTTTAGAACATGTGCTTTTGGTAAGACAATCAAATGATATTTTGCTTTTTCATGTAAATAATGGTAGTACATTAATTAATGCTGATATTATTAGTGGTAGTACACGTTGGAAAAAAGATACAGGAATTAATATAAATGGAATTAATTATAGTTATGATAAGAATGGTAAAATTGATGGTGTTGTAGTTGCGGGATATTCTGATGATGATTACTATATTGGAACAATAATTAAATATGATTTGGATGGTAATGAAATATTTAGAAGTAGTTATGATGGTAAAGATATAGTTTCTGTATATATTGATGTTGCGGGTAGTTATTTGTTAGATGGAACTTATGATGGATATATAGTTACGGCAGCTTCTGATGATAATAGAACTTTTTTAGTTAAGTATGATCTTAATGGAAAAAAGGTATATGAGATAGTTTATTCAAATAATAGTAATATAGCCTTTAAGTTAGTTAATAATTTCGATAAATTTGGTAATCAAAATGGTTATCTATTGTATTCCACTAAGTTTCAAATTCGAGAAAAGAAAAGAGAAATCGAAACTCAAAATGAAACAGCATTACCTGGTCAAGATGGCTGTACCAATTTGATTATTGCTAAATACACGTATGATACATTCCCAGTAGCTAAGAAAGAAACTGATGGAGGAGCTATTACTGTTAAGTCTGATGCTTATCCTGGTGAGTTAGTTAAGGTTAATGTAGTAGTTAAAGAAGGATACACTTTAGCTAGGATTATTGTTAAAGATGAGACTGGTAAAGAAATAGAAGTTAATAGTGATGGAACTTTTGTAATGCCAGAAGGAAAAGTTACTGTTAGTGCGATATATAAAAGAATAACTAATCCGGATACAGTATCTGCTGCTTATATGGTTCTTGGTATTGTACTATTGATAGCAGTTGGAAGTTTAATTGTTGTTAAACAAAAAGATAATAAAGATATGTAGATTATTAAGAAGAATTATTGAATGTTGGTATTTGATAATTCTTTTTATTTTGATATAATATTTTTATAAGATAGAGAGGTATAGTTATGAAAATGAGGAGATATGTTTTTATTTTAATGGCTTTGGTAGGAATTTTATTTTTACCAAGTGAAATTAAGGCTCTTGATTTAAAACTTACTTATAATGAGAACTGGAATAATTGTTTTAGGTGGGTTACTGCATTACCAAGTTATGATAATGATGGAAATATGGATGGCTATTTATTTTTTGGTGATCGTAATTCGTCTTCTATTGTAAAACAAGGTTTAAATAATGAAATTATTTATAGAAAAAGTGGTGTAACTTCTAATCTTGATGTGCAATTGATACGTTCTGATGGTGGCTATGATGTGAGAGGAAGTTCAGATCTTTTAATTACTGGTTATGATGATAATGATAGTGTTGTTTTTCAAAGGCAATATGGTGGGAATGGCAATGATTATGATTATGCTAGTTTAAATAGCTATGATGATAATGGAAAACTTGATGGATATATTTTAATACTTCGAACAACTTCTTCAGATTTAAATGTTGATCCTGGTTATGTAGTACTTAAATTAGATTTAAAAGGGAACATTATTTGGGAGAAAAATGTTAACAAATATATAAAGAATCGAAATTTGTATTATGTAGTTAATAGTAATATAGTTTCTGTTTTTGAAACTGATTATAATAATATGGTTAGAAGAATCGATTTTTCTACTAATCAAACAATGTGGGAGAAAAATATTGGGTTTTCTGTTGGTAACATTAATTATAGTTATGATAAGAATGGTGTCATTGATGGAATTGTAGTTATTGCTGGTGGTTATGATAATGATTATGTTGGTACATTAATTAAATATGATTTGGATGGTAATGAAATATTTAGAGCTAGTTATGATAGTACGGTTGAATCGTTTTATGTTGATGTTATAAGTAGTTATTTGCCAGATGGTAGTTATGATGGATATTTAGTTACTGGTGAAGTCTATGGTGATATTTCAAAAACTTTTATTATAAAATATGATTATAATGGTAATAAGATTTTTGAAAAAACTTATTCTAATAATTTGTCATTTGCTTTTAATATAATTGATAACTATGATAAGAATGGTAGTCGTAATGGATATTTATTATATGATCCTATAGATATTCCAGAGCGTGTGGATTTTGAGATAAGTACTTATATTGTTGGTAATAAGTGTACTTATCCTGTTGTTAAATACACGTATGATATGTTTCCGGTAGCTAAGGAAGAAGTTGATGGTGGTACTATTAGTGTTAAATCTGATGCTTATCCAGGAGAGATGGTTAAAGTAAAAGTATTAGTTAAAGAAGGGTA
>OIYO01000639.1_pt1 | contig 26307 bp, 19 predicted proteins | sample 1588191 | NCBI WGS metagenome assembly OIYO01 (sample SAMN03283275) | human gut metagenome | biome: human-associated habitat; material: feces | host: Homo sapiens | place: Peru | collected 2012 | reverse complement strand
GGGAAGGCTGCGATACGAGAATACCATCTTCTAAAAAAGGCGGCGAAGCCGCCACGAGAGCCCTGAACCTTGAACCCTGAACCAAATGAAAGCAAAGCAAAAAGGGGCTGTGAAGAAATGAGGATTCATTTCTTCACAGCCCCTTTGTATCAGCTATGATAAGATGCTGATTTACTTTTCTTCTTTCTCAGCGAGCTGCTTTTCCAGACGGCGGATCTTTTTCATCAGCTCCGGCAGGTGCGAGAGCGCTGCTTCGACTCTCCCCCACTGGGCGTGTGTCCTCGCCGGATAGCCCAGATAGGTGCCTGGTGTTTTGATGGTGCCGATGATGCCTGTCTTGCCTCCGAAGACGGCATTGTCACAGATGGTGATATGGCCATTCACGCCGGTCTGTCCGGCCATGATGACGTGATCGCCGACCTTGGTGCTGCCGGCGATGCCGACCTGCGCGCAGAGGAAATTGTCTTGACCGACCTCGACATTATGTCCCAGATGGCAAAGGTTATCGATCTTGGTGCCGCTGCCGACGATAGTGTTGTTCATCGCACCGTTGTCGACGGTGGAGCAGGCGCCGATCTCGACGTCGTCTCTGATGACAGCGCGGCCCAGCTGGCGAATGTGATGGTGGTGGCCTGCCTCGTCAGTGGAGAAGCCGAATCCCTGACCGCCGACGACGGCATGCGCACGAAGGACGACGCGGTCGCCTAAGATGCTGTTTTCATGTACGACAGCGCCCGGATTCAGTTCGCAGTCTTTGCCAAGCTTCGCATACTTTCCGATGTAGCAGTACGGGTAGATGACACAGCCGTCTCCGATCTCAGCGCCTTCTTCGATGACGGCATACGCCATGATGGTGACGTCTTTGCCGATCAGGGCTTTTTCACTGATGACGGCAGTCTCATGGATGCCCGGTTCCCATTTGTTTTCCGGACGGAAAACTTCGATGAGTTCGCCAAAGGAGCGGCGAGCATCGGGGACAACGATGAGATTCTTCGTGTAGTGGTGAGGGAGTTCATCGACCAGGATGACACCTGCCTGCATTTCTTCGATGTGCTCGGCGTAGACACCGCGGGCAAAGGTCACATGCGACGGACCTGCGCTTTCTGCGCTGGCGACGTCGTCGATCAAGACCGTGCTGTCCCCATAGAGAGTGCCGCCGATCAGGGCAGCGATTTCACCTGCTGTTTTTTTCATGATGGACCTCACTTGGATGCGGACGAAGCAGCGCCGGATGCCGCTTTCGATGTGCCATCGATCTTGGCCATCACTTCATCGGTGATGTCGACGGCACCGCCGGGTACGGCTCTCTTATGCATGACGATGCCGATGCCCTTGTCTTTCGCGATCTGGGCTGCCTGAGACTCGACCATGGACTGGATCTGTTTCTGTTTGCTCTGGATGAAGATCATGCGCTCCTGCTGAGCGGACTGGACTTTCTTCTGCATGTCTTCATCGGAGAGTCCGCTCTGGGAGTCCTGATTCAGGCGGTCTCTGATTTCTTTATCTTTATCGTTGATTTCTTTCTCGATAGACTGGATCTTCGGAGAGGAAGCTTCCAGCTTCTGGTAGTCAATGACTGCCACTTTATGTTCACTGCCACAGCCGGCAAAGGCGAGTGCTGCGCCAATGAGTCCTACGCAGGCCAGTTTTTTCCACATAGCCATTCGATTTCCTCCTACTTGGTGATATTGACTATACGATTCACCATATCCCCCGTCACGTCTTCGGCGTGGATATTGGCTTTGTATTTCGAGAAGATCATGGAAAGGTGCTTGTCAGAGGCCTCGCGGGCAGCTTCTTTCCGAATATCTTCCATAATTTCTTTTTTGACGGCGGCCATCTCTTTCTGCTTGGCATCGATCTTCTTTTGCCAGTCTTCGTTCCAGGATGGGTCGATGGGGTCTTCTGAAAGAGGCTCATCGACGTTCGTATCCTGAGAGAGGTTCTGCTTGATGTCTTTCGCGGTCTTCTCTGAAAAGTCAGCGAGCTCCTTCGATGCTTTTTCTTTTGCCTCTTTCATCGTTTTCACTTCGTCCTCTGTCCAGCCGATGGTATCCATCTGGCGACGCTCGGTGCGAAGGTCCATCAGATCATGGAGGCGCTGCTTGACGTCTTCCTTTTCGGAGCCGGTGACGCCGAGGACGGTGAGCTTCATTTGGAGATTCGCCATCTCGGCGCGCTCTTCGTCAGTGAGGCCATCGGGCGTGAAGGTTCTGTCCTTCTTGTGCGCTTCGCTGATGGTCTTGTAGAGTTTTGCAAGGCCGTCATTCAATTCGTCTTCTTTTGCCTTGACCTTCGTCTTCCACTCATTTTCGGCAGCCATGCGCCGGCTCTGATCGGAGAGCGCGGCCTTGATGTGTTGCTGCTGGGATGCGACATGAATGAGCTTGTTTCGTTCATTCTGGTACTGATCAAGGAGATGGTTGTACTCAGTCTCGAGGCGGAAATATGTACTGTATTTCGGATGAGCTTTCACAAGGGTCTCCAGGTCGACCACGCCGTAGGAAACGGCAGGTGGCGCCGGCTCCTCGGCTTTTTTATCGCTGCATCCGCTTACCGCCAGGGAGCACGCCACGAGGAGGGCAGCCGCCATGGTGTATACACAGTTTCTATATTTCATGAGACGTCCTTATTTTTTGCTTTCTGAAGAAGCTGCAGATGCTGCAGAAGAGGAGGCAGCGGAAGAAAGGGACTTCGAAAGGGAGTCGGTGACTTCCTTGGTGATGTCTGTGCCGCCGTAAATGACAGCAGATTTATCGACAACAAGAGCAAGACCCTTCTTGGATGCGACGGACTTCACAGCACCGGTCACCTGATCATCCATGTCCTTCTCGATGGCCTGTCTCTTCTGATTGAACTGCTGCTGCATGTCAGCGAAGAGCTTTTCTTTTTCCGCATCACTCATGCCTTCTGACTTCGCATCGAAGTCTTTCTGCATTTCATCTGCTGTTTCTTTCATCTTCTGCTGGTAATTCGCTGCAAGGGTGCTGTTCGCGGAAATCACTTCTCTCTGGTCAACGACGCCGATATCAGAGGTCGGAGCGGCATTCACTGTATCCCCCATGGATACCACCGCCATCGCTGCCACGGAGGCGATGAATACGCCAGCCAAAGCGAAGGAAAAAATCTTTACGTTTTTCTTGTTCCCAAGAGTTGTCATCATGATAGGTTACTCTCCTCTTTTATAAATTGGCAATCAGCCGAAGCCATTTGCCTTCTTCATCATTATACACATATTCGATCGTCATGTAATTATGAATCTTATAGGAAAATCCATATTCATTCTCTTTTTTCTTGAAATCACGGTCATAGCGCAGGGCGAAGTTCTCGCCGAAGGGGATCTGAGCAAAGGCATGGTGGCTGTTTTCTACGAAATCATACTTATAGCCCAGATCCATGACGCGTCTGAAGTGATGGTACCAACCGCCATAGACATTCCAGTCGACAGGGCCGGGGTAGAAGCGGGCCTCGCCGAAGATCACATTGTTCCTGCCCACGAAATGCCCGAGCATGCCTTCGATCGCCGTATTGCGATTTCCATCGCGCCCGGCATCCATCCATGCTTCCGTGCGGATGATCCAGTGATCGGTCAGCGCATCGACTTTGAGTTCTGTGATCTCTCCCGGGTAAAGATAGACCTTTGTCTCTATGCCATACTTTTCAATGAAGGGATCCTTGGCGAGGATGTCATTCATCGAGGCAGCCAGATCCTTCTGATGGCGGGCGACAAAAGCGAGCGGAAGTCCTTCAAGACTTCGAAGGGCATGTTCCGTCTCATTCACCGCGCGCAGCATCAGGAGGCGCGGAATGGTGGTCTTGTGCAGGGTGAGCTTTCCGGTACGGACGATCGTCCCCTGCGGGATGAGGGAGATCCGCACTCTTGTCTTCTCCCCCGAGGTCACTTCGAAGTTGGCAGTAAATTCCGGAAGGATCTCCTTAAGAAGCTCTCGCCCGGCAGACTCAGAGACACTCTCCGCCCAGCCGACCGAATCGACGGGAAGCCCCGAAAGGAGCTGACTCATAAGGAGCGGTACACCGGCGCTGTCCTTCTTCACCAGCGCTGCCGCTTCCGGAGACAGATTCCCGTAGTCGATCTCGGTCTCCACCTCGCGGATCATCTGCCCGACAGGAGTGAGCGATACGTGAAGTGCTGTCTTTTCGCCATAGGCGGCAGATATATCATCCACCACATAGCCCACGACCACGCGGTTCACGATGTCTGCAAGGACCTTATCGTACTCGCTCTCGTGCGAGCGAAAGAGGCTCTCATCCTTGCCGACAAGGATGTGGTTTCCTATGGCAGAAATACTCGCCGTGATCCGCTTCTCCACTGCGGACGGCATGCCGCCCGCTCCCGTGACGGAAACGCTCACTTCGCGGATCGGTGCCGCATCTGCCCACGCAGGAAGCAGGAATGACGAAACGAGCAGGGCAAGACCTGCTCGAGTCATCGAATGAAATAAGGAAGAATGCATGGCTCCTCCTTTGGAAAATCAGTGGGGATTTGGCTGTTTGCCATCAGCGGACGGCAGAATACGGCTCAGGTTCTACGGGTCCATCAGGAACCATTCCCGCACCAACCTCTGCCACTACTGTGTCCCTCCTTCCGAGAGAGGGAGGGACAAATCGGAGCTGCGACGCTTCATGAATGAGACACCGCAGCGCCATTCCATAGTTCTACGTATGATCAGAACTGTGTGCCGAAGCTGAAGTGGAATTTATTCTTATCCCCGTGGCCATAGTCAAGACGGATCGGTCCGATCGGGGTCTGGAGACGCAGGCCTACGCCGCAAGACCACTGGAAGCCATCATCATCTTCATACCACGGGATCTGTCCGTTATCGATGCCCCAGGTGCTGCCGCCATCGGTGAAGAGGACACCCTGGACTTTCTTGGCGATCGGGAAACGATATTCCAGTGTCGCCGCGTACATTTTCTTGCCCTTGAACTGGTCATCCTCATAGCCGCGAAGCGTATTCGAGCCGCCGAGGTCAAAGAGGTTGCCGTAGGAAACGTCACCGTCAATGTAGCCGCCCTGCAGACGGAGTGCAAGGATGTGACCATTGCCGAGACCTTTGTAGAAGCGGCCTTCTGTCGTAAACTTGTAGAAATCATAGTCACCGCCAAGGCCATGTCCGCCCCACTGGGTGGAGAAGGAGATGCGGCGGCCCTTGCTGGCATTGAAGTAATTGTCGCGGTTATCGAAGACATGCGAGAAAGTGAAGCTGTTCGTGGTACCGAAATTATCCATAATAGCTTTATACCATGCATCGCTATCGTCTTTCTTATTATGTCCCTTGTCAGTTGCTGCGCTGCCCCATTCGAAACCGTCATGGTCATCATATCTTTCCTTCGCACTTTCGAAGGTAAAGTAGTTCGTGCGATATTCGCCATTCTGACGTCCCCAGGTGAGGTTCCAGCCGCTTCTTCTCTTATCGTATTCTGCGACGGTATTGCCGTTCGAATCATAGTCATCGTATTCATAGATGCGGTTGAAGATGGAAGCACCAAGGGAGTCACCGTTGGAATTGATCCATGGGCGGGTGTAGGAGATGGTATAGTTCTTACCGTTACCGGCGCCGCCGAATTCCCAGTGGAAATTGACCTTATCACCTGTGCCGCGGAAGTTCGTATCACCGAGCTCGATGATGCCGACTGTACCGTCAGAGTCCGAGTAGCCGGCGCCGACAGTGATGACACCGGTCTTCTGCTCAACGACGTCGATCTCGATGACGACATTGTGTTCATTTTCTTTGCCAGGGAGCAGCTTCATATTGACATCTTCGAAGTAGCCCAGATTATAGAGCCTTTCCATGGAGCGGCTTGCCTGGAATTTATTGAAGGGCTTGCCCTTCTTCATCTTGAGTTCGCGGAGGATGACTTTGTCCTTCGTCTTATCATTGCCGACGAGCTGGATATCTTCGATGACACCTTCGGAAATATGGACTTTCAGGATGCCCTTCGGCGTCACTTCCACATTCGGGATGGAGACGAGCATGTAGCCCTGCTTGAGGTAGGCATCTTCGATCTCCTTGAGCTTCTGATTCACGAGGACGAAGTTCAGGACGCTCCCCTCCGGCACCTGCAGGATGGACTTCAGGTAGTCAGAGGTGAAGATCGTATTGCCGGTGAATTCCACATCACGAACGATGGGATTTGCCACAAGACCATAGGTGAGGTCCACGCCTTCGGGGATTTCCTTGAAATTCGGACGGATCTGAGAGAAAACACCTGTCGAGCCAAGAGATGCCACATCATTGCGGATGCCCTCAGCCGTGACGGTGCTGCCCGGTTTGCTCTGCAGAAGAGGGGACAGCTTCGTCTTGACTTCTTCCGGGATCCCATCGAAGTCGACATGCGCGATGGTCTTGCCTGTATGTGCTTCGATGGCTGCGTCATCGTCCGCCGAAAGATAGAGCGAGGCATCGCCCACTGCAACGGTCTGGTGGGATTCCTTCACTTCCATGGATGGTTCCGCTTTTTCCGTCTGATCAGAGATCTCACCGGTCTTGCCCGCTTCCTTACCACTCTTCACGTCGATCATGGAGCTCTGGGACATGCCGTTCTGGGAGCCGGTCATCTGCGGTGCTTCCGCAAAGACGTCCGCGCCGGAAAGCGCAAGCAGGATCGCAGAGGCAAGCAGTGCTTTCTTATATGTTGCTGTCATCGTAAATTCCTCCTCATGTATTGGATGGTGAATTTCTATATATTTATGGAAATACAGATGGGTATCTGGCATACTTGCCAAAACGTGTGATTTCCTTAAATAACATTGGGATTGATGGATTCAGTGCAAGACGGAAGCTCCTAAAGGGGAGACCCTTCAAACCTCCGGAATTCTTCTTATCACTAATTTCCTCGGAGAGCCCTTCCCGCTTCGCCTACGACACGCTGGATCTCCTGATCGGAGAGGGCGGGTAGCTCCGGCTTCGTGACGGCGGAGACTTCCACCGGAGCCGGCGCGGGCGTCATGACGACGGGCGCTGCTTTAGCAGGCGGCACTGCTTCTGAATCTGGCTTTGGCGGATCCGTTTCCGCCGGTTCTGTCGTGACAGTCTCTGCAGATACCGAAGGGACCTCTTCGGCTTTCTTATCCGCTTCCTCGACTGGCACAACCGCCGTAGTCGGTGTCGTGACTGCTGTTTCCACCGGCCTTGCTGGAGTAGGCGCAGGTGCAAAAAAACTGTCCTTCAGAAAAGAGGCGCCGAGGAAAAGCGCTCCCGCCACAGCCAGCGCGCCGCCGCGAAGCAGCCACTTCCGCCGCGGCGAAGTCCCTCTCACCTCTTTCAGGCGCTGCATCTCTGCCTGCGCCATGATGAGATTCATCTCGCCTGTCAGTTCTTTATGGTTGGAATAGGAATTCTCTGCCTTTTCCAGCCACCTCTTCACCGACTTCACTCTCTTCAGCGTATCCCCCGACATACTGCCTCCTGCTGAGAAAACCGGAATCATTCCGATCTCTGCCAACCACTGGTTACATGATTCTTATATATAATCAGTGTTTTAGAAGTACAAGTGAACATCCAAAATTATTATTTATTTCACATTTTCTTGTATTCTCAATCATTTTTGCCGAAATGCGAGTGTTTTCAGGGTGGAATGATATGTTTGACAGGGTCCGAGGAGCAGAGATCCGATTTCTGTTCCATCTTACTCTTTCCGATAGGTTCAGCGGGGCAACGAGACGGTGCCGAAAATGGGACCGCATGAAACGCTATGTCACGTCATTCCCTACTTTCTCTCATGGATCAGCTTCGAGAGCATCCCGCGCAGACGCCGGATGCCGCGTTTCTCAAGGCGGTAGACGTAGGCCTGACTGACGCCCATGGCATCAGCGGTCTCAGCGGCGGTCTGCTCCGCGAGGTAGACCGAGCGGATAACATCCTGCTCTTTGGCAGAGAGTCGCTGCACCGCCATGTCGACTGCCGCATGCAGCGATTCACGGTCGGCACTTTCGAAAGCCATATCGGGAATGGCCTGCGCGAGGAAGACCTTTTCTTCCTCCCCGTCCTTGAGAAGGATCTCCTTTTTATTGGCATTCAAGAAATTCAGCATGCGTCCGCGGATGCGATGGATGGCATACAGGGAGAAGGCGACACCGGCCAAAGGGTCATAGCGCTCGACAGCCTCCATGAGCCCTACAGTGCCTTCCTGAATAAGGTCCATCGTCACCGCCTCCTGCAGGCCGTACTTGACGGCCTCCTTGAAGACAAGCGGCTGGTAATTCTCGATTAGACGCTGTCGCGCGTCGATCTCCTCTTCCTCTTTGTATTCTTTCCAAAGTGCCTGCTCTTCCTCCCGGCTGAGCAAGGTCACACGGGACAGGCAGGCTTTGTATTCTTCGAGCATAATAATGGGTACTCCATGTAAATGGGATTTCGCGAAATAGACCTTCCCCTCCTGTCAGCGCTAAGCGGAAGATGCACTACGGACCACTGGCGCATTTTTCCATGATCTAAGGGAAAGTCGTTGGCTTGACAAGCGGCGAATGGGAAAATGAGTTCGCGCCGAAGGATCGCGGCGAAGCCGCACCTCCTCCCCGAGCCCATCAGTCTTAGGGACTAAAATTTAAAGCTCCAATCGCTGCCGATGTAACTGTCGTGATTACTATTATACCACGATGAGAGACCGACGCGCGAATTCAAATCATAATGGAAGCCCAAACTCTTTTCCTCATTATTCACTCCCATGGTCGCAGTCAGCATGAAATCATTGAAGAGGTACTTCCCGATCTTGATGTAGTAGTAGCTGTCATTGTTATCATCGATGTTGTCATAGTAGTCTGTCAGATTCGATGTGATGCTGATGAGGTCAAGGCCGATCTTATCTGCAAGAAAGTCCTGCATTGTATTCCCGAAGAGCATGGTGAGGCCGGCATTGAAGAGCGCCCCCTGCATCGAGCCATCCTTATCCTTGGTCGGATCCTGATGGAGCGTCAGCAGCATGATGATCTGCGAATCATTCAGCGCAGGATCACTGTGGAAGGTCGTCTTCATATCACCGGGCAGTCCATCCAGCTCGGCTTTGATATTGTAATGACCGACCTTGGTATCGGCACGCGCATGGATGACAGGCAGGAAGGAGCCGGGGGTACCACCCCAGACAGCATTGGCCTGATCGATCTTGAATTCCGTGGTATTGATCTTGACCGTTCCTTTTTCTACATTCACGCGGCCCGTCATGATCGGTTCGCGGAAATGGCCCATCATCGAAATATTTCCTTTGATCATGAGGTCATAGAGCGAGCTGCTGTAGAGCCGTACATTGTCTCCGATGGCTATGTCGATCTTCGTCAGGAAATTGGCCGACGACTCACCGCTCTCCGCAAGGAGAGCTAACGGCACTTCGCAAGTCGCATTGTGGATAGAGATCTTGCCCGTGACACCGAGCTGATCCATGAATTCACCCAGTGAAAGGTCAGCATCGACTGCTCCTTTGTAATAGGCAGAGTCAATCGAAGGGGTGTGCATATGCACTTCCCCATCATAATGCGTGATCGCCTTTTCTTTCCAGTCGGCAGAGCCCTTCGCAGTGATGCCGCCGCCGCCGAAGGAAGCACTGCCGTCAAATGTCACGCGATGTCCATCAAATCGTAAGGACAGATCGATCGGCTGAATGACTTCATTCATGGTCATAAGACCGAGCGCCCCATTCTTTGCTGTGATGCTGCCCTTAAGCTCCGGGTCACGATAGTCACCGACAAGCTGTACATGCCCCTTGATCGGGCCGCTCGCACTCGTCACGGCTTTACCGAAGAGAGCCAGAATATTCATATCTGCCTGATCGAGATTGAAATCAACAGAAAGCGGCACTGCCTCATCTGTGGTGCTGCCGGTGAAAAGATTGCCGGGGAGTATACCCTTGGCACTTGCACGATAGTTTCCCTTCGATACCAGTGCATTTTGCAGCGTCACGACATTGCTCTTGGCATTCGCCATCAGAGAGAAGCTGTCAAAGCTGATTTCTCCGTAGCTCGGATGCTCGATACCGATCGAGATGTCTGCTTCCGGCGATGTCTTATTTCCGCTGAGAACGACTCCGGCTGTCAGACGACCGCCCATCCGTATGTCATTTCGTCCCAATACCTGCGGCAGCCAGGATATCTCCATGTCTTTGGCTGCGAGCTGGATGGCGAGCTCCCCATCGCTATTCATTGATCCTTCTGCTGCGAGCAGTCCATCTCCTACAGGAAGATGAAACTTACGGATCGAGAGCGCCCCATTTATGTAGGAAAAATCGATCGCTCCCTGACCGACGGGTGTATCCCCCAGATGTCCTCCCAGGAAATCTGCTTTGAAGTCGATGCTGGGGTTCTCCAGAGTCCCTCCGATCTGCATGCCGCCATTGACAGCGCCATCCGCAGCGGACTCAGGCAGCTTGAAAAGACGCATGATCTCCTTGATATTCCATTCCTTAAATCGAAGGAAGCCCTGCAGCGCATGGGAATCCATGTGATAGCTGCCTCTCCATTCGAAATGGCCATTCTTCTGATCGAATATACCGTCATCAAGGCTTACGACATGGTTCTGATAGCAAATGCCGGCAGAGGCCATATAAACGGAAGTGCCGCCGACAGAGATCTGCCTGGAGGAGATCGTCCCTTCAAAGGCCGGATCTTCCATCGTTCCGGATACATGCCCGCGCATATTGACCTTGCCGTCTGCTCCGCGTCCCGGAAGCATCCGCGAAAGGCTGATGTCATTGAGTGACACATCCATATCGATCATGTCTGGCTTCACCGTACCGCTCACGATGGCTGTACCATCGTAGATATAGGCGAGGCCGTTTTTCAGGGTGATGTCATTTCCATCATAGGTATATTCGCCGGAGATGCTCTGGAAAAGCTCACCCATGACCGAACCGTCGAAGGCCAGAAAATCGCCTTTCACCTGCGGCGCTTCCATCGTGCCAGTGACGGTCATGGTATTTTCGACCCATCCCGTCACCGGGTAGTCCTCTCCGGCAAGCGCAAGCAGTTTCTCGATGCGTGTCCTGTCGGTATCGATGGTGAGCGTGAGAGGGTGCGGCGCAAAGAGACCGACGGTCCCCTTCACCGTATGCTTGCCGTCCGGCCCTTCCCAGCGAAGCGAGGTGATAGTCGCCAACTGATCTCCCAGCGATACATGTCCTTCGATACGGTCAAAGGAGATGCCACGGATCTCCCCATCCTGCGCTGTGAAATCTGCCGCGCCGTATGGATCCTCCCTGCTCCCATTGACCACGAAACGACCGGAGAGACGTCCGGCCATATCCATCCCCGAAAGGCCGGAAAGCGCAGAAAGGTCGATGGACGATACCTCGCCCGAGAGCGAGAGAGACGGCCCATATGTCCCCTTCACGGTGAATGCGCCTTCGCCGGATGTGCCTGTCAGATACGCGATATCCATCACGCCGCCGCGCGAAGTCGCCTCCCCCGAGAGGGTATCCATGGACATCCCATCATACGAAAGATCCATGCCATAGAAAACGCCATGCCAGTCACCATCCCGGTAGCTGCCAAAGCCGGAGACCTTGCCGGCTGCCATATCCTTATACGAAAGACCCGCGCCATCCATTTCTCCGGAAGCCATTTCCAGAGACAGTGCGCCTTCCTTATAGGTGCCCTTCGCCTTCCCCGATCCGCTCACAATGCCGGAAGCGGAAATCCCGACCGGAAGCGAAGAAAGGTCGATATGCTCTCCGGCTGCTTCGCCTTCGAAGGCCCCGCTTGTCATAGTATATGAGCCTTCGCCGATCAGAAGACCGCCCGCCATCTGTGCCTTCAGATAGGGGATCGAGATCCGATCCTCTCCATAGACAAAGCGCACATTCGCCTCTTTGACAGAAAGATCCTCATATTGCCCATCCTTCACATGGGCTTCGCCGGACACGAAAGGATCTCCCATCGTCCCCGAAATATCTACGCTGCCGGAAACAACTCCGGTGACGCCTTTCTCCGGCAGCAGCTCTTCCGCCTTGATATCCTTCAGAGTCACATGTCCCATCAGGATCGGATCGTCCACGTCAAAAAGGACCTTCGCATCCCCGGTGAATGTCTGCCCATTGACCTTTACGGCTGCTTCGGTGATGACAGCTTCACCATTTTCAATATCAAAAAAGGCTGCTCCGTCAGCCAGAATAAAATGATCATAGCGAAGAGCAGCATCTTTGATAGAACCTTGGACATGATAAGCGACAGCGCCATCACTTTTCCAGATCTTGGCGCTGGTCACCTGTCCTGTCCCTTTGTCTATATCAAGTTTTGAAGAAATCTGTGGGAACTGCTCTAAGAGCGGCTTCAACGAGGTCAGGGAAACCGGATCCGTTTCCAGACTGATTTCCATGTTATTCGTATTCGTGTACTTCAGGTCTCCCTTGAAATGGCTGTCAAATGCCTCACCCGCAAAAGAGCCTGTGATCGTCCCCTTGCTGTCCCAGCCGAGCGTGCCTCCCAGCGAAGTGAAATCATACGAACCGATATCCGGTGCAGAGATGGAAGCCTTCCCGTCCTTCACGATGACCTGTCCTGTGAAAGTACCGTTATCCGAAGAGTCCGATGGTTTTAGAATCTTCTCTACATTCCACAATCCATCTTCCGTCTTGGCGAGATGGACCTCCGGACCCTCAATAGTCACCGTCTTTACGACATCAGCGATGCCGCCGTCTTTGAAAGCATAGTTGTACAGCGCAGAAGCAGACCATCCGATCGCCAAAGAGGGCGACTTGAACACAACCTCTCCTTTCGCGTCCTTCAGCTCCAGATCGGTGAAGGAAAGGTCATAGTTCGGATCCAGATCCATCATGGTCCACGTCAGGGTGCCATTGATGCGCTCCCCTGCCGCGTCTTTGATGACAGGTTCCAGATTCTGTGTGATGATCGGACGGATCAGCAGATAAATGATACAGAGCATGACGAAAATAAATGCTGCGATACCATTGATCCACCATTTGATTCTGCTAGACAAGGTCAAGTTCTCCCAATTAAAAATAAAGTTTCAAGGTTCAGGGTTAGCCCCGGGGCGTGCCGCCCCTTGCTCGGGGATGAAAGGGTGGAAACCGGTTCTATAAGTTCAAAAGGTTCAAAGGGGGTTGGTGCGGCGCATAAAAAATCAGAAGCGCCGCGGAGTATAAATAGGGCGATGCCCGAAGGTCAGCGATTAACAGGCTTCCCATTTATGGTTTCCTGACATCATCCTTTTGACCGCGAATGACAAAGATTTCTCACTTCGCTCGAAATGACGATATGCGAGTCTGATGTCTCCCAGTCACTAGTCACCAGCCATCAGTCACTAGTCACTAAAAATTATGCTTTTGCAAATTCCGGGTGAATGACAGCCGGTACGCCCATTGCATGTTCTAGGGTAGCGAGACCGATATTGTAGTTGTAGAGCGCGGTGATGTAGTTCGTTCTCGCAGTATTGAGGGCGAGCTCTGCATCGAGGACATCCAAGTTGATGCCGACGCCGCTGCTGTAGCGGACGGTCGCGATCTTATATGCTTCTTCTGCCTGAGCGACCGATGCTTCGGCAGCGCGGATCTGTTCTTTATAAGAGAGGACGTTCAGGTAGTCCTGACGGACTTCCAGCTCGATCTTTTCTCTCGCCTGCAGGAGCGTTTCCTGTGCCGTCTTGACAGCGGCATCCGCTTTCTTCACTGATGCCTGGGTAGCGCCGCCATCCCAAAGTGACCAGGAAAGCCCGCCCTGGACAGCCCAGTCATCTTTATCGACCGCCGTCACGCTGGCTTCTTTCCAGCTGTATCCGCCGCCGACGCTGACTGTCGGGAGATAGCCTGCCTTTGCAGAGCGAAGAGAGGCCTCAGCTGCCTTTACGCCATAGTCTGCTTCGACGAGTTCCCAGCGGTATTTCTGCGCCATCAGAATGGCCTGTTCCATGGTGAGGTCAAATTCCGGTTCCGGGAAATTCTTATCCAGCGGGTTCAGCGTCGTATTCATCGGGACACGCATGATGTTGTTCAGGTTCGCTTCTGCGACATCACGGGTGTTGTCCGCTGCGATGCTCTTCTGCTTCGCATTGGCGAGCGATACATTGGAAGACAGTACGTCCAGCTTAGCCACGATGCCGGCATCGAACTGCTGCTGTACGTTATTCAGATGGCTTGCATAGTCAGTGACAGACTGTGCCTGCACTTCAGCGAGCTTGACCGCTTCGAGGTACTGGTAGTACGCCTGCACGGCCGCGAGCTTCGTATCCGCTTCTGTCTTGTAGACATCAAGATCTGCGATGTTCTTCTGGTAGCGTGCGGCATCGATCGCACCTTCTACCTTGCCGAAGGTCCAGATCGGCCAGGAAACATTGATCCCCTGGCTATAGCCATGGTTGGAGCTCTGCGTGCCTAAGGCAGTAGTGACTACCTGGGTCGGATACTGATTTCTTTGCCAAGAGTAGCTGACGGACGGATTCTTCTTCGCTGCTGCTGCGCTGACATCGGCTTCCGCTTCTCTGCGCTTCAACTCTGCGATGGTGATGTCACGGTTGTTCTGAATGGCAGTCGTAACCGCACCTTTGAGGTCGATATCCATAGCCACTGCTTCCGGAGCTACCGCTTCTGTGATGGAAGACGCCAGATTCTTCTGGAGCAGCATGTTATTGAAGTTCACATCTTTATTCGCTACCGTCTGATTCATCTGCGCCTCGATGGCTTTCTGTGTGATCGACGGATCCGTCATGATCTTTGTCTGAGATCCTTTTGCTTCTGCGCCGAGCCCGCAGGAAAGGGCAAGCACGATAGAAGCAGTCAGAATTTTGCAGGTCATTGTATTCATTCAACATTCATCCCTTCTAGACAGATGTCTTTGTTGTCATTGTATCCAGACCGCCCATCTTGGGGCGCTGTTTTCATTTAATAATTGTATCCCACACCGATGTACTCTCCGCCGCCGCGGTTGTTATGCGGGAAAATGGACTGTCCGGTCAGGAACAGATTCGGCGTAAGAGCATACTGTCCGCGCAGGCGGACAGAGAGATCATTGGGGTCATACACATCTGCGGAGAATTTCCACCGCCCGGACGCATAGTCCGCGCCAGCGCCGATCTTGTTTCGAATGATGCCGGCATGTACGCCATAGTCCCCTCTCATACGACCATAGAGCGCATCATAGACCGGATCATTTCCCATGGATTCTATCCCCAGAAGGCCATAGGAGTCCTTCCCCACGCGGAGGAAGAGATTCGGCGAGAAATCGTCCTTCTTAGTATTATATAACAATTCGCCGGAAACAGATACATCAAAATCACCATTTCCCTGCATAAATCCATTTATTTTCCCGGAAATCGCTTTGGCATTCTGAGATATCTCCTTCGCATTCTCCGAGGCCACGACCATATTATCCATGATCCTGCGCACATCGCCGGTGGCTTTGCCGTCTCCATTCAGCTGATACAGCATCTGATTCACCTGCGAGGTGATGCTCTGGATCTCATTCGCTGTCTGTATCCCCTGCGCGGTCAGGATGGCAAGATTTTCGGAAATCGCATCAAAATTATTGATGCTGTTCTTCACATGCTTCTGCGAAGAGGGGTCTGCGACGACGCTATTGATCCCGTCGAGCATGGTCTGCGCGGACGTGATGAGCTTGTCCATCTTATCCATCGCCTGATCGATCCCCGGTGCTGACTTGCCCTCGACCTTCATCCCCTCTGCCAGATAGCCGCGTTCCTGATGACCGCCGGAGGCCTTCACGAAGCGTCCGCCCATGACACTGCTGGTCTGGATGGAGAAGTCCGCATCCTTCGGCACTTTGGCATCATGATAAAAGCGCAGCTTCACGACGGCTTCCCCATTCTCCACCGTGATGCCATCGACCATGCCTACTTCGACGCCGGCATAGTGGATCGGATTACCCGGTTCTATGCCTTCCGCTTCCTTGAAATAGCCGGTCACATGAAACCCGCTCTTTCCAAAGATCACGAGGCTGGAAAGCTCGATCAGGATCCCGGCAAAGAGGAGTATCCCCGCAAGGGCAAAGGCTCCGACCTTTGCTTCCGTCGACCATTTCATCAGGCATCACCTTCCTTCAAAAAATCAGGATTCGATGGCAGACCGTTCATGAACTGCCGTACTCTTTCATCCTTCGATGCATATAATTCTTTAGCTGTCCCTACCGCAAGGAACGAGCCTTTATACAAAAAAGCCATGCGGTCCGCGATCATTTCCGCAGACTTCAGGTCGTGCGTCACGACGACGCTCGTCGCATGCAGGGCCTTTTGCGTCTCTTTGATCAAAAGACTGATATCGGTCGAACGGATCGGATCCAGCCCCGCTGTCGGTTCATCATAGAGAATGATCTTCGGCTCGAGCGCGATCGCTCTGGCAAGGCTCACGCGTTTCTTCATGCCGCCGGACAGATTCGCCGGCATGAGGTCTTCGATCCCATCAAGCCCGACCAGACGCAGTTTCTCCTTCACGATGGCATCGATCTTTTCTTCAGAAAGCTGCGTGTGCATACGCAGACCAAAGGCTACATTCTCTTTCACATTGAGAGAGTCAAAGAGCGCGGAATACTGAAAGACCATCCCCATCGAGCGGCGCTCCTCATTCAGCTCCTCTTCGCTGAGCTGTCCCATATCCTTCCCGTTCACAAGGACTTTTCCGGATGTAGGGCGCAAAAGACCGATGATGAGCTTTAGGAGCGTTGATTTCCCGGAGCCGGACGCTCCCAGAATGACCATCGTCTCTCCCTCCTTGATGGAAAGACTGACATCTTTCAAGATATGACGATCGCCAAAAGTCTGGTATACATGCCTGATATCAATCATAGGACGCCTCAAAACAGAATGGACGAGAGCAGGTAATTCGCCGCAAAAAGCATAATAATCGAATATACTACGGACTGGGTGGTCGCCTTGCCGACTCCTTCTGCCCCTGCCGTACAGGTCATCCCGCGATCACAGCCGACAAGCGCGACGATCATACCGAAAATAACCGACTTGAAAACGCCGATGTACAGGTCAGAAGGGACGCAGTACACGTGGATGGAGTGCATGAAGGTATAGGAGGAGACGCCATGCGTGAGCGAAGCGACGATCATCCCGCCACCAACGCCGATGGTGACACCAAAGACCGTCAGAAGCGGCAGCATCGTCATACAGGCGACGAGCCGCGGCACTACGAGATACCCCACCGGACTCACCGCAAGGCACCTTAGCGCATCGATCTGCTCGGTCACCCGCATCGTACCGATCTCAGCCGTGATGGCTGCCCCGACGCGTCCTGCAAGGACGACACCGCAGAGCACCGGTCCGAGTTCACGCCCCATGCCGATGGCTACGATCGCACCGACGGTGAAGTCTGCGCCATACTTTGTGAGCTCGCCCGCGATCTGTACAGAAAGCACCATGCCGGTAAAGAGCAGTGTCAATGCCACGATGGGAAAGGACAGCACGCCCAATGCCAGGCACTGCTTCATCGTCTCCCGCCCGCGGAATGCGCCGATCTCTTTCACCGCCGCCGCAAGGAGCAGGATCACTGCTCCCAGCTGATGAAAGATGCCGATGGTATAGCGGCCAAGCGTTTCTAAGAATGACGACATGGGAGGGACCTCCTTTCTGTGGAAAATAGTACCGGCGGCTTCGCTGTGAATATATGGGAAATATCAGAGAGCAGATGTCAGTCACAAGTCTGCCAATTCCTTGTCACGACCTGCTACAACGCTATCATCACCGCTGCTTTTTCTGCCGGCTTTTCATCATCTGCGGATTTTTCGCCCTTCTTTTCCAGCGTTTCTTTTTCCTTATTGCTCATCTCGATGGTGGCCTGCTGTTTGCTCTTTGCGAGCTTCTTCAGTGCTTTATCGCGTTCCGCTTGCGGCAGAACCTTGAAGGTGAATTGTCCGTCACCATAGATGACATAGTCCGTATCGACGGCGCTCTTCGGAGTCTCTTTTTCTCCGTCTTCTTTGAGCCCGTCCTTATTCTTCAGATAGTCTGGATTTTCCGGCGCCTTTTTCTCCTGTATTTCTGCCTTTTTGCCGCCGTTTTCATCTTTGGAGATCATGCTGACCTCCGGATCCAGGATCTCCACGACGACCTGATTGTTCTGGTCTTCCTTCATCAGTCGGCTGTGCAGGTCATTGAAATCCTTGTACGTGCGGATGCGGTCTAAGATCTCATCCGTCAAATTGAACTTCTGCTGCTGGATGAGGTAAGGGAGCGGCACAACACCGCCGCCGCGGACTTCGAGGATCATATCTCCGTACGGCTGATCTTTCGGCACGGTGAATGTCAGGTCCTTATAGAAGACTTCTCCCCTGTAGGGAGAAAGACGCGCGCGTACATAGATGGTATCGCCCGGGCTCACGATGATCGGAGACGCCGAGGCATCGAGAAGCTGCGCGGTCTTTCGTTCACTCGTCACATGCATGTCGACCATAATGCTGCGGAGAGGATATTTTTCAAAACGGTTCTGCTCGAGAAGCCGTACCACATTGTAGAGCTCATCTACGCTTCGCTCCGCGATGTCTTTGGACGACCAGTACATATTGCTTCGGGTGAAAGGCTTCTGCTTCATATCCTCCGGGTAAAGCGTATAGGTGAAATCGACCGTCCCCTGTCCTTTACGATCCATGGCATTGCTGATCGCATGGTACACCGAAGTGACGGATAAGGTCGGCAGCAGCGCTTCATTCGGGATCATGCGTACATGGAGATCTTCCTTCTTCTTCGTATCTTCATCGGTCACGGACGCATGAAGCGAGACAGCGTGTGGAAGCTTCCCCATCATTCCGCCGATACCGGCTCCCCGGTCCTGGTTGACCGTGCCGATCTCTGCACCGACGGACCCCAGCTTGAAGGGGATATTCTTGCTCGGGATGACAGTGAAGATATAGGAATTGTGCATGAAGTAATCGGTATTTCCGCGATCCATGAACGGATGCCCGAAAGCCACCATGCGATCGCCGTCGACATAGGTGACCGTCCCGACAGCGCCGAGCTTAAGATCGCCTGTCACCATGGTTGCCGAGACGGCACTTCCCGGTTCAAGCGGCTGCGGCACATCATCCTGCGAGGCAGATGCGGAAGCAAATGGGACCATGTGGAAATCCTGCATTTTCCCTGCGAGGAAATCCATCGCATCCGGGGTGTATCCGCTCGCCATGAGAGGCGTCGTAAGCGGGATCAGCCCTTTGGAGGATGGCGGGGTGAGACCCGTGTCCTTTCCGTCATCGATGGTCCAGAGCTTCAGCATGTCACCGATCGGCGTCACCATGCCGATGCGTCCGCCGGACTGTGGAAATCCATACGCCACTGCGCCGAGCAGCTTCCCATCAATGTAGACCGGACTGCCGCTCATCCCCTGCGCGATGCCTTCTGTCTGATCGATCAGGGGCCCGGATACTTTCACCAGCACCAGATCTCCGCCGGTCGCGCCCTTGCCTTTCATAATCCCCAGCACATCGACATCGAAGGTCTCGATCTTCGTACCGTGTACGACGGTCTTGGCATAGCCATGCATACCCTCCTGTACTTCTGACACAGGAAGAAATTCCTGTGCTGCACAAGGCATCACGCAGGAAAGCGTGAGGCAGACAGCCGCTGCCAGATGCTTCATTGACTTTTTAAACCGATTGGGCATAGGATCCCCCTTACCGAAATATAAGTTTGAAATCAGAAATGGCGATTTCATCGGATACATCCGCATAGGCGCAGCAGGATTCCAATGAAAGGCAAAGGACAGGCCGTCTGGGGAGCGAAGAATACGTGCCAGACTGCCGGCTTCTTTATTTGCTCTCCAGCACCGCTACGACGTCCTGTTTGGCGATCGTCTGGCCCTTCTGGACGCGGACCTCTTTGACCACGCCATCCCGGTCGGCTCTTGCCGCCGGTACACCGCCGACCAGTGAGTCCACAGAGACCAGTACATCGCCTTCCTTGACAGGTGTGCCTGCCTCTATGACAGAAACGACCGTCCCATTCAGTACAGCCTGCTGCGAGACGTCCTCCGCAGACACGCTATATACACCGGCAGCCACAAGTGCTGCCAGCACCAAGCCGATTTTCATCGCGTTTCTCATGATGTACCTCCCTGTGTTGTAAAATTCACATATAGGTATATTATATTTTACCATTTTATCTGCCTCTTGGCATGAAGAAAATAAAAAAGGACATAACAAATGAATGTTATATCCCCATGTATGTGCCTACGGAATGTGATCTTTTCCGCTTTTGCTCAGTGCAGATCCTGCAGTGAGTCTCTGAATGCATTGATATAGTTGAGCGAAGCCCCGGCACCGATGGCATTCACATAGGAAGGTCTCTCCGCTACCTTCGCTGCGATCCCGGTGATACGGGTGATCAGCTCATCGATGCCCTTCAGCTGAGACACCCCGCCGACAAGCATGATGCCCTGCTCTCGGATCGCTGCCAGAAGCGCCGGCGGCGTTCTCTGCAGCACATCCTGAATGTTTTTGAAAATCCTGTACAGGATCGGATTGATGGCATGCGCCACATCTTCAGCCGTTACGGCGATCTTGACCGGCGATCCCGATACGATGGAAAGGCCATATGTTTCAGCCACGCGCGGCGCCTGATCCAGATCCCAGTAGGCGCCCAGCGAGATCTTGAGGCTTTCCGCCTCTTTGCGGCCGATGCGGATATGATACTTGTCGCGGATAGCCGCCATGATGGCCTGATCCATTTCCAGTCCGGACTCCGGTGAGAAATGGCTGACCACAATCCCGTGTTTCGAAAGCACGGAAACCTTCGTCGAGCCGCCGCCCATATCCACGATCATCGCGCCCTGACAGTTATCCCCCGTGAGCCCGAGACCCATCATCGCCGCGATAGGCTGATCGATGAGGACTGTCTTCCGTGCGCCCATAGCCACAGCCGCTTCCAAAAGCGCCCTTCTCTGCACGCTGCCCATTCCCCGAGACACGCACATCATGAGACGCGGATGAAAGAACATCCCTTTCAAATACGACTGATTCACGATGGAATTCAAAAGATAAGCCGCCCCGTTATAGTCGATGATCGCACTTCGCTTCATCGGATGGACGATCTCTATGTCCCGCGGCGCCTTGCCTTCCATTTCCTCTGCCTTCGTACCGTAAGCGAAGAATTCCTTCGTCACGGCGTGGCGGGCGATCACAGAGGCTTCCGGAAATACGACGCCCTTATGCTTGACGTAAATCACTACATTCGACGTCCCGATATCGACGCCGATGTCTTCTGAGCCGAAAGAGCCGATCCAGTCCAGAAGGGTCTTCTGCCCCGCCAGACGCTCCGCCTTCTCCGCCAGCGCTTTAGTCTCGATCGACACGGACAATGTCTGCTCCTAACCCCTGCAGCTTTTCTACAAGATGGTCATAACCACGATCAATATGATGAAGCTCGCCCACTTCCGTCTCTCCGTGCGCAGCGAGCCCGGCCAGTGTCAGTGCTGCCCCTGCACGAAGGTCCGTCGCTCTGACGAAGGCACCTGTCAGGAAGGGGACGCCCTCAACGATCGCACAGCGGCCTTCGACCTGAATGGAAGCCCCCATCCGCTGCAGCTCGCCGGCATGCATGAAACGATTTTCAAATACCGTCTCTGTGATACGGCTGACGCCGCTGCCCACGGTCATGAGTGCCATGAACTGCGCCTGCAGATCCGTAGGAAAGCCCGGATAGGGCAGCGTCTTGATATCCGTAGAGCGGATATGCCCATCACTGATGACACGGACACTGTCGACATCCTTGATCACCTTGACGCCTGCTTCTCCCAGCTTTGCGAGGAGCGGCTTCAGATGTTCATTCAATACATTTTCGATCACGACATCACCGCCGGCCATAGCCGCTGCGATCATGAAGGTCCCCGCTTCGATACGGTCCGGAATGACTGTATGAGCGACACCTTCCAGCTTCTTGACACCTTCGACACGGATGATATTCGTCCCTGCGCCTTTGATGTTTGCACCCATGGAATTCAGGAACGTCACGAGATCCACGATCTCCGGCTCTTCCGCCGCATTTTCAATGATGGTACGGCCTTCTGCCGTAGCAGCTGCCATGAGGATATTCTCTGTCGCGCCGACACTCGGGAAATCGAGATAAATGGTCGTGCCCTTCAACCCCTTCGGTGCATATCCTTCGACATAGCCGTTGCCTACATTGATCTCTGCCCCCATGGCTTCAAAGGCTTTCAGGTGCAGATCGATCGGACGGCTGCCGATCATGCAGCCTCCGGGAAGCGCGATCTTCGCATGCCCCATCTTGGCCAGAAGCGGTCCCATGATCAGGAAAGAGGCTCTCATGCGGCTCATAAGCTCATAAGAAGCTTCGGTCTTATTCACCCCGGATGCATCAAAAGTCAGGACATTGTCCTCTCTTTGGACTTTGACGCCCAAAGACTCCAGTACACTGCAAATGGTCACCACATCATCGAGATTCGGTGCATCGACAATGGATGCCGGTGTCTCTGGCAAAAGTGTCGCTACAATGATAGGAAGAACGGCATTCTTTGCGCTGGAAACACGGACGTGTCCACGCAGGGGATGTCCACCATGAATTACTAATTTTTCCAAAAGGAATCACTCCTGTACTGATGAAATACTGAAAGCAAAGATCTATCTGATACCGCAGCCAAAAGGTGCGGCGCTGTCCTACAAAGGTCAATTATATGTATGATACCATAAAAAAACAAGGGATTTCAATGTGAAAATTAGATTAAGCCTCTGAGGGAAAGTCTGCCCATGGATTCGGGTGGAAAGAGGTCCGATGCCATGGGAGGAGCCCGCCGGCTGCCCATCCTCTTTTACTGTTCCAGCGACTCGGTGACGCGCTTGACACTTTCCGAGTCTCCCAGAATGATGAGCGTATCCTGTTCCTTCATGTTCATATCCGGTCTCGGATTGACGAACATATCTCCTCCGCGCTTGATCGCAACGACGGTGATGTTATATTTTCTTCTGACGTCGGTATCGATCAGACTCTTGTTCACCCACTCCTGCGGCACATGAATGGAAAGAATGGTGATGTTGTTTTCCATCTCGATATAGTCAACGATGCCTGGGGAGATCAGATTGTGCGCGACGCGGACACCCATTTCCTTCTCTGAGTAAATGATCTTGTCTGCGCCGATCTTCTGCAGCATTTTCCCATGAATGGGATCCAGGGCTTTGACGACGATCTTCTTGACGCCCATTTCCTTTAAAAGCAGTGTCGTCATCAGGCTTGCCGACAGATCGCCGACAGAAACGACAGCGATGTCTGCATTGCCGGCACCGATGGCTGCCAGGTTCTTCTCATCGGAACAGTCCGCACAGACCACATAGCCCAGTGTATCTGAAAGATCTTGCACTACCTCTTCATCGATATCCATGGCCATGACGTCATAGCCCATCTTTTCCAATGTGACGGCGACACTGATGCCGAAGCGGCCCAGACCTGCCACGAAAAACTGTAATTTCTTTGCCATAGAGAGTACCTCGTGATGGATGATTCTATGCAATAATAAATGGTTCGATCGGATCTTCCGGAGAACTGCCCGAAGGCAGCGTTTCAGCCCCTCTCCTTTTATCCGATGACTATGTTTTCCTTCGGATACTTGATCTGACTCTTCGGGCGACCGGCGAAGGTGACGGCGAGCGTCATGACGCCGATACGCCCGATGAACATAGCGATCATGATGACGATTTTACAGGGGATATTCCACTCCGTCGTGAGTCCCATCGAGAAGCCGACGGTGCTGAAGGCGGAGACAGCTTCGAAGAGGGCATCCTCAAAATCAAAGTGGGATGCAGGCTCTAAGAGGAAGACCATCATCGCAGTGAGGAAGGTCAGTACCATCGCCAGTGTAAAAACGTTCGATGCTTTCACCAGACATTCCGGATCGACCCGTTTATGGAAGATGACCACATCTTTTCTCCCACGGATCCATGACCAGAGCGAGAGCAGAAGAAGTCCGATGGTGGTCGTGCGGATGCCGCCTGCGGTCGAGACAGGCGCCGCTCCGATGAACATGAAGAGCATGATGATAAGCCCGGTCGCATTGTTCATGGCGTGGATATCAAAGAGAGTGAAGCCTGCCATGCGGGAAGAGATCGACATGAAGAAGGCACTCTGCCACTTTTCGGCCGTGCTGAGATGTCCCAGCGTCGCCGGATTATTGCCCTCCAGAAGAAAATAGACGATCACGCCCAGCGGGATCAGTATCATTTCCATGACCAGAATGAATTTGCTGTTCAGAGTCAGTGCGCTCCAGCGATGGTGCTTCAAAAGATCATCCAGCGCGATGAAGCCTACGCCTCCCAGAAACATTGAGATACAGACAACGGTACTGACCAGCGGATTGGCTGCCATTCCGGCGAATCCGACATCATTCCCCATGATATCCATACCGCAATTCGTGAAGGCAGAGACCGCATGCCAGTAGCCCTGATAAATGCCGATCCATCCATTCTGTGTGAAGAAATAGGCCGCAAGGATGCTGCCGGCACAAAACTCTATAGAGAGCGTCATCAGGATGATCTTTCGCACCAGCATCACCATACCAGACGGTGTCTGCAGATTGAAGGAATCCCGGATAAGGAGCCTCTCCTGCAGGCGGATCTTCCGCCCACGGGAGATGCCGACCATGGCCATCATCGTCATGATCCCCAGACCGCCCACCTGCATCAGAAAGAGCACGACCAGCTGCCCGAAGATGGTAAAGTCAGTCTTCAGATCAAACATGCTCATCCCCGTCACGCTGACGATACTGACAGACATGAAGAGCGCATCCAGGAAGGAGACTTCCTTCGTTCCTGTCTGCGAGATGGGCAGCATGAGGAGGAGCGCCCCAAACAGCATGAAGGCTGCAAAGCCACCGCAGATGAGGACGCCTCGATGAAGCTGGCTCAGCGCGTTAAATAATTTTCTCATCATGAAGTGCCTCTCCCATTGTAAAAGCGAATCACGCAAGGATCCGCAGCTATCTGTCGCCAGTGACGATCCACCGGCCGCTCATACATACATTCTCCTTATTATACTATGCCCGCAAAAGAATTGACAGGGAACGCACACAAGTAAAAAGAGAAGTCCCATCGGCCTTCTCTTTTACCTGCAAGGAACAGCAGCACACTATTCCCTGTTTTTCATATGCTCTTCGACCTGCGTTGCTGCGATAGCCCCCAGGATATCATGGCGTGTGATGATCCCGACGAGCCGCGCCGGCGGCTGCTCGCCCTCACGCTCCACGCTAAGCTTCGCCTTCTGTACGACAGGCACCGTCTTCAGATGCTGATCCACCATGAGTGTCGTGATAGCCTCCATGTCCGTCTCCGGCGTGACACAGCGCACATCCGTCGTCATGATATCCTTCGCAGTCGTGGCGAGCAGCTTTCTGAAGGATTTCTCATACCGGCCAAAGCCGCAGTAGTACACTGTGCCGCCCAGCACATCGACATGCGGCGGGATCTTCGGCTGCACCTTCTTGTACAGAAGATCACCCTCGGAAACAATGCCAAGAAGCTCATTATCATCTCCCACGACCGGGATCGCAGACACGGGATGCGTCACGAAAAGTCCCACCAGCTCCTGTACGGTCGTATCCGGTGATACCGTGAACACATACTTCGTCATAAAGTCTTTCGCTTTCAGAGATTTCATAATAAGACCTCCTTGCAGAAAATACGAAAAATCGGTTCATGCTGAGACAAATGAGGAAAACACTTTCTCTATTTATATTTTAATTCTTTCGAGCCGGGACTGCAATAGGAGGGCTGGAGAAGAAGACATCGGTTCTTGAGAAATGATTTCCCCGGGAAACCTCTTTATAGATGGTACGGTTCATGCCGTATGATCTTCATCGCGCGATAAAGCTGCTCGGAGAGGATCAGGCGTGCCATCTGGTGCGTAAAAGTCATGGCACTGATAGAGATCTTGAGATCCGCCCGATGCCGGATGTTCTTCCCATTCCCATAGGGACCACCGATCATGAAGTAGAAATGGCTCGTCCCGGTGACCATACGCCGTGAGATCCAGTCTGCCAATCCTTCCGAAGACATGGGATCCCCTCTGAGATCAAGCAGCACAAGGCAGTCATCGCCAGAGAGATACTTCAGCATCTTCTCTCCTTCTTTCTCCATCACCCTTTCCTTCATGGCAGGAGATGGATTCTCCGGCATTTTTTCTTCATCCTGTGCGATGATCTCCAGAGGTGCGATCGGCTTCAGGCGCTTCACGTACTCCTCGATGCCCTGCCGCATCCATTTTTCTTTGATCTTGCCGATGGCAAGCAGTGTAAATTTCATAGCTCTTCCTTTTCTGTAGGCCGATACTGCAAGCGGAATGATGCCCCGAGATACCGCTAAGACCCAAGGCCATGTCCATAGGACCTCTTTCTCGACAG
>OIYO01000638.1_pt1 | contig 26349 bp, 51 predicted proteins | sample 1588191 | NCBI WGS metagenome assembly OIYO01 (sample SAMN03283275) | human gut metagenome | biome: human-associated habitat; material: feces | host: Homo sapiens | place: Peru | collected 2012 | reverse complement strand
TCTTCGCAGCTGAGAATATACTTCGGCAGGGCATTGCCGAATTGGGGAGTGGTAGTAAGTCACCCAAGCACTCGCAAGGGCGCAGCCACGTTAACAACCCAACAATCCCTTGTAAATAGCAATGGAGTGTGCCATGTATGCAATAGACTTAGCTCAACGCAAGCAACTTGAAGGATAAAAACAAAATACAAAATTAAGAATAAGCATATGGAAGAATTAAGAGGTGTTTACACATTACCCGTCTTGTATAATGAACAAAGTGGTAGAAATGTAGGTGTATCTGTAAGAAGAGAACTTGGAGTAGTTGTTGCAATCGACAATGAAGATGAGTTTAAGGGTGTTTTTTCAAAGGATGGTGAGGTGGATGTATTCAAGCAGTTACTATCACAAGAAGTGTATCGTTACTATACAGAACACAATGCATTCCCTATTGAGCCTTTGATTTCTTACAAGATGGATGGCGATATTATCTTTGACTATGTTGAAGTAGCTATCGGAAAGATGTACGGCGGTTATGTATATATCGTGCATTACAACTTTGCAAGCACGGCATCATAATAAATAAGATAGACTATGACGGTAGTAGATAGAATTAGAATTACGGCTCAGATTGCAGTATTGAAGGAGATTGCTCTTGACTATAAGGGAAAGACAATAGATAACATCATCCAACAGCTAGAAGCAAGATTGAGTGTACCGAAATAAGTTCAAATTCCAATAGTTGGAAGATTATGAGTGGTGGACGTTTTGATTATGCCCAGTATAGGATTGCTGACATATACACAAAGATAGAAGATTATGTTGATGGTCATCCATTGGATGAGGAAGATGAAAGATGTTTCCTCGAAGACCGATGGTTGGAGGAGGATGAAGACAAGTATGTTAGAAAGCATCATCATACGATGCCTAATAGATATGGCTTATCTAAAGAGACTATCAAGGAATTCAAAAAGGGTATTGAACTTCTGAAGAAAGCTCAGGTTTATGCCCAAAGAATTGATTGGCTTCTTTCCGGTGATGATGGAGAAGATAATTTCCATCTACGTTTGAAAGAGGATTTGGCAAATTTAAAAAGTAAAAAAGGGTAGATTATGAGTTGGAATTATCGTTTAGATACACCTATGATGCAATTAGCTGAAGAGGTGAATAAGAAATATGATACCGATGCTGGTAAGATGCTTCTTTGCACTTATCTCTTTATGGTATCAAGTGAAGAGGTCAAGGACAAGCAAGCTTTCTTTGATTGGGTAGAAGAATTGAGTAAGTCTAGCAAGTGTGATGCGGTAAGGGAGTATGTGGAAATCAAGGACAAAGCCGATTGGCTGCATGGTGGATTCTGTAAGCCGATTTACCGCCACTACAAGGGCAATTTCTATGAGTATCTTGGAGAGGTTACTGATAGCGAGACTTCTGAGGTAAAGGTTGCGTATCAAGCAGTGTGCGGACAGCATGAAGTTTGGGTGCGACCAAAGGAAATGTTCTTTGGTAATGTTGAGGTAGATGGTAAGTCTGTTCCTAGATTTATGAAGGTAGATTTAAAAGACTTAGAGAAACAAGCCGAGGGCAATGGACAGAAAAAAGATTAAGAGTTTGCTAGGTCAAGCAATCTTGCGAGTGAATGAAGTCGTACCGGATTTCGAAGACTTGGATAAGGTTCTTCCTTTGCTTAGACAGGCGATTGATGAATTAGATAAGTCAGAATCGGGTTCAGTTTAGAAAGGGTGAAAAATGGCAAATAGGCAGACGATAAAACCAAAGGTAGTTCCATTTGAGATAGCCAAGCTTCTGAAGGAGGTTGGCTACGATGAGAAGATAGCCGAATTTTGGGCTTACGCCAGCCCTTGGACAGCAAAGGGTGGCATTCGTAATGGTGGTAAATATAGTGAGCATTACGGAAGTTATATCGCTTATTCAAATTCCGAGTGGGAGAAATCCAATATTGAGTTTTCTGCTGCCTTAAAGTTGAATAGCAAGCATCCGGCAATATCCGCTCCAAGCTATGATATGGTGCTTGATTGGCTTTTAGAGCATTTCGGTTACTATATTTGTGTTGCAAACATTTCGAAAGGTAAGTTCTGTTGGCAAACTACATCATGGTGTGTAGAGGAAGGCTTGTGTCATACGGATGGTAAGGAATATTCCAGTAGATACGAGGCAATGGATGCCGCTTTCAAGAGTATCTTAAAGGCACGTTTGGAGAATGAAAATGATGAGAAACTGCAAACGTTTCTCAAAAGAATTAAAATGGAAAATTAAGATGAACAAACAGAAAATGATAGAGTGGATAGCCACTTGTGATACTGGTATCTCTTCTAAAACCATGTGGAGTGCATTGATGGGGGTAAAACGAAAGAAAGATTTGAATATTCCCAAAGACAATAGTGACTTCCGTAGATGCTATGACATGGTAGAATACGGACACGTAACCTTGGATGAGCTACAGGTTGTAAAGAAGCAATATCCTTGGTTTGCTCCTGTTGTTGACAATTGGAAGGAGTTGTCTCTTTTGTTTGAAGAAGAGCTGGACAAACGCTTGTATATGCGTATTCGTCAGCTATGTGAAGAGTCAGATGCTATCCGGTATGAGAAAAAGGGAGAACTTTATTATGAGAGGAATTTTTGGTATAATATAACACAATAATCAAATTAAGAATGAAGAAAATTATCTTAATGTTTTGTATTGCGATACTCGGCATGAGTGCGCTTACAAGTTGTCATTCGGTTTCTCCTGATGCAGACGAAGAAGCCGTAATCGTAAAGAAGCCTTGGTTTATTGGGCATGGAGGTGTTGAACAGCAAGCAGTGCAGACTGGTCTAACTTGGTGTTGGTGGTCAACGAGTGGTTATTACTTCAAGATTGTTCCAGTCCGTCACGAGATTACCTTAGATGATTTGTTTAGTGACGATAACACGCCACTTGACTTCCATACTGTAATCATTACTCAGATTGAGCAAGGCAAGTCCCCAATTCTTTTGCAGAATTATGGTGAGAAATGGTTTGATACTAATCTCAACAATTATTTCTGCAATCTGGTTCGAGACCATATTTCTCAGCATTCCCCATTTGACTTGATGTCGAATCGGCAAGTGCTTAATCAGATTGACACCAAGATACGCAAGCAGATGCAGGACTATGTGAACGCTCTATCAAAGAAAAAGCAGATGCCTATCATCATAAAGGAGGTTATCATTGGTAAAGCTACACCAAACAAGGAACAGCTTAATGAAATGAACCGCACGGCAAAGGTCGTGCAAGCCAAGCAGACACAAGAACGTGAATATGAAGTGCAGATAGCAAGAGAAAAGGCTGAGCGACAAAAGGCAAAGGCAGATAAGGCATATATGGAAGAAATGAACCTTTCCGCTGGTCAGTTTATCAACCTTAAGTGGATTGAGACAGTAGCAAATAAGCAAGGAGCAAATATTGATGTTATGGTTGGCCCTGCGGAAAGCATGTGGAATATAAGACGCAATTAATTAATTTTCAAATCGAGTAAACAAGAATGAATAAAGACAAATTAAAGGTCAGCTTTGAGATTGACCGTTACAAGGTGATTGGTATGCTTTCACGTAATTGTGAGAATGCTGAAGAGTACAACGAGATTATGGAAATCCTTGAAGGCAAGAATGAGTTTGTGCGTGATGCGAATGGTAACGAGGAGCTTGCAAGCCGCATTTGCAATTATGCTTTGGACTCTATCTTGGTAGAGAATCCAGACTTGACTCTTCGTAAGCGTTTGGATAAGGAACAAAAAGGCGAGGATGTTCCAGAAGGAATTTCCAATGTCATCGAAATCAAAGGTGATGACGCAAAGAAACTTGTAGAAACCATCTGTGGTATTCTTCGCAAGGATGAATGATGTAAAAATCATCAAAAGAGTCTAAATAAACACTAAAACATTTGCAAGGATAAAATAAAATGCTTATCTTTGCATCGTGTTTGAAACAGATGGCCTTCAATGAGGTTTCTTCTACCATAATAAGTCAAGACTTAGGAGTTTACGGCATGGTTTCCAGGTTATCCTGCCCAGCTAGACTATAACAAGGCAACTCTAATTAGGGTGAGAATCCCTAGATGCTGCATTAGACAAGTGGTTAAGTCGCCAGTTTTTCACGCTGGTATTCAAAGGTTCGAATCCTTTATGCAGTACAAATTTGCCCTATGGTGTAATGGCAACACTACAGGTTTTGGTTCTGTCATTAGTGGTTCGAATCCGCTTGGGGCAACAAGGTGATATTTGATATGTATTCCACAAATGGTGCAATATTCAAGCGGCTAAAGAAGACTGACTGTAAATCAGTTCCCATTGCGGGTTCGGTGAGTTCGAATCTCTCTTGCACCACAAGAGTAACTTTGTCAGATTACGGGGAATGTAGCTCAGAAGTAGAGCACTTGGTTCGTAACCAAGGGGGCATTGGTGCAACTCCAATCATTCCTTTACGCTTTCGTAGCTCAGTGGCAGAGCATAGGATTTTTAATCCTAGGGTCGAAGGTTCGAATCCTTCCGTTGGCACAATGATACACAAGAAGAGAGCCGTGATGTTTGTTCTGTTGGAATCTCGGACATCTGTCAACGGATAACGTAGGAAGCAGATGGGGCGAATAAAGTTGTGAATAAGCTTATGAACTAGGGAAGCAAGCGGAATGGCCTCTTTTTTGTGCTTCATTTGATGGTTTAACGAAAAATTGAAGAATATGAAAAGTCCGTTAAGAATGGCAGTCGCTTTAGAAAAGAACAACAAGGTATATCCAAAAGATGTACGGAAGTTCTTGATGGGATTGTACGCCACGCTGCATTTGACAGATAACGCAACGGCTAAAGATATGGAAAAGCTGGTATATTATGCTTTTCGGAACGGTTACCTGCTAGGTGTCAAGTCTGAAGGAGGTGATGACCAAAAAGCGTATGACCGACTGCCGGATTTGGGAGTAGAAGAAGATATTGGTGATGATTCAAGAAGATAGTTGATAAAATTTGGTAATTAGTTAGTAAAGTTTTTTAGGCTTTGGTGTGTGAACATCGAAGCCTTTTTATATATAATAAGGTAAAATAAAAGCTGAAATGTTAACAAGACCCATATATCAGTTACGAAAGGTTAAAATACAAAAGAAAAACATTAAATAACTTGCATATTTCAAAACTTATTCGTATCTTTGCATCGTCAATCAAGATAAGTTGGTTGATTTGCCGAGTGACAAGTTTCACTCAATAAGGTGAGAGCGACACCAAGGGGTAAGACCCGAAACAACTAGCACAATTGATTATGTCTAAGCAGACTGGTTTTTCATTCGCAAGTTCAAAGAAGTCATTAATCGAGACTATTGACGAAATCAAGAAGTCAAAGATGCCTCGCAACGAAAAGATTGTTGTATTGAAGGATTGCGGTCTTCGTGAGAAAGAAATCTCCGATATGTTGAAGGTTTGTGTACCAAGCGGTTCAACTTCAACGAGATTCGTTTATACATTCGGTGTTGAGATTGAATGTGTTCATGCCGAGCGCAATGCCTTGATAGAGGCGGGTTGTCAGAATGGTGTTGATATTCATTCTGAGGGCTATAACCACACCGACAACAAGAGTTATTTCAAGATTGTTAGTGATTCTTCAGTTGGTGGTGATGTTGACCCTAACGAGGTTGTAAGTCCGGTATTGAATGGCAATACAAATGGTATGGCAACTTTGAAGAAGGCTATCAAGTCTTTGGATGCCGTAGGTGCAAGAGTAAATTCTACTTGTGGCCTTCACGTTCATATCGGTGCAGCAAAGTTGACAGGTGAGCAATATGTTAACGTCTTCAAGAATTATCAGAAGCTTGAAAGATTGATTGATAGCTTCATGGCTCCTTCAAAAAGAGGCAATTGCCGTTGGGCAGCCAGCTTGCTTGACAAAGATTTCTCTAATTGCCGTGGCAATTACGATATTAGACGTAATGTATTTCATGGAGACAGATATTACAAGGTCAATGCAGAGAGTTTTGCACGTCACAAGACTATCGAGTTTCGCCAGCATCAAGGTTCAACTAATTACAAGAAGATTGAAATGTGGGTTAAGTTCTGCGCAAAGCTTGTCGGTTGGTCTCGAAACAATGTCTTCACTAGTGAGGTTATGAACATCGAAGATATACCTTTCTTGAATAAAGAAGAGAAGGCTTTCTTCCAGAGCCGTAAGGATGCATTTGCAGCCAATAACGACTAATTGATGCAGTCCTAGGGTAAAATCCCTAGGACACAAAAAATCAAGTATTACTAAGAAAAAAGAAAGGGTAAAGATATGTGTGTTATTATTGTATGTCCGAAAGGTGCTACTTTGCCATCCGTTGATGAGCTGAAGGCAGCGTATATGAGAAATCCCGATGGTTGCGGATTCGTGAGTGAGTCTGACCATTATAAGAGCTTGCATTTCTCTACATTTATACGTAGATTGATGAAGCGAGATATAAATGAGAATGTAATCATACATTTTAGATTTGCTACTCATGGTTCTGTCTGTGTCAAGAATTGCCATCCGTTCTACAAGGCTGGTTATTGGTTCGCCCATAATGGGGTGCTCCCGATCTGCTCCGAGCATGATAAAACGGATAGTCAGATTTGCTTTGAACGTTTCATTTATCCTACTATCAAGAAATATGGTTGGGGGTCTGATGAACATATGAAAGAAATGAATAAATGGACAGCTCATGGTTCTAAGTTTGCAATGTTGCATAATGGTGAGATTTTGAAGTCCGGTAAATTCATAGAGCGTGATGGACGGTTCTATTCTAATTTGAATCATTTGGGTTATATGAGAAATGTCATAAACTTTTAGATATTTTAATGTTTAGGTTCTTTTTAATTCGACAAGCGTCAGATGTCCGTGAGGATATTTGGCGTTTTTTTTGTTATATAAGGCGTTTTATTTTGTGTTGCAATTAATTATTCATTTTTGTGATAAAATAGCCTTAAATCGCTTATAAATACCCTTATTACTCACTTTTAACCAAAAGTGAGATACCTGCAAACGCTTTAATGCATTAATTGCTTTTTTCGTATTATCTTTGCACTAGTTTTAACAAATATATCGAAAGAATGAAAGATAAAATTTTCCAGTTACTAAAACAAGAGTATAAGTCTCTTGGGTTAGGTGATGAAGTTCTTCAGGCACATGCTGAAATGCTTGACAAGATGGGGCTTGTTACTGATGACAACATCGAGACAGTGGTTGCTAGTCAAAAGAGTTTTTTGGAGTCCTTGCAAAAGGACAATGACCGCAGAGTTACCGATGCCAAGAAAAAGTTCGAGGAGGCACAGAAGGCTAAAGAAGATGCTGAACGCAAGGCTGCTGAAGAAGAAGCTAAGAAGAAAGCTGACGAAGAAGCCAAGAAAGCCGCTGAAGAAGCCGAAAAGAAACGTTTGGAGGAATTGGCAAAGAAAAACGAAATGCCGGACTATCTCAAAAAGTACTTTGAAGAGCAGACAGCAGAGAAGAAAGCTTCTGAGGAAGCAAGAACCAAGGAACGTGAAGAGTTTAAGAAACTCGTTGAGACCTTGACTCAGAAAAATACAGACCAAGCCAAGGCTTACAACGAACAGATGGAGGAGCAAAGCAAGACCATTAAGGAATTGCAAGAAACAATCCAAAAGCAAGCTGATGAGGCTAAGGCTAAGGAAGAGGCTGCTGCAAAGGCAAAGGCAAAGGCAGACCACGATGCGAAGATTTTATCGAAGGCTAAGAAGTTGGGCATTCCCGATAGTCGTATTGACGAGGGTTTCAATCTGAGCGATGATGCTACAGATGAAGCTATCGATACATACCTCTCAAAGGTAGCGAACAACTACAAGGCGTTGCAACAACCACAATTCGGGGGCAGCTATCGTGCAAGCGAAGGTGAGCCAACAAAGGAGGAAGTTGACAATGTAGCCGCATCATTAGTTCAGTCACTTTAAAAATTGAAAAACATGAATCAGGAATTGAAGACTACGAAAAAGCAAATTGTCTTTGGTGAGGATTCCGTCATTATCCAGAAATGGGAAGGCGACATCAAGGGCGGTCGTGCTTTGGATTGGACAGGCGTAAACGATGAAGTTCTTTACGCAGGTCGTGTTATCGTGACAGATGAGAAGGGAACTTACAAGCCATTGCCTATCGAAGCAGGCAATTATAAGGCTTTGGGTACAGCCAGTGACCCATTGGAGCATTACAAGTATGCAGGTGTTCTCTATCGTTCCATTCTGAACGGTGAGCCAGCGGCAATTATGACTGCTGGACAAGTAAACAAGGTAGCAGCTAAGGCTGCGAATGGTGCAGACTATCCGGATGCGTTCCTTACAGCTATGCCAAAGATTGCTTTGGTTAGCGATGAGGATGCTAACAAGTTCGATGAGTCTGATGCAACTATGGATAAAGACTAAAAGAAGGAGGATAACAGATGGAAAAATCACTTTATTTTCAGTTGGTCAATAAATACTTCCCACAACTTGTTGCAAGTGTAGTAGAGAAGTTGAACGGCAAGAATCAGACCACATTGACCTATATGTACCGAGACCACTTGACTAACACATATAGTCAGGACGGACGCTGGGCATCAATTACTGCGGAATATACACGAGTTGCTGCTGACGTTGTATCAATGGATGCAGAACTCCCATTGAAGAGCCGTGATAAGGTTTCAACCGCTGAGGGTCAAATCCCAAAGGTTGGTATGAAGCTTTACATGACAGAGAAGCAGCTTAAGGATTTGGATAACATGATTGCGCAACGTTTGCCTCAACCACAGATTTTGCGTAACTTGTTTGCAGACCTTCCTCGTTGTATTCAGGCGGTTTACGAGCGTATTGAAGATATGTTCCTCTGTGAGCTGTCAACAGGTGTAGCTTTGGCAACTCGTTCCGGTGGTACTGGTGTCCGAGTTGATGTAGGTTTTGCCGAGAAAAATAAGTTTGGTCACGGTGCTAAGGCTTGGGATGCAGAGGACGCAACCCCACTTGATGATATTCAATTGGTTTACGACAAGGCGATGGAAGACCAAAACACCATCACTACTTGTTACCTTGATGATTACACAATCAAATTGCTTGGCAAGAACAAGCAGGTTCGTGCTCAGTTTGCCTTCAATCAAGGCATTGCAATTAATAGTAATAGCAATATTCCTATTTTGAGCTTTGAGCAGATTGCGTCTATCTTTAGAAATAAGTGGCAGACCAACTTGGTACGTGTAGCCCGTACAATCAAGACCGAGCTTAATGGCAAGAAGGGAACACACAACCCTTGGGCTAAGGGGCATATGACCTTTACTTGCTATGATAACTTGGGTGATTTGTTCTGGACTAACGTAGCAGAAGCAACAAGACCAGTTGCAGGTGTAACTTATCAGACCGCAGAAGAGTTTATCTTGGCTAGCCGTTATTCTACCAATGACCCACTCCGTGAGTTCACCAGCTCACAGGCAATGGTTGTTCCTATCTTGAATAACGTTGATGCCATCTACTCTTTGGACTCAACACAAGCAGTAGGTTAGGCTTATGAGAGGTGAGGTAATTAGTCCGTTCCGTGATAAGTTCCATTTTAACACCATTTATGAAGTTGGTGCAGTCTTGGACTTTGACGAAGAACGTATGAACTCCCTTATCGAACGTAAGCTTTGCAAGATGTTGGAGGTGCAGGATGATAATCATTCTGCATCTCCAGAAGACGATAAGGAAATTAAAGATACTCCTAAAAAGGAAGTCTTGAATGATGGAAAGGGAAATCCAGTAAAGGAAGAAGAAAAAAAATCAGAAGAGACACCTAAGAAGGAAGTCTTGAAGGAAAAGAAGGAGAGCAAGCCTAAAAAGGAGAAAACCACCAAAAAGGATGCTACCGAGTCAACCGAAGAGACTTCTGAAAAGGAGAATGTAGAAAAGGAACTTGACGAAAAAGCAAAGAGCGAGCAGGAGGCTGCAAAGAAAATCGCTGAGGCTATGAGTCAGGCTCAGAAATAATGATGTCACATGAAGATAAGAGAATACATTTCGCAGAAGTTGCGTGCTTGGAATATTACCGATGCCCAATTGGAAGATATTTCGTTAGGTATAGACCTTGACGAAGAATATACGTCTGATAATTCGCAGGTTGTAGGCAAGGCGATGATTTCCGTAATCGAGGAACTGATGCTTGCTCCATATATGAGCAATGTAAACGAAAATGGATTCTCTGTCTCTTGGGACTACTCTAGGATAGGACAATACTATATGTGGCTTTGCCGAAAATATGGTGTTGCTCCGGATAATGAAGTGGTGGCAGCTTTAGGGCTTTCCACTATCACGGATAAGTCTGATATTTGGTAAATGTCTAGGTTATGTTATATTCCCCTCATATATTAAAGAAGAAGTTCGTGAATAAGGTTGTCAACAAGTACAACGAGGTCATTAGCTCTTCAGAGGAATGGAAAGAAATGGGGCGTTGTCGATGCGATGACAACTCTACCGAGCATTTCACTACCGATAATGGTAGCATATATACACCGAAATATCACATTGTTTGTGACAAGTGCCAGATTTCCGAAGGTGATGAAGTCAAGGTCTATTCCGATGATGGAAGCTACCGAGGAGGTGGAAAGGTCTATAATGCCCCTAAGTGCAATTATCTTGGTTATATGAGTATCTATGTCTGATGTTATAAAGGATGAGATAGACGCTTTCTTTGCGCAGGGAGAAAGGGAAGTTGATGAGTTTCTGGACAGGTTAGGTAAAACAGCCGTTGAGCTTGATAAGACTAACGGAAACTACCGAAACCGCACAGGTAATCTCAGAAGGTCTAACTATAGTAAAGTACATGACCACACCTTGACCCTTGGCAACAAAGCGGAATATGCGTCAGATGTTTCCTCTAGAGGATATGATGTTATAGATTCGGGTATTCAGTATATCAAGAAAGAAATCGAGGATATGCGATGATAACAGAAATAGATGCAGGTCATGTAATCTATGATGACTTGGAGCTTATGGGAATGGAACGAAGACAGAAAGGACATCTGAAAAAGGGTGGACTTGATGGGGAAGAACCTATGGTCGGTGAGAAGATTCCCGATGATGGCATGATAGTCATCATCCCTAAGCGTATGAGTGCAGACAAGACATATTTCAATGATTGTACTATAGAGGTAAATATATTGCTCAAAGATATAGAGGGCGAGGCTAATCCTCAGTTGAACGAGCTTTTAAAGAAGGCTATTGAAATTCTGTCCGACAATGAAGTCGGAAAAGCAGAGGATGTATGGTATCGTTATTCTATCCGCTCCCACGGCATAGAGCAAGAGAGTAGGTTGAGTTGCCATTACGCAAACATTACTATTGATTTTGAAACATTAAACGTAAGATAAGATGAAACCATTTATTGGAATCAAGAGAATTTGGTATGGTGCTCCTCTTACCGAGGCAAATACACCTGCTAAGTTGGCTACATGGTTGAAAACCGCTACAGAGGTTAAGAACAGCCATGAGGGAACATGGGGATATTCTCAGGATGACCCTAGTGTTACCGAGTACAAGAACGAGCTGAACGGACAGGTTTACTATCGTGACAAGACCGATGAGGGTGCTAAGACAATTACATTCTCTATTGGTGTCTTTTCATGGAAGAATAAGGTAGACTTGCAGGGTGGTAAGATGTACAAGGCAACTGGAGAAGAGACTACAACGGAGGCAGATGCAGTAGGTTGGTCTTCTAGCCAAGATTTGGCTAATATCAACAAGTGTATCGTTGCTCAGACCAAGACAGGGAACTACATCGTTTTCTCAAATGCGGCTATCGTAGCCAAGGGAGACCAGCAGGACAAGAATATCACTTTGGGTATTTCTGCCGTTGCCATGGAAAGTGAGACCGATGGTGTGGCTGGCGAGTACCAATGGGAAGGTTCTGCAGTTGTGGAACAGGAATAAGGTATAAACGACAAATGATAGAGGGGGATGGTATTACTGCCGTTCCCTTTTTTTATATTAAGAACTATGAGTAAGGCAAGTAAATTAGTTGCGGATGCTATTCTTGGGAAGGATTCCGTAACAACAATGGTGAATGGAAAGACTTATTGTATTTCACCGCCAACTATTATAAAATTGGTAAAGGCGGCTAAATACCTTGACCGTTTTGAGGAAGGCAAATCGCCATGGGAAATCTTATGGATGATGAAAGATTTAGGTGACGCTTGCAAGGCATTATCTGTGTTTATACAAGGCGATGAATCCATTAGTGATGAATTATCTAAAGGAAAACTAGAAGATGTTGTCAATGGCTTGCAAAAGGCTTATTCTCTAATTTCAATAAAGGATTTTCAGAAGCTATCAATTTTGGCGAAGAGTGCGGCAAGGATGATAGCAAAACCACGACCATAGGAAACGATACACTCTTAGGCAAGATTGCATCTTTTATGGATAGTCTGCATTTGTCGTACCAAGAGGTCGTGAGAGAAATACCTTATAGGAACTTGCTACTGATGGCAAAAGACAAGCAAAGAGTAGCATGTGGTGATGTAATGTATGAGGTAACGGAAGAAGAGTTTGGAATGAACTTCAAAAAAGGATAAGTTTAAAATAATGCAAATAAAGTATTAAAAGCACTAAAACGTTTGCAAGTTAGCAAAATATTGTTTATCTTTGCAAGCGCAGAACAAAAAAGGATAAAATGGCGATTTAAGAAATTGATAAGATATTAGAGACACGAAACCCGATGGACTATACCGAAAGGCAGTCCGAGTCACTATTCCTTTGACTTTGCAATCGGTAGTTTCGTGTTTTTGTGTTTAAAATAAGATGCAAGACGTAAGGTTAATATTCGAGATACTTGTTTCCATGTTGCTTTGCGTTTGTCTCATATTGCTTGCTGTAAGTAGATATAGGCAAAAGAAAAAGCGTGAAGAACCGGAGCGAAAGGAAATGGACTTGATAGACTTCTTTTCTTTGGGAGGAGTTGCCTATTATTGGAACAAAGGTGGTAAGCAGCAGAAATGCTACACATATGAAGAATTTCTGAAAATCAAGGCTGACTACGTGGAGCTTTGGTTGAATCAGAACAGATATATTTTTAACTCTCAATTAGATTGCGATGATATATAGAGTATTTGTTTTGTTTCCGACAATAGTTGTATCAGATGGTATTGTCGGTATAGCTTGGCTAGGAAAGGTCTTTAGCTGGCGATATGGAAAGAACAAGAAAAAGAGCAAGAATATATCCTTGATGATAGGATATAACACAGGAATGTCTCTTAAGTCGAAAATAGACGATAACGCTGCGGATGATTATTTAAGACGCATTGCCGAAGAAAACAGAATCTAAATTCAAGGGTTAGATACCCTTTTTACAACCATATTACTTGTGGTTATTTTTATACATCGGTTTTTATTAACGATTGTTTTTTTTATGGTAGATAAATGTATAAAAACGAGCACAAGTTCCCTTATAGATGGACTAAAAAAGATGCTAATTTCACAAAAGACAAAGGTAAGGTGATGTCTTGCTTCTGTTGTGGAGGTGGAAGTTCCTTTGGCTACAAACTAGCTGGCTACGATGTTGTAGCCTGTAATGAGATAGACCCAAAGGTTATGAAGATGTACTTGAAGAATCACGATGTCAAGTATGCTTTCAATTGTGATATTCGTGAGTTGATTACCAATATCAATATGGGGGGGGCATATTATGAAAGAAGAGCTTCATAATTTGGATATATTGGATGCTAGTTTCCCTTGTTCGGTATTCAGTATTGCAGGTGATCGCCAAAAGGCTTGGGGAAAGGAAAAAGTATTCCGAGAAGGTCAGAAGGCGCAAAGGCTTGACGATTTGGCTTTTTACTCAATCGCCCTCGCTCAAGAACTACAACCAAAGGTAGTGGTTTTTGAGAATGTCCAAGGTTTGTTGCAAGGTGAAGCTATCGAGTACGTGAAAGAGATTTACAGGCAGATGGATAATGCCGGATATATCTTGCAGCATTGGTTGCTTAATGCACGTAATATGGGTGTTCCTCAGAATCGACCTAGGGTGTTCTTTCTAGGATTACGCAAAGACCTTTGCAAGCCGTTTATGGTTCAGAAGGATTTGTTCGAGCGAGTGCCTAAGATAGATATGGACTTCAACGAGAAAGAAATTGTCTTGGATGAGTTTTCGGACTATAGTGGAAGACAGATTCCAAAAGGAGTGATGAAGTATTGGGAGCATAGAAACGAGAAAGACAATTCTATCGGTGATATTGTCAAACGGATGGATAATCGTCTTTCTATGTTCAATAATATGTTTCTTAAAAAGGATAAAGTATGCAATACTATATCAGCAATGGAAGATAGGCTTTTGTATTTTGATAATCCAAGTTATATTTCAGCGCATGATACGATTTTAGCATCAACATTCCCGATGGATTATGACTTTAATGGCATGAAGCCTTGGTTTGCTTGCGGAATGTGCGTTCCTCCGGTTATGATGGCGAATGTAGCTGCGAGAATCTGGGATTGTTGGTTGTCAAAGATTAAAAAGGAGGAATGCGCATGATAACAGCAAGTATGACTTCGGGTGAGATGCGTAGAGTACGAAACTTAGATGAAGCTAGAATCTATGAGTTTCAGATGCGAAAAGCTAATGAGCTTAAACGTGAAATGAGAAAGCAGAACGTAAGACAAATAACAAAGACCTTTGAGTTTGCTACACCGAATGCCGATTATTTTATCGTTGTAGGTGTAAAACATGGCGATGTATTTGCTTCCGGTGTGTTCATTTATCTGAAGGAAACTAACGAGTATATTCCTATGAGCAGAAATGAGGGGTATAGCGAGGATTGTTTTGCTATGAGCGTTCATTTTCTGAAGAGATATGCAGAAAGGTATTTGAAAAAGGATTTGCCGATAGCAAAGATATTACAAAAGATATATACATCGTTTACAGGTGCGGTTCAGCTTTATAGTGACGACAAGACAAAAAGGGTGGTGTTTGCTATTCCGGAAGGGCTTATACTCACAGAATACGAGCAAGAAAAGCGTATCATCCACTACAAAACCTTTGTAAGCATGGATATGCTAAAGAAGACACAGATGCAAAGTTACGAGAAGATTAGTGCATTTCTAATGGAATCATGTCAGCAAATAGCTATGGCAAGAGAAGCAGGAAATGACGAAAAACTGGGCGTTGTGTACAGAAGGTTTTATGATGATATTGATTTACTAGACACTAAGGAGGCGCAAGCCATATATTCAGGTTTCTTTGAAAAAGGAGGTAACAATGAAAGATAAATGTATAACAAGGTTTCTTGGTGATATTAAGCCTATAAAGAATTACGAAAGGTATTATGTTAGCAAGCTGGGACATGTCTTTACTATTGGGAGAACGTCTCAATTAAAGGAAATCGCACCTTGCAAGACACCAAAAGGTTATTTGAAGGTATGGCTTTACAAAAACGGAAAGCGAAAGATGTTCTATGTTCATCGTTTGGTAGCGCAGGCATTCTTGGAGAATCCAGATGCATTACCAATGGTGAATCATAAGGATTTCGACAAGACGAATAATAACGTAGATAACTTGGAGTATTGTACCGCAAGATACAATGTGATTTATTCTGCTATAGCAAAGAAAACCTCTTCCGAATACTTGGGTGTTACTTGGAATAAGAGTGTAAGAAAATGGCAAGCTCAGTACCAGGTAGGTAAGAAGAAAACTTATATCGGATGCTTTGGTACGCAAGAAGAGGCTCACGAAGCTTATGTTAACGCTACAAAAGAGATTTGACATGCTTAAATTTGATAGAATATACAATTCCGACTGTATAGAAGGAATGAAACAAATAGAGACCAGGAAAGTAGATTTAATTGTTACTGACCCACCATATTGTATCTCCTATAAGACCGGATGGAGAGCAGACGACCATCGCTTTTCGAAGGAAATACTCAATGACGATAATGAGCAATTGATTATTGATTATATGAGCGAATGCTACCGGATTTTGAAGGATGATAGTGCTGCTTATATCTTCTGTAGTGCCAAAACATTGGACTTTTTTATGCAACAAGCGAGGAACGCAGGGTTTACCATTAAGAATGTGCTCATTTGGCGAAAGAACAACCATACGGCTGGAGATTTAGAGGCGCAATATGGGCAATGTTACGAGCCAATCCTGTACTTGAATAAAGGCAGACGAACCATAAACGGAAAGCGTTTGGAGGACGTATGGGACTTTGATAGAGTTCCATCTGATAAATTGGTACATCAGAATGAGAAACCAATTCCCTTGCTTATGCAATGCATCTTGAAATCATCGGACGAAGGAGATTTGGTATTTGATGGTTTTATGGGTTCAGCAAGTACTGCTTTGGCTTGTATGCGAACAAACAGGAATTTCCTTGGCTTTGAATTAGACGGGGAATATTTCAAGGTAGCACAAAAAAGAATCAAAGAAGAAATGTTTAATCAAAAAGATATGTTTGGATATGTTGGAGATAGATAAGATTTATCAAGTTGATTGTCTGGATGGTATGAGCAAGATTGATGACAAATCTGTCTCGCTTATACTCACAGACCCTCCATATGAAATTTCAAGGAATTCCAATTATGCAAAGTCCGCTCCTACTGGTAAAGATACTGATAGATTCCGCATATCTATCGACTTTGGAGACTGGGATAAACAGGAAGCATTTGATATAGGCTCTATGATAAAAGAATCCTACAGGTGCTTGAAAGATGGTGGATATATAGTTTGTTTCTATGATTTGTGGAAGATTGGGGTCGTAAAGGATGCGATGATTAATGTCGGATTTAAACAAATTAGATTTATTGAATGGATAAAAACAAATCCTGTTCCAATAAATAGTAAGACAAACTATCTCACAAACGCAAGAGAGGTCGCTGTGTGTGGGGTGAAAGGTAAAAATCCTATCTTTAAAAGCGAATATGACAATGGAGTATATAGCTTTCCAATCTGTCGTGATAAGGGGAGATTTCATCCTACCCAGAAGCCTGTTAGTCTTTTCAGAAGCATTATAAACAAGCATTCCTGCAAAGGAGATATTGTACTAGATTGCTGTATAGGTAGTGGAACTACGGCTATTGCGTGTATTCAAGAAAATCGTAATTTTATTGGTTTTGAAACTAATAGAGAGTTTTACGACAAAGCAAACGAGAGAATAGAAAATGAATTAATGATAAAGCAAGATAGTTTATTTAGTAATGAAAGTTAGTGGGTGATATGATGGAGCTAAATAGAATTTATCAAGGTGATTGCCGAAAGCTTCTAAAGCAGCTAGACGATGAATGTATAGACCTAGTATGCTCTGATGTTGCTTATCCGGTACAAGCTAGAGGTGGGCGCAGTAGTATGAGTGGATATTGGACGGATTCTCAAACTAGAAAAGGTAAGATATTCAAGAGTAATGACATAGATATTTCGGAGTATATCAACGAACTATATCGAGTACTAAAGGATAAGACTCATTGCTATCTTATGTGTAACGACTATAATCTGATGCACTTTCTAGATGAGATAGGACGGAGTGAGTTTCACTTCACAAAGTGTTTAATATGGGATAAATGCACTAAGGTGTGTGGAACGTATTATATGAACCAAAAAGAGTATATCATTATGCTTCGTAAGGGAGGTGGAAAGCCAATTAATGAGTTTGGCACATCTGACATTCTGAGTGTTCCTATTCCAACCAACAAACGCAGGGATAAAGAAGGATTGATCAATCAGACCGAAAAACCAGTTAAGTTGATGGAGATTCTAATCAGAAACTCAACAAATGTAGGTGATGTTGTTCTTGACCCATTTATGGGGAGTGGCACAACAGCAAGGGCTTGCGTTAATCTTGAAAGAAAGTATATAGGCTTCGAAATAGACCAGCGGCAAGTAGATTTTTCCAATAACGAATTAAAGAGCATGAGTAGGCAATTAAGTCTGTTTTAAAACAATGGATATGAGTATGGTTATTCAATGTAACACAGTTGTAAGAAATGGGAATAAAGAGATAACGGATGCTCTTATAAAAGCCATTAAGGATGAAGCCTCGAAGCGTGGGTTGGTACGTGATGAATTGGTTGAATATTGCAACCAATTGTTAAGGAAAGGCGAAATCAAGGCTTGTATTAAGAATTTGTTTTATAATTTCAAACGTTATTTTTGGAGGTATTATTGATATGAGAAGAAGAAAGTTGAACAAGTCTCCAGTGCTAGGTCTCTGCGGATTTGTTGTTGGTTACGAGTGCAAGGAAAAGGGAATAAAGCTGATGGAGTGCGATAAGGCGCAAGCTGATGCAATCATAGTTCCTCATCACTTTTCACACAAGGTAACGAAGAATAGTTGCTTGAATCTTTTGGTATTGTACAAAGGCAAGATTAGGGGTGCTATGCAAATTGGGTATGGAATTCGACCGCATATCAAGACTGAAAAGGGCGAAGTGCTGGATTACCATCAAGTGAGGGAATTTGACCGAATGTGGTTGTCTGATGATATGCCAAAGTATAGCGAAACCATTTGCCTTTCTCTCTTACACAAGTATATTAGGGCAACGCATAAGGAAATCAAGTATCTTATATCTTATGCCGATACGTCCATAGGTAACAAGGGAACTATATATAAAGCTGCAAACTATGAGCATATTGATACCATTAAGGCAGATTTCTATGTATTACCAAGTGGTGAGCGTGTGCATCCGGTAACTATGTGGCATCGGCACAAGACAAGAGCATGGGAGGTTCTAACAGAACTATACCCAGGAATAAAAAAGGCAGAAGGGTTTCAACTTAAATTTCTGAAGAAGTTATGAAGAAAAGAAATAAATATATTCCTTGTCATTTGCATCCAGATCCTGAGCATTGGGTTAGAAAAGGTCAATCTTGGAAGGCGAAGGTTGCTTATGAGACCGAGGATGATGCTTGGGAATTTTTGAACCAGAATCCGAAGTTAAAGGCACTCGGTTGGCATCCTTACTTATGCAAGGTTTGCTCTAAGTGGCATATTGATAGGTAACATTAACGATTATGAAAAAAGAAGATAGACTTAAAATATATCGCAAATACGATGGGCATTGTGCTTATTGCGGTAAGAGTATAGAGTATAAGGATATGCAGGTTGACCATCTTGTTCCGAAGAATCGAGGTTGTTACTCTCGGTGGAGCGACAAGGAGGGAAGGTTTGTCGTTTTTCATGGCGATGACAGTATGGAGAACTATATGCCATCTTGCAGGTCTTGTAATCTTCGTAAGCGTGATATGAGTTTGGAACAATTTCGCTCAGAGATTACTAGACAGGCTAAAGGATTGCTTAATGGTAAGGCTTCTTTTCAAGTAAAGATGTCGCTTGCTTATGGTTTAATCGAAGAGCACTTTGATAGACAAATTGAGTTCTACTTTGAGAAATTTAAATAGTTGAGAATATGAAGAAGTTTAAGAAGTCGATAGAGATTAGCACTGAGAATATTTCAGACGTTCTTCAAGTGCCAATTGTTACAAGTTTATACAAGACTAAGAATTTTAAAAACCCTTGTCTTGAAGGTCGTAGCGTTCCTTATGATACTATAGCATTGATGTATGTTCATATCGAAGGCTTTGATAGCGATTTTTGTATTGACCAAGGCAACATGCTCGCTCTTGATATTTGTGATACTTGGTATGCCTTTTCAAAAGCAGGGTGGGAGAAACATAAAAACGATGAGGTATGAAGAAGAAAGGATATTACGAATACGACCCTGTTATCTATCCAAGAATGTTATGTGTCGCTATTGGAATGAACCAAGAGGACGCTAACAAGTGTTTTGAAGGTAGAAAAGGTGAGGTTTTGAAGGTTGATTTCTCTAATTCTAACGCAATAACCTACGATGAAGTTAGGGAAAAGTCGAATAAGAAGCTTTGTTCATTTATTAATTTTGCAAGCAAGGATTCTATGAGGATGGGGATTTGTTGCCATGAAGCTTCTCATGCCTGCGATGCCATCGAGGATGCTATTGGTATGGAACACGGAGGCGAGCCTTCTGCCTACTTGATTGGTTGGATTGCGTCTTGCATCAACAAGGCACGTTTGGGTATTGGTGATTTCGTTGAAATTAAAGATAAGGAAGAAAAGTAGCCCAAAGACAAAATACCTTTGAGTGCTTTACCCCATTACTATATATAATAATATAGTGGTGGGGATTTTTGTGTTAACATCAGCAAATTATCCGTCCGTATTATTATAGTATGTTAAATAATAAAAGAAACACATTAAATAATTTGCATATTTCGAATATTCTTTGTATCTTTGCATCGTAATTAAGAAATAAAGGTTACTAATTAAAAAGGTGAGACACACCTTAAAAACTGTAATGAGAAAATGAAAAAGTTTTTTGAAAACTTATCTGAAAAGATTAATGATGCGGCTTTTGAGGCGCAGCTTGATGATTTTGCTTGCGAGTTTGATGCTATTGACAAACCTGCCGAAATCGTGGTGTCTGTTAAGAGTCGAAAGGTTATCCATTCAAATGGAAATGTTTCCTTTTATCCATATTATAATGTAGATAAGATTAATATCTATGATGAAGACGGAGAAGACGTTTCTTCAAAATATCCTTTGTTCTGCCAAAGAGTTAAGGATTGCGTGCCTTCTTACAAGGATATTGAGAATAGTCTAGAAGAGGCAAATATGAGCGATACCGAGCTTTATTTCGGCTCAGAAGCTAATTATTTGCATTACAAGTATGGTAACTAAATGGTTGGGATATGGAGTACGAAAATAAGTTTATAGGTCTTTCATCTGTAACGAGTCACGACCTTGAAATATTAAGGTATGAACTAGAGTATGGATGGAAATTGGCTCTTATGCCAAATGATGTATGGTACAACTAATTACATTTAAGATTTCAAATTATGGCATATTATAAAGTTAGTGTAGATGTATCGGATTTATTCGATGATATGCTCGTCCAAGCACAGAAGAGTTTTCTTATTGACAAGTTTTGCTCTTTAGCAACAGACCAGCAGATAGAGGTAGTAAGCGAAATGCTGGAGAACCTTAATGGCGATCAGACAGCTAAAGTTATTGAAGATGCTTTTGACAACTTGCATGAGCAAGCCCAGGAGCACGTAATTAACTATGTGAAAGGATAAAGCTATGATGTTTATAAAACGCAAGTGTTTGTTGACTCTTGAAGGAGGTTATCAGATTCAAGCCATCCTTACCATCCCTAAGCCGACAAAGCCCATCTTTCCAAAGGAAGCGTCAGTTCATTGAGAGTTTTAATGAATCGCAGCCAGATATGGTTCATAAGGTTATTAAGTGTCATATAATGAGAATTTAATGAATATGGAAACAAAAATAAACATAGCAGATATCCTAAAGGATAAGCCTGTCGGACTTAAATTTTATAGTAACACTTTTGGCTATATTAGTTTTAATGGTGTTCACAAAGATAAAGTATACTTCTTTTCAGAAGACACTAATGCTCATTCGGTCAAGCCAAATGGGAAAATGTATGATGGTGGAGAATGCATCATCTTCCCATCTAAGGAAATGCGTGACTGGCGCAAATTCGATTGGAAGAAAGGCGATGTGTTGGTTTGCACAGATGGCAAAGCAGAGGTTATCTTTGAGAGATTCGATGATGACAATTACACTTCATTTGTCGGTAAGCACTATCTTGAGAGTTATGGTAAAGATGGCGATTTGCTAGATTATGAGCAGGAACATATCGGTAATACGGCTAATTACACCAAAGAATCCGATGAGACTGCTCAAACCTACATCAACACTATAGAGAAACGTTTGGGCGGAAAGCTGAATCGTGAAACCTTGGAGATTGAGAAGACTCAGCCAGAGTTCAAGGATGGAGATATAGTGTTTATGAAAGGAATTAAAAGTGAACTTTTTGCAAATTGTATTTTCATCTTAAAAGGTGAATATAAAGATGGAGACGAAAGAGCCTTTTACTATACTTTCTATAATGCTGACGATAAATTTACTTTAGATGAATATGGTAATACAAAAGTTCATTATAGCCTCCGCCTGGCTACTGACTCCGAGAAGCAGCAACTCTTTGACGCTTTAGCAAAGAAAGGCAAGGCTTGGGATGCTGAGAAGAAACTGATTGTGGATTTGAAGCCAAAGTGCGAGTTTAAACCTTTTGATAAGGTGCTTTGTCGAAATTCTAAGGATGATACTTGGGAAGCTGATTTCTTTGCTCGTCTTACACGAAAAGAAATTGATTACACGCAGAGTGGTAAGTATTTATGTGTAGGAGATTTATGGATGTATTGTATCCCTTACAACGAAGAGACAGCACATCTACTAGGAACGACTGATGAGTGGAAAGGAGGTGAGGGATGAAAGGATTATGTAGTTACTGCTCCAGATATTTTTTTTGTAGCAAAAGACCCAAACAAAATGAGGAGGATGTAATACTTTGTTCAAGCTTTACCCAGAATAATGATAACGAAGAAACCATTTGGGAGCAGAGAAGATATGAGATAGCAAAAGATGTTGCAGCAGGTCTTGTACAATGTCCTAACTCTACGTATGACAGTGTTGTTAATTCTTCCATCAAAATCGCAGATAAATTAATAAAACGTTTAAAGGAGAAGTAAGTTATGATAGACGATAAGAAAATAGAAGAAGCTGCTAATAAGCATATTGAGACAGAGTATGCTAGATACAATAGTGGAGAGGTTGAGGAAGAAATGATTTGTCTTGGGGGCAAAGATAGCTTCAAGGCAGGTGCTAAGTGGGCTATCAATGAGCTATTGAAAGATTTGTGGCATCCTGCTAGCGAAGTTCCACGCAATGACAACGGAAAGGTTCTTGAAAAAGACCATATTGAAGCCATATTAAAAAATCTAATAAAAATGAATTGAAGAAGGAAAGGAATTTTAGTTATGGACAGAAATCAAGCTAAAGAATTTTATCCTATTCTGCAAGCTTTTGCAGAAGGAAGGACAATAGAGTGTAGAACCAAACCGAGTGCCGTAGAATGCTCAGATATTCCGAATGATTGGACGGAAATGAAAGAGATTGAGTTTTGGAATAATATAGAGTATCGCATCAAGCCAGAGGTAAAGTTTCGCCCTTTTGCCAACGCAGAAGAGTGCTGGGAGGAAATGATGAAGCATCAGCCGTTCGGTTGGGTGACGGGTGACAAATGCTTCTATAACATAGTATCTGTTAGCAATATAGATGTGAGTATGGCAAACGTTAGTGGTGATATTGTAACATTATCTTTTAGTGAGGTTATGGAAGACAATACCTTTGCTGATGGTACTCATTTCGGTGTGAAAGTGGAAGAATAGTTATGACAGACAAAAGCTTAATGGAAGAAATGCTCCCGATGAAGATTAGTAATTGGGAGTCTATAGAGTATAGCGAGGGGCTTAATTGCCCTAATGAGGAGTGTGATAATAAAAGCTGTAGTTACCACGCTAGAAATATTATCGGATGGTGTGATACTCCTTACGGCTACATGATGGTCTGTGAGTGCAAGAAGTGTTTCACTAAGTATCGCTTTCATGGAACAATAGGTGGCAAGTTTGATTTTGAAAACTTTGCTGACAATTTCCTGATGCGTGTTGAAATGGAAAAGAAGAATTATAGCGTATGAAAATAGAAAATATCAAGTTCAAGGCTAAACGTCTTGACAATAACACTTGGGTAGAAGGTTACTTCTATGCTGAATGTGGTAATACCTACATCATCGAAAATCGTCAGGAAGAAAGTATATTGAACAGAAATATCACTTATGAAGTTGACCCTTCTACAGTCTGCCAGTTCACAGGACTAAAAGACAAGAATGGTAAAGAAATCTTTGAAAATGACCTTTTGTACGATGAAGATAGCGGTATAGTGTCAGCGATAAAGTGGAAAAGACATGTTTGTGGTTATGTATATGAAAAGGCTGGTATGTTTTCAACTATGCGTGTATATGCTAGCCACACAAGTCTTTTGAAGATTATTGGCAATAAGTTCGACAGAAAGGAAGGTAAAGAATGAAGAAAATATTATTTTATTCAGTACTTGTATTGGTTGTGATTTTCTCAATCCCTTATGTAGCTTTGTGTATTATAGCTTTCCTATATATTAAAATAACAGGATTTGTTATTATTCCACTAAGCACGTATTTTGGTAGAGCATCACCTCTGCCAAAATGGTTTATGCGTTTTTCCGATTGGTTAGAATACTTAACAGGTAAAAGCTTATGAAGATTAGACTAGCAAAGAAGATAATGAACTACTATAAAAGATTTTATGGTAGCAAGTATTGGCTTTGGCGATGGGGTTACTATTGCGGAATGAAAAGTATAGGAAAGAACGCAGGAGACCACCGCATCACCAAGGCGATAAGTTTAACAAGTAAAAAGAAGAAAAACGATGAAGAATGAAACATTTGACTTCTCGGAGGCTCTGAGAAGAATGAAGGAAGGGAAGAAAGTGAGAAGGGTAATTTGGGAAGAATGTGGAGCTTATATCCATATTGTCTCTGAGACTATTGTGGCTGTATGCGATGGGCAATTCTTTCCTTGTGTTTTCAAAGATTCTGAGGATATACTTGCAACAGACTGGGAGGAGGTGTAAGGATGAAAAAGAAAGTATTGACCCTCACCGTCAGCAAGCAATGGTTCGATATGATTGTGGCTGGCGAAAAGACTGAAGAATACAGAGCTATCAAATCGTATTGGATAAACCGCTTACTCCAAGCAAAATACGGAGGAAGTGATGAATATCGCAAGGTTACAATGCACCAGGAGTTAGATATGCTTATAAGCAATTCCAAGCTCAAAGAGTTGCTTGAAAAGAAAACCGCTAGGTTCATCCCTTACACCCACGTCCGTTTCTTCCATGGTTACGCCAAAAAACGTCCGTGGATAGAGAAGGAGATTGAGAGTATCACCATCGGTAAGCCAAAGAAGGGAATGTGCCCCGACAAGTGGCTTGATACCGAGTTTTTTATTATTAAATTTAAGTGATATGAAAATAAAGAATTTACCAAAGAAGATTTACCTCAATATCTGTAGCAACGAAGATGAGGTAGATTACAATGAGCTTAACGGAGTAACGTTCAGTACAGAAAAGGTTGGTGTTACTGATTGTGGCACAGAAAACGTTCCTTATGTGAATGCAGCATCATTATGGCACGACCTAAAAGAAGATAAGCCACCATTAAGAAAGTGGGTGATGTTCCGATATAATGGAGGTGGCGTAAACCATACGTCTCTTCACCACGGAGCGATGAGTGATGATGTATGGCTAGTCACTAGAGGAGATGGCACGCATCGTATTGAAGCTCTGTATGAGTGCTACGATAAGATAGAGTGGCTTGATTTTGATGAACTAAAATAATATGGCGTTATGACAAATAAAGAATTTTTCAATGCGCATCGTGGAGAGCCTGTTCTTTATAAAGGTAAAGATATTGGTGCATACGTTGCAGGGTATGTAGAAGAAAAGTATATCATCTTAGGATTTAATGATTATACGGGTTGTATTAGTTGTTTCACTTCTAAAATAAAAAATCTTTATGGAATGTATCACTCGTATCGATTCGCAAAAATAAAGTATTTGGAAGTAGTAAAACATTAGTAATATGGAAAAAGATAACAGTTGTTTTAAGCTTTTATTTATTCTTTTTATATTAGGAATTTTTGCTTATATGGGTATTAACGATAGGTCTCATAAAGGTAAAACTTTTTGGTATGAAGTAATAGATAAACGAGAGTCTGTAGGAAGTCTCTTCTCAATTATTAACAAGGGAGTGAGGACGGATTATAATATAATATTCAAACGAATTGATAACGGAAAGCTGTTCCCATGTAAAGATGTGGAGTATGGAGATTATATTCAATATCTGTTACACCACAAATACTCCATAACAGAGGAAGATATGCAAGAGCTTTCAGGTATTTATAATAGAGATTTCTATAAGTGATAAAAATAGAGAATATGGAAAAATATAAATATACAAATAAAGAGGAAAGACCCATTCCAAAATATAAGAATGGTGATATTGCTTGGTATATAGATAGTTGGTTTGAACATCCGCAACGCTGTATTATAAAGGGATGCTGCAACGTATCTTGGTTCGAGGGAAATGAGCTTAACCCTTCTGGATGGTGGATAGATTATAAATACAAACCCGACTATTGTGAACGAACTAAACAGCATACAATTAGAGAAGAAGAGCTTTTTGATACTGAGCAAGAGGCTTTAATTGCATTGTTCGAGGAGTTTAAAGATAAAGTAAAACGTAAATTAGACCTTTTTGGTAAAGAAGCAAATAGACTAGGCATAAAACAGCAGTTGATGTTACAATAATAAGAAAGGGTAGGGCAAAAGCTCTACCCCTTTCGCAAAAAAAATAGCCCCTCCATCGACCAGTCTTGGTATGACAAGGCAATGCGTTGGGTTGACCCTGACTG